>Ga0194051_1000322_pt1 | contig 27651 bp, 24 predicted proteins | sample SepL2320m_MetaG_FD_161275 | JGI IMG/M metagenome (GOLD analysis project Ga0194051, IMG submission 161275) | Anoxic zone freshwater microbial communities from boreal shield lake in IISD Experimental Lakes Area, Ontario, Canada - Sep2016-L239-20m | ecosystem: Environmental > Aquatic > Freshwater >... | reverse complement strand
CGCGGCTGGAAGTGAAACCCACCGGATTACGTCGATCATAACGATGGCTTTCCTGGTGAAAAGCGAAAATAGGTGTGAAAATGTGGCCGGTAGGTTGTGGAGTGGCGGCTAATTCCTATACTGTGAGCAGGTTACCCGAACCATCATGAAGATTGCTCAACAGGTTTTGCAGTCACGACGGAAAAAATTGCATGCGTTTTACTCTCCTTGACCGCGTGACTGCCATCGAGCCGGGCCAAAGCATCACAGCGATTAAAACGCTCTCGCTGTCGGAGGATTATCTGGCCGATCACTTCCCCCGGTTTCCCGTCATGCCGGGCGTTTTGATGCTGGAGGCGATGACCCAAGCCGCCGCTTGGACGATTCGATTGGGAGAAGATTTTGCCCACAGCATTATTGTGTTGCGAACGGCAAAAAATGTGAAGTACGGCGACTTTCTCCAGCCTGGGCAAGTGCTGACTGTCACCGCCGAGGTGATCGGACAGGATGCCAACACAACCAAGATCAAGGCGAGCGGCATGATCGGTGGTCGCACAAGCCTAACGGCCAGACTCGTACTGGAGCGTTACAACTTGGCCGATCGCATGCCGTACGGCGACGCAGTCGATGTGCGAGTGCGGGCCGAAATGCGCAAACTCTGGTCGATTCTCCATCCTGCTGGTCGACTCAGCGGCACTCCGAGACCCACGGTATACAGCGGCCAAACTGCCAAGCCCGCCCTTCAGTCGGTGGGTTCTGGTCGCTAGTCTGGCGAATCTTTTTTACGGGGCTTGTTGTCGCCCGTCTGAACTCCGGGAGGTCTGCTCTAGAAACCTATTTTCCAGCATTTTCCCGCCTCAGAGCAGGGGGAATCGCTGCGGAATCCGAGTTTGGGGTTCCCATTCCGGCCGCACAACATTACAACCGTGCGACGCTGGAATCGTTTCCGGTCTTTTTCTATCCTCGTTTGCAAGGTGACAGTCGATGCCGTCTCGTGATGAAATCTTTGAAAAAGTCAAAACAGCCCTGATCGATGCCCTCGGTGTTGATGAGGACGAAGTTTCTCCATCGGCCACTATGGTGGGCGATCTTGGAGCAGAGTCAATCGACTTTCTCGACATTGTCTTTCGCCTAGAAAAAACATTTGCCATCAAAATCCCTCGGGGAGAACTTTTTCCAGAGGATGTTCTCTCCAGTTCTGAATATGTCACCAATGGAAAAGTGAACGCCGCCGGCTTGGCCACACTTAAAGTGCGGATGCCGTTTGCGGATCTGACAAAGTTTGAGGCAAATCCCAGTGTGCAAAACTTTGCCAATACGCTGACGGTTGAAGACATGGTTCGCTATGTACAGGGCAAACTATCCACTTGATTGTGTCGGTTTTTCAATCGTTTGCCAGGCACTCTCACCCATCCTTTTTCTGTCCCAAAAGACGGCCCTGCCGACCCCCTTTCATGCGCTGGTTTTGGATCGATCGATTTAATGAATTCGTGCATGCCAAGCATGCCACGGCGGTGAAAAATGTTTCTCTTGCCGAGGAGCATATGCACGACCATTTTCCGGGCGCGGCCCTCATGCCCAATTCGCTGATCGTCGAGGGCATGGCCCAGACGGCCGGCCTGTTGGTGGCCGAAGCGATTGATTACAACCGCCGTGTTGTGCTGGCTAAGGTGGCTGTAGCCGACTTTCATTTCGACGCAGTCCCTGGCGACACGCTTATTTTCCGGGCTGAGATCCGAGATCTCAAGCCGACCGGTTCACTGACACATGTGACCAGCCGAGTGGGCGATCAATTGCAGGGTGAAGCGGAGCTTTTTTTCGCGCACCTTGAGCCAGGCGAAGGCATTCCGAAACTCTTCGAACCGGATGAATTGCTGAAGTGGCTTGACCAGATGCACATTTACGATATCGGTCGCGACGAAGCCGGACAACCACTGGTGCGTCCCGATTGGTGATGGCCCGTGCTGAAGAGTGGTCGGTTTCTCGAAATGTTTTTGAAGGAGCGGCAATGGTTGCCAGCAGACGCAGGGTTGTGATCACGGGAGTAGGTTGCATTACGCCACTGGGCGTGCGGGTGGAAGAACTCTGGAAAAATCTGATGGCGGGGGCGTCTGGCGTCGGCATCACGACCGTCTTTGATGCATCGAAATTCCCCACAAAGATATCGGCAGAGGTTCGTAACTGGGATTTGGGCCATGAGGGTCAAGACGAAAAAGTATGGCGTTTTTGTGGCCGACACACCCGGTTTGCCATCGGTGCAGCTCTGCAGGCCATGCGGGATGCGGGCCTTGCCAAGGGGTTGGCCGATCCAACGAGGCTGGGTGTTTACCTCGGTAGCGGCGAAGGACAACAAGATTTTGATTCGTTCACGCGGATGATGATGGCAGCCATCGAAGGCGATACGCTGGACATCGCCAAGTTTACCAAGCTCGGTTTGGAAACGCTCCATCCACTGGCGGAAGTCGAGCAGGAGCCCAACATGCCGGCCGGTCATTTGGCTGGAATATTTGATGCGCAGGGGCCAAACGTCAACTGCCTGACAGCCTGTGCGGCGTCGAGTCAGGCAATCGGTGAGGCGGCTGAGCTAGTCCGTCGCGGTGATGCCGATGTGATGCTGTCGGGGGGCACGCACAGCATGATCCATCCCTTTGGAGTGACGGGGTTCAATTTGCTAAGGGCGCTATCGACTCGTAATGACGAGCCCACTCGGGCCAGCCGTCCATTCGATCGTGATCGTGACGGCTTCGTCCTGGGTGAGGGAGCGGCCATGGTCGTGCTCGAAGAACTCGAGCATGCCAAGAAACGCGGTGCGACGATCCACGGTGAGTTCTTGGGATATGGCTCAACGGCAGACGCCTACCGCATCACCGACACGCATCCAGAAGGCCGCGGTGCAACCAGCTGCATCACCATGGCGCTCCAAGATGCTGGCGTTGGCCCCGATGCGATTGGTTACATCAATGCCCACGGCACAAGTACCAGCGTGAACGATCGCGTTGAAACGCTGGCAATTAAAAACGTCTTTGGCCCTCGGGCCTACAAAATCCCAGTCTCCAGCACGAAGAGCATGATGGGCCATCTGATTGCTGCTGCCGGCGCCACGGAATTGATTGTCTGCTTGCTGGCCATCCGCGACAGCATGGCACCGCCGACGATCAACTACGAAGAACCCGATCCCGACTGCGATCTTGATTATGTTCCCAACAAATCCCGAGAAGCCAAAATCACCCATGCCGTTTCCAATAGCTTTGGCTTTGGGGGCCAGAATATCTCGCTGGTGGTGGGCCGTTATGCGGGTTAAACGACGTGCCTAGGCTGCCTCGTTCCTCCAGTGTGTGACCGGCAGAGTTTTCTCAACCGGTCTAACCCAATCGACCGATACTTCTCTTGGATGTGGGCGTGGTCCTTCACGGTGCATCCCGACGAGGCGCTTGGCCCGTCGATTAATTTGGCTGCCCGTGGGCCGGTCGTCTTTGGAAACTCTGTCATGAAACAAACCTCTGGACTTCTGTTGGTGGTTGCAGTGATCGGGATGTCGAGCGGGTGCTCGATCATCGATCGACTGTTCCTTGCAAACTTTGACGGCCCCTACGCCCATCAGGCTGGTCATGCCGGTGGCCGAGGCCAAAATGGCCAGTGCCAAGATGGCGCATGCCAAGATGGCGCATGCCAAGATGGCGCATGCCAAGAATGCCAAGGTGCTTCCTGCCAGCCCGGCGGAAAGTATGGTGGATTGGCCAAGCATCACCTCACGCCGCAGGAAAAGGCCGCCTTGGCTGCATCCAATTACGGCCAAACAGGCCCTGCTGGTCCGCCCACTGGTGGCGTGGCGTATCCTTACTACACCACCCGCGGCCCGCGCGACTTCCTGGCTAAGAACCCGCCCTCCATCGGACCCTGAAATTTCACAATAGGCGCTTATGCAATCGCGATCAACGCCGGCAGTTTCTAGCAGCGGTCTTGCATCCTCTGGTCGGCTGTCGGCAACCGGTTGGCTGGTCTGCGTCATCGCGGCGATTGGTTTTGCGTTTGATATCTATGAACTCTTGATGTTACCGCTGGTAATTAAGCCGGCGATTCGAGATCTGAGTAAACCAGTCATCGATGCGCTTACGCAGGGGGGCATGTCAGCGGCCGATGCACTGGCACTTTGGAGTCCGGGTGGGCCGAGCTATGTGGGTTGGGCGCGGACTCTTTTTTTTGTGCCAGCCATCGCGGGCGGTGTGTTTGGGCTCCTTGGCGGGTATCTCACCGACCTGCTGGGTCGCCGTCGCGTGCTCACGTTGAGCATCCTGCTCTATGCCTTCTCGGCACTCGCGGCTGGATTTGCGACGACGCTGGAACAGTTGCTGGTCTTTCGCTGCTTGGTATTCATTGGCGTTTGCGTGGAGTTTGTGGCGGCCGTTGCCTGGCTGGCCGAACTCTTTCCCGACAGAGAGCAGCGGGAGCGAGCGCTGGGGTGGACGCAGGCATTTTCATCCGTGGGCGGCCTGCTCGTAGGCGCAGCCAATGTGCTGGCGGCGCGATTCGCCGACATCCTGCCAGCCATCCACGGCAGCCACGATGCTTGGCGTTACACGCTGATATCGGGTGTCATCCCGGCTCTACCGCTGATTCTGATTCGCCCATTTCTTCCAGAGAGCCCTGTCTGGGCTGAAAAAAAAGCGGCCGGCACGCTACGGCGTCCCAGCATTCGTGAACTCTTCAGTCCGCAGTTGATCCGTTCGACGGTGCTGACAACGCTGGTGTTTGCGGCCAGTTACGGCATTGCCTTTGGTGCGATCCAGCAACTGCCCCAGATCCTGGGTGGCCCCAAGGGTCATGCGGCGATTGTGGCCAAGGCCAATGCGGCAAAAGAGCAGGCTCTTCTCACAGCCAAGCAGCAGGGGAGAGCTGTTCCAACCGCCGCCAAACTCAAGAGCATCGCAGGCAATGCCACAGACGAGGCTGTGGCCACGGTAACGATCTATCAGGAAATCGGCGGCCTCGTGGGCCGCGTACTGCTGGCCTTAGCAGCGCTACGGATCATCGGGCGTCGGCGGTTGCTGCGGCTCTTTCAAATCCCGGCGCTGCTTATTGTGCCAGCGCTCTTTTGGTGGATTTCAACACAACTTTCCAGCATTGAATCCCTGCCATGGATCAAGGCAGGCATCTTTGTGGCGGGCCTTTTTACCGTCGCACAGTTTAGCTTTTGGGGTAACTACATTCCGCTCGTTTTTCCTACGCACCTGCGCGGTACGGGGGAAAGCTTTGCAGCCAATATCGGTGGCCGAGTGCTCGGCACAGCTGCAGCATGGCTCACGTTGACACTCTCGGCGGCAACGCCTCCCGATCCAGTGCGGATCGCATGGGTGGGGGCGGCCGTTGCCGGAACGTATGCACTTGTGGGCGTGCTGCTGACCCACTGGCTTCCCGAGCCAGATGCCAGTCTTGAAAACTAATTTTTGTCTGAGTGCATAGTTTTAGAACTTCACTGCACGATCGTGCGTGGAGCGCGAGGCGCATCGTCAGGCAATGTTGGCACCGTCCAGACGACGTAGAGGCCGATGGCGACCAGTCCGAGCACACCATACTGGAGCCACCAGGGCAAACTACTGAGCACCAAGCTGGCGGCAACGACGACCCCAATCATCCCGAAGGTACGGTATTTCATGCTGCGGCGAATGCCGTGGTAGTGACCCCAGTCGTCGAGCGTCGGTCCAAACCACTTCGAGCGATGCAGCCAGGCATGAATCCGTGGTGAGCCACGAAAAAAGCACCAGCTTGCCAGCAGCAAAAATGGGGTTGTCGGCAGGATTGGAAGAACGGCCCCCAGCACAGCCAAGCCAACGCACATCCAGCCCCCAGCGACATACAGAAAGCTGGAAAGCGGATCGGTTGTGGGCTTGAAATCCATCCAAAGAGTCTAGCATGCCGCCCGCTCTTTACTGCTGTTTGCCGTGCGGTCCAAAACGACTTATGATTTGTCTTCCCACGACTCTTGATCCGCGTTCCTTTCTTTCCCTGCACTCCTTGGAGCCCACCCCGTGCCGCTCGTTCCCATGCGCATTCTGCTCGATCACGCTGCCGAGAACGGCTACGGCCTTGCCGCCTTCAATGTCAATGACATGGAGCAGATTCAAGCGATTATGGAAGCGGCCAAGGAAACCGATTCACCCGTGATCGTCCAAGCCTCGCGAGGTGCGCGGAGTTACAGTCAAGACAACTATCTACGGCATCTGATGATCGCGGCCGCCGAACTCTATCCGACGATTCCGATGGCCATGCATCAAGACCACGGCAACTCACCCGCCACCTGCTCCAGTGCCATCGACAACGGTTTTACCAGCGTGATGATGGACGGCTCACTCAAGGATGACGGTAAGACACCGGCCGACTTCGCTTATAATGTGAAAGTGACTGCGGATGTTGTGCGGACGGCTCATGCAAGGGGAGTTTCGGTGGAGGGTGAACTGGGCTGCTTGGGTTCTCTGGAAAGTGGCCACGGCGAAGCTGAGGACGGCCACGGTGCCGAGGGTACGCTCTCTCACGACCAACTCCTCACCGATCCCGATGAGGCGGAGCGTTTTGTGGCAGCCACAGGCGTCGACGCATTGGCCGTCGCTATCGGCACCAGTCACGGTGCGTATAAGTTTACCCGCAAGCCCGATGGTGAAGTGCTAGCCATGGCTAGGATCGAGGAGATTCACCGCCGATTGCCGAATTGCCATCTCGTGATGCACGGCTCATCGAGTGTGCCGCAAGAACTGCAGGACATGATCAATCGCTACGGTGGCAAGATGCCGCAGACATGGGGCGTGCCGGTCGAAGAGATTCAGCGAGGCATCAAGCACGGAGTCCGTAAGATCAACGTCGATACCGACAACCGCATGGCCATCACAGCCGCCATTCGCAAGGTGCTCTGGGAATACCCGGATAAGTTTGACCCACGCGACTATCTCAAGCCAGCACGGGATGCGATGAAGAAAATTTGTGCCGAGCGAATGGTCCAATTTGGCCAAGCCGGAAACGCCAGGAAGATACCAATCGTGACACTGGCAGAAATGGCCCAGCGATACACCCAGTCGTAGGCTTGTAGGGCGGCGGTACAGCCTTTTTTTCCGGGATAAAAAGCTCTCCACCCCATTGATGTGGCGGTGCGTGATTTGGCGTTGTGACCCTTGCCCAGACGCCCTATAGTCTCGCCCCGCGCCCCGCATGCTGCGCGATTCCGAGAGACACCGCGTGGATGGCCTTCAATGGATCAGTTTGTTTCGACCGCGACTGCGACAGATGAAGACGTGATTGCGCGTGGACGCGAGATCCTCCGCGCCGAAGCTGCCGCCATTGGGGCAGCGGCTGAATGCCTCGACGCTTCGTTCTGCCGTGCAGTGCGGATCATCGAAGCCTGTACGGGGAGTGTTGTCGTGACGGGGATCGGCAAGGCTGGCCTCGTGGCCCGCAAGATTTCAGCAACGCTTGCTTCGACCGGCACTCCAAGCCATTTCTTGCACCCGGCCGAGGCGATGCACGGTGATCTGGGCAGCCTGCGACGTGACGATGTTGTGCTGGCTGTGTCCCAGTCGGGAGAGACCGAAGAAGTCACGCGTCTGCTCCCCCATGTGGCATCACTTGGAAACACGATCGTGGCAATCACAGGGACAGTCGCCAGCACTCTGGGCCGCGCTGCCGACGTGGTTGTCGTCACAGGCCGCGTGCAGGAAGCTTGCGCGCTGGGGCTGGCCCCCAGCACCAGCACATCGCTGCTTTTGGCGATCGGGGATGGCTTAGCACTGGCGACAAGTAGTTTACGGCAATTTACACACGAAGACTTTGCCGTTCGGCATCCCGGCGGCAGTCTCGGTCGGCAGTTGACGCTTGTCGAGGAGGCCATGCGACCCCTCTCTCAATGCCGTATCGCGCAGCCCAGTGACACAGTCCGAGCCGTCTTTGCCCGGCCGCTGCCAGCCCGTCGCACGGGTGCTGTGATGATCATCGACAATGCTGGGGCATTGGCAGGAATTTTTACCGACAGCGATCTGGCCCGACTCTTTGAACGGCGCAATGACGCTGCAATCGACGCAGCGATTGAATACGTTATGACGAGTCGGCCGAAGACGGTTGCGGCGGGCACAAGGCTCCGCGATGCGGTTGCTATTTTAGAGTCACTGCGACTGAGTGAATTGCCGGTTGTGAATGACGCAGGCCGGCCAGTCGGTCTGCTTGACATCGTCGACCTTGTGGGGCTTGTACCCCAGGAACTGCTTGAGAATTCAACCGATGCTCAGAGGCTGGCGGCCGCTTGAATGGAGGCTGTCGGCAGGAACAACAATCATGATCACTGCGATCAATCGATCCGAGTCTTTCGAGCATCGCCTCGCACGAGTGCAACTTCTGCTGCTGGATGTTGATGGTGTGCTCACCGATGGCGGCGTGACATGGACCGACGCCGGCAGCGAGCACAAGACATTCAATATTCGGGATGGTCTGGGTCTCAAACTCTGGCAGGAAGCTGGCGGCCGAGCTGGCATCGTGACGGGGCGATCGAGCCGGATTGTCGATATCCGCGCGGCAGAGCTAGGCATTGGCATTGTCCGGCAGGGAGTTGTCAACAAGCTGGAAGTGGCGGCAGAGATCGTGGCGCAGTGCGGTCTTTCCTGGGAAGAAACAGCCTTCATCGGCGACGACCTGCCTGATGTGCCTGTCATGATCCGCTGTGGCATCGGCGTGGCGGTGGCCGATGCCTGTGCAGATGTGGTCCGAGTAGCAGCCCTTGTCACACGCCTTCCCGGGGGACGGGGGGCGGTGCGTGAAGTCATTGAGCAACTGCTGCATGCCCGGGGAAGTTGGGAGACGATCGTGCGCCGGTATTCGATCGTTTGATTTGAAATCGGCTCCGCTCGTTGGAAGCATCACCCATGGAACATCGCTTTGGACGCACGGCTCGGGTGTTTCTCATCGTTGTGGCTCTGGCGGGTTTTTATCGGCTGGCGGTGGTGCCTTGGGTTGAGCCTCGCCGATACGATACGGTGACGGCGATCGAGCCGACTCCCGAGGAGGCGGCTGCCATCAGGGCCCGCGCCGACCATCGACTCGCGGCCATCGGGGATGTATTTCCGGTGGGCTCCTGGGAACGCGAAGACCCAATCGTGCTGGAGAGCCGGCAGATGCGCTTACTTTTTAAGCAATACCACTCGCTGCCCGACGGTCGCGTGAATCTCGTGCCCTGCACTCTCGTGATTTTACCCGATCGCAATCGGGTCTCGACCGAGGCTTCGGTAGGTCGCACACTCATTTTGCGTGCGCCGCAAGGCGCGGTCTTGGAATTTGATGAGCCACTCGATCTGCGACAGGGAAGACTCGCCAAACTGATCGGCGGTAGCCTGCGCGGACAGGTCACGGTGCGCGGCACGCCAACCGCACCGGGGGTTGATGACGACATTGAAATTGTCACCCGTGACTTGGAGCTAGAGGATATGGAACTGCGCACCAATGAAATGGTGCAATTTCGGTACGGGCGTTCTAGCGGCAGCGGTCGGGCGATGGTGGCCAAGCTCTTGCCTCGGGCGGGGCCAGCCGATCAAGGCCCCAATATTGGTGGCGTTGATTCGATCCGACTCGATCGCGATGTCACTATGCGGTTAGAAGGGCTCGAAGGCGGCTTAATGCCGGGGCAAGTGGCGTCTGCTATTGCAGCCCAGCCGCAGGCTTCTGCCGAGGCCCCGCCGGTGCTTGTGAGTTGCCGCGGCAGCCTCTGTCTCAATGTGGCGGCCAATGTGATCACATTTGAAGACCACGTGGACGTGATGCGGACAATGCCGGGCGGCTCGAGCGATCAATTGGCCTGTGAAATGCTGGGCATCGTACTGGGCCGCAAAGAGCTACCATCGACCGCGACCGCCATCGAGATCGCAGCGGCAACACAAGGGCACCCTGCTCGCGGTGGACTTGTGCCAAAGGAAATCCAGGCTCGCGGCACACCGGTCGTGGCCCGCAGCAGTGGGGCAGGTCTGGAGGCCCGGGCTGCTCGGCTCGGCTATGAGATCGCCACTCGCAGAATTTTACTGGATGGACAAGAACCGGTCTCGTTGGTGGCACGAGGCATGGAAATGGAGGCACGATCAATCGATTATACTCCGGGCCCAGCTGGCGATCCCGGGTCACTGATGGCCGTAGGACCAGGATGGCTACGAACTAAAACGGAGGGATCGCCACCCCTGCAAGCCCGGTGGCGGAAGTGGCTGCGGATGCGGCCCGATGGCGAGGGGCATGTCGCCTCGATCGCCGGAGAGGCCGAGGTGTCGATTGAAACGCAAGGCCGGCTGAGCGCGGCTGAAATGCATCTTTGGCTGACGTTCGCCAATCAGTCCAAGCCACTCGCCGCACAATCCCTCCCAATTCCAGCAGGCCATCAGAGTGCCGGCCCGGATCTCTCTGGCGTGCGGCCGGCACGGATGTTGGCTCGTGGCACGGTCGAGATTGATGTTGAACAACTCACCGCGCGCACCGATCGTATGGAGCTTTGGTTTCGTCATCCAGCGGTGCCGGTCGTGGCCGTGGCGGCGGCTCCGCCTGTCGCCCCGCCTGCCGCTGTGCCGGTCACGGTGCCTGCCAAGGTACCGGCCAAGGTTTCGCCGGCCCCACCCACGCGAGGCAAGCTGGTGGCCACCGGGGCACTGGTGCGGGGATTGGTGAGCATGTCGCCGGATGGCAATCAACTTGAAGAGATGTCGCTGGAAGGACAGGTGCATCTGGTAGAGGAGCCACTGACAGTGGGACTGCCAGCGGCCGGACTGGCGAGCGATTCCACCCCGGATGCGTCGCTTGAAATACGCGGCGATCAACTTCAGCTCTCGCGAGCGACGCGGTTTGATGCCCGCGCTGTTGTCTCGGGTCGGCCTGCTCAGGTGAAGGGCAGGGGGGTCGACTTAGACGGGCCGCTGATCGAATTTGATCGTGGTCGCAATCGACTCACTGTCGATGGAGCCGGCCGACTCAAGCTCCCGATGGCCAACGGGATGAGTGGACTTGAGTCGCTCGGCATGGCAGGTGCGTCCGCTGCGGCGCCCAAGCCGCCTGTGCCTGGGTCACCGCCTGCCACGCTCGATGTGGTTTGGCAAGGTCGGATGGAATTTGACGGACTGACCGCAAGATTCATTGATCGCGTTGTCACCACCAGCGGCACAACGACTCTACGGGCCGGTTCGCTGGATGTGATTTTCACGCAGCCGATTGATTTTAGCGCTCATAACCAGCAGCGTTCGGCGCAGCGTGCCGATGTGGCGCGAGTTGCCTGCGGCAGTGGCGTGCGGATTCAGAGCACTTCAACAGGTAACGACGGCTCAAAGTCGGTTGAAAATCTTTATGTCCGCGATCTTTTGCTCGACCGGGCAACGGGTAATCTATCCGGCAATGGCCCCGGTAGGTTGGCCAGCACGCGGTTTGGACAAGCTCCGGGCATGTCGCTGTCGGGGGCTCAAAACCAGGCTGTTCAAGGGCCCAGTGGAGCGGTCCAAACGCCAGCTGTGCCGCCGCCGCGACCAGACGAGTTGACCTACCTGGGCGTCGATTTTCAGCGGGGCATGCGGGGCAATATCAACACTCGAACAATGGAATTCCACCAGCGAGTGGAAGCGATCTGGGGACCTGTAGCCACGTGGGAAGATACGCTCGATCCACACGCTGCCGCGGGTTTGCCGCCGCGGGCCGTCAGCATCAATAGCGATGTGCTGGGAGTTGCTCAGACGCCGCCCAGTCCGGGGCAACGGCGGTCGTCATTGGAATTGATCGCTGGGGGCAGCGTGCTTGTGGAAGGGGAGTCGTTTACGGCCCGCAGCGCGCGGTTGACCTGGAGTGAGGCCAAAGACTTGCTTGTCTTTGAAGGAGATGGCCGCAGCGATGCCCAGCTTTTTAGGCAACTGCGTGTGGGAGCAGCACCGTCGAGTGCATCGGCTGGCAAGATTCTTTACTGGCGATCACAGAACCGCGTGGATGTGGACGACGCGAGGTTTCTCGATCTGGATCAACTCGGTGGTGCTGGGGGTGCCGGCATGAAACTGCCCGGTATGGGGGCGACGCCGGCGACACCAGTCAACCGGCCTAGGCCCGGCACATAAGCGGGAGGGAGTCAATGCTCATGCTCACGGAATGCGGCGAGATTCGTGATCAAGAGCATCGATAACAAAGCGGATGACTTCCGGGGCAACGCCATCGTCATAGAGGTCGCCGTGGCCGCCTCGCGGTTCTAGCAGGGCCGTGTGGGGAATGCCTAGCGCCACGAGTTTACTGTGCAGTCGCACCGCGCCGTCGTGCCACTGCCAGTCGGCAGGGTCACTGGCAAAGAATTGATTACGTGGCCAGTTGAGCGGATGCACGTGCAGGATCGCTGTGTCTTGTCGGGCTCGTTCGACATCGCTGTAGATGTCCCAGAGCGTGTCGTAGAGGGATTCATTTTCAGAAGCGTCGCTGTCTCGCATCGCTAGATGAAAATCGATCGCGGGTGCAATGGCCGCCACGACGGGAAAGATCGTGGGGTATCGGTAGGCAAGACGCAGCGCCCCCTGGCCGCCCATGCTGGTGCCAATGATCGCGATGCCGGGAGGCTTGACAGAAAAGCGTCGTTCAATTTCACGGACGACATTTTCGGCTACAAATCGCTCCGGGGTGATGTGCGTGTCAAACGCGGGCACGATGGTGTTGATCCACCACGAGCGGCCGGCGCGGGGTGCGATGACAGGCACTTTCGCGGCCTCAAGAGCATTTCGAAGGCCGGGCGATGACAGCAGCGTGCGCTCGCGGACGCCGTGGAGATAGAGTATTCCTCGGCCGCTGACTGGCTGCGGCGGATCGTAGATCTCACAGGCGTGGCCGTCGACTGTGATCGTCGACCAGTGCAAGCGGGAAGGAAATGTGAGGGATTGGTTCATAAGAAAATTTACGCTAGCGAGTAGGAGTTGCGCTGAGAGTAGGGTAGCGTGTTTTGCTAGTTTCAAACTCATTCATTGATTCAATGTCTTTCTGAGAAAAGGTTTTATGCAATGAAGATTTTGCTCACCGCCGAGCAACTGGCTGAGGGAATCTCTCGGCTCGCCCAACGAGTACGGGATGATGTTGGTCGGCGGCCAATCACTGTCGTGGGAGTGCTCACCGGCAGCATCGTACTGGTTTCGGATCTGATCCGACGATTGGAGGGCCCCGTCCGCGTGAGCATGGTGTGGGCTAGCAGTTACCGGGGTGCCACCACAACGCCCGGACGCCTCGAGCTGCGGCTTGACTTATTGCCCGATCTCGCCGGGCAAGAGGTTCTGCTTGTGGACGACATATTTGACACGGGTCGTACGATGGAGGCTCTGGTCAAGGAACTGCGTTGCCGAGGTGCCAAACAGGTGCGGTCGCTTGTCTTACTACGCAAACAAGGGCGATCGGAAGTGGAGATTAAGCCAGACTTCGTCGGTTTCGACATTCCCGATGCGTTCGCTGTCGGGTATGGTCTCGATTACAACGGTGCGTGGCGACACCTGCCTTACCTTGCGGAATTGGAGCCGGCCGACATTCATGAAGAGCGTGATTCCCAAATCGATTCTGATGGTGATTCGGGGACTTGACCCTGTCGGCACCGGTCGGCAAATCGAAATTGTGGCCGAGGGATTTCGCCATGCGGGCTGGACGGTGCAAGTGGCCGTGACAACCTCCGGCGGTGCTGTGCCTTTGCAACTTCACGGGGCAGGGTTTGTCATTCACAGGCTCAACGGGCGAACCAGCGTTGATCTGACAGCCGTCAGGCATCTGCTGCGAGTGGTGGGAGCCGTTCGACCCGCTGTGATCTTTTGTTGGGGAAGCTCGCAGGCTCAAGCGGGAGTTCTGGCTAAGGCCTACTGCCCCGGCGTGCGGCTGATCAGTCATCTTGCGAGGCCGCCTAAAGGTCTGGCAACAGCGTGGGCACTGCGTTTGGCAGATTGCGTGATTGCCACATCGCCGGGAGTGCAGCAGGCTTGCCAGCGGGCGGGTGTGGCCGCCGGGAGACTTGAGTTGATTCCGCCGGGGATCGTTGCGGCGGCAGAAGCTCGGCTTTCACGGCAGCAGTTGGCTGCCAGACTCGGACTCGATGCCAACAAAAAGTGGACCCTTTGCGTCGCGCCTCTGGAAGCCCGATCGCGTTTGGATCGATTGCTGTGGGCGATCGATCAGCTTGGAGTTGTCAATCGTGATTTAGAACATGTGCTGATTGGATCGGGACGGCTCCGGCTGCAACTCTTGCGACGGGCGCGAGTGCAGCAACTCGCTGAGCGGCTGCATCTGGTTTCAGAGTGCGATTGCGTTGAGGATCTGTTGTCACAGGTACGACTGGTTTGGCAGTCGGGTGACGTTGCCTACGGCGGTGCGATCCTGGATGGCATGGCTCACGGCGTGGGTGCGGTTGCCGTGGCCAGCGATGCAGCCGGCCAGTTGATCATCTCAGAGGAAACGGGCCGCATTGTGGCTGCCGATCCAGAGAGCGAATTTCCCCGGCGGGCGATGGCCCTTCTTGAGGATGATGCCTTGTGGGCGCGGTATGGCGGGGCGGCGCGAGCCAGGGCGATACAGAACTTTTCAGCAGCAGACTTGGTAATACGGCAGATTGTGGCAGTGGAGCGGGCGATGGCCTAGCGATCCCTCATCGCGAGAGCGTGCGACCCCGAGGCAGGTCGCGGAGATGGCCATTTTCGGCGACAAGGACGCCCGCTTTGAAAACCTTGGCTGGCATTGAGAACATCCGCGAGATGTCGGCGTCGGGACGATAGAGCACGATGTCGGCATCAGCGCCAATGCCGAGGTGTCCCTTCTGGGGGAGCCCCGCGATTCTGGCTGGCGCTGCCCGCGTGATGATGCACAGTTCCTGCAGGGAGTATTCCCGGCGAATGCTTGCTAGCGGACTGCGCGTGCGCACAGTCGGATGGATTCTCGCGAAGGCCTCGCGGCGAAAGGGCTCGTCAGCCAGTAACCGCATCAGCAGTGGGTAGGCACAGAAGTGTGCGCCGTTGGGGTGATCGGTCGAAAGCACAAGCCTCCACGGATCGCGCACGGTTAAAAACCATTCCAGCCCGATGGCCCACTGCCAGGCATGAATGAGGCTCTTTTCGCGGTAGCTGATCGGTAGCACGCCGCAGCCTCCTTCCAGCGACAAGTCGTGTGAAACCCAGGGCATGCCGGTGGCGTGGGCGAGGTGTTCGGCGGCCGCGGAATCGCCGGTCATAGCCACGGTGTCGCCAAAGAGGACTTGGCCGACATCAAGCGTGAGTTCCTCGTGGGCATTGAACCATTCCACGAGCGGTGCAACTCCAGAGCCAAATGTGCCGGGATCCTGCGAGCCGCCTGAGTAGCTATGAAATTGCACATGGGCCAGATGAGCGCGGATGCCGTCGAAGGTGCGCATCGTTTCTAGCAGCGTGGAATAATTTCCGGGCAGGCCAAGGTTAGCAGTGTGAACATGGAGCGGATGCGGCAGGCCGATCGCCTGTACGGCTAGCGCCAGTCGCTCTAGAATCAGACGAGGCGTGAGAGATTTGCCGATGGGCAGGGCTGCGTCGAGATCGTGGTGGTCACCCCGACGGCCGTGCTTCCAAAATACTGACCCGCCAGGGTTAGCCACTTTGACAGCCCAGCCACGACAGCCTGTGATCGTCTCGGCGAGGAGTCGCTCGACTCGGTTGGCATCGTTGGCCGCCAGAGCCGTCAGCACAGCGGCATCATCGCTAGCGAGCAAATAGATTCCCTTGTCGAGAATCGGCAGTGAGTCGAGTTCGCGGTGGGCCATTGCAGCGGCGCTCGTGGCAATGGCCGCATCGAAGACAGTGGTGTAGCCCAGCGATGCATAGAGACCGCCAGTGGCTTGAATCGTGGGCACAGCCGCCGGTCTGCCCCGACTAAGCGAGGGAGCAATCTGCCGACCGGCCCCAACTTTCGGGCCGGCCACGTGGCTGTGGAGATCGACACCTCCGGGCATGACAACAAGACCGGTGGCATCGATAGAAGTGAATCGTGAGGATTCAGCGGGTGGGACGATAATTTTTCCGTTTTCCACCCAGATGTCAGCGACAACGCCATCTCGTTGGTTGGCCGGATCGTGAATCGTGCCACCTGTGAGCACAAATGCCGGCAACGCCGAAGTCTTGTTTTCAGAAAGCCGCTGGGCCGCAGTTGCCGTCTTTGCTGGGATACGAGTTCGGCCTGGGGCTCCGGCTTTTGATGTGATGCGGGACAAATCAGAAACACGATTAGGGCAGGCAGCCACGCAAGTGATCAGCTCTGCGAGTAACGCGTCCATCTGCGGTAATGAGGCGACTTCGTTTTCAGCCGGCGCTTGAGAGAGGATCGCTCGAGGCTGGGCCTCAATCACGACCTGCCGGCCGTCTTCGCGGATCATCGTGCCCGATGTGGCCAGCAGCGTGCTAGCGCACAGCAGATGAATTGTTGGCTGGCTGTTGGCTTGCGGTGACAGTCTATCGCTCACACGCACGACAGAAATCGACTCGCGACGCCCCGCAATTGCCGCTTCGAGGGCTTTCTCGAGTGGTCCTACCGCCAGCACGCAGTCAACCTCGCCGCGTGCAATCAATCTGGCAGCGTCGGCTTCGGCCGGGAGAAACTCGCTGCCCAAGGCATCCGCGCGGGCAATGGCACCCGCTGCGCCGTAGCGCCATGTGCAGATGGCCGCCGCACCGGCTGCATTGGCACCGCTGGCCCAAATGCCTGGCCCCAAGGGGATTTCAAAAGCCTGTTTCACGTGGGCCATCGCTCGCACCAGATGCCCTACGCTCCACGGTTTTAATCCGAGAGGATCGACAGAGTGGCCTTCTTCAAGATCGCTGCCAGTACAACCGCCCGTCACGATTACCACGCACTTGGCTGCGGTGATGGCCTCCACGAGCAGGCTTACACAAACAGTCATTGAGGCTGCGTGGCTGAGGGGATCTGCTGGAATTGGCTGAGCATTGGGACGCGTAAGGCGTGCTTGCAATGCTCTGGCTGCAGCAACCGCCATGCCGCTTGGCAAGGGACAGTGGCGGTGCGTGGGGCAGAGCCCTAATACAGAGTCGGGGCCGACTGCAATCGTGCGGCGGGTAAAGTTGCTGCCTTGCGGAAGTAAAAAAAGCTCACTGAAGCGAGGGTGAGAAAGGGTCGGATCGCAGAACCAAAGGAGAACTAAATCAGCGCGGTCACGAAGTTCCTCCCACCCAGCCGTCACCGCGCCCACGCGGGCCACAGTCGGGCCTGCTGTGATGGCGGACTCCGCTGCTCCGGCATCAATTGCCGCACCGAGGAGTTCCGCCAGATCGCAGGCTTGGCCAATCGCTTCCAGGGTCGCTCCGGCAAGGCCCGTAACCAGCACCCGCCGGGACACCGAGAGCCAATTAGCCGCCTGAATAAGAGCAGCCTGCCGAGAAACTGGCTGGCCGAGCGACCACGCGTCGGCAGAAAGAGCGAGCGATCTCGCCGCCGCGAACGCTTTTTGCGCAAACGCGCAGGGCTGTTCCTCTCGCGTGCTCCACGGCAGCAGGTCATCGCAGAGCATGGAGCAGGCCGTGCAGACACTTGACCGCTGAGCTTTGAGGACGGCATCTGCTGCGGCCATGAAAAGATTTTGCCTCAGGTCCGTTGCCTCAAGACTTTGGGAGCACCCAGATATTACGGTAGCGGACAGGGTTACCGTGGTTTTGTAAATAGAGCGGCCCGAGGGGCTTCATCTGATTCTGAGGGCCGCCGGGAGTGATCTTGGAAACTTCGACATTTTCCTGAATCACAACTCCATTGTGCCGCACGGTCATCCGTGCGTTCGTCGTTTTTGTATCCCCGTCAAATTGTGGTGCCGTGAACTCGATATCGTATGTCTGCCATTCCAGTGGCGGCAGGCACATGTTGAGGCTGGGTGCGGCCACAGAATAGACGGCGCCGCAATCATCCTGCTTGCTATTGAGGCCAAAGCTGTCGAGCATCTGGACTTCGTAGCAGCCTTGAACATAGGCACCGCTGTTGCCGCGACCCTGCCCCCGATCCTTGGGCTGATAGGGCAAACGAAATTCAATGTGCCATAGAGCATCGCCAAACGCGTCTTTTGTTGTTACGCCTTGCATCAAGAGGCCGTCTTCGCTGACGCGGCCATCAGCCAACTTGGCTGTATCGGTGCTAGTGCCCATGCCGTCAAAAATGACGACAGCCCCCTCGGGGGCCTTCTTGCCGAGCGAGGGGCTGACCCGTTTTTCTTTTGGCAACTTAGCAATTTCTTCGCCGCTCTCGGAGAGTACGACAATCGCACCCTGACGAATTTCCCCTTTTCGCGTTGCACCGCCCCAGTCGATGCCCTCCAGTTTCACAATAGCCTCAGCGCCATTGCCTTCGCGTTGGCCCTTACCAGAGATTTTGTTGGGCGGGGTCCAGCCAGCGCCTGGCAACCCACCCGGATAGCCGACGGCATCAAACCTTCCGTCGCCTAGGGCGATCACCTGAACTCCGTATCGGACGGGCTGGCCATCGTGTTTGACTTCTCCGACATATTCCCCCTGAATCGGAAAGTCATCGTCTGTGTTTGCGGGATCTGCAAAAGTTGGACCAGCTGCCCTGGCCGTATCGACGCTTAGCGAAAGGTTGCCTGCACAAAGAAAAATCAGTGCGGCGAGGATCGTAAAAGGGGTTCGAGTGCGGGACGAAATCGCGATCATACAAAGTCTCCAAAGAGGGTGAAGGGGCCGAAAAAGTATGCACTGGGCTCAATCAAGCGGCAACCCGCAGCATTCTTGTACGGTCAGGTGAGACCTGTCAGAGGACCGTCGCCGCAGTAGTCAGGGTTACCGAAGCGTTTGAGATCGCTTTGGCCCATCGCGTGGGCCAGCGACAAAAGGAGCCTGTTGTGCGGCACGCCTGGCAGTTGCACGGCGCGGCCGGTTGCCCAGCCGAGTCCATTACCTACCAGCACCAACGGAATGTCTTCGAGAGAGTGGGAGTTGCCCTCTCCTAATTCGTTGGTCCAGAGAATGGTGGTGTGGTCAAGGAGCGAGCCATCGCCCCCCGGTTCGGGAGTGTCGGCCAATCGCTGGGCGAGGTGGGCCACTTCTCCGGCATACCACGCATTGATCTTCGTAAGTTTTAGCTGCGCGTCCACGTTCGTGTTGGGTTCGTGCGAGAGGTCGTGCTGACCTTCCTTGATGTCGAGCCATGTCATGTGAGGCTGACCGACGGAGTTGGTGTATTGCAGGCTGGCGATCCGAGTAAAATCAGCAGCCAGCGAAGCAACGATAAGTTCGATCTGCATCCGGCTGATTATTGGCATCGTATCGTTGTGTTCGATAACACCCTGCTCCAGCACCGGCACCTCATGGGCCATCGCGACATGATGAGTGGCGAGTTCTTTTTCAAACGCGCGCACCAGCGAGGCGTGTTCTTCGAGAATCCGCCGGTCTTCAGCCGGCAGCGATGCTGCGAGAGTTGCCAAATCCTCACCCACATCATCAAGCACGCTGTGCATGCTCTGGCGGTCTTTGAATTGGCCGTAGAGCTTGTTGAACATCTGGTAGGGGTCGTCGATCGGCGCGATGGGCTTGTTGGGGCCAGCGTAAATCATCCGCGTCCATGTGTCAGCCTTACTCGGCACCAGCACGCCAAACTCCAGCGAACCAAAACGCGTGGCCGTGGCAGCCTGCTCCTGGAGAAAGTTTTTAATTTCCTGATCAATTGAAAGCCCACTGGACCAGCCGGCCGGCGTGTCGCTGCCACCTTGAACATTACCAGGAAAGAGCTCGATTCCTGTCAACAGGCAGCCGATGCCGCGCATGTGGCGGTCACCGTCGCCCTGCACCTTGTCGTTAATGCCTTTGAGCGTCAGGATTTTGTCTTTGAACGGCTCAAGGGGCTTGAGGATGGGCGGCAGTTCTCGGCCCGCCAATGGCCCAGGCTTTGTTGGCCAAAAGTTGTTGCGGACAACGCCGTCAGGGCTAAAGACAATGATCAATCGCTGGCTGTGTTTTGTCGGATTGGCCACTGCCACGCTGGGCAAATTACTGAGAAACGGCAGCATAGCCGGGCCGATTCCAAGCCGGCGCAAGAGGTCGCGACGAGTGAAAGAGGGATGGGTCATGGCAATGGGCCTGCGAGAGATGGCTGTAGGATCAGTTCGATAGCCGCTTGCTCGGCCCCTTGGCTGGCTGGGCCGGGGGGAGTGGCGGCCACGGTCATGATGGCAACCAGCAAGTGCCGGATATTGTAGTCGTGTGATGCAAACGATTGCCGCAAAGACTCGAGCGTCTCCGGGCCCCAGGCTCTCACCGGTTGCTTCGCCAGCGCGTGAAAAAGTGATTGGACAAAGGCCTCCTGGGCATCGCGGCTGTTTGCCAGAGAGGCTGCCAATTCGCGAGCACCAGAGAATGTGGCAATTCCTCCGGCGCGAGGCTGGTAGGAGCCGGAGGGCTCGATCGGTTTTTCAAGGCCCCCTTTTTGTTCTGTGCGGCGATAGCGACCAATGCCGTCAAACTCCTCGAGGGCAAATCCCAGAGGATTGATCAAAGTATGGCAGGTTTGGCAGGCAACGGCACTTGTCTGGAGGGCTACTCGCTGCCTTGTGGTCAGGTCGGGATGCAGTTCCGGGGCCAGCGGCGAGACGGCTTCCTGAGGGGGTCGAAGCACATTGCCCAGCACGCTACGGGCCAGGAACACGCCGCGATGAATCGGCGACGTGGAACCTGCGTAGGACAGCACGCTCATCATGTAAGGATGCGAGAGCAGGCCGGCCCGCTTGCCATCGTCCAGCCGAATGCGTTGAAACGGCGCATCGGCCGGCAGTGCGACATCGTAGAGCGACGCCAGACGGCCGTTGAGATAGACCTCGTCATCGCTGAAGAGTCGGCGAAAGTCGGAGCCCGGTCCCCAGACAATATCATCTAAAAAGAGTTCTAAGCTGCGACGCATGTCGGCGGCAATCTGCGGCGAGAAGGTGACAAAAAGTGATTTGTCCTTAAGGATTTCTGGGTTGTGATCAACGCGGAGCCACGCCATCAAAAAATCGCGAACCTTGGTCCGCGTGCGACGGTCGTTGACCATCCGCTCCGCTTGCCCGGCCACCTGCTCTGGGGTGGCGAGCTGATTCTGTTCGGCTGCCTGCCAGAGAGGCTCGTCGGGGATGGAGTCCCAGAGCCCAAACGAGAGTCGGGAGGCGGTTTCGAAAGCAGAGATTTTCAAGGCACTCTCAGCGGAAGTTGATCGATTCTGTCGCGAATCTGGCTCACAAAAAAGAAATCGAGGCGAGCCGAGAACCGCTAGCAGCGAGCGAAAGAGTGCCGTGTCGATGTCTGGGGCAGTGGCAAAGTGCCGATCGACTACCAGTTGGCGAAGATCGTCCGAAAGCGGTCGGCGAAACGCGCGAGCGGCAAATGTTGCCGCAAAGTTCTGGAGTCCTTCGGCTCGATTCGCCGCATCTCGTTTTACATGGGCCAAGTGCTCAATCTGTTTTACCACCCCATCGGCCGTCTCGGTGCCGGCGGCAGTCGTAGCGGCAAACCATTCGCTTGAGACGCTGCTGCCGCGGTCGTAGCCGATGCTACGATCGTCAGGGGGAAAGGGCGTTTGAACGACGAATGTTGGCGGACTTTCAACGGGGCTCAGGCACTGCTGCGGCACGATTTCCAGAACCCCCTGCGGCGGCTTCCAGAGGAGTTCGATCGACGCCTGCGTGAGGTGCTCATGACGCGTGTTATCAATCCCCTGATTGGCTTTGGAAAAATCAAGCCGCAGGGGGTACAAACGGCCGCCGAGGAGAAAAATAAAACCTCTGTGCTCGCGGCTGTCCCCCGATTGAACCCACTCATCCACCAGCGGCGATGCATAGGATGCGGTGTTAACAAAGAGTTTAACGGCGTGCTCTGTGCGAACGATGAACTCATAGGTGCCTGTTTCAGGGGGCACGATCGACCCCGTCCAGCGAATGGCAAAGCGGTTGGGCTCGAATCGCTCGGGATCAGGGCCCTCGCTGCGAAAGTCGAAGCTCACCTGCGGATCGATCTGCTCAAGCACGCGGGACAGCGTGTTAAAGTCACGGCCACGGAAATATTCGCCACGCAGCCCACGGCCTGCTGGGATGCCCGGGTCGCGACGGCCAAAGCTGCCGACGATGTCAGCAACGGTGTTTTGATATTGCCGCACGGTGAGCCGGGAGAGTTCGAGTCGGGCGGGTCGATTGCGGTCTTGTGCGATAGCCGAGTAAAAGGCGCCGTGGATGTATTCGGCGACTTGCTGGGCGGCGAGTCCCGTGACCAATGAGGGGTCGTCCTCGGGCATTGTTTCGTCAATCAAGGCGGCCAGATGGGAGATCGAACGATCGCCTATAAGGGGTTTGGCAAAAACCTTTGTGCCGCCGCCGTTTTCGCCATGACAGCGTTGGCAGTGGTTGCGGTAGACGTTTAGACCGGGATGCGGGGTTCCTGAGGCACTAGCTATGGCATGTGGCGGGTCCGGTTCTAAAGCCGATGCCAACTGGTTCGGCAGCCAGAAAAAGAGCCCGCTCATGCCCAGGGCTAAGACGACCCAATACGGCCCGACTGTCCTTCGCTCCGCCCGGCACAAAATGCATTTCAGCGTGGCAAGCGGCGTGAGCCGGTGGCGAGCGAACGTCGATGATGGTACGAAGTGCATCATGAGAAAGTATACCTTCTCAGTCGGCCCACAGCGTTTCTCACGGGGGAAAGATTTAGGCTCGCGAGACTTCTGGTTTGGCAAAGACCAATCGCCCGGCCGCGGTTTGCAGCGTACTTGTCACGCTCACAGAAAGGTTGTGGCCGATCTGCTCGCGGGCATTTTCGACTACCACCATTGTGCCGTCGTCGAGATAGCCGACGGCTTGGCCGGTCTCGTCGCCGGCCCGGGTCAGTTTCACATCAAACAGATCGCCCGCAACAAATGTCGGCTTGAGTGCCAGCGACAGATCATTGATGTTGATCGCGAGCACCTTCCTCAGACTGGCAATTTTCAAGAGATCGGCATCGACGGTGATAATCCGTCCGTCAAGTTTTTGTGCCGTTGTCACCAGCCGTGATTCGGCCGATTCGTTCCCATTGGGTTCGTCGGTCGAGAGCACTTCAATGTTGATGTATTTACCAGCCTGTAGACGGGCCAGAATATCGAGGCCTCGGCGGCCCCGCAGGCGACGCTGTTTTTCGGAAGAATCAGCCGCCGCCTGGATTTCATCGACAACAAACGCCGGCATGACAAACCGACTTTCAAAGATGCCGGCTTCAGCCAGATCGGCAATTCGGCCATCGAAGACGCTACTGGCATCTAAAATATTCGGGCGGAGGCCCTGCACATCGCGGGCGAATTCAACATAGGGAATGAGGAATCGAAAATCGTCTCGAGTCTGGATCAGGAGACTCGTGCAGATGTAGCAAAAAACCATACCGAGAATCAGCGGCAGCCAGGTCGTTATGGGATCACGAGGGCTTGTCGGCAAAATTGGTGTGAGGGCTAAAATGGCAATGTAGTTGAGAAAGACACCAATCAAGAGCCCGAAATAAACCGCCGTGATGACCGCCAGATTTTTTTTGCGGATCGATCCATCGACGGCAATCACCGTCAGGGGCAGGGCGACCATGCCGCTGAGCACGACCCATGGCACCCACTGCGGCGCTTCCTGCATGGCTTGAGAATTGAAGATCAGCACGGCAATCCCGATGGAAACCATCAAGAAAACTGACCGCAAGATCAAAAGAGGGAAGTGATGCATAGTTGCAAGGATTTATGTGTGAAGATTGTGTGAGGAAGCATGCTACTGAAAGGTTTTGGGGTTTTTCACTGCCAAAAAAGTCTATCATACCCGCCCACTGGGGAGTTAGCCGACGCCGAGACAACGTTGATACTCCCAGTCGAGATAGCGATCGCTCATGCCGGCGATGTAGTCGGCCACGCTTCTCGGCGCGCCCATGTCAAGGGCTCGCTGTCGGTAGCCCGCCGGCATTTCAGCGGGACGTTGACAATACCAGCTAAAAAGTCGGCTGATTTTGTCCTGCACAGCCACTCGCACCCTCATCACCTGCTCGCTGCGGTAGACCCGCTGGAAAAGAAACTGTTCCAGTTGCTGCTTCCCCGTTGCCACTAGGTCAGAAGGGGTCACGATCCGCCCGCCTCCCGGGCTTGCGGACGTGGTAAAGAATGCTCGGACCAGCGCGACGGAGTTGATCGATTCTGCGGCCAGCGTGATCCGAGCACATGAGATAAGCTCCGCCACTTGAAAATCAACTAACTCGTGCAGCACAGCCCGCCGCAATTCCACGCCAATGAGTAAGCCATAGCGATCGCGAACTCGGGCTGCCGCGTCGGCCACCAGCGGCAGCTCGATCAATTCGTCCAGCGTCAATAGTCCTAGCTCAATGGCGTCATCGGCATCGTGGGTGTCATAGGCAATCGAGTCGGCTGCATCGACGACTTGCGTTTCGAGCAAGGGAGGCGGAGCTGTGCCGTCGCGTTTCCGTGTGGCCTGCGCCTCGAGCACTTCCAGAGAAAGATTTAAGCCGGGAAACTGTGGGTAGCGAGTCTCTAGAAACTCCATGATCCGTAGAGCTTGCCGATTGTGGTTGAAGCCGCCCTCACCGGCCAGCAATTCATTCAGAGTGTCTTCGCCGGCATGTCCCAGTGGGGGATGGCCGATGTCGTGCGCTAGGGCGAGAGTTTCCACTAAGTCTTCATTGAGCGATAAGGCTCGGGCCAGCGTGCGGGCGATGCTCGTCACTTCCAGTGTGTGCGTCAGGCGGCTGCGGTGGTAGTCGCCGGGATAGGCAGTGAAAACCTGCGTCTTATGAGCCAGCCTGCGGAACGCCGCCGAGTGAACGATTCTGTCGTGATCGCGTTGGTAGGGGCTGCGAAAGGGATGCGGTGGCTCGGCATGGACGCGGCCTCTGGAAGCATGTGCGTGCATGGCCCAGGGGGCCATGATCAGGGCTTCACGGGATTGCCAATCGGCTGGCGTGATGGTCATGAAAAGACTCCTCCGGCGAGTGGTTTTTGAGGGCGAGCTGCGGCTCTATCTACTGGATTCGGTGGTGAACTTTTCAGAGAGCTGTTCCCAGAGACTGTCGAGCGACTGCGGCAGCACCCGGGCCCCGGCCACAGTCGGCATGAAGTTTATGTCACCGCTCCAGCGGGGTACGATATGCCAGTGCAGGTGACCCGGCAGTCCCGCGCCGGCCACAGCGCCAACGTTTAACCCGATATTAAACCCCTGCGACTCTAGCGACTGCTCGAGGATGCTGCACCAGCGGGCTAGGCAAAGCTGCAAGTCGAGAAGTTGCTCGGAAGCCAGGTCGGTTAGCGACGGCGAGTGGTCGAGGGGAGCCACCAGAAGGTGACCGTTAGAATACGGAAAACGGTTGATCACAACAACGCTCTCTTGCGTCCGCTCAAGCACGCCCAGCGAGCGGTCGTGCGATCGATCAGTCACTGCAGTTCGGCAGAGAAAACAATCCTGATCGGCGCCGTCACGCCACGCCGACGGCGCAACCATTTCGCATGGCTGACCGCGGTCGCGGCCCTGCACATATCCCAGCCGCCACGGTGCCCAGAGTGTTTCGATGCTCATGGGGACCGATCCTAATCAAAAGATCGCAATCCGCACACTTTGGCGAGGCAAAAGACCTTTTCCTCGAGGGCTCCGGCATGAACGGTGCGATGGGATGGACAAAGTGAAAATGGTGTTCGGCATTGACACACAGCATCGCCGCATGGCAAATGTCAGTCTCTTTCTCGGTTGTGTCGCACGAGGCGTCAGTGAGTATCAAGTAGTGGAATTTAAAGTTGCTCTCGATCTCTTTTCTGGTCCGATGGACCTGTTGCTTTATCTCGTCAAAAAACACGAGGTCGATGTGGCAGAAGTGCCGATCGCAAAGATCGCCGAAGAATTTGTGGCGTATATCGATGTGATGCAAGACATGGCCATCGATCAGATTGGCGAGTTTGTCGAGTTGGCAAGCGTGCTTCTGGAAATTAAGGCCAGGGCGCTTGTGCCTCGGCCCGAAGAGACGGAGGAGCCGGTGGAGTTGGTGCGTGAGGATCTCGTCAAGCGACTGCTGGAATACAAACAGTATCGCGACGCAGCCTCACTGCTGGAGGACCGCGCCCGGCAATGGGAATTACGATTTGCCCGCACGCCAGTCGATGAAGGAGTGCAGCGAGCGGCTCCCGCCGAGGTCTTGATCGGCGAAGTGCACGCGTGGGACCTTGTGGGAGCGATGTCGCGAGTGCTTCGCCAACGCGAGAAGCGGCGGCCGCGGCAGATCATCCACGATGACACGCCGATCGAGGTCCACATCATCCGGGTCGAATCGCTCGTACGAGAGAAGGGGAGGGTCGCTTTCTCGGAGCTTTTCCAAGAGGATATGCCACGCATAAAGCTCGTGGGTATTTTTCTGGCAGTCTTGGAATTGGTGCGGCGCGGAAAGCTATCTACCCGGCAGGAGCAACTCTTCGCTGAGATTTGGCTTGAGCTTGTCCCTGACGTTGTCGTGTCCACCCCGCCTTTGAATTGAATCTGTCCCGAGAGGCCGCATGATCGAGAACGCTCCGCTCCGCACCCTTGTCCACAAGGGACTCACCGTTGAGGGCTATTCTCGCGCCGCCGTGCAGAGCTACTGGCGAATCCCAGAACTCAAGCTGGGTTTTGATCTGGGTGCGCAGCCTTGGGGATTCATGGCAACAAGCACGTGGTTTATCAGCCACACGCATCTGGACCACATTGCGGCCTTGCCCGTCTATGTCGCTAGGCGACGGATGATGAAGATGGAGCCGCCCACGATCTATCTGCCAGAGTCGGCCATAGAACCGATTGAAAAATTGCTCAAGGCTGTCTCGCGGCTGGATCGCGGCCGCCTGCCTTGCACGCTGGTGCCCGCTCGCGCAGGCGATGAGATTGAACTCTCCCGCGAACACCTTGTGACTGTCTCCAACACCTGCCACACGCTGCCGAGCGTCGGCTATGTGGTTTGGGAGCGGCGTCGCAAACTCAAGCCGGAGTATGTCGGATTGCCGGGGGACAGAATTCGCGACCTGCGGATGTCTGGCGTCGATGTGACGCATGAGATGCGGGCACCGCTGGTGGCCTATTTGGGCGACAGTTCGCCGCAGGGCCTTGATGACTGTCCGGCCATGTTTGAGGCCATGATCTTGATCACAGAACTGACGTTTGTGGCCCAGAATCATCGCCAGGAAAAGATCCATAAGTTTGGCCACATGCACTTGGACGATCTGCTGGAGCGACGCGATCGTTTTCACAACGAGGTTGTGATTGCTACGCACTTCTCGACGCGTTACACCGACGATCGCATTCGACGCATCATTGCTAAGCGATTGCCTGACATGCTCGACGGGCGATTGCAACTGTGGCTCTAAGTGGGCCGCTGTGCAGTCCACTCGCGACAAAAATAACTCTGAGGCAAATTATTCACAGCGGCGTGCTCTCGAGCTGGCGGATCGCCCGGTAAAGCCCCACGGCCAGCAGAGCCTGGATCGTATCTGGCGGTCGAGATCGCTGTAATCGATTGACGGAAAAGATGAGAGACAACGTCGTAGCATTGGGTAAAGAATATTACGATAACGACTTCTATAAGATTGAGTACGTAGACTTTAACATTCCACCAACATTGTTTTGGATCGAGCATGGCGGCCTGAAAATCACAATGAAGCTAACAG
>Ga0194051_1000321_pt1 | contig 27713 bp, 13 predicted proteins | sample SepL2320m_MetaG_FD_161275 | JGI IMG/M metagenome (GOLD analysis project Ga0194051, IMG submission 161275) | Anoxic zone freshwater microbial communities from boreal shield lake in IISD Experimental Lakes Area, Ontario, Canada - Sep2016-L239-20m | ecosystem: Environmental > Aquatic > Freshwater >... | reverse complement strand
TGAGGATGTCGTCAGTCAGGCTGTCGTGATGGATAGCACCCAAAATACTTGCTGCGGCGATCGCCTCTTCGCGGCGAATGCGTCTGGTCTCGCTTTGATTCGTGGAAACACTCCCGCAGTCGCCTCCGGAAAGACATAGGTAGTGCGTTTGCCAGCCAGACTCTTTCAAAAGCAGCATTGTCCCTGCCGCGATAAATTCAATATCGTCTGGGTGCGCAACGACAGCCAAAACAGATTTATCGGACGCGTTCATGGCTGACACCCTCGTAGAAAACATGGCTGGCGAAGTCTTTGCGAAACAGAGGCCATCGCTATTGTTGCGGCACAAATTCTACTTGCAATTCGATCACAGCATCGCACGACTCTTTCGCATAAAAGTGAAGTCAAATCAAAACCGCGCGTGATACCAAAAAGTCTGTTCACGCGGGGCGATGAGCCGCTTAGAATCTCTGTTGCGAGAGGAGGCGGAGTTCAGTGTATTCTCACTAAAACCTCTGACGTTGTTCGCCAATCCCTTACCAAGAAAAGAGAAGAGAGTTGCCATGACAATCGGAATTGTTGTTGCTATCAGCGTCATTGTTTCGGCAGTGCTCTGGCTGATTGCCATCTATAATAATTTGGTCAGCTTAAGGGTTCGATCGAATGGCGCATGGAGCGATATTGACGTTCAGCTCAAACGCCGGCATGACCTTATTCCCAATGTTGTCGAGGCCGTAAAAAGCTACGCAGGGTATGAAAAGGGAACGCTCGAAGCCGTCGTGGCCGCGCGATCCAAGGCCATGAATGCAAACGGCCCAACGGCATCAGCGGCGGCAGAAAATCAGCTCTCCGGTGCGCTTAAAAGTCTATTTGCACTTGCCGAGGCCTATCCGCAACTGCGAGCGAGCGAACAGTTCAGTCATCTTCAGCAGACCCTTGCGAGCATTGAAGACGCCGTTCAAAACGCACGCCGCTACTACAACGCAGTGGTGCGCGATTTCAACACCGCTGTGGAGTCGTTTCCGGCCAATCTCGTTGCCGGGCCGTTCGGATTCCGCGGGCGTGAATTTTTTGAGGTCACCGATTCTGCTGAACGTGCTGTTCCGAGCGTTCAAATGGATTTGTCGTAGGTTTCTTTTCTGAACCGTCTCGCTTGTTGGGGAGGGTTTGGAGTTCCGTACGTACGATGGAGAATGTGCATGATGTCTCGGAAAATGATGCAAAACCGGTTTATCAGTGGCGTGATCAGTGCCGCGCTGATTGGTGCGTTGATAGCCAGCGGGACATTGTGCTACGCAAAGTCGATCACGATTGAAGAATTTCACTCACAACTCAGCATTGAGTTGTCGGCTGACGTCGTGGTGAAGGAAACCATTCGACTGAAGTTCGATGGAAGCTGGAACGGTATTCACCGAATGATTCCGATCGTCGAGCGAACGCCGCAGGGTTTTGCGCATCGTTTGCGAGCAAGCGTTGAAAGTGTGACGGATTTACAAGGGGCACAGCTGACCTACTCTTCCTCGCGTCAGGATCACTCCATCGATCTCAAAATCTATGTTCCCAGCGCAGTAGATGCCTCACGAACCGTTGTGATCGTCTACCGATTGAAAAACGCAATCAGGTTTTTTGAGGAACACGATGAACTCTACTGGAACGTGACAGGCGACGAATGGCCCTATCCGATTCTCAAAGCGTCGGCCACGATCGATTTGCCACGAGAACTTGAAAATCTGCGAATCAATGCATTTACAGGGGGATACGGTTCAACTGATCGCAACGTGGAAATAACGCTCGACGGTGTCATGCGTAAACCAGATTCAGTGGTGTCACCGGCTGCCGAAGCATCTCCGCCGCCAGGTGCGGCACACGAGATTATGGTGCAGGCAAAAGGGTCGATGGGCATTCGGGAAGGACTCACCGTCGCAGTCGCTTGGAATACGGGTGTTCTTCGGCATCCCACTTTGTGGGATCAATTTCTTGCGTGGACTGCAGACAACTTTGCCAGCGCAGGAATGATGCTGATTCCGGTGGGAGTGTTCTGCGGATTGTGGCGACATTGGTCGAACTATGGACGGGATCCAAAGCCGGGGCCGGTCGTGGTGATGTATGAGCCACCGGAGGGGCTGAGCCCCGGAGAAATGGGAACACTCATCGATCATTGGCCCGACATGCGAGACATTACGGCCACGATTGTCGGCCTTGCAGTACGAGGAATCATTCGAATTCGGCAAACGGTATCGAAAAGCTGGACAACCAGTGACAAATACTCATTTGAGTTGCTCAAGCCTTCGAGTGAGTGGACAGGAATTTCAGCATTCGAGAAAGTGCTGCTCGGAGGACTTTTTGGAGATAGCACAGCAACAAAGAAACCAAATGAAAAGGAAATTGTCACAGCGGTCAGCACCGATGATCTCGACCATACATTTTATAAAAAGTTACCCGAAATCAAGAATGCTCTCTTTGAATCGCTCATATCGAAAGGGTATTACCAGCAACGACCAGATACCGTTTTCAATTGGTATATGACCGCTGGATTTGTAGGAGGATTTGTTTTCGTACTTGTTTTTTCGACCGTTGGCCCTGTTCTTTTCGGATCGCTTGGTTTACCCCCAGCCACCACAATAGTAGCGATCGTGTGCAGCATTCTTACGGGCCTGATCACGATGGGATTCGCATATGGAATGCCCTCTCGAACAAAAAAGGGAGCATTGGTGTGGGATTCGATTCGTGGGTTTGAGGAATTTCTCAGTCGCGTGGAATCTCATCGACTCAACAGCCTTCCTTTGACGCCGGAGCTTTTTGAGAAATACCTTCCCTACGCAATGGCACTCGGAATTGAGTCGAAATGGGCGAAAGCTTTTGAAGGAATTTATACCGAGCCGACGCAGTGGTATGTGGGATCGAATCCAACTACGACATTTCATTCGACGTCGTTCGCAAACGACTTAAGCCAGATGAGTTCGTGCACAGGATCTTCTATGAGTTCCTTACCGCGGTCGAGTGGTGGCTCTGGTTTTTCGTCAAGCGGTGGTGGTGGCGGCGGATTTTCAGGCGGAGGGAGCGGAGGTGGCGGCGGGCATGGTTTTTGAAACGAAATCAAGTGTCTTTGATCTGCCAGGTAGATCTTTTTTCAGACATTCCCATGGATGGGGTTCTTTTCGGCAGTGCGGAACATCAGCAGGCCAACCTCTTTGGGCGTAGAGACATAATCAATTAGCAACACGCACGCGATTTCAAGGATTCGTGGAAACAGAAAGTATTAATTTTCTTCTGGTGGAGTGTATTCGCCGGCCAAGGAATCTCTCGGAACAATCCATATATTTCGAAACTTGGTTGGGCTGCCATGGTCCTGTAAAAAAAGCGGACCGACGCCTGTTGCAAGAAGTTTCTTCTCAATTGCGACGAGATAGTCGGTCGTGCCGTGGCGGTATGGCGTATACGGGCTTCGGGGCTCCAGAAATGTTACTCCGTCCTGCACTTTTTTTCCGTTGAGCCATGCGGTGATTGTTCCAGGTTTCTCAATCTGGTGTGTGGCATCTCGTGTCGGTGCCTGATAGCGAATGTCGTACACCTGCCACTCTCCATTTGGACGCGAGGCATTCAGCAATGGTTTGGAAAATCGATAGAGGCTTCCCTCATCCTGATCGGTAGGAGGATCAACTCCAAAAGAATCGTAGATTTGCATTTCGTAATGGCCGTGCATGTAGAGACCGCTGTTGCCGTGTGCCTCGGGTGAGGTCATGAATTCGGCATGAATATCTGCATCGCGAAAGTGCACAGTCGAGACGATGTGATTAGCATGCTCTTGAGTGCGTGCGCTTGTGAGCAAACCGGCTTCGATTGGCCAGTTAATCGGCTGGCCCGACATGCTAACAAAGCGAGGCACCGAGTTACTTTCCAAAAGCACAATCGCACGATCTGGCGGCGAGACTGGAAGCACGGTTTGATTTGGTTCAAACGTCGAACTGGTGGCATCACCACCGAAGCACCTGTTGTCGATCAGAGCCAGCGTTAGGATTACCAGAACCAAATGTGACGGTCGGTATGAACGGGGCGCAGAAGACAACATGGAAAGAGTCCTGTAACCAGTGTGTTCCGGTCTTGCACTGTATAGAGTGCTCTCGTCAGCGACCGGAGAGTCGATACAAGAATAGGGTAGCGACCGCTCAAAAAATAGGACCCAGACTAAAATCGAATTGTGTAACGAACGCCACCAAACAACTGAAAAAGCTGTCAGTGAGTCGCAATGCGGAGTCTCTAATTTGGAGAGAGTGTGAGCGAGGATTGTTCTGAACGTATCGAGCGGCAAGGGCCATCGCTGGTGCTTCTGGTTCGGGGATGGGTGCGTCCTGCAGAAGAAGCAGAGAGTCTCGTTCAAAAAGTGGTGGTTCGGTTTTGGCCACGCCGTCACTTTATGGATGATCCGTCTTCGTATCTCTGTGCAAGCGTGCGACGGGCAGCCATGGATCGGTCGTATCGTGACGCAACAATGAAAAAGAAACCCGCGTCGACTCTTCTTCGGGAGGAATCATCACCACTGTTGTTCTGTTCGAAAGAGTTTGATGAACGTCGCAAGCATGTAGAACAGATTCTCGACGCATTACCGGAAGAACAGCGAGAGGTCGTGGTGATGAAAATATGGATAGAACTGACATTTCAACAGATTGCCAGAGTTCTCGGAGTGCCATCGGTAATCGCTGCTTCTCGATGGCGAGAAGGAATGAGTTCTTTCAGAACACTTTGTGATGACGACGATGCTGCAAATGAGGAGGGATCTTCTGTAACTGAGAATGATGAAAATTCAAAATATCGGATCATCGGCCTTGAAACAGTGCTGCGAAGTATCCAGCCAATTCGCACGTGCCGTCTCACCGCACCGGTGATTGAACAGGTGCGCAAAGCACGCGATCGCGTGAGAGGAATCATGCGAGTAGTGCTGTCACTGGGAAGTCTGATCGCAGGCGCCATCATTGCCAAACTCGTACTACAGCCGATGTTTCCATAACGGACACAGCGTAGAGTCGACATCGAGCGGCAGGTCAGCGATTCAGTCTGTTTCAAAACGTCGGAGGACCTCGACGCCCAATTACCGCTGCTGGCCGTGACCGAGAAATGAGCTGTGGGGAATGTTTTCAGGCTCAGAAATTTTTGATGGCTTGCACGATTATTTGATTTGCAAACGGCAGCGGTCCAACGACAGGAACTTCAATTCCGCCCAGTAAATACCAGTCGTTGCCAACCCCAAATCGAAATCCTGGAGTCAGACTGAAGTAGGTGTCGTTTCCGCCATGAGTACGAGCGTGAATATTTGAAGCAACCGTAGCACATAAATGTTTGAAGACTGGTGCATCGCCAGAAGTCAGGTAGTAGCCGGCTGCAAGACGTGCATCGATCGAACTGAATGCACTTGGGGATGCATTAAACCCTGTCCATGGATTTGCAAGCAGCAGCGGGGTGTTCGCAGACGTAAGATTTGTCGGAACGGTCACTCCGATGGCGCCTCGAACAATCCAGCGTGTGATTGGATTAATCCAGAATTCGATGTCTGGAGAAAGGCTTGTCGCGCCATTTCCAGTAGTTCCATTGCCAGTCGGACATCGAACGTACAGGTTTGCAGTAACTGAAAAGTGTTTCTCTTCAGCCAACATGAACCGGGGTGCCACCGTGAGATCTCCGACACCGGAAACCGTTGTTTCGGGAGGACCTAGCGTATTTGGAGAAGTTACCGAGAAGGGTAGAAACCATCCCAGTTCGAAACGTCGACTCAGGGGCGTGAAGAGAAATAAACTTCCATTCGATGTGTCAGGAGCACCGGCGGTACCCTGGGCCCACGATCCCGATATGACACCGAGTCGATAGAAAGCACCGTCGGCGCTGTTGATCCATGTTTGACGTGGGAGTTGATGATCGACCGAATCATAGGGTTTGTCCCAGCCATCGTGAAAGAAGGTGGACCATTCAAGAGGCGTCCATTGTTCTGTCTCAAGTGGTCCGATGAGGGACTCAAGCCAGACTCTTTGCGTTGGATCGACCTTGCGACAAGTGGAAAGCAGATCTTGATAGTTTCCATTGAATTGAAGTGTGAGATCAACAAACGATTTCTCAGAAGTGCTGCTGCCGAAAGAGTTTTCCGGAAAAGGAATAACCGCAGCGAGCCCCCAAACAAAGAAAAAGAAGATCTCAGACCAAGAGGGCCTCAAAAAAGCCAAGCGATGATCGGTTCTGGGCATGGCAGATGAAATCCGAGTATTTGTAAGAGTGTTTGCGGCCAAACTCCTTACAGGAATGATCGACCGGTAGCAGGGAGATCATGGAAGAATATGTCTTCAAACAAGCTCCATATCTCACGTAATCAGCAAAACAATTACGAAACATCAAAAGGTGGGTGAACTGTTGCTGACCTTGCGGTCTGTGGGTAGAGCCAGTCTTCAGAACTCAAGAAACAATGGACGACAGCGGAGCTGACGGAACGATTTCCATACCCTCGACAAAAACTCGATTGATTTCAAGCGTCGGGGAGAGCAGAAGAATGTCAGCTATTTTTCCAATATCAAGGCTGCCGAGATCTCGATCGCGTCCAGCAATAGTCGCCGGTGTCAGTGATGCCATGCGTATTACTTCCCAAATTGGTCGCCCGGTCATGTCGTGGAATGTGCGAACCATGTGATCCATTCCCTTGATGCTTGAAGCGAGTGCTTTGAAATCTGGAAGCATGCCAACTCCATCACGCGTGACAAATGTTTCGCCACCATCAGTCGGCCCGAGTAGGTATTCGCCGTGTGGCATGTCGAGCGCACGGCTGGAATCGGTGATGAGCGCCACACGTTGGGAACCTTTGATTTTAAGCGCCAAAAGCAAAAGTCCCGCATCGAGATGCCGGCCATCTGCGATCACTTCGGTGGTGAGTTCATCAAAATAGAGTGTTGCTTCAAATACGCCTCCCTGCATGGGATACATCTGCAATGAGCGAAGCTTTCCCTTGTCAGACATGGCGCAGTACAGATGATCGACATGTTGAATTCCCCAGCCGATGGCCTCGCGCATCTGTTCAAATGTTGCCCACGAATGACCGGCGTTGGTCCGTACTCCACGATCTCGGCATGCCAGTGCGAACTCTTTGGCACCTTCGATCTCAGGGGCGACTGTTGCTGCTACCAGATCATCTGAAAAAGAAAGGTATTCCATAAATTCTTTTTGAACAGCAGGTCGAATTCCTGCACCGGGGTGCGCTCCGCGTGCCTCGTATCGAAAGTATGGCCCGTAGAAGTGCGCGCCCAACACGCGAGAACCGGTGGGATGCGGCAAACGACGAAACTGTCGAGTCAGTTCGAGCGCGCGTATGATCTGTTCGTGACGGGCAACGGTTGTCGTCACTGCCAGTCGAGTGGTGCCATGCCGAAGATGTGCGGAAAGCGCGGCTCTGAATGCCTCGGGAGTTCCATCCATAAAATCGCCACCGTCACCGCCATGCACGTGCAGGTCGACGAATCCAGGCGAAATCCATCCATCGAGAGAATCGATGACGACCGAATCTGGGGAAAGAGGCCAGTCGAAAGCGTGTTTGGCAGCGATGCGACCGTCACGCACCTCAAGCACGCCACGTTCGACGCGATCGCAAAGAATTAAACGTCCACGAAAAAAAATACTCTTGTTATTCGCTGTCATGAGAGTCAATGAAAATGAAAGTGAGATGTCACGCGATCAATGCATCCATGGCATCGAGATAAAAGCGACACGGCTCTACTACGAACCAGTTTAAGGAGCAAGAACTTCAGGCATTTCTTGAGTGATGTGACTGTGGATTTCAGCGAGCACCATGGGAAGAAAAACAATTCCGGAGTAGTGGTTGGCGTACATCTCTTTGTGGTGCAATCGATCAAGCCCTGCAGCATCAGCGAGGAGTTTCGAGTTGCGAGGCGGAACAACATCATCGAATCGGCCCGAATAGATCCAGGTGCGATCGGGGTTGAGACGATGCGCCAACCGCATCGGTTCGATGGCGTAAAGCGTTTGACAAATCTTCTCCCACGTCATTCCCGACTGAGAAAGGTGCTCTCGAACTTTTTTGGCATCCTTGCGTCCGTTTTCGAGAATGCCTGACAAATCGCCACCGGCAAGGAGCACATAGACACTGTCAAAACCATGATCGATTCCAGCGGCGGTAGCGGTCACAAATCCACCTAAACTCGTTCCTTGTACGGCAATGTTGCCAGCGTGAACTCCCGGCAGGACAGCGACTGCGTCCCGCGCTCTGCGAACGTCAGCGACGGCCTGACAGACTGCTGGAATGAGTGATTCGGCTCCCGCGCGACGATCGCTTGGGCGTCGCTGACCGTAAAACGGCAGATGAATCAGAAACGTGTGCAGGTGGTGCGCGTTGAGACCGCGCGCAATCAATCGCCCGACATCCATTCCGCTTCCAGATTCGTGCACAATCACCACTGCCGGGGCGCGACACCGTTCGCCGGATTCGTCGCGAGCAACATACCATTCAAGCCAGACGTTATCGTTGCATGAGTCCTTCCCTGGTTTGGGTGAAGGAAATCGAACAAGAAAATCTCCACGACCGTTTACCGAATCCTCGAGCACAACATCAAATCGCTCCGGATTCCAGAGTAAGCCATCAAGACAGGCCTGAGCATCAGCATTCTCATCGCGAACAGACGCAATCGAATCAGTGGCAGGAAATATCTCCTTTGGAACCAGGGGAACCATCGCAGCGCTGCGAGCGGAATGTGGAACGTCCAGAAGAAGTTTTTCGAGATCGAGCCGCACATACGGGCATTCGGCGGCGGGTGCGTCATGCGATGCGTTGGCGATATGGAGAACGAGTTCCTCCGGAATAAAAAGTACATTGTGAAGATTTGATTTCATCGCCACAGGTCGATTCATCAATTGCATCGCCGATTGGGCATCGATTGATCCGTGGAGTTTTAGGACTCGATTGCGAAGCGTTTCGAGTCGTTCACCTGCTGAAAGAACAACAGCATCGGTGATCCCATCGCCGAGGCGAGCATGCGATTGACCGGGCTGAATGATTTCAAGCGACGTGGGTGTTGCAGCCACTCCGACGGCTCGCCGACTCTTTCCGTCGGCAAAAACGTAATAGTATTCGCATGTGCGAGGGCTTGTTTCCCAGAGTGTTGTCACATCATCAAGTGTCGTGCATTCCTCCAGCGCCCTCCGCATAAGTGTGGCCATCGGAACGCCATCCCATTGTCCTTCGCCTTGCCCCCCCATCTCACCCAACGAGATTCCACTGGTATTCATTCCACTCACACTGCCAATGAATCCAGCATAGCCCACGTTGACAAAGGGAATAAATCCTTCCGGCGCGATCACAAAACTTGTTGCAGCATCCTGAAGACCGATCACGGTCATGTAGTCCAGAACGCGACCGTGGTACAGCGTTCCACTTTTTGTAGCCGAGCCAAAGAGAGCAAATCCAGAACAGTGAAAGAGTTCTGGAAACACGTTGATGACCTCAACAAGAGAGGCATCGAGATTGAGAGCTTTGGCCAGCGCCCGAGTCTCCTGTTTGTGACGCTCGGGAATATGAGGCGAGAGCCTTGAATAGGCGTCATCGAGTCTTTTGCGAAACCACTCGCCAGAACGAATGGTCTCAATGGTTCCAAAGACATTGAGCACCGAATCGATGCAACGATGGGTTTCCAGAGGCATCAATTCGCCATGGGCCTTGCCAATTTGTTCGGGAGTGCCGTGGAGCGTAACGACTCGATGCCCGCCCATCCATTGAAGATTTCCATGTTCGACGCTTCGCGGAATATGTTCCGGGGACGTCAGTTCAGGGGAAGGGGAAATAATTTCGAGTGCCCGCTTCACACCACGAGCAAGTTGTCGTTCGAGTTCTATGCGCGGAATCTGTTCTGCGCGCATGTCACTCCAATCATCGGCCTGTTTGGGATCACCAGCATCGCGAAGAATGAGTGATCCACGAACGCCTTCTGCATCGATGTCGATAGCGCGGCCTTCATCTCCAAAGGAAACGTGAATGTTGTTGCCGTATTCAAATCGGTGATCTTCTTCGGAGTACCGAACACCAAAGACGATTGCCAGTGCTGCGGCACTCGTTGGCAATCGTTGACTCAAAAGTGGAGTGAGAAGAGATGCCATAGAGCCGCTTGAAACAAGTCTCGTTGTCATTGCAAGCGGATCGAGATGATCCATCGAATCAACGTTGCCTGCTCCCAGATACACTACGCCATGTTTGGGCAGTGCCATGGCGGTAGCATCGCTGCGGCGCCTGAAGTTTAGAGCGTAATCAGCGTGCGTGAGTTCGACGTCATAGGCGTGGGCATCAAAGCGTTCTAGGCGTACTGCGATTGTATCGACGCGTCCATCCTGCGAGGGAATAGAGATGGATCCTTCGATCAAAAAAGATTCTCGTGCGCCCGAAATGCATTCCCACAAGGGTACGAGTTGGGTGGTCAGTTGCGATGCGTCGTTGGCAAACGACAAAGAAGCCACAAGCATGCAGATTGTTGCAAAACAGAGTCGCTCAAGTGAAATCAAAAAATGTCGCATCGAAAAACTCCTTGGGAAAAGTATCGAAGCAGATTACCACGGAGATCAAAGCAGCGTGAAGACAGCATTCACCTTTGGAGTGCCATCTCAGGAGAAGACCTTTGTAGAGCGTTGATCGCGTGACACGGTTTCTCGCTTCGGTCCCTCAAGATGGTCAGCTTTGCGAAATGGCAGCATCAAGGATGCCGTGCGAATAGAGTGAAGCCAACTCGAAGGCATCCGCAAGGATTTGTGAACCGGGCGATAGCGGCTGCAATCTGACTTATCAGGCCAGCAATTCACTGATTACGTGCTGCGATTCAACGCCTGTAAGACGCTGATCAAGTCCTTGAAACTTAAACGTGAAGCGTTCGTGATCGATTCCTAAACAGTGAAGGATTGTTGCGTTCAGGTCGTTTACGTGAACGGGTTTGTCGACGATGTTGTAGCTGAAGTCATCAGTCTCACCGTGAGAGATGCCTCCTTGTATCCCGCCACCGGCCATCCACATGCAGTAGTTGCGAGGATGATGATCGCGTCCGTAACTTTCCTTCGTAAGTGTCCCCTGAGAGTAGACGGTGCGTCCAAACTCGCCTCCCCAGACGACCAGCGTTTTGTCAAGCATTCCCCGTTGCTTGAGATCCTTCACCAGCGCCGCCGTGGCCTGATCGGTGTCAAGGCACTGTGACTTCAGTTCGTTTGGAAGATTTCCGTGATGATCCCATCCACGGTGAAAAATCTGTACCGCGCGTACTCCTCGCTCAACGAGTCGGCGAGCAAGTAAAAGGCTGTGTGTAAACGAACCAGGTTTTTTTACATCATCACCGTATAAGGCAAGGGTGTGCGCAGATTCCCCCGTTGTGTCGATGAGTTCTGGAACGCTTCGCTGCATGCGAAATGCCATTTCATACTGCGCTATGCGAGTTTGAATCTCTGGATCTTGGTATCGCTGGAAGCCACGAGCGTTGAGCCGGTTGAGAGTGTCGAGCATGGTGCGACGATCTCCCGCGGTGACGCCATCAGGATTAGGAAGATAGAGAACCGCGTCCCCCGATCCCCGCAGTGCCACTCCGCCAAATCTCGTAGGGAGAAAACCACTGGCCCACATTCTCGAAAAAAGTGCCTGAGAAGGATTGATGTCGGGCAGTGGCGTAAAGACGACAAACGCAGGCAAATCGTCGTTCTCACTGCCGAGTCCATAGGCCAGCCAACTTCCCAAGCTCGCCTTTCCAGGAATTTCACTGCCGGTCATGACAAACGTACAGGCGGGATCGTGATTGATCGCATTGGTGTGGATCGTTTTTACCAGCGCGATGTCATCTACGATTCCTGATGTGTAGGGCAGAAGTTCCTTATTGATCCATCGCCCGCACTGACCAGCTTGTTCAAATTTAAACTTTGAAGGAGCAACCGGAAAACGTGCCTGACCACTGGTCATTGTGGAGAGTCGCTGGTCACCTCGAACGCTCTGCGGAATATCTTTGTCGAAAAAATCATGAAGCGTAGGCTTGTAATCCCACAGGTCGAGCTGCGACGGGCCACCGTTGGTGTGAATATAAATTACGCTGGTTGCCTTGGGATCATGATGCGGAAGTCCCAGACGTGGCGGATGGACTGCCGGACTCGCGCCACCGCCATGAGCATGTGAGGTTGCACTGTGTCCCTCTTTTGCTGCGAGCATTGCCATCGCAGCCCCTCCCAAACTCACTCCACTCGACTTTAAAAAAAGTCGGCGATTGGCCATTGCGCCAAGGGCATTGAGAATATTTTTGTCCGCGTAAGAAGATGACATAGTTTCAATTCCTCGTGAGCGTTTCGTCGAGATTCAAAAGCATATTGGTAACCAGTGTCCAAGCCGCAAGTTCTCCGGGTGGAACATCTGTTGGCGGTTTCGATTCACCGATCGATATAAGCTTGGTTGCAGATTCTTGATCAACAGCGTAACGAGCCAGATGCAAGGCCAACTGCTCAGCGATCATCGTAGACTCATCGGCCTCAGGAATTCTCGAAAGCACGGTGCGAAATGCCCATGTAATTCGAGAGGCAGTATCGCTTCCTCCGAGAGCAAGAGTCTGAGCAGCAAGGGCACGTGCTGCTTCCACATGTTGCACATCGTTTAAAAGTTGCAAAGACTGCAAAGGAGTGTTGGAACGCTCACGCCCAGAACAAAACTGTTCGCGATTGGAACCGTCGAAATTGACCATGAACGGTGGTGGAGCGGTGCGTTTGAGAAAGACATAGAGGCTGCGCCGATAGAGGGACTCGCCCGTGTCACGCTTATAAGTTTGCGTATTCGAACCAGCGAAACCGACAGGCTCCCAGATGTTGTCGGGCTGATAGGGTCGTACTCCCCGGCCACCCATCGTTTTTGAAAGCAGACCCGATAAGGCAATTGCGTTGTCGCGAATCTGTTCGGCATCGAGCCTGAATCTCGGGCCGCGTGAATAAAGCCTGTTTTCAGGATCGCGAAGAAGTTGATCTTCTGACACCACTCCAGAACGTTTGAATGCGTTTGACAAAACAAGTTGTCGAACAAACTTCTTCGTGTCCCAGCCAATTTCTCGATAGAAAATAGCCAGCCACTCAAGCAGTTCGGCGTGACTGGGATCCTCTCCTTGCGAACCAAAGTCGTCACTGGTTTTTACAAGTCCGATACCGAAGAATTGTTGCCATAATCGATTTGCTGCAACGCGTGCGGTGAGCGGGTGTTCAGGAGACATCAGCCAATTCGCCAATTCAAGTCGAGACAGAGGCACTCCTTCCACGATTGGCAAAGCGGGCAGAAAGGCCGGCGTTCCACGGTCCACTTTTTCTCCAGGCTTTGTGTATGCACCTCGCAACATCACAAAACTGTCTCGAAGAGTTGGCATGTCATTAAAGACAAACGTAGAAATAATGGAACTGTCGAGATCGTTTCGAGACTTTTGTGTATTGGTCAGTTCACGAGTGGCATTTTTCAAGGCATCAGGCCGCTGGTTCCAAATATTTTCCAGCCAGTGACGGCGAACACGATCAACATCTTCCGGTTTGGTCGTCTTTTCCGGGCCTTCTTTTACGAGTCCGCGGATTGGTTCAGGAATGTCGTTGTGATCCTTGCGAACAACTTGTGACTTCCACCATGCGGAAAAAGATCGCGAAACATTGGTTGTTGGATCATCGCTCGCGGTCAGACCAACGAGATCCCAGCGAACGTGTCCATCAAACTGGGTCAGTGCAAAGCCGGTGATTTTTGTGCCCGCAGGCAGTCCAACTTTATCAGCAGCAATCGAAAGCTTCACCCATTTTCCTGCCTCTGGCAAAGGTCCTGCGACAACTCGTTCAACGGTGCCGGGTGTTCCAAAAGGAATAATGTCGGAATCACCCCAGACGGCACGGTGCTTCCAGCCGTCGGTATGAAACTGCAGCATCACACTCTTGGGCGGAGAGACCGGGTCGATCCAGATATGTGCAAAAATTTCAGCACCGGCAGGAATCTCTATTGGTTCAGAACCACTCTGATAGAAGTCCTGACCAATTCCCGCAGCCGTTCGTTCAAGAGACCGTTGGCCGGAAAGCACTTCCCCAACGTTTGCACTTGAAAACCATGCAATCGAAGCCCCAGCGGACTGCACGGCAGCAGCCGGTGGAAATTCATCGTCCAACCAGATCGTTTCGATGCGCACGATTTCGGGTTTTGGTTCCACAGTTGCTGGATCTTTGTATTCAACCGCGGCAACCGCTTCATCAAGTGTCTTGCGAAGGATTGGTAATTGTGCATCGAGTTCGGACAGTTGCATTTCTTGTGGAGCCAACGGGAGCTTGAGCGTTGGAGCGGTGAGCAGCGAGTTGCCATCAAATCCCGGATCGGCGGCAGAGTTAAAGAAGGCGTAGAGCGAATAGAATTCGCGAGCCGAAAGAGGGTCGAATTTATGATCATGACAGACCGCACACTGGCCGGTGAGTCCCATCCAAGCTTGGATCATGGTTGCAGTACGATCGACTGCGTAGCGAAAGACCAGCTCTTCATTGATTGACCCACCCTCACTGGTCGTGACGTTGCAGCGGCTAAAACCTGTTGCCACTTTTTGATCGCGAGTGGCATTTGGGAGAAGATCACCAGCAATTTGTTCAACGGTGAATTTGTCAAAAGAAAGATTGTCGTTAAACGCTTTCACCACCCAGTCACGATAGGCCCACATTTGACGTTCGTTGTCGAGATGCAGACCATGCGTGTCGGCATAGCGGGCAACATCGAGCCAATGCCTCGCCATCTCTTCGCCGAAATGCAACGTGCCAAGCAACCGATCGACCAGCTTTTCATAGGCATCAGGAGAAGTATCCCCAATGAATGCATCCACTTCGGCGAGCGTTGGAGGAAGTCCTGTAAGGGCAAAACTCAAACGACGAATCAATGTTGGCCGGTCCGCTGGGGGATTGATTGCAAGGCCTTCGGCACGAAGACGCGATTCCAGAAAAAAATCAATCGGGTTTCCGCCGGAGACGGTATCGGCTGGAATTTCGTTCTTTACAATCGGACGAAAAGACCAGTGTTTTTCATACGTCGCGCCTTGAGAGATCCACTGTCGAAGAAGATCCTTTTGTCTTTCTTTCAGAATTTTGTTGGAATGAGGCGGAGGCATTACAACATCTGGATCGGTTGAAGAAATTCGACGAATGAGTTCGCTGGTTCCAGGATCTCCAGGCACAATCGCTCGCGATCCGCTGTCGAGCATTCGCTGCGATCCTTCCAAGCCATCGAGTCGCAGTCCTGCTTCCTGCTTTCCGGGACCATGGCAGGAAATGCAATTGTTAGAGAGCAACGGACGAATCTGGCGGTCGTAACCGATCGCTTTTTCTAGCTCAGCACCATGCACGCGTATTTCCGGCATAAGGCAAAGTACGACTACAGCAATAAGCACTCGCATGAGTTCTCCGAGAATCGAAGGGGAAAAGTGGAATGCACGAAGAGGAATCATGGCAGAAGAATGGTTCACTTTATTTTGAAATAAATTCATTGCTATCCCTGATCCCAAGCCTTGATGGCGATTGCTCGAAAGTCTAAGGGAGAAACGGCTCAAAGTCGCTCCACGATTCAAGAAAGTCTACGCCAATAAATCCCCCACGACTCGTCCCGATACGTCGGTAAGCCGAAAATCACGTCCCTGTGCGCGGATCGTAAGCCTTGTATGGTCGATTCCGAGAAGGTGGAGCATGGTAGCGTGCAGATCGTGGACGGTGAGGGCATTCTCGACGGCTGCATAACCGAGTTCATCGGTTGCCCCGTAGGTGATGCCTCCCTTGATGCCACCGCCCGCAAGCCAGATGGAAAATGCCTTCATGTGATGATCGCGACCATTTCCTTGCGCCATTGGAGTGCGTCCAAACTCAGTGCCAAATACGATCAGCGTCTCGTCAAGCATTCCACGCCGCGCGAGATCTTCAACAAGTGCCGCTGCGCCTCGATCGACTTCAGCAGCGGTTCCCTTGACGTGATCCTTCACGCTCCCGTGATGATCCCAGTCACGGTGATAAAGTTGAATAAAACGCACGCCGCGTTCAGCCAGCCTTCTCGCCAGTAGACAGTTGGATGCAAAAGATCCGTCGCCCCCTTTCGTTCCGTAAAGGTCAAACGTGCTCTGAGGCTCATCGGAAAGGTCAACCAAGTTTGGTACGCTCGATTGCATTGCAAATGCCAGTTCGTATTGAGCGAGTCTCGCAGCGATCTCGGCATCCTCCACAACCTCACCGCGCAGGCGATCGAGCTTCGACACCGCGTTTACCACATCGCGCTGCCGGTTTAAATCTGTTCCGGGAGGTGCCGATACGTAGAGAACAGCATCTCCCTTCGATCGAAACTCAACGCCCTGAAACCGACTCGGTAGCAGGCCGGAATGCCACTGACGACTGGCAATCGGCTGACTCTGTCCAAATTTTCCGGTGCTGACCATCACAACAAATCCAGGCAAGTCGTGAGCGTCGTTTCCAAGGCCGTACCACAGCCAGCTTCCGGCAGCGGGCCGGCCACTGATCATCGAACCGGTATTCATGAAGGTGTGAGCGGGATCGTGATTAATTGCCTCGGTGTGCATGCTCCGCACAATCGCAATGCGATCGGCGATCCGCGACGAAATTTCAGGAAAAATATCGCTGATCTCCTGACCGCTCTCTCCGACTCTTTTAAATATGTGCTGAGGACCAAAACACTTGAGCGACTGTCCCTGTAGCTGTGCAATCTGCTGACCTTTGGTAAAGCTCTCGGGCATCGGCTGGCCTGTCATTTCGGCGAGCTTCGGTTTGTAATCAAACGTGTCGAGGTGCGTCATGCCTCCAGCCATGTAAAGCCAGATCACGCGTTTGGCTTTTGGAGGAACGTGAAACGGGCGCACTCCACCAGGCCAAAGTCCCGATGCTGATTCTGTAACCGCAGCGGCATTGAGCGGTTGTAGCATCGAACCGAGCGCAAGGGCACCGAGCCCTCCAGAAGTCTTCGAAAAAAAAGCACGTCGAGCGAGGATCGTCTGCAGTGCATCTCGGGTCGGCATAAAAATCCTCGTGTGAATGTTCAAGAAAGAATCTATGAAATCGATTTAGTTTCTCGAATAGGTTTCGTGTAGGTTCAGTACGGCGCGAGCCGCACTCATCCATGCAGTCAGTTCAACCGGATCTATTTCTTTTGGTGGCATCGAACCTGTTCCAATGGCGAGCAGCGACGTGACCGCGTTGTGATCATTGGAGAGCGTTGCACGATGGCGGTCGACCATGTCGACAAGCACTGCAATTTCTGTCGCATGAGGGGGCCTTCCGATTGCCTGACGCAGCATAAAATCGGCTCGTTCAGTTGGAGAACGGTTGTTTGACAAAAGCGTTTTCATTGCAAGAGCTTTGGCGGCTTCTACAAATTCAGGATCGTTCAAGAGCACAAGAGCTTGTAGCGGAGTATTGGAACGCGGACGCCGTGCTGTGCATTCTTCGCGACTGGGAGCATCAAATACCGACATTGCCGGGTGCAGATATTGCCGCTGCCAGTGAACATAGAGACCGCGACGATAGAGGCTATCACCGGTATCGGCTTTGTAGATGCGTTTTGGAAAATTGAGATAGTCCCAAAATCCTTCCGGTTGATAAGGCTTAACGCTTGCACCGCCGATCGTGCGCACAAGTAAACCACTCGCGACAAGCGCCGTGTCGCGAATGCTCTCTGCATCAATCCGCCAACGCGATTGCCGAGCAAGAAGACGATTTTCGGGATCTCGCTGAACGTGATGTGCCGACGGCTGTGAATCGCGACAGTAGGCATCGCTTGTCATCAGCAGTCGCAAAAATCGCTTGATATCCCAGCCTTGATCACGCAGTTCGCAGGCCAAGAAATCGAGGAGTTGTGGATGACTCGGCCACTGCCCCTGACTTCCGTGATCGTCGAGGCGAGTCGACAGACCGTTTCCAAAGGAAATAGCAAAGAGACGATTGGCGAGCACTCGCGAAACCAGCGGATTGTCTGGAGACGTAAGCCATCGTGCCAGATCGAGTCGCGTGAGCACTTTGTGCGGAGAATCAGAAGAGAGATCGTCCGGAATACTTTTCGAAAGAAATTGAGGAGTGGCAGGATGCACAATGTCTCCAGAGTCGTCCATCCAGTTGCCTCTCGGCAGAATGCGAGTGATGCGTCGCTGCCCAGACACTGTGACTGCCATGTTCGGCTGGCTCTCGATGAGGGCAGCAAGCGCTTGCTGTGCGACGCCTTGCTGTTCTCGGAAAGAAGCCCATTCGGGGGCGATTGAGCGGTGATACTCGGAAATCGCAGCATTCTGTTTTTCGGTTCGAGCTTCCTTTGAAACAACAAGAATCTCTCGAACTGCGGCAGGAAGATCAGACGGATCTGGAAGAATGGTTGGCATAGAACTGGTGGCATCGATGCGAAAATGTCCAAGAAGATGACCTGTTCCGTGAAGCTGCGAGATCGTGAGGAAGACTTCACAGTCAGGTTCCACGACAAGAGCCTCTGAGAATTCCAGGACCAGTTCATTGAGCTTGTCAGCACGCTCAAGCACTCCCCAGCCGAAAGTTTTTGTATTCTCGTCGCGATCGATTGTTAGAGCGGCAGACCATTTTCCAGCGGGTACCAGATTGCCGGCAAATGTTTGTTCAAAATTTGATCGCGCGGCGAGAAATACGATTGGCTTTGAATCAACAACAGCATTTTGTTCTGAGGCGATACGACGAACGACGCCAGAAATTTCAGTGATTACAAAATTTCCGTTTCCGGCTCGGCCCGCTCCTTTTTTTGGAAGGCTATCGTGTGGCATGGCAACCAGACGCATGCCGGTGAGAGTGCCAACTGGCAGCTTGAGTGCAATTGTGTATTGGGCGGTGTCGTCGGTTGGCCCGGAAGCGAGAATCGATCGATCGGTTTGAATTGCAAGTGTGCCGGATCCACCAGAGGCAGCGATCGGTTCAAGGGGTGACCATGCGGCAAGAGTACCGATTGAGCCAAGCCACAACTGTCGAGCGGCAAGAAGTTCTGGAGAATCGCTCTTGTATTGCTGGTTTGCTTCATCGAGCGTGCGATTGAGTTCAATCTGTTGAACAGCCTGTTGCGGGCTGGGGACTCGCATCATTTCGCCCCACATGCCGTTGGCATGCGATCCTCCGTAAATGCCTCGTTCTTGGACGTCGTCAAAAAATGCCGCGAACGAATAAAAATCCCGGCTGGTGAACGGATCAAACTTGTGGTCGTGACATTCTGCGCAGCCAAGTGTTGATCCAAGCCAGACGCCGCTGGTGGCTCGCACGCGATCGCTGGCATATTTCGCCCGGTATTCCTTGTCCTGTCCACCTCCTTCAGCGCTCATCATGTTGAGTCGGTTAAACGATGCCGCAACCTTGTGATTGAGAGAGGCATGTTCGATGAGATCACCGCCGAGTTGTTGCTGCGTAAAGGTGTCAAAAGGCATATTGGAGTTGAAGGCTTCAATCACCCAGTCGCGATAAGGCCACATCGTGATTTCCTGATCGCCGTGGTAGCCGACGCTATCTCCGTAACGCACCAGATCAAGCCACCAGACTGCCATTCGCTCTCCGAAGTGCGGGCTTGAGAGAAGTCGGTCGATGTATTGCTCCCATTTGTCGCTGGCGGTATCGGCAAGAAATGCATCGATCTCCGATGGAGCAGGGGGCAGACCGATGAGATCCATTGCAAGCCGACGGTAGAGAGTGATATCGTCGGCGCGAGGGGCCGGATCAATTCCTTCGGCAATGAGTCGCTCACGAACAAAGGCGTCCACAGGATGTGCAGCACCAGTGATCTGCGGAACTGACGGTCGACTCAATGGTTCGTAAGACCAATGTCCTTCGTAGTGTGCTCCCTGATCAATCCACTGGCGAAGTAAATTCCGTTGCTCCAAGGAAAGGTTTTTGTTTGACTTCGGAGGGGGCATCTGAATATCTGGATCGGTCGATAAAATTCTCTCAATCAAATGGCTGGCTTGGCTATTTCCTGGGACGATTGCCACTTGTCCACCAAGGTCGCGAGTAGCCTCCTCAAGAGAATCCAACCGCAAGTCAGCCTCGCGTTTGTCTGCATCTGGACCGTGACAGGCAAAACAATTCTCGGAAAGGATTGGATGAATATCGCGGTCAAACCGGATGGGCTCGTCGGCATGTGCCGTGTGCTGCACACCAATGAAAGCCAGCACAGCGCAGGTCAGTAGCAAGCCCACGCCCATTGCGTTTCGGATTGTCATAGAAATCTCCAGCCGAATGAGTATTTTCGCAATGAATTATAAACATCAACGATCGAATCCCAATAAAAATAACGATCGTCGTGTCAGGCGAGTAACTCTTTGACTACCCGGCCATGTACATCAGTGAGGCGGTAGTCTCGTCCTTGAAAACGATGCGTTAGTTTTGTGTGGTCAAATCCCAAGAGATGCAGAAGAGTAGCCTGAAGATCATGCACGTGCACTTTGTCGTGCGCAACCTGAAAACCAAGATCGTCACTTGCCCCGTGGGAGTGTCCACCTTTCACACCACCGCCGGCCATCCAGATCGAATAGCAATCTGGATAATGATCGCGGCCGAGAAGAGTGCCACCGGCAGTGCGTCCCTCGCGAAATGGAGTTCGGCCAAATTCACCCGTACAGAGAATCAGGGTGTCGTTGAGCATGCCTCGTCGCTCAAGATCCTCGATCAGTGCTGCGGCGGGCTTATCGAAAGTCGCAGCTTTTTTGGTGAGTCCATCGCGAATGTCCTCGTTGGGCCCCGTTCCATGAAAGTCCCATCCCCAATCGAACAGGTGAACAAATCGTACCCCCTGCTCAACGAGTCGACGTGCCAACAGACAGTTGTTGGCAAGACTTGGCTGTCCGGGCATCGCACCGTAAGCATCGAGTACATGCTTTGGTTCCCTCGAAATATCCATGACTTCTGGCACGGTTGTTTGCATGCGGTAAGCCAGTTCATACTGCGCGATCCGAGTAACAGTTTCCGGATTGCCAAGTTCTTGAGCCTGCAATTCATTGAGATCGCGCAGGGCATCGAGGCTTTTGCGTCGCATCTTTCGATCCATGCCTGCGGGATCAGAAACAAACAGGACAGGATCTCCCTTCGAACGACACTGCACGCCCTGGTAAACGCTCGGCAGGAATCCTGATCCAAAACTGCTCGTGCCACCGTTGGGTTGAACCCCTGAAGAGATGAGCACAACAAATCCAGGAAGGTTTGCATTCTCGCTTCCGAGTCCATAGGTCACCCAACTGCCAAGGCTTGGTCGACCCGACCGAGGTGATCCTGTGTAGGCCATCAATTCTGCTGGAGCATGGTTGAATTGATCGGTGAACATAGACTTCACAAGACACATTTTATCAGCCACGCGATGCAGATTCGGGATCGCATCAGAAAGCTCCATTCCGCTTTCACCGCAGCGCACAAATGTGCGGCGGGTTCCTAGCAATTTTGGAGTACCGCTGGTGAACGCGAATTTCTTTCCTGCGATCGTTTCCGGCGGGCATTCCTCGCCGTCGCGTTGCACAAGTTGCGGCTTGTGATCGTAGAGGTCCAGGTGTGGTGGAGAACCGGTCAGATGGATGACAATGACGCTTTTTGCACGAGCCGGAAAGTGCGGCGAGTGCGCAGCCAGCGGTTCGATGGACGCAGAAGGAATCGCCGTGATTGCTTCGTTCGCTGCATGAGTGCTTCGCGATCCCAGAAGTTCACCAAGGGCAATTGAACCAATTCCACCAGCCATGCTTCCGAGAAGATGGCGACGAGTGGCAAGAAGTGTTCGGTGGATCTCAGGATGCATGGTAGTTCTTTCGGAGAAGACTGTCTGGCACTACGGACACATAAACGACTCGTCCAAATTGACAAGAACATTCGCAACAACCGTCCATGCCGCGAGGTCGGCGATGTCGCTGGAGAGATCAGGAGGGATCGGTCCAATCGGTTCGGTTGCCATCAAGCGCGCGGCGTCGAGGTTCTCGCGAAAATCTGCAAGTGCTTGATCGTGAAGAGCAACGAGACGATCGATTTCTGCTGTTGAAGGATGCCTAGCCACCATGAGCCTAAATCCTCGCAGTGCTCGGTCGGCCGATACTGATCCACCCTCGCGCACCATGCGGCGAGCCAATGCCTGCGACACTTCGACAAACACGGGATCATTCAGCGTGACGAGTGCCTGAAGTGGAGTATTGGTACGAGGGCGCCGCAACGTGCACACCTCTCGATTCGGTGCATCGAACGTAGCCATCGATGGATAGGGATTGCTACGCCGCCATGTTGTATAAATCGCGCGACGATAGCGATCCTCTCCCTCGCTCGTTTTCCAGTCGATGCCGCTGCCAAATGCCGCACTGAGTCCGACATTTGGTTGCGGAGGATTCACGCTTGGCCCACCTTTTTTACGCGAGAGTAGGCCCGAAGCAGCCAGCGCCTGATCGCGAATGACTTCTGCAGAGAGTCGCACTCGCGGTCCGCATGCGAGAAGTCTGTTCTCGGGGTCGAGAGCAATAAGTTCTGCCGGTGCCCTCGACGATTGACGGTAAGTGGCGCTGGTGACGATCAATCGAATGATGGCTTTGGTATCCCAGTTGCGTTGCATGAGTTCAACGGCCAACCAATCGAGCAGTTCAGGATGACTCGGCAATTCTCCCTGACTGCCAAACTCTTCGCTTGTGCTCACAAGTCCAATACCAAAAAGTTTCTCCCAGATCCGATTGACAACCACGCGAGAAGTCAACGGATTGGTGGGAGCAACGAGCCACTTTGCCAGCGCAAGGCGATTGAGTTTGGAATCACTCACGGTCGCCCCGGAATTCAAGATGGAGGGCAATCCTTCGGTCACTTCGGGGCCGAGGTCGAGATAGTTTCCGCGATACTGAAGTTTGGTGACTCGACGTGTACCTTCGGGAAGTTCTTCAAACACTGGCACAGTAGAAGGTTTGATGTCGGCGATTGCCGTAGAAAGTTTTGCTGCGAGGTTTCTCGCATCAGTCGTTTGAGGGGCAAGCGTGCGGCGGTAGTAATCATTGATCCGTATCTGTTCAGATTCAACGCGTTTCTCCGCCGGCTTGAGAAGTATCGACACAACATCCGCAGGCAGTCCATTCCACTGAATGACGCGAGGATCGGCCGTGAGAGAAATGCGAACAGCACCGACGGTGTGTCGTTCCTGCTTTGAATGTTGATGAAGCGTCAGAAGAAGTGAACTATCAGCCGGCACCTCGACTGTCGACGAAAGCACGAGCGTGAGATGTGAAGGCGCTGCCGATCCAGGGGCCCAGCCTCCCTCTGCAAAAGTTTTTTTACCTGCCTCATCCAGCGGAAAATTTCGTAACACCCCTGACGCGTCAAATCCTGCCTGCGAGCGATCAGCAAAAGCAACGCTCAGTGGCAGATCTCGAATTCCTGTCGGCGAAAGAGAAACGCTCGGTGCGGGTGGGGTACTGAGCGTAGTGTCCCAGATGGGCATACGGGAACTATCAAGCAGGATCACACGCGCTGAGACAAGTCGCGAACCAGTTCCACCGTCGGTCCGATTCCACACCACCACGCGATCGACGCCCCGGTCAGTTCCTAGATCGACTTCCCACCAAGGATCGGTCTCTTGGAGCGTGTGGGTGACTGAGTTTTTTGCGTAGTAATCCCCATCGGTAATGCCATCGACCGCGCGAGCGGCAACGCCTTCAAACCCAGTCGATTTTTGTGTTGCGATTTTGCCGTGTGCCACATTTTCAGCGGCTTCGAAAACCTCGACTTCCGCGAGCGAAAGAAATTGACTCTTGCCTGGCAGTTCGATACGAAGAAATCTTCCGCGTGGAGCTGCGGCAATTTTTGGAGCGATCTGCGCCCGTACGCCACTGATCACAAAATTGCCTTCGGCAGCATGCCCAGAGCCGCCCATAGGAAGTTTTTTGTCGCCGGGAAACTGAAGCTGAATTGCAGACAACAGACCGGGTTGAAGTGGAATCGTGAGAGTTGTTGTCTCCTGCTTGGCAGCTTCGGAGAAGAGCACGGTTCCCTCGCTGTCGACGGAGCCTTGCGTGCCAGAGGTGTTGGACGCAGTGGGAGCGAGAGATATTTTCCAACCGAGATCTCTCGGAAAGTCGCGGTCCCATTTGTCGTGCGAGGCTTGGATGTCCGGAGTTTTCGTCGCAAGAATCAATTCGGAAACCGCCAGCTCTTTCAGAAGAGACTCTCGCATTGAAATCTGCTGCAGGGTATGAAACTCAAGCAGAGGTCTTTCGTCTGCAAAATCGGCATCAGCAGTGTTGTTGAGAATTGCGTAAATTCCAAAATAATCTTTTTGTGACAGGCTGTCGTACTTATGATCGTGGCACTGGCAACAGGCCATCGTCGTACCCATCCAGGTGCTCATCGTTGTATTCACGCGATCAACGACTGCGACGGAGCGAAACTCTTCATCGATCGTACCGCCCTCGCTGTTGGTGAGCGTGTTGCGGTGAAACGCAGTCGCGATCCTGTCATCGATGGTGGCACTCGGCAGCAGATCTCCGGCAAGTTGTTTAATCGTGAATTCGTTAAACGGCATATTTGAGTCGAACGCGCGGATGACCCAGTCACGCCAACCCCAGATTTTTCGAGGGCCATCGTCTGCATAGCCGGCGCTGTCTGCATAGCGGGCCATGTCGAGCCACTGTCTTGCCTGATGCTCACCATACCCATCGTTTACAAGCAGACGATCAACCAAGTTCTCAACCGCTTGCGTCGACGCATCGGCAACAAACAGGTCCACATCCTCAGGTGAAATCGGCAGACCGATCAGATCGAGCGACAGTCGTCGTGCAAGCACTGCACGAGGAGCTTCCTCCTGTGGAGCCAGGCCTTTCTCTTCAAGACGCTTTGCTACAAAGAAATCGATCTCATTTCGTGGCCATGTCGAATGTGTGAGAGAGGGGACTGGTGGCTTCGTGGGTATGACATAAGACCAGTGTGGCTGGTATTGGGCGCCGGCTTGAATCCAGCGACGGAGTAAATCAACGTGGGCGACAGACAATCGCTCGCCACCCTCAGGAGGAGGCATAACAAAATCAGGATCGGTCGAAGTGATGCGTTTGATGAGTTCGCTCTCATCCGGTGCCCCTGATTTGATTGCCGAATGACCATCCCGATCGGCGGTAGCTCCATCAGCGGTGTCGAGTCGCAAATCACCTTGTCGCTCAGCGGCATCGGGGCCGTGGCATCGAAAACAACGATTCGAAAGCAGCGGTTTAATATCGCGAGTGAACGATGGATCATCGGCAGAGGCAACTTGGCCGATGGCAACGAGGAGTGCAAAAAAACAGACCAGACCCGCTCGCCAAAGATTTTGTTTCAACACATGGGAAGGTTGCTTCCACTGGTAACAATCATAAGCACAGGCGTGAACCATGGAAAAATCCTTGGCAGTCACCCGCGTCGCCGTCCAAATCGGGGGTTCGCCCCAATCAAGACGCGGACCGAAAGAGGTCGATCGGCGGGACAATCAGCGATCACTCCTTCAGAAGTGAAATTCGCACCAAACTTTGAGAGAGAACTAGAGATTCTTGCATGTTCATCAAATGCAGGCCAGCGAATCCATAAAAAAATAGAAAAAAACCTTTTAACGATGCGGAGAACCGGTTCAAAGTATGTGTTTGGAATTGAATAAATCGCTCAAAACCCAGTTGCTGCAATGGTTTAGAAGAAGGGCCGCAAGGATTTTTTGCAGGTGAGAAGAGCCGAGTACAAAGACTGTAATTTTTGATCTTCACGAGATCGAGAAACTAGGTCAGGTCCACCCAGATGGAAACTAAGGTTTTTTTACGGAATCTTGTGCTGGAATGGGTTCTTTTCCGGGAACCTTTTCGTCGAGGAGTTTTTTTGATTCTTCAAACGTGATGGTTCCGTCCTGATCGATATCCAAAGCGATCAGTGCGTTACGGTTCTTCTGCGGTAATTCCTCGTAGGTCACGACTCCATCTTTGTTTTTATCGGTCTGATCGAAGACTCCACGAAGTTTTTGAATTGGATTCTCTTTAGCCGGTTTACGACGGTTTGGCTTTTGAAAAAGTGCCGTCGGCTCTCCGGGAGTGGCGTCGGGCACAACATATTCAACATACCCAAGAAGCATTTCTTCGTAAGTCTGTTCTCCCCAGCGAACGGCCTTTGTGGAATCGGGGTTGGCAGGATTTGAATCACTGTTGTTGAACCATGCGGTGAACCGAATCTGATCGCCCTGTTTCAGCGATAAAGGATGTTCGTATCGATAGAGAAGTTGCCAGTGAAAGTCGTATCGAGGAATGTCCAAAAGCATTGCGGGCTGATCGTGTGTACTCAGGAGTTCATATCGACATGCCTTTCCACGAACGTGCATGTGAGGCAGAAAGCCGAGTATGTCTACGTCTACCGGAAATCGGAGAACAGCTTCGTCACGATGATTTTCTGCACCGGGAGGAATTTCAAAATGCGTATTGAGAATTCCTATGCCGCGAACTTCGTGCCGAGGAGGTGCCTTTGAAAAACGAAGACCAATTCGTGTGCGGTCGGTCGTGGCTGTTCCATCTGGAGTGTAGTGAACCTGGAAATGAAGCTTGGCATTGGCCGGCAGGCGTTTTGCATATCCGTCAGGATACGTAAGCGTGCTGGTGCCGGGGACATAAATCGCCCAGTAGCCTCGCCGCTGCTCTTCGGCATCAACGCGGTCTTTGCCTGTCGTTGAGCCATGAACAAAAACAATGATATGGTGCACTACACTCGGATCGCCCGGACGAATCTCGATCGACTGTACCCAGCGATCCTCTGCAAAGTTGGTGTCAACAAGAACGTGTTGATAGGGCATGGTGCCGGTCGCTTTGACCTGCACAGCGTGGTCAAATTCAAAAATTGCATCGGGCGTGCCGATCGCCCATTCGCCAGTTGGCACGAGCGATTGTGGCGCGTCGGCAGGATCCCCTACGGGTTGATCGCTTTGTAACCAAGCCAGCAGATCTTTTTTTTCAGAAGCGGCGAGCGATCGATCATTTGCCCAAGGGCTGTGATGTTCAAGCGAATCAGTATCCACATCGCTGCTCGGCGTGGCGAACCACGGAGGCATAATATTTTGATCGACAACCTGCTCAATCATCGCCGCATGGGCTGTCACGTCGTCGGCAGATTCGAGTGAAAATGGTCCGACTCCCCCAACGCGATGACATTCAAGGCAGTGGTGCTGGACGATTCGAGCAATGCGATTGTGGTAGGTGAGGCTCGTCTGGGTATCAGCAGTGGTCCGATTTTTGACATGGATCGCACATCCAGGAGCCACGGTCGCGGCAGGTTCGGGTCGGCGCTGCGTCATAACGGCAGAAATGGCATTGGAAAGATAGTGGTGTCGCGGAGACTCGAGCGAATATCCAAGGCCGTATTGATCGTCGATTGCGCCGTGATACAAAACCGTACGAGCACTATCAAATACAATCGCGTCCGCGGTGGTGCGGGTATCGATGGCCTGTGACAATAAACCTTCACGATCATGGACGTAGATCACGTGTGGTCCAAGAGTTTTTGCAGCCGCGAGCATGTCTTCCTGGGAATCAGTCGCAATTGGATTAATACAAATCCATCGAACCTCCTTGAAGTCCGGATTTTTTATGAGTGCTGCGAGCGTAGGTAAATATTTTCTGCTGATGGGGCAACTCGTGCTTGTCATGGCAAGCACAAGAGCCTTTGCGTCGCCTACGGAGGCCAGTGAGTGATGCCTTCCTGCAAGGTCGATAAAT
>Ga0194051_1000320_pt1 | contig 27720 bp, 28 predicted proteins | sample SepL2320m_MetaG_FD_161275 | JGI IMG/M metagenome (GOLD analysis project Ga0194051, IMG submission 161275) | Anoxic zone freshwater microbial communities from boreal shield lake in IISD Experimental Lakes Area, Ontario, Canada - Sep2016-L239-20m | ecosystem: Environmental > Aquatic > Freshwater >... | reverse complement strand
AGGAGGTGCAGCTCCACCCTGCGGTGCAGCTCCGCCCTGTGGTGCAGCTCCACCCGGAGGCGCAGCTCCACCCGGAGGAGGCGCAGTAGTGGGATCACCTCCCTTGGCAATCTGTTGAGCAAAACCGGCCTGATCCATTTCTTCTTGCTGACGAGCTTTGAGCTCTTCCTGCTTTCTGGATTCATCGGCAATGCGTTTTTGCTCTGTTTCCCAATCGTAACCAATAGCAGCCAAACCAGAAGTGCCGGAAAGCTGTTGCCCCATCATAAGCTGAAGAGCCGACATCTGTTTACCCATGTCATCCGCGATGGTGACACGCTTGAGACTGCATTTAACAGTTTCCCACGACATGATTCGACTGATAGAAGTAACCAACCATTGCAGAAGCTGATTAGCATCAGTAACCAGCTGACGATGGGTACTCTCAAAAAGACGTAAAGCTACCGGGGCAGCTTGGAGTGAAAGACTGCCATTGTAAAACTCAACTGGAGCCCCAGTTTCATTAAGTAAAGTTTCGTAGCTTTGCTGAATCATCTCAGTAGGTGCGAGTTGTTTGGCATCACCGCCCAACATTTGATAGTTGACCGGGAAAGGCAACATTTGCCAGCTTGCTGGATCGCGTCGACGTCGGCTAAGCATGCCTCTGACTTGAGATCGAAAATCTCCTGCAGAATAGATACTCATCGGATCATTTGTGGAAATACCTCCAGCGCCTGATCCACCGGAGTTTCCAGGAGTAATTAAACGGAATGGAATTATGTAATCAAGCGCAATTGCCTCGTTGTATCGGCGAAGAACCTGTACATACCAAATTTGTCGGTAATTTACCAAACTGCGAGGTAAACCCCATCCCATATTTTTTATTCCAGCCAGAGTTGGCTCTTTCATATGGAAAATGGCCTCCGGATTAAACCGGAACAAGTGATCTTGTCTGATCGCTTCAAGAACTTGTTTGCTGGCGCGCTCTAAATGAAAAAGGTTGCCTTCTTTGACCAAACGTTTGTAATATTCAGGAATGCGCCAAAGATATGCAACTTCATCAGTGTAGGGATCGTGCAACAGCTCGATTTCGTGTGGACTCCACCTTTTTAAAATCAAATGATCTGACTCTTCACGAGGCTTGTCAATTAGCTGCCAAGCACCTCTCCAACCTGTTTTTGGACAAGTGGCTATAAACTCAAATTTCTCGTTAAACTTAAAATCAAAATTATTATAAACTACCCTTAATGGATACATATCTCCTGATTTAGGCGATTGAAGATAACGCCTAAACGGAACTATAACGCTACAGAAAGCATTTCCGTAGCAAAGGCGATCTCGCATTATCTGGCCTAAGAAGTTCAAAGCATAAAGCTGCGAGTCTAAAAATTCTTTATACTTTTTCTTTTCTTCGTCATTGGCCTCACCACCAATTTCAATGTCTGTCAAAAAATAACTAACGATACGCTCCATAGCCATCCGATAAGTGCCTTGCACTTGCCAGATGTATTCAGACCAGCCTAAAGCCGACCGTATAGAAGTCGGCATTTGACTGGTGGCATAATCGTTAAACGGATCAGCAAATGATTCAGGATTATTAGTGCCGCCCCCTTGATTAAAAAAAGGGCTTGCATTTCCATACATTGACATTTGCTGATTCTCCACACTGTCAGTGACGCACTAACCGATTTTTGTACTAGCGGTCTTGACCGCGTCTATGACCGCTTTAGTCAAGTCATGATCAAAATTGTCAGCAGTTTTAATATCCATAGGAAATAACTCTCGCTGTTTAAAATCATCAGCCTGCTTAACACTAGAACAAGATCCGCCGCCACAACAGCTGGGAGTGTTACTGCTAATAGCTCCATTTTTTTCCATGCTCACGAGTCATCTCCTTTATGTAAAATCATAATCACGACATCCAAGCAACCTAACGACCAATGAAGGCCTAACGAAGAACAACTGTAAATTTGTTTGAGCTTAGGAATTGAAACGGTAATACGTTCCTCTCCTAGACTGGGAGGCAAGTATTGGAAACCATCTACAAATCGAGTATCGTATATTAATGCCAAGCAAGATTGTCCTGCCACCACAGCATGGTACCGAGCAGCCATTGTACCCATTTTTGACATCTCAAAATAGGTTTCATACTCTGGTCTAACCGCTTTCTCGCTCGTTATGAACGGAATCTGTAGCCCAGCAAAGGCTTCAGCCACTGTGTTGACCTGTTCAGGTTGCACCACTTCTTTAATTTCTTGTTTACTTTCTTGAATGACAGGCCGAGTGCTCAATATATTGATCCTCTCAATAAGGACGTTTATTAAGTTAGTTTGCTGCATCAATTGCTGTTGAACTTGGAAATCAGAACGCATCGTGTCAGCATTTGAACTAGGTTTAAATTGAGAATCCAACTGCCGATAGTCACTGACGTCCGGATCACTGATCAGCTTTGGCGCCTCAGAAAAATATTTTCGCTTTAATTCTGCAGCCATCTTAGCCTGTTCTTCTATCTTTCTGTCTAGCTCAGCACTCATGTTCGAGTTAGTCTCCACAGGTAACAGAGTTAAAGGAGGAATAGGAACAAACGTCTCATTAGGTTGTTTTGCCACAGGTACCTCCTTGATAGAGTTAGTTTCAGATTGTTCAATACTTTTACTTAGTTTACGATAAAACGAGGCAACATCCTGTACCACTGAAGAAGTGCTTGCTGCGGCATTAAATGTTTTCTTATGCCGGACAACAGCCGCTAAATCTAGCTCAAATCCGCCTCCTTCTTCTCCTGGATCAACCACAACCTTTTGAGGTATGTTGTGATCAAACCCAAGAGACTGACCGTCACTGCCTGCCCTAGGAATCATAGTTCCGGGCATACCGCTTTTATTTGGAAAATATTTAGTTGGGTCAGGCGTATCAGCTCTTACCTCGTTAGACATATATTTTCCTAATAGCTAAAAAAAAGATGAATTTTACTCGTCGGTTTCTTCATCCGACGAAAAATCATCTTCTTCAACATAACCCGGCTTGTAATAATTACAAGATTCCAGATGAGCAGGATCGCCAACCCATCCCTGCGCCTCCACCTCAAGATCAACAGGCAACAGCGATTTTTCAATTAATCGAAATTGATCGCTTACCACCGCAGCCATGTCGTTAGGCAAAAGCAAATACCGACATCGCTTACCTTCGTTGTTTACCTGAATCTTGCTGAATGGCAAAGCCACACCGTAGAACGCCACCAAAGCAGTCTCACGTCCTTCAAACTTGGCAATAGATGCAGCCAGTTTTTGAACCGTATCGAACTGATACGTCTTGGGAAACTCACCTTCAGCCATGTCGCACAAACACCAAACATGTTTAAGGCTTTGATTCCATTCCGGATTGTCAGGGTTTTGGCAAGATTGAACTCTGCTATTTATGTCACCAGGAAGGGCAGCAGCCAATTGTTGAAAGTCAACGGCGGCATCATCAAGCGATTTTTTAACTGGGGCTACTTTTTCCGCCAAGCCCGGAACGGCTGATTTAAACGACTCCCAGACTGCGTTGCCTTTTGACGTATTAACCATTATGGGCTTAGGCCTCTTGGTGTGGTAAACGATCGGACTCTGCGGCACATACAAAGGTTAAGCCTAGAGCTACGCTCTGTTCGCCCGTTATGAGTAGTGGACCGGGAACGGCGATAATTGATTTAGTGCTGTTGACCCACTCATTAATTTTCTTATCAAGCTCTTCAACATTTGAAGCCGTAAAGGTTTTAAATTGAACAACTTGGTCTGGTACGAGAAATTGACGAAGTGACTGCAATGGAAATTGTAAAGCGTTACTCATTTTTTGTTTTTATTTTCTTTGTTGACGTTACGTTCGTGATTTTCGTTTTGAGCCTGAATCATTATTTCTTTGTACCCTTCAAACGCTTTATCTTGAGTTAGAGCTTTATTTGAAAACAATTTGTTAGCCGCGTTAACATGAATTAAGTCCGGTTTAAAACTTACTACATGTGGGCAACTTTTTGTGCTCATATTGCGAGTATCGAAAGCTATCTGACAATCGTTTGACAACACGGCAAAAGAATGAATTACTTGTTTCGGGTGATTGGTCGTAATAATACGTTGAGTATCAAGAACTAAAGGGTCCTGAATAGTGAGCGTCTGCATCGCATACTGGTATAACTTCATGTTTGGAATATCAAATTGAACCGTCTCAAGAATTGAATCAACAAGCTTAGGCCACAAATCCGTACTAGCGGCCCATAATATATGATTCCAAGACGGGTCTCCAGCTACGTTGAATCCCGTAAAAATCGGTTTATCAAACTTGTACCAAAATATTTTGACATTGTGGCGTTGCACTATATCACTCAAGTTGGTTTCACTGTACCGGCCCCAAATGTAAATACTTGCTGGTGTGTACCAGACATAGCCCGGCACATCAGAAATTTTATTTACTTGCTTAAATTCAATTTTATATTTGGGAACTCGAAAGGGAGCAAACGAATAAAATTCATCTTTTTTAGGCGCGATGAGTTTATCTTTTTCCATCCTAAACGCCCTTAAACCCGAGTTTAAACGCTGAAGCTAAAAGCACAGAACTATCCCGCTCAGCACTAGCACACGAACCAAACCAACCTCGAGTCAATCCTTGATACTTAGCGGCTTCATCCTTATTTGCTTGTAATTTACCACAAGACTCAAGAAGTCCCCTGATGCTGGTATCGTCAGGAAGTTCAAATTGGGGAGCCAAGTGCCACAAATCAACCGGTAAGGGTTGGTCGTGAGCTGCGCAAGCCAACGCCCATCGTGTCATGAACGTTTTAAGCCCAGGCAAACCTACGAAAGTGACTCGAAAATCTTCTGACCGTCGCAAGTTTCCAGTCCATTCACCATCGCATGTGTTTACAATCCAGTTTCGAGCGGCTACCGCTACTGGTAATTTCTTTTCCCCAGGTAAACGAGTTGCCAGTTTGAACGACTGTATCTCCCCTAAAATTGGTATCACAAACCGTATACCCAGTAACCCCTCAGGCGAAAAGTCGTCTGCCTGTTTGCGTGATTCAAGAGCCTTGCAAAACTCAGCGTATTCTGGCAAACAGCGCTCAATATCAAGTGCCAGCTTTAAAGATTTGTCATCTTCGGATTTATGGTTTTCAACTTTTTTATGCCACTCTTGACGTACTGAGTCAGCTTCTTCGGCCGTTCCAATGTAGCACCAACTAACGTAGATATACACTTGAACTCCTTACTGATCGTGGCTTATTAAGAGGCATAAACTTCTGATCTAGGTATCCGAGTTGCCACAACCGTACCCACAACGATTTCCACATCATCAGAATTTGGAACAGGAACAGCGGTAACACCGCGAATAACGTTATGTACTCGCAGCGTTTCATACTCAGTGCTGTGTAGCTCATTTGCTCGCAACTGCCGATCTAAAGGCAAGCCACTTACTAAAAGTGCACCAGCCGCATTGGCCCAACGCTTAAACTTAAACTGTGACTCATTGGCCCTAGTCGCAAGTGAAGTATGCTCTAGCCCTTTCTGTGCGGGTAACAGGTTGTGAACCACCAGCAAGTCAACCGGGTTCGACAGCTGAGTAGCCACAAAAGCTTCATAAACTTTTTGGAACCCATTGTTTGACCCAGCACAACCCTTCCACTCAGAAACAGGCACACTTACTACCCGAGAGTCAGATCGAAGTGATTGACATTCAACCAACTCTACAATTTGTTTTACAGTGCCATAGCTGTCAATTGCGTGATCAATTATACCGCGTAAAACATAATTCACTACTGGTGCTTCTCCGACTAGCAACACTGAAGACTGTCGATTCAATGGTAAGTCTGAGATTTTAAACCCCAGTTCAATCGATGTTTCAACGCGAACCTTTTCCTGCGCTTCAAAGATTTTCTTGCGCTCAGAATTTTGATACCTAGAATGGTTTACCACCACCCGCTCCATCCACGGAAAAACAATTTGCTTCATTCCGTCAAACAACACTTGTTCTTCAAAAGGTTGTTGCGCTTGAACTGCCGCTGCATTGATTAAAACTTCTTTCAACATTACTTTTTGTGGAGAAGTAAGTTCAGGCTTAGCTTTTGGTTTCCCAGCTTCTTCCCTGAGCAACCACTCCAGCTCGTAAACACACATGGCATACAGCTGCCTAGATGCAAGCATACTGGCCACTAGCTGACCAAAGTCAGGATCACTTGTGACCAGCTTATTGGCCAATTCAGCGACTATTTCCATATCCGGCTTTATATCTACAGCTTCAGGCGCTTCAAGCTCACTCATGAGGTTTCTTTCTTAAATTACGGAATTGAGATTAGCGAAACATTGCATAATTTCAGAGGTAATCATAAATTATTTTTCGCTTGAATGCTATCGCTTCAGGCTTTGTGCCGCAGCCAGCGGCACTAATCTTGTCAATACATTTCGAAAACTTAATCACATCTGATAGCCGGACAGTTACCAGCCAGACAGTTCTATTTTTTCTATGAAATACTGCTGGAACTTTTAGTTCTTTGGAGTCTCGAACCGATTGATCCATCGCGTTGTAAATGTTGAGTTTTTCAACCCGCTTACTTTCGACATGAATTCCCTCGAGCCCAACTACATCTTCTCCTTCAATACCGCTGAATTGCTGACCACGACGAGCCGAAATACCGAACAGTTGGTTTAGTTCTCCTGCGAGCTCTCGCTCACCAACAGCACCTTTAGCACGAGAATTAATTTTTTTCTTAGCCATTTGATTCCTTAAATTGGACGTTGTTTCCGAACGAAAATAGTTGGTTCAGGCGAGATCGCTTTAACTTTAGTAGGAGTATATGCTAATTCTTTTTCATTTTTTTCATCTGGAGCTACATAGTTAAATCGTGCAACTACCTCAAGTCCCATAGGGTTTTCTGGCGTTCGAGGAGGATCGGTTAAAACTTGAATTTTAGAATGATATTCTTGCATAATTAGATGCAAACACATTGCATCAAATCCCGCATTATGAAATTGAGATTCGTCTAAATTATTTTTTCGAATCAAGTCATAATGATCAAGAATAAATTTAAGGGACCAATGAACCCCTTTAATTCTCGCGTTGCAAATTCGTTGAAAGTATGCTTTTAAAGTTTCCGAACGGGAAGGCAACATAACAGACTTGTAGTTAACCAGGTCCCCATCACGCGCTTGCCAAACTTGATCGGCCTTAAATATCGCACCAGTGTCAAAATAACTGTTTGCTGGTATTTCAAAAGATTTATTCAAAAACCTGTTTAGATTACCTCTAAGCATGGGCTCATCTGCATTGATTCCATTTTGTGCCACAAATGGCATGCCTCGATCAGCCCATGTTCGAAACAATTTGGAATAAAATCGTAAAGCCTGAAGCGGATTGATTCCTTCAGTCTTTAACACATTAGGTGTTAACCGCCAGCCAGAACCAACAATGTATCGCATCTGATTAAGCTTGTAATTCAACCATTCTGAGGGAACATCAAGCTCATACCAGTTCAAAACTAAATTCAATTTGTCAACTACTTTGCCGTTTTCAACTAGCACGTGTCCGATTTCTAAGATTAAATCATCACGTTCGCTTCTGCCGGTAAACTCAGTGTCAAAACAAAGATATGAGTTTGGAAATTGATGTTTGTATTTTGATTTAAAATTATTATCCCAGGAATTGATAATCATCTGGCCGCCTTTACAAACACTCAAGAATCATCAGCACACAAGTCAAAACGTAAGTCATCGATCTTCGCTAGAAAACACTTACCAGTCTCAATTGAATGAACAATCGCCGCAGGAGGCATAACAGAACTACACCATTTATGAAACACAACATCGACCCAAGTGTTCTCAACGGAATCGTACCAAAAACAAGTCACACCGGAGTCAACGTAACAAGCGCGTGTAGTATTAACAACATCATGCGCAATATTAGTCAAGACACCGATAGCATCGACTAACTCACGCAGCAACAATAATTGTTTTTCTGCTGGCTCATTGTCACTCATTGTGGTTTCCGAATAGCCTCCCACACAGCTTTACATTGAAGTTGCAACCGATCCAATTTACGCCTCCACCGCGATTTTCCTACTTGAGCCCGAAAACGTTCCGCGTGTACTAACAGTTCTTTTACGGTATGCATTGGGCCATCTCCACCAACACTAGCCTCGCGAATTCCAGCGTGCTGTATTCCTGCGTAACAAGTTCCAATCATAGCCATAACGGCTACTTGCGCTGCAGGCTTACACTCTAAAAATTCAGAATTATTTAAAGATTTGATCATAGACAGATTTGGGGTTTGAACCGCACTCGCTAAGTAAGTGCAATACTTTCCACAAGCGTCTCCTAAATCATCTATAGTAATTCCTTCTCGCAGAAGCAAACCATCAAGTTCCGGCCAAACATGATCCTCAAGCCGAGCAGCAACCAAGTTCATAACTTCTTGAAAATTGTGTGCCACGTCTCTAGCCGGGCTATACAGCCTTGCATCGTTTGAAGTCATTCTCGCTTGTAGACTCATGATTTACTTTCTTCTTGTACGCAGTTTAAACACAAATTAGAATACTCTATTTCCAGAGGGTCAAAAAAGCCCAACCGCGAACATCTTGGACAAGAACCTTTTTGATAGGTTGCTTCATGTGTTGCCAACACACATCGGTCAATACCGTAAGGGCAAGCGTAGCACTCAAGCGTGCTGGGTAATCCTTTTAAACATGGAGTTTGCGTTCTATCTCGACCTTTAATTAGACGTTTATTATACAAAGTGCTAGCCCCGCTGTGACCCACCTCCATAATAAATGGTTCCAGCTTGGACATTTTAGGGTCTAACAATAAAAAACAGCGTGCACCGTAAAATTGAATTGAATTGCGATACATACCGGAATTTTGCTGCTCACCTCGACTATTAATTTTAGACCGATTAAAACCAAACCCAAAACCTTGTGCGTTGCGATAAACTGCTAAGTATTTAGTTTTTTTGATAGACCAAGTCTGGGTTAATTTGTGTGGCACAATTGTACCACTAAGGCTTTGGAAAGTGATCAGATTTACAGTCTTGCCAAGCCGGTTAGTAGTTCGAACATCACATATTTGAGCTGGTACCCATTCTAGAGCATATTGCCCGTTCCACTCAGGAACAGCTTGCTGGTCAGAAAGCCGTCCTACGTTGCCAGCTAACCTCCAGGCAACGTCGTGAAGAAGCTCCGGTGTTAGGTTTTTTTTTAATAAATTTTTAACGCTATCATGCACAGTAGTGCGCAACACAGGATGCGGTAAATTTCTATGAAGGCTATCGACAAATGACTGATATGTCATGGAAACCAGTTTATGGTTTAAAAACTCTGAGGCCTCAACCACTAGTTTATTCCTCTGCTTCAAAATCTTTCGAATCGAAACATTCGGAAGAACGGGTCGGCAAGATTGAATCGTCACTGATTTCCTCCAATGTAAGATTTGTGTCAATAAAATCATGGCGAACCCAGCGAACAAAAGCATCACAAGCTTCATTTGTGAACTCATGTACACGATTACCTGAGCTGGATTCAATTCCACCATCAAAATAGTGCCAACCTTCAGCCCAAATACAACCAACTTCAGACCCTTTAGGAATTATATCTTCCAATTCTGAGGGATCGCCGCCTGCGTTTAAGTACTCCGCAACAGCTTCAAGAATTATGAGTTTGCGTTTCATGCGTCCTATCTTTAAAGCGTCAGAATCTGAAGTAGTTTCCACAATCTGATTTAGTTGAACTCGACCTGACACTTGCAACGCCATATAGAGAACTACTTCGTTGGGACGATAGTCAAGTTTCGCAAACCAACCGTCATCAGGTTTAATCTTGGTCCAGTCAAATAATGCCATTATTCCACCACCACTTCTATAGAAATTCCAACATACGAACGATAACGTCCAGCCAGCAATTGATGACAATTAGTTGCCAGCAAAATTATTACGCGTTCAATGGGCGATTGAAGATTTAGTTTGTTCATAAGCTGCATTGCGACTTCAATACCAATTGAAGTTAACAGGCTGCCATGTGTAAGCTTGCTTAACACTCCAGTTCCAGGCTCTGTACTAATGCCAAAAACAGGAATTCTAACTATGTCACTGTTACTAGTAGTTATGGAATAACTGCCTGTACTAGGATCAGACAAGGTATAATATGTGGCACCCAAAGCCGGTGCTAATGTAAAAACGGGCTGAACTTTTTCTGCTAAAAAAGGCTCCACTTCGAACGCATGGTATTCAAATTTCATATCGACTCACTGTCATGTTAAAGTTTTGATGTGACAACGCTGGAAAAGAATTACCGTCTTCCCAGACGTACCGTTCATCGCGCACACCGAGGCCGCGACGACCTTTTCTGCCACCTATATTAATATGCACAACCGGTTTACCTTTGTGATTTCCGCTACCTACGCAATTCTCGCAATGACACTGGATACCCTTTGAAAAATTAATGAGCTTTCCATTTTGCTGCCGGATCAGCTCACCCAATATCGAATCTCCTCCGTTGTGATATAAGGCCGGAAACGGATAATCCCATTTCAGCAAGAATTCAGAATTGGCAATCCACCAACCACCGGTAACGAACTCAAACCTGTGTCGTTTATTAATAGGTTTGCCTGTAAACCACGGTTGCTTGACAATCACTTCATGTTGCCGATTACGCTGCATAATAAAATGCACCGCGCCGACTTGAATCTTTTTGTTACTGACGTCGGCGGCAATTCTCCACCAATTAGCACCTGCAGCAGGGTCCACATAACTGTCGTCATCGAACCACATGACTCGATCAGCTAGAGGTCTGTCCCTCAGCATCTGACGCAAAATAGGATATTTACCTAGATTGGATCCGCTTGATTCCTCATAACAGTAAACCGGCTTGTCCCTGAAATGACGAAAAGCCCAGTTATGAATGTAATCTCGTGTAGAAGTTCCCACTTGGTTTAACCCAAAACGAAAATCTTTAACACAATCGTGCACATCAAGAGAATCTAAAAGTCTTTTTGCGATCTCTGGATAGTCACCATAGAACAAAGCACAAACTGAAAAATTTGAAATAAAACCTCCAAGCTAAAAAAAAACTCTGCCGCCGCCATGATAGCGAACGGCAGAGTTTTTCAATATTACAGCCTATTTTTGCACGACACGCCTCGGAGGCTTCCGCCCGCTAAACAACTTCTCTTCTGTTGAATCGTCTTCAGCTGAGACTTTGTCTTTAGATTTATTCTTTTTGTCGGACAATTTTTTAGCCGCCAAAAAGACTTTTGGACCCGAAGCTTCTTCCTTAATAGATGTAGCTTTACTTTCCAAACTAACAACAGAAGTAGCCCGCTTTCGAACTATTCTTAGCTTGTTTCGAGTAGACTTCAGATGCTCTTCCATCTGATCTATACGATTTAGCGTGTTGTCCAGATTTTCAATAAACCGCGTGTTCATCTCTTGAGGTGGCATTTCAAGAAACAACCCATCCAACGGAATAGAAACCGCTTCAAGATAATTGTCAACCTGCTGAACAGACGTAAAAATCTTCTGGAGCATTGCCACAGGAGTCTTTGGCAGATTTGGCTTTCTGCCTCCAGATCGCACAATTGCCGATTCCTTTTTGCCTTGAAGCTCCAAGGCAAGTTCCTTAGCAGACCAACAGTGCTGTCGAATATTTTTCAATACCGCCAACTGTCGTTTTTCCTGGCCGATCTTTTGCAGTTCCTTGAAATGAGACCAAGTCAAGTAAGTCCCATTTGACAAACGTTCTTCAACCTGAGCCTTAACAAAGTCCCGCTGGAACGCAGTAGCCACATTACGCAAGTCATAAAGCGTAGCTGGATTCAAATTTGGTTGGTTCCAGTAATCAGCAATACGACGAATATCACGATTCTTCTGATCCTCAGTCAACGCACTATCTTCATATAGTGAATTTATCAAGGTCCCCAAATCGTATTGCACGAGCAACGCTATTTGAAACCCTGCTTGTAACCTCTTAAGCCCTTCTAACGCCACATCCCTGGCGACCGGCGACATCTCCGTAAATATTGCTTCTCGTGCCTTAACCGTGAGCTCAGTTCCACTCAACATAGTAATACCTTTCAAATCCGAAATTTAACCCTGAAAAATCCAGCCGAGACCATCTCGGACATGGTCGATAAAACTGCTGTAGGGTTGAACCAGCAAAGTCATCGATTTTTTTTTGCTGCCCTTGAAGATGTGGCAGCTTGATTGGTATGGAACGAACAAGTCCCAATTACCATTATGCAAAATCAAACCTTGAGCAAATCCTTTTCTTGGGAATACCATACCAAAAGGTTTTTTTTGCTGTGTGTCATACAGCTCCTCAAGGCGCTCTTCGTACAGCTTAACAAAAGGCAAACTGAGAAAAGACTTGAACCACATAGGATGAATTGCCCTAGGATCTCGGTGCAATTGCTGAACACCGGCCATAGGCTCGGCAAGTAAATACACAGGAAAACTTGACACAACTCTACGAAAGTCTGAAAAAGTATACTGACCTCCAACGGCAGAAGATGCTATTTCTTTACGTTGTGGCTCGAGTTTAAGCCGCCTCAACGTCCACTCCACCCTTGTAGACTCCCACTGTCTCACATGCTGATCGTTTTGCTCAAATTTTTCAATCTTACTGAGCAAAGGATTAAGGGGATTAACATGCTGCATCCTATTTCCCTTGCTTCAAATGGTCTTTTATGATTTCGTCATAAGGCCGGTCCAGATGATACCGACGCTTAACATTCAGAGCATCTCTGATCCTGTTGCACACTTCTTCATTATCTTGAATCAATTGACCGACTTCTTGAAATGGCAAGTATTCATCTTTACCCATACCAATAGCTCGTAAATTAGCAAGACACTCAATGTCTGCCGCAGGGCTTTTGCATTGAATTCGAATATCCCGGTCATGCAGCCTTTGCTTGGCAATCCCGTCAAGTTCATTAAGCATAGTGCAGAGCGACCAATTCCAATCCCACAAAAATACGTCCCTAGGTTCTCCAGTCTCAGCATCATCCTCTATCCACCACAAAAATCTAGTTTTGATTCTACGACCAGTGGGGCCAAAGGAATTTTTAGCACAATGGATACGAATGCCAACCCCTTCAAATTGAGCATTTTGAAATTTAGTTTTCCAAAGTGAGTTACGGAGCTCAAAACTCTCATGAAAATTGAAGCTTTGCCCTCCTAAGGTGTATTGATGTGTGTTGCCCATATCATCCAATTTTTCTTTTAGATGATTGACTACAAGCAAAGTAAACGGCCAGTTCTCAAATTGTTTTTTGATGCCTGGCAAAAATATAGAGTTCTTTAAAGCATTGATTGGGTGGGTCCGGTTAGCCGAACCGTCTTTCAATATCTTTTCCTGAATCTCTTCGGACGTGGCACCAGCTAAGCTGTCGATACAAAAGCACACTGGAACAGTTTTACCAGGGCCTGGATCTTCCTTAGTGCCTATCAGCATTTTCTGGACTTCACGCAAATAATGCGTAATGATTTGATGCATTTGCTCAACCGAGTTAGCTCGATTAGAAATGATTGGCATTACGCCTTTAGATGCCCGCATTATGTCGCAAGCAAACTGACCATCAAATTTGTCTTCAGTATCTACATGTACGGAAATACCAGACAACTCATAGAACCATCGAAAAAATTCATAAGCCAAAGCTGACTTACAACTACCCCATCCCCCGGCAAGCATCATAACGCTCGACAAAGGAAAAATATCATTCGCGATTAAGTATTCAAACGCGAGGCTTGGAGTTGGAATTCCAATAGCCAGTTGCTCAAGCTCTTCCCTCGATCCAAATACACGGTCCGCACCGAACTTGGATCTTGCAGCATTTAACAAACCAGTCATCATGCTATTTCGGCTGCTACCGCTGTTCTCAGCAGACCACCGGGAACGTAACGAATCACGCCCCTTGTTAGTCAGCTTTCTGCCGTCTTCCATGGAAACCACCAGCTTTTTAGAGGGCTTAACAGCCGGTGAATCCTCCGGTAAAGACGCCGGAACAGCTTTTATTTTTTTACCTTTAGTAGCCTTGGGTTTAGGAACTTCTAGCTCTGAATATCCGTCAAAATCATCAGCCACACTGACCTCCTAATTAACTAAAGATAAAAAGGCGGGGGCAGAACACTCAGCCCTGACCCCGCCTCAACAGAAACAAAATCAACAACCCTAATCTGGCTTACGTTTTCCCGTGCGTTTGCTTGATCTAGCAATCGCCTTAGCCTGAGATAAGTGTGTTTTCAACTTTTCTTCGATTTCGCTGTTGTCGGTTTCGTCGTCGAAATCGTCCGACTCGTCGGCTTCATCTTCTTCGACATCGTCGTCTTCTTCGACATCGTCTTCTTCTTCTTCAACATCGTCGTCATCGAAATCGGCTTCATCGTCGAAATCTTCATCTTCGTCTGCTTTGGGCTTGCTGGCTTTGACAGCAGACTTGCCTTTTTGCTTTGCTTTACTTTTGACTTCATCATCATCAGCCTCCTTAGTGGTTTCAAACTCGTCCTCTTCAAGCTCAGAATCATACGCTAGTGCCGCAGCAGATTTTCGAGAAGGTTGAATGGCCGAAGCTCTGACTTTAGCCGGAGCTACAACCGAAACTGTCTCTTCTGCATCCTCATCGTAAACCAATGGTTTGGTTACAGATACTGTCACGGAGTTCCTAAGAATACTCTTAACCGAATCAAAATTAGTGTACTCCGGATTTGACATCCAACAAAACTCAAGCAGCTTAGGAACCTGCTTAAATGCTGTAGAAAGAAAAACACAACGTTCTTCAATTGAAGGCTCGTTCAACAAATACGAATCACTTGGGTCATTAGCATTTTCCTTCCAAAAGAAAAGATGTTTTGAAAGGACATTATCCACTTGCTCAACAGAAAGGTCAGCAGTCAACTGACCTTTTGGACCACTGTAAGCACGAGTCACAGCCGCTTCGTACTCAACAATTTGAGGATTAAGGATCCCCTTAAAAGTTGAATTCTTTTCGATTGTTGTCTTCTCTGGGTTGTATAGAGTGAAAAACACACCACCCTCGACTGTCCCTGCAGACGCATTAAATCGCCCGCAAGGATCCCCGTACTTAAACATAATTGAAGGATCATCGTTTTCATTGCCCTGCCAATCCGGCTTCTCCATACAAGCAAGTTGAAGAATCTTCTTGCCTGCGGAAATTGGAAGCTGTAACACAACCAACGGATCATCAGCGCCATCCCCCAACGGCACCCCATTGCGAGGAATGTCCTTTAACACATCTTTACCGCCTTTACGGTACTCAACATGTTCGCGCGTCAAATCCAGAACAGAACCGTTCTCGTAGACAGAGCAGACCACGAAGTGGCGCTGCTTAAAAGCACTAAGAGCTGGATTTTGTCCTGACATCAACGCATTCCACTTAGGATCCCAAGCTCCCCCGTGACCAAACTGTCCAGAATCACGAGCTTTCTTAGCAGTAACGTAAAGCTTCACAAACGGCTCGTCCCAAAAGCTGACACCCTCACACACAGACTGCTTGTTCCTAGCGATGATGTAAGAAATCGGCTGAGCATCCTCCGGGCGTGTCAAATAATTACCCAAAGTATCCCTGTTAATTCCTACATACTGAGCGCAATATACGGGTTCCGAAATAGACATCCCACCCAAGCCTGCGACATCAAGTGTAGAAAGACGGCCATTGAGCAAGGCCTCACTTGGATTCTCTGGATCAAGCATGTTCCAGATGCGGATGACGGCCTTGCCGTTCCGATAACACCTCAACCTGTCAAAACGAACGTTTTTCAAGTTGGGGTTGATATTGTGATCACCCCTTGGGGTCATCGAAAAACTATCATCCATAGAACTGTTGAGTTGCCGATTGACAGACTCTTTCGATCGAGGAACTAAAGTTCTTTTTTTACGCATTCTTCTAACCTTTCAGTTTTAAACAACACATCATAAATACTTTCAACGATCGAATCGATCGTTTTTAGTTGTCCATTAACAACACAATCCACAGCCTTAAAATTTGTCTTAGGATGAAAATTCATCAGCTTCGACATATAGAAAGACCGCACACGACTCAAGTACAACCCATCAGCCTCGTGTAAATCTAAAATTTTGTCAGTGTATCCTCGAGCCTCCTTCTGGGTGATATTTACCAACGCAAAGTGGACTGGCACGTCTAAGAAAAAAATAAAGTCCGGAACAGGCATTTTAAAGATGCCATATTCCAGCTCTACAAAATGTCGAACAACTTCTTCCTCCTGCCCAGACGTGGCTTTCATTGCAGAATAACAAATGTTAGACGGAATATATCGGTCTAAAAGCACCACATCATTAGCAGCTAGCTGACTCAATAGCCACGGCCTAGCCTCAAACCGATCCAAAGCATACAGAGTCCCGTGAAGGTAAGGGTGAGTGCTGGTCCCAAATTCCCCATTCAAATACCGGCCAACCAACTTGCCATATAAAGTTCGATCATACATCGGAAAACTGACAGTTTCAGTTCGCTTTCCGTTGTTTCTAATCTTGCTTCCCAACCGTTTGGTGACCGTGGCTTTTCCAGATCCATCAATCCCTTCAATCGCTATCAGCAATGTCCACCTCTATCCCGCTAGGTTCGCTGCACATCCTACATCGGTGAAAAATATTTCCCAGCCCATTTTTTTAAAATAATCAGAAAATCTTTTTGACCTTGTTTTCAAGACTAAACATCCATCACCGGAACTTCGACTACACGAGCAACTTCAATTGCTTTTTTAGCTGACTTCCTTTTTTGAATTTTTCTTTTTGCAGGCTTTTTAGCATTGATTGCAAATCTGACCGCTTTGTCTAGATCTAATTCGTCTTTTGCACAACGAGCCAAGTACTTCTCCCTGGCTGAATACTTCGCTGCCGTTACAGATGCGCGGGTATTAGCGCTACTTTCTGCGTACAACACTTTCAAACAAATTCCTAAAGATTTCTTTATTTCCGCATCTATGGCCCTGCTCGCAAACTCTTTCACTGTAGTATTGGTTGCAATAGCCGCCATCTTCAATCTAAATCTAAGAGAATTCTCAAGACTTATGAGTATTGTATAATTCTTAGATCCTGTTTTTTTTGCCCTTGGCATAATCGTTTCCTTTTAAAAAATGTTTAAAACTAAAAACCTGCAGAAATTTTTGGTTCTGCACTGTACCTGACCACACATCCTTCTACACCACCACGGCCTGTAGGCAAACCGTGTTCAATTGCCTGCTCAAAAGTCAGTACTTCCCCCCAGTGATCCATAACCTCAGACTCAATTCCTAAATAATATGGACCATCTCCAGTTGGAAGACCTTCCAAATCAGAAGGATAAATCGGAACGGCCTTTCTCATGTATGTGGGCAGAACATGCTCACACACGTGCTTAACGTGTTCATACGGAACTTCAAGCAGAATTGCATCGTGAATCTGCAAAAGTATTCGAAACATGTCCTTTCCTTTTTTAAGTTGAATCGCTTTGTAATCGTAAATGTAAGCCAAAGCTCGGCTAACTGCAGAAGCAATCATGCTTTGAATAGGAAAATTCATAGCTTGCCTTTCAAACTCTGCAGACAACGACTTGTCATTATTGGCATCAGGAAACCTACGAAACCTTCCATAGCAGTTGCACAAATACCTTTCTTTCACCTTTTGTTTAGTCAATGGGTCTATGAACTGACCTGTAGCCCTCTCTTGGCATTCCTTAAAGAAAGGTTTCAAAAGAGGATACATCTGAAAAATTGCATCAATAACAGCTTGTGCTTCGTTGGCTGTAATTTCAATTTTCTGCTCTTTTGCTGCTATTGCTATGGCGTTGGCTCCGCGACCATAAGCAATCCCAAAAATTACAGATTTTGCTACGATCCGAATATGCTTCTTGCCTATAGACTCCAGACCGCTTTTGGTCGGATCGCACGTCAATCGAAAAGCAAACACCGCAACATTCGAATGGATGTCATAATAGAGCTCATGTGCTTCTGGGAGTTGATTGCGTGTAGCGTGATCAATCATGTTCGGATCACCTGACATGACAGCCATACCGAACAACTCGGCACCCACATAATCCGCTTCTACAAGCACACAGCCTGGTGACGCCTTAAGCACACTGCGAAGACTGTACTTGTACTCATCGCCCAAAATACGTTTGTAATCGGGATCGCGTTGCTTACTGATGTTCTGCAAATTGGGACGAGCACTTGACCACCTTCCAGTTTCCTTAGTTTGATAGATGTGAGTACGGACTTTGTCGTCATCACATGCCATAGCGGCCAAACCATCCTGATAAGTCCAATTACCATCGTCATCTATTAAAGCTTCACCAGTTGCATCATCTGACACCGGTGGTCTGAGCAGAGTCTTTAGAACTTGGTCTAAAAATCGGTGATCCCTCAAAGCGTTGATTAACCGAGCTGAGTTATCCGTAGGAGCATTTTGTGCCATCAATGACAACACCTGCTTGTTCGTCCCCGGCGAATGCTCATGTTCTTTATGCAGCCTGCGAATCTCAATCCACGGCTTAGGTGGTTTACCGGTATTAAACAAAGGCATTAAATTCAAACTAATCGCTTTTTCAGGACGAATCCTAATTGAATCTCCAGTCTCTTTGTCCAACTTTCCATTGAGCTTATGCCCAAACAAGAACTCTTTGACGTGAGGTAAAGACCGGATATTAAATTCCGGCCAATTTATATCAATACGTAATTGATCTTCAAGCTTTGTTCTTGCTGCCACAAACCGAGCAGTCAAGAAATCAATTCGACTACGATCTATACTGATTCCACTACGATGAATCTCAAGAACAGATGGAGTGGCAATTTGAGATTCCCAAAATGCTTCACGACAATTGTTTCCCTCGTAGTCCTCGTCCAGTAGCACAGAAAATTTATAGAACAGTCGCAACGTGACATCAGCGTCATACATGCCGTATGGAAGCAATACTTCGTCAGGACACATGCCATACCCTTCTAAATCTGCACTTTTTAACCCATTCTCTTGGCAATACTTAGTGCGCCAGTCCTGCAGCCCCTTGTCATACCTGGGGGCCGTTGTGTAGCGCATAGCCAGAGTTTCAAGCTTGTAACTAGCTGTCTCTTCAATGGCGTGGGCCATAAGCCCAGTATCAGCGCCACCCTCATACTTAGTTCTGAACCAGCTGGGCACACAATCATTGACCTCAAAACCATCGCTGTGATACAGCTTACCCAACCGAGTATTCATACGATCAGAGGTCAAAACATAGTCATACAGCGGAACCAAAAAGCATTCTTGGATGTTAATCCCGTACTGTACCAACCACTCAAGGTCCGCGTTGAAAAAGTGACCGACTACTCGTTTACGACGAAATTTAAACTTCACACCATTGTCCAACACGACATCACCACCCATACAAAAAACATTGAGCAAATCTATCGTTTGTCGTCGAATGCCTCGGTGATTTACATCTTCACCTGTAAAACCGCAAGTCACGGCACCTCCTGGCTCATGCAGCTTAATTCCAATTGCTTTCTTGGGTGCCCATGCCAATTGGATTGACCGCATGTAACTCTTTGCGTTTACAGGATGTTGTCCGTGCCATTCGGCATCAACTGCAATGACATTACCGACCATCTGCTGTTCAATTTCCATTAAGGTCAACAGCAAATCGTGATGACAATCTATACAGCGATGATCTATTTTTTCATCGTATCCAATTTCTACACGGTTAGTCAGCGCTACAAACCGAGCTATACCATTCTCAAGCTGACGACCAGCGGACTGGTCTCGAATCACTTGTTTAGGATTGATGACTGTCATGACCTTGGCTTCCAACCAATGTGCGTCACAGTCTTTCCCGGAAAATGCAGCGTTATAGCGTAGTGTCTCAACCCGCCCTTCCATCTCCATAACACCCGAAGAATTTCCAAGCAGAACTTTACTAGCGTCAGCTCCGAGGCAAAGAATAAATTTAGGCTGAACAATCTTGATTTCTTGATAAAGCAAGTGCAAACAGTCTTTTACCCATACTGCCTTTAAAATAGTTTTCCAATTCGGAGGCATGAACTTGACCAAATGTGTCACATAAAAACTGTTTACGTTTTTGGCTTTAAGCGATTGAAAAATTCGCAACAAAAGCTTTCCGTCTTCGCCCACCATACACCGACCAGCAAGCACCTCTTCTGTCCATGGATTTTTGTTGATTATCATGACATCAGACGCTTTCGGCCCAGACACAACATCAGACCCCCACAAATGGCCGCAAACAAATGACGCTGTTTTCTCTTGGTGTGGACCAATTTCAACAGGCAAAGTAAATCCCGGATCACGCAAAGCCCCTTTAATAAGAGCAAAAAGCTGATCGCTATAGATCAGCTTACGTTCGGTAGCTTTCTTTCCGTCTTGAGTTGTGACTGACTCAGAAATAACCTTTGACTCTTCATCACCCAGAGCTTGAACGTGACTCAAAAACGCAGAGTTAGGTGGTAAAGGAGGTAAGCCAGGTGACGTTAAAGGAAAAATCTCTCTACCTTGCTGCACGTCAGTCAACTGCTTCTGATACACCTTCGCCATGATTGCCGTGACACTCACGACTGCAGGGGCAATATTAATTATTTGCCTGATTTTCCTTCGAACCACAATTATCTCCTTTTCCAAGACAAAATTACGCCTTGCGCCGCAGCTTGCTGGGCAATAAATGGACGCAAGAAATCACGGCTCAACGAACCGGGATCAGTTCCTTCAGGCAACTGCGCAGCGCAAAATCCGGATTTTAAAACACCGTTTAAATTTTCGACAATTGTTGACACGTTTTCAGCAATTTTGTCTTTAACGTCCGGATCAAAAAGCAAAACACCAGAGTAGTCTTTAAAACTTCGCTGGAATAACGTTTGCTGCTGGCAAGTCAAAGTTGCGCCCAAAGTGCAAACAGCCTGCGGACCAATTTTCCAAACGTCAGTCACACCTTCCACAATAACTCCAGTTCTGTATTTGATGGCATTCCCGAGATTGTACAGTATCTGACGCCGAGGCGTGCCGGGCGCAGTGTAGTATTTTGGCAAGTGCGACTGCTTCCAATCCGTCTCATATGCAGCTCTCGCCTGCCAACCAACCATGGCCTTTTTGTGGTAAATGGGAATGATCAATCGATCCTGACAAATGACTCGCGTTGACTTGTAGCACCAATGCACATTCCAAAACTTGCCAATAACTTCAGGATCAAAACCACGACTTGCCAAATAAACATTTGCCTCATGAGAAGAAGGCAGCCTATCAATGCGAGTAACTTCACCAGGCCAGTTCATACGTATTTCATCAACGTTAATATCTCGGCCTTCAGAAATACTGGCAGTGCGAAGCTCAACTAACTTTGTGCCACAAAGCATCTGCTCGAGCTCTTGATACGTGCTCGATGTCCGCATAGATAATGAGCAACCTGCATTGAAGCACGTCGTCAAATGTGTTTGCGGACGCCCTAACTCATCATCTGTGCCGTATCGATGATTGATATAACATCTATAACGAGTATCGTTACAGAACGGACAACACACAGCGTAATATTCGCCAGGATGCATAATTACAGGTCTAAGTTTACCTGTAACTAAATCAGTGCTCAATCGACGAGTCTGTTTCTCTCCTGTATTTTTAATGCGAACGTGTTTGAATATTGCTTTACAGCGCCTATACAAAGCGCGGTTAAGTGCTTTTTTTTCATCATTATCCATGTTTCCATTCAGTCTACATTTGATAGTCGTCGTCGTTATCAGGTAAAACGTTACCCGATGCAGATTCAAAATTTACAAATGGGGTTACAACATTAGGTTGAAGATCATCAAAATTATCTAATGCATTTTGTCCTGCAGTTTTCATTGTGTCCTTGTCGACGATCTTGCCATCCGTGTCTATGTGAAAGTTATCTGGAGCAACTACCAAATTAAACTCCCCATCAACTTGAATGACAGTCGGTGGCAACTTTCTGAAGTGACGATGCTTAGTGCAAGCCACCTGCCCCATGCTGTCATGGTTAAGGTTTCCAAACACAAAAGCAAAATCTAAATTCTCCGCAAATGATTTTGAACCTTTGGCGTCAGTGTGATGCAACGTTTTAGTCGGGCTCAACATAGCGTTGGCCGTCCCACTGAGTTGATGAAACACCCACGCATGGCAATCAAAATGCTTGCAGATTTCTTTAGAAATTCGTTCATTAGCTTGCTGATAAGTCTTGTGATCTTCCTGTTTATACTTTTCAGCTTTAATATTTAGGTCCCGGTCAACCATCAAACCTAAATAGTCAATGATTACATTTTTAGTGTAATACTCACCATTACGGCTTCTAAGCTCCGTTGTGATTCTTTGTACAATCTCAGACACACCTCCTCCGCCAGAAGCGATAAAACGTTTATCAGCACCTGAAAAGTCAAGACAAAGTGTGTGTTCATTCAGCCAAACAATTCCGTCTTGAACACGTGTGCGTTCTGGCTTGAACACTCCATCTGCTATTGCTCTGGCAAAAAGTCGCTTTTCGTATTCTTGCGGTTTCTCAGGATCACTTAACAACATGGACAAACCGATGTTAGACATTTTGTCCAGGCTATATCTGTTAACCTGACACGCATACATAAGACTTCGACGTTGTATCTCGGGAGACATCGGAGCCTCGTATGTCACCAAAACCGATAAACCCTTCCGTTGATCCCAGTCGTCAGCAAAGGTTTGCTCATAACACTGCTGAGCAGCAGAACACCAAAGCATGACCGCCAAAGTAGTTTTGCAAGTGCCATATGGAGCCATTACCCCATAGCACTCACCAGCAGATGTGCCGCCTCCAAGATATTTGTCAAGAAAACCAAGACCAGTTGACTGACTCATACGTGCAGCCTTCTTGTCCCAATTGGCATCAAATGTCAAAGTTGCGCCACCGTGGTAGCCAGACAACTGAATGATTTCCATCTGCGAACGTGTCGCTTGAAGCAAGAACGGTAATTCATCAAGAGAAATTTCAGTCTTGATGGCCTGTACCAACTTTTGTTTTTCAAACCGCATCAAAATAATTCGAGCGGATCGAAAAGCAAATTTCTCAAGCTTTTCGCTGTGAACCGAGTCATCAGCAAACGTGCTGGCGTCAAGATACGCGTAGTCTAAAAACAACTCTAGATCATCGCGTGCGCCTTCAGATATGACATCTGGATCTTCTTCAAAATAAGACTTTAAACCAGATTCCAATTCCGCAAAACGCGGTAACTCTGAGTTATATGTGTAGTGATCAAACACCACGCGATACAACAACCTACACCACTCCATATCAAAATGCTCGACTGTCAACTGCCCTTTAAAGTGTTCAAACACTCCCTCGTTTTGCACGAGAATTGCCATGAAGAGTTGCAAACGGGCTTCTGACAGTCTTGACGACTGTCGATTCTGCATCTGTTTCCTTTCGCGAGAAATAAACGTGTAACACTACAAGGCATTTGCCATGAAGTTTTTTGCTGCCAAACGCAAACTATCCGGAATTGCATCTTTCCAGATCTCGTCATAAAGATCCGAAAATAGCGTATAATCCATAATCGCCAAAAATTCATACTGCCGAGACAGCTTCTCCAGTTTCTCACAATGTGAATCATCGTCGTTGTGTTTCCGGATTCGCTCAACCGTTGTGACTGCTAGGCAGTACTTGAACAACGGAGAAAGCTCCAGTCGGGAATCAACGACGGCGTAATATACAGCCAAAGCCAAAGGAGAGCTACCCGCTTTTTGATGCAACGTGATTGACGACTTAGCACGTTGCGCCTCCGACACAAGCTGAGACCGCAAATCAATCTGAATTGCCTTCAAACATTCCGATACAAGATCAACATTGTTTGGAGTTGCCAGCTGCTTGATTGTGGGAATCGACAAAGACGATCCACGCAAAATCTTGAACAAAAGCCTGACGAACCTTGCAGGCGAGACATCTTTTTGAACTTGAGTCAATTTTCGGTAGCTCCAAACCCATTGATTCTCCACTGCTCGCTCTTCGAGCGAATCAAACTTTGACTTGCCGTCTAAACTAGGAGCTGGTTCGTAGAGCGTAACGGCACCTAAACGAAATCGCTCAAGCACACGTCGCTCTGAAATATAAGTCTGCTTAAATTCTTGAATCTCAGATGGCAGCGAATTTAGTTCGACCCGGTGTGCGGGCCGAGACTGATTGCTGACCTGAGGAGAACGACTGAATCTTCGTGTAGCCATCAACCCAGTAACTCCTTTAATACACCAGCACGAGGAAAAACTTGTGTCCATGTATTGCGATCGTATGTTTTCGCACGACCAGCCGATTGCGTTTTCATGCCGCGATTGAATTGATCGAGATAGTCGTGTACGAGTCCTTGAACTTTGCCTTCCGCGACTCGGCTCACTCTGCCAGGAATTTGAATATCGTTGATTGCAGAACCACCGCCAGCAGCGCGGATCAACACGGCTAGATTGTCAAAACTCATACCGACATTCCATACAGTTGTGCAAATTGCCTTTTTAAGCTTGCCGCTCGAAAAGTCTTCGGTTAGCTGTATTCGTCTATTAAGACTCATAAACGGTTCATCTTGCTTGCAATAACCTTGTTTCGCATAACGAGCTCTTTGCGATTCAGACAACCCGTTCTCCATGTAAACCAATTCGTATTCCGGTAAAAGGCGCTTAAGATTCATGGCATGCTCAAGAGTTTCCACAGTGATTAGAACCTGAGTGGAAGCGTCATATTTACGAGCATCATCGGCAATCACTTGATTACGAAAATCATTTTTCCAAACTCCATGCCGTTTTTTCTCCACGTCCTCCCACGAACCACAGGGATCGAAATCCATAATGACATTTGACCAAATAACTTTGATCGGAACCACCATTTTTGCTACTTGAGCCTGCTGGTAATCAACCAAGAAAATCACAGGACCAAAAATACCATGAACTCGAAGGTCTTTGCCGTCATACCGAAGATCGTGGCTGGCAGACAACCCATAGTTTCGACTGTTTTGCCAGCGAACCAATTCCGCTGCAGACACATCCGCAGCAAGCTCATGGACTTCGTCACCGATCAATATGTCAGCTGTCGCTGGACTATGTCGCATTGATCCAACGGTATAGCACATCACCCGCTTGTTTGTTATTTTTTTGCCGCCTCCGACAATACCAACGTCACCAACCATCTGTACTAATTCTGGATATATTCTGTCGCGTAGAACTGCCACTCGACGTGTCACCACATCAATCGTTGCGCGAGGCAATAAAGCAGCAATGATGCCAATCATGAAAGACTTGCCAAACCCAGGTGGGCAATCAAAACGCCCACAACGATTGCTAAGAATTTTTTGAATAAATTCAGGCTGGTTATCTCGCAGCGTATAATCTTGAATATTCTTCAAGACCAATTCAAACTTTTTGGGGTCCTGCGGAGATAGGTCTTTGAACTTAACAACATAACCTGATTTACGAAGAGTATCTCGAATTAACTTCCAAAACCCAAAACTAGTGGCAATGCGGTTTTTATAATCCAACGTAAAAAGTGTGTGGTCTACAAACTCAAAAATTGATCTTCCCTGCCTGCGCCGCTGAGAAGCCTCATATCCCCTGGACTGCTTAGGTTCCCTGAACGAAAGAACTGGTTTTAAAACTGAAAAGATATGGTCATTTGTCGGGTCTAAGTAAAGCAAATTCCCAGTCTTATAAAGTGTCACAACCTTTGCCGTCATATCATTATTTCTCCTTAAACGGATTGCATTTTATTAGCTCAGCGATAGAATAGCTGAAAGCGTGCGAAATATGCGTGCGCTGCCAACGCAATCGCTGCCCGGAGGTCTCCAGTCTCCGGGCGGCGATTTTTTATTCTTCTGTGTCAGGAAACGGCTGCCGACGTCTAGCTTGTATGCTTATGACTTCGTAATGACCGTATTTACCAGGCTGCCACGCAGAAAGACCTTTGTACTTTCCAGCAATCTGCATCAGCGACCAGAAGTCTTGATCGTCTATCTCAGAAGGAACTACACAGTTGATTGTAGCTGTCTGACCTGGCATCAATGACTCGTGTAAACTCCAGCGCTGCCTACCCCCAATAGCTTTTTGATAATAACACCTAGTATAACATTTCTCTCGTAAAGTAGCATCAATCTCAATATCCCAGCAAATGTTTTTTGAGGCTTCTTGATGTCGTCCCATCATTTCAGCAGCTAGCTTCATATTAGAATGCTGCCAAGTCGCCAAAAATAGTATCTTACTCGAAGGGCTAGGCCCACGTTGAAAACAAAAATGGCCAGATTTATGGTTTTTTTCGTTTCCTAAACTAGGAGTAATAAACTTGATTCGAACGCTAAGTTCTCTCATGTGACGATCAATCCTTGAACTGCCGGACGTAAAAAGATTTAGATTCTGCTTTCAAAAAAAACTTGTCTGGATCGAAGTATTCCAGAGATGTAAGCAATGTTAACCAATTTCTAACTAGAAACCCTAAAAGCAGTTTATACCCTTGAAGCGGTTTCATCTTAGATTTAGAGTGCAACATAAGCTCACCCCACAATATGCTGTCGTTTGGTAGCAGCTCAAACACCGCCACCAACGCTTTAAACCTGTGTTGACATAAAGTATCTCTTGAAGAGATTTGACGTTTTGGAGACAAACCAAAATAGGATTCAATACTGGATAAACGATAAGGTCGGTTTGAATTAATATACCATCTAGGATCGCCTATATGGGAAATTAATTCAATTGGTGCGTTAATGTCATTCACACCAAGAAACCGAAAAAATGGGCGCAAACAATGAACGTTATAAATTTGCGCAGTAAGATCTGAAAACCCTTCAGATCGCAAAGTGCTCATCAATAAAAAATTATTGTACATTTCGGTGTTAAGGACATGCCAACAATTGTGTTTATTGTTGTGCGATTCTAGCACTGACAAACAAGACAAAATAGTCAAGGGTTCAAAATTTTGTGCCGAACAAACTTTCGGAGACCCAACCCACAGTTGTGCTTTAGTTTTACGCCGTATCAGAAGAGAATATAGTTGAGTAATCAAATTATAATTAACAGGAAGACCAACTATACGATAAGATTTTGAATTGAATAATGCCTCAAGATCTTTGCTTAAAACCGGGCTTGCTACACCCTGGGGAATTAGACCCCATACGGTTCCCTCCAAATCCATATGAAGGCAAGTATGGTTATGTTGCATCACATTCATATTTTCTGTACCTCAACCAACTGATCAAAAGCTGAGCTTAGCTCATGGACATGAGTAATAACCACTAGCTGGCGATCTTCACCAGTTTTTGCTGCAAGCTTCTGTAATGCCTCATGAAAACAATGCATGTTGTCAGCATCCAACCCAGACGTCGGTTCATCCAAAAACATCATACCAACATCGTTACCAAAAACTTGATCTAAAGCAGCTCTGAAAGCAATTGCAAGAATAACCTTTTGACCACCTGAAAGTTGACGAGCCTTAACTGGTTGTTGACCCGGGAAAAACACTTTAAAAGTCAAATCACAATCCGCCTCAACTACAAAAGAATTGTTGAAGAGCTGCAGGTTAGTATTAATACCAGCTACCAGCAATTCCAAATTGGCTTGTGAAACAGCCTTAGGTAATTGATTCCAGTGAAACAAGTCTCTTACCTCTGAAACAGTTTTTAACAAATTCCGTATTTTGACTTTATTAGCCAAACGAGTTTTTAACTGAGACAGAATAGATGCAGCCCTGTTTTTGGATTCCTTGGCTTCTTTGTACGCACCCAAAGACTCTGCCCTATTCAAGGTGG
>Ga0194051_1000319_pt1 | contig 27724 bp, 18 predicted proteins | sample SepL2320m_MetaG_FD_161275 | JGI IMG/M metagenome (GOLD analysis project Ga0194051, IMG submission 161275) | Anoxic zone freshwater microbial communities from boreal shield lake in IISD Experimental Lakes Area, Ontario, Canada - Sep2016-L239-20m | ecosystem: Environmental > Aquatic > Freshwater >... | reverse complement strand
GATCATGCTGTACACAGGCCGCAAGCCCACCAAGCGGACCTTCGAGATGGTCTGCTTCTACCTCTCGGGCTGGGCGAGCGCGGACGAAATGGAGCGGCATATCGAGGCACTTCCCAAGCCGGCGTGAGGCGGCAAGAGCCTAAAACACTGATTTCCGCCCGCCATGGATGGCCCTACCACCGTAAAAAAATTGGTGAACACGGTGCCCGGCACTTTTTTGCTACAATCGACAGCCGAGGTGTCTCATGCCGGTCGAACTGAAGGACTTTTCCTGGCGGAGGATGATCGAAGCCGTTGAAGCTGTTCGTGAGCGGGCGTTGCGGGCCACCGCTGCGCTTGAAAAAGCTGGCGTTCCCTATGCCGTGGCCGGCGGCAATGCCGTCGCTGCCTGGGTAGCGCGGGTCGATCGGGCCGCAGTCCGCACAACACAAGATGTCGACATCCTGCTGCGGCGCAGTGACTTCGAGGCTGCGAAAACGGCCCTTGAGACCGTGGGATTCCATCACCATGAGGTCATGGGAGTATCGTGCTTTATCGACGGAATTGGCGGCAGCCCTCGAGACGCCGTCCATCTGCTCTTCGCCGGCGAGAAGGTCCGGGCCGGCTACCCCCTGCCGTCTGCCGATGTCAGCGAGTCGGTCGCCGCCGACGACTATCAGATCGTAAGCCTTGAGCCCCTCGTCCGCATGAAGCTCAACTCGTTCCGCGATAAGGATCGAATGCATCTGCGCGATCTCGTCGACCTCGGCCTGGTCGACGCCTCGTGGCTGCCACGCCTGATCCCCGAGCACGCCGCCCGACTCCAGGAACTGCTTGATAATCCCGACGGCTGACGTTGGACTACCGAGACATGGCTGGCGGCAAGTCAATCTTTCAAGGGCGGCCCCCGAGTAATCTGCGTCGCAGACGATAGACGCCCCCGACTTCGGTCTCGAAACAAGCAATGCCATTCTCGAACCGGATCGGCACCGCCCCATCATCAGTCTCCGCCGCCTGATCTGCCCTCCCTCAAGGCTCCGCTGGTACTCATCGATGATCTCGTTCAGGACCCGTTCCCCCGAGCCTTAGCCAAACAACTCTGAGATCACGCTGCCGTCCCGCACGATCATGACCGGCTCTTGTAGTGAGGGCCCATGCCGTGGTTATCCCTTCCGCATCAAGGTACGATTACAGGAATGGCACTCTCTGTTACTCCGTTGTGGACACCAACCGCCGATCGGGACCATCGAGCGAAGCCTTCGGATTGGAAACTTTCTCTACACGGTGTCTATCGATCAGGTCAAAGTGCACAGGCTTGACGACCCGACGGCCCAAGTCGCTGCCGTAGGCCTTACGCCCCGATCGGACGACCCACCGGTGTATACTCTTCTCTAGCGAGCAGGTTCTGCGGCGACCTCTGGGACGCCATCGGGCTGGCACAAAAACTGCGATAGACGATCGCTGTCATGCTCGCGACAACGATTGAAACTCTAGATTCCATGCCCAACGACTCAGCCTCTCGACCGTGGTGCGTAATTGGGGCCGGACCCTCTGGCTTAACGGCGCTCAAAAATCTACTCGCGGCAGGAATCGAGGCAGAGTGCCTTGAGCGTGAAGATGATCTGGGGGGCAACTGGTATTTTGGTTCTCCTGCCTCAAGCGTCTTTGCGTCGACGCGATTGATCAGCTCCAAATCAATGACCGCCTACACCGATTTTCCGATGCCGCGAGAGTGGCCGGCCTACCCGCACCACCAGCAGTGCCTCGACTATCTGCGTAGCTACGCTCGCCACTTCAATCTGCTCTCGCAGATCCGCCCGCGGATGGCCGTCCAACGGATCGAGCGCATGGAGCCGGCAGATGCGGCGGCTCCAGACACGAGATCCGCTATTCAACCGCAGGCTGGCCAGGGCTGGGTCGTTTCTGTCCTCGGTCATGCCCCCAAGCACTACGCCGGGGTTGTCATCGCCACAGGCCACAACCACCAACCACTTTTCCCAACGATCCCGGGTACTTTTTCCGGTTCACTGCTGCACGCCTGCAACTATAAATCGCCGACGCAGCCCCTCGATGTTGCCGGCAAACGCGTGCTGGTCATCGGCGGCGGCAACTCTGCTTGCGACATTGCGGTCGACCTCGCGGGGCATGCTTCTCAGACGGTGCTTTCCACGCGACGCGGCTATTTTATTGTGCCCCGATTTTTATCCGGAAGGCCCTCTGATTTACGTGCAGAACGCATGCTCACGCTGGGCTTTCCACTCTGGCTGCGCAGGCTCGTGAGCCTCCGCGCCATCGACCGCACGATCGGCCTGCCGCACCGCCACGGCTTACAGAAGCCCGACCACAAGCTCTGGGAAACCCACCCCGTTGTGAATGGCCAACTCTACAATCACTTTCGGGCTGGCAGCATCACAACCGCTGGCGATGTGGCCCGTTTTGACAGCAGCGATGTGCTTTTTTGTGATGGCAGAAGGGAGCGATTTGATCTGGTGATCTACGCCACTGGCTACCAAGTATCGCTGCCTTTGATTGCCCCCCACCATCTTTGTGCGACCGCGGAGAAGACTTGCCCGCGACTCTTTTTGAATCTGCTGCATCCGACGCAGGATGACATTGCCGTAGTTGGTTTGATTCAGCCAGATAGCGGTCAATGGGGGCTGACCGACTTGCAAAGCCAAATCGTGGCCCGCATGGCAGTCGCCGCAAAACGCGCTCCCCTAGCGTCAGCGTGGCTCTACCGCCAGCGGCAGCGAGACGCGGCAATGCCCGCCATTGCCTATCTCGATTCACCTCGGCACCGTTTGGAGGTGGAACACTTTTCCTATCGCAAAAAGCTCACCCGCTTGATCGGCGGCCTCGATACCAGGATTCGTAACGCCTAGGGCGCTGCTCTCTCCTGAGGGGATTGGGGGGCTGGTGGCTGCGGATTGCCAAAGAGCGTTTCCAAACCGTTTAGGCCGCGGCCAATCCCGTCGGTGAGGACCGCTTGGGCGGTATTTTCCACGATCCTAGAGAGAATCTTATCGAGTGCGCCAGCGTCCCACTGCGGGCGGTTGAGCGTGCCACGAAGCGGTATTGCCAGCGGCGTGCGCAGTAATTGACCGACGATCGGCGTACCCCCGGCGATGTCACCGCGGAATGACACTTCGGTCATCATCGAGAGCGAGCCATCAGCACCAACGCTGCCGTCGGTACGGACAGTCAGTTGCCCCATCTCCATGACTAGGCCATCGTGCCAGAGTCGCCGATCCACCAGCTTGACGCGAACCGGATCGGGCCTTATCCGCATCAAGACCGTCTTGTCGCCAAATGCAAATCGCGGATCGATCAACGACTGGAGTTTGACGATCAGATTCACCAGCGGCTGCGCCTGCGGGCCCGGCGTCACTTCAAAATTTTCAAATAACATCTGACCGGAGAGTTCGCCGCCAAAAAAATCTCTTAGCGGCAATCGGGCCCCGGCCAGATCGACGCTCAGCAATCCCTCGCTGTGGCTTGAATGACCGACCAACGGCGCAATCCAAGCTACAAATCGATCGCACAGTCCGTTTGAAAGAGCCACGCGGTCGACCACGCGGCCCGGCGGCACAATCAGTTCTCCCGGCCATGGCATGAGCCGCACCCAGGGCGCACCGCGGAGCCGACCGCCAGCGGCGCCAATGTCAAATGGGCCCAGCGCTAATTGCCCTTCAAAAAGTCGGACGGCCATCTCTCCGGCATCGATGCTCACTCCCTCTATTTCTGCCGCCGTCCACACCGTTGATGTATCAATTGAGATGGCACGTAAAAAGTCGGCCGCATTGCCGCCTGTCCGTGTCGCTGTAGCCACGGGCAAGGCCACCCGCGCGCGTGCCTTAGTTTCAGACTCGTCGGGGCCTTGCGTGGTCTTAAGCCAATGATCTGGAATTGGGATGCCAGCCGAATTGTCGCCCGCTATCACTCTGGGAGGAGGAGACGATCCTTCAGGCGAACGCCGGTCATCGATGGCGGTTTGAACGCTGCTTGTCAGTGGGCCTCGAAGGGCAAACGGCCGCGTGCTGCCGCCAATCAATCGTATCCTTCCACCGGTCCAAGGGGTGAGTAAACGCGAGAGCAAATCCCAGTCGTACGCCACCGTGCCATTCAAATCGACAAGTGGTCGTGCCGACCATTCTCCCACGCTACCTGTCGCCGCCACTGCTAACGTAGAAGATTCAAGTGAGAGCTTATTGATTGTCAATCGCTCCTTGGCCTGAGACGAAGTGCCGTTCTGAGTCACTTCCAGCACAACAGCGGCACGGGGTTCAGCCCAGATCTGTTTGGGCGTTGCTGGTCTGGCAATCCCCGAGGCACCCGCATCGACCGCGCTCAAGAGCGATAACTGATTGCCAGTGGCTTCTACTCGTAGGTTGAGGCCTGCTTGGGTATCCAACAATTCAACCGTGCCCCACGCTCGGCCAGCGGTTGGCCAACTCGCCGCTGCCAAGGGTGAAACCAACCATTTTTCCACGCGACCTACATCGGCCTGCCACTGCACCTTGCCACGCAAGCGGTCCATCAGGGATCTACCCGCCGATTCAACCATGCCTGGACTGATGGCTAAGAGCACAACGCCTCCGGTGCGCAGCGACATCGTTGCGGTGAGAATCTCTCCCGATGAGATTTCCAGTTGACCGCTCGCGGGATTATAGAGGCCTGCGGCACTGGCCACTACGCGCGGCTCAGCCACTTCCCGACCGGAAAACTTTGCCACCAGCTTTTCAATTTCCCCGCCGGCTCGGGTGATCTGCCAGCTATCGCCGCGGGCGGCCAGAGCGGCCGAGAGTTGCATCTTTCCGGCCAGTTCCAGATCTCCACAATCGATCCCTGGCATGAGGCCTTCAAACCGCGCCTGCCAATTGGCAAGTTCTCCCGACAGCGAACAGTCAGCGGAGATGCCCACGGAGTTTTGCGCTGCCCGTACCCATGGCGGAGCAGAGATTGTCTGGTGACTCAGTCCGCTAGACACTCGGCCAAGGCCAGCGCTTAGATCGATGAGAGTGCCGCCGGTGAGCGTCCATTCCAGAGTGTCGTCTGCCGACATCACTCTGGCATGGGCTTGATCAAGGAGCACCGCGCCTCCCGCCATGCTGCCTGATCCCTCTGCTTCCAGCGTGATCTCCTGATCCCGCCACGCCGGCCGACCCGGAGCGATCAACTCAAAGTTGTTGAGGCTGGCAGAAATTTTAGCCGTCGACACCCCGGTGGCAGCCACACGACTCATATCAATTTTGCCTCGCGCGGTGCCGGCCATTTGGAGCGACTGAAGGTCGAGCACCTCGGCCGCTTCTTTCATCAGTTTGTCGATGTCAAGCATCCACTGAATGCTCGATGATTCGGCGGTGCCAGCGGCCGACACCTCCACGGCGGGCGAGGCGATGCGGGCCTCTTCAATACGAATTGAATCGGTTCGGGCAGGGCCCCGCCGTCCGCGTAGCCAAGCGGTGAACGGCTGGTTCCAGCGAAGGAGACGCTCGTTGGGCTGGGCATTTGGCTGAGGTTGGCCACTGGGCGAAACAGCCACTGGCAATGCCACGCTTTGCACCGCGGCTAAGTCGCTGGAGGTCAGTCTCACCTCCAGCAATCGATCGGTGCCATCGGCGTGGGCGGTGGCTGAGAGTTGCAGTTGACCGTCAGTCACTCGCACGTCAGGCCGTACAGTGAGCCCGCCCGGAATCGCGCGCGAGGCAGCGGCTAGATCGATGTCGGCGGCCAGCGCAAAATCTTCATGGATCAGTGCCTCTGCCAATTCCCACGATCCCCCTTGAGGAACCCGCATCCGGCCCGAGGCTTCGGCCTTGAAGAGAGGCGATGTCGCCTTCAAGTTACGAATCGTAAGCATCTGTCTATTCAGAGAGACATCCAGCGGTATCTCGCAGCGATTGAGCGTGATGATCTCAGCGAGCGTATCGGCGTGGCAGATTGCCAGTTGCGAGCCAGCGATCATGCCCGTGATCGCCACACTTTCGCTGCCGCCACCCAAACCTGCTGGCTGTTGGCCACCAGCCACCGGGAGCACAATATCAAGCCGCACATCAGCCAAACCGTCGAGCACGTGCGTCAGATCAAAACGCGTTGCCACCACGCTCGACACTCCTAGCGGCACGCGATTGGTAGCAATCGCCAGTGACCGCGGCCCATCGGCTGCTAGTGCCGCGGGAGACGACACCGACCATCCGCCGTCGCGGGCCAGCATCAAAGTCGCCCCGGCGGCAATCGTTGTGCGGTCGAGTTGACTCGATTCTAACTTCTCAGCCACTTCCTCGGCGGGCAGATGCGAACTGTGCGAAGTGGCTCGGGGCCCGGCCGGCGGCGGCACGGTTCCCAAGGAGCCAGCCGAGTCTGCGATCGCCGCACCCGCGTGCGACACCCTGCCCGACATCGTCCAGCCGGCTAGCGTTTCGTCGGCCCGCACGGTGCCAGCCGCAATCAATTCGCTGATTTTCCAGACATCGCGACGCTCCGTGTCGATCAGTTCGATCGAGGCGTCAACCAGTTCCAGTTCAAACGAAACACCTGGCCTCGTGGGAGCCTGGCTCCGCGCTGCCAGCCACGGTGCCAGAATATCTTCTAGCCTGCTACCGCCTCGCCGCACTTCCACCAGTGCCTTGGCACCGATCAACCGCACCGTACCCAATCGCGTCGGGTCAAACGCAAGTGCCACAAGCCCGCGATCGATGATGACCCGTCGCACCGCCACGATTGATCGCCCAGCCGAATCACAGAGCATGACATCGCGGTACTCGCTGCTTCCCAACCAGTCCCATCGGGCTGCACGGCTCGAGACGCTCCCATCGACACCTACGAAAAGAGCTTGCAGCGGACGATCTCGCAGTGCCGTCAGCACCAGCACCGTAGGCGCGATCCAGATCAGGCCGCCGCTGATAGCCAATGCTGCCAGCGAAAAGACCGCCCAACGCCGTCCTCGTCGCCGGGAGCCTCCACTCGATCGGGAATTTCGCGTTGCCATAAGGTCAGAGTATAGAAGTCATCCCTCGGATCGCGAAGACGAACAATTCGCCGGTGGCTGCTTGAATGAATCGGCCCAGTCCGCTCTATCTGGCCATGCGACTGGCATGACTGGGTCTAGCGAAGCGATCCGATGGCTTGCAAGCCGTCTCATGACTTGCTTTGTGAGAAACAAAAAAGCCTATGAAATTCGGTTTGGTCCGCAAACATCTGGCTGCCTTCACAGACAAATCCAGCCTCGCGAGCCATCTCCATAATCACTCCCTCGGTCTCGGGAAAGTCGCATTCAATGACATGCCGGCAGGTGCTCTTGAGGGCTTCTTTGGAGAGTTCCTTCCACGATCGGATCATCGTTACATAGTCGTTGAGATACTCCTGGCGGGTTTCGCTCTGCCGCCGACAGACGTCGTAAAAAAGCAACTGGCCGTTGGTTGCCAGCAGCGAGCGGCAGCGTTTGAAAAAAAGTTGCTTTTCTGCGAGTGGCAAGTGATGCACCACATAGCCGGCCAGGATCAGATCAAATCGCTGGAGACCGGCCGCCGCTTTGTCGACAAGGTGACACACGAGATCGGCTTTGACCAACTCCACCTGAAACGGCACAGAGTCTAATTCCCGCCGGGCTTCGACCAACGCAGAACTCGAGGCGTCCACTCCCACATACGATGCGATCTGCGTCTGAAAAAATGTCTGGGCAATAAACCCGGCGTCGCCGCAGCCGATGTCAAGCAGTGAGAACGGACTGCAGCGGTTTGTTCTGACAAAGTTACCAAGAGCCTCGTGAATGCCCCGATGGCTGAGTCGGTCGTGATCGACGATCAAGCGGTAGATATGCCACTGGCTGAACCACTGCGTGGCCGCCTCGCTATCGTGGGTAAGTTCGGTCCCTAGAGCGTCAGTGTGCTCTTCAAGAAGCAATTGCAATTCTGCTGGCGTATCGATGTCACAAAAAGACTCGAGGGAAGGATCGAGCCCACGCAGTTCGTCTGACGAAACAATTCGTATCACCGTCGGGTCAATAGTTTCAAGCCACTGAGCAAACCCCTGCAGATCGCGGCGGCCCTTGGCCAGATAGGCCTCGATGTGGGGTAGCAGGCTCACGCTCAACGCGGAGACGAGCACCTGCCTGTGCGCATGCACTTCTGGCAAGGCCCAAGCATAAGCGCATGGCTTCTGCGTGCTAAAGGCGGATGACTTCTGCGTGCTAAACCTACCAATCGCTGCGGAAACGATTTCGATCAAGTGACCTACAATCTGACTCCGCAAAAGCGGCAGATCGCAGGATGCAATCATTGCCACACGGGGCTCTGCTCGCCCGCTGCTGCGGGCTGTCTCGAGGGCACTTATCATTCCGTCCCGGATAGCCGCCAGCGGCCCAAGCTTGGCCGTCGTATCGCGAATCACTCGCACGCCCAGCGGAAGCTTTGGCAAAGCCTGCCCGGGGGCTGCCACGACGATCACTTCAGGCACCCTTGCAGCCACAGCCTCACAAACATGCTCTAAGAATGTCCGGCCGCGAAACTCTAGACAAGCCTTCCCGCCGGGGCCGATGCCGGCGTTAGCGGCACTGGGGTTCGTCATTCCTTGCATCCGGCGTGATGATCCGCCCGCGAGCACGATGCCAATAGAGTCTGCTTGCATGCCGATTGATTCTAAAGCGGTAGGAGTGTGTTGCGTTTTTGAGCGAGGAGCGGACCCTCAGCGTACCCTTTCAAGCAGGGGCCACCAGCAGTGTATAAAACAGATGTTTTCAGCGGATTTTTTGCCTCCGGGCCGAGTTTTTGCCCCGCGTGGTACTACCGCCGCAGAGCCTGTCTAAAATGGGCTAGCCACATCGGACGCATCCCGGCCTTCATCCCACCAATCCATGCCAGGCATCATGACTCCCACAACTGTCGCTCTTCCGCCCGCCAGCAGTTTCGCCATCGACCTTCGCGACACACGCCATCGCCTCGTTGCACATCCTCTTTATGCTCTAATCGATCGGCCAGAACGGCTGCGGCGATTTATGGAGTGGCATGTTTGGGCCGTCTGGGACTTTCAAAGCCTGCTAAAGTCGATGCAGCAGCGGCTCACTTGCACGAGCGTGCCGTGGCTGCCCACAGCCGACGCCGAGGCCCGCCGACTGGTCAACGAAATTGTTCTCGACGAGGAATCCGATGCACTCCCAGATGGCGGCTACGCTTCGCACTTTGAACTCTATCTCCAGAGCATGCAACTCGCCGAGGCTGACACCCAGCCGATCGAAAAACTTTTAGCCGCTTTGACCAGAGGCAATCCGATCGCTCAGGCACTTGTTGTCAGCCAGGCACCTGTAGCGTCGGCAGCATTTGTGCGGCAGTCGTTTGATGTGATTCAGTCGGGCTCAACGCTCAACATCGTGGCGGCTTTTACATACGGGCGGGAAGATGTGATTCCCGATATGTTTCGCCATCTGGTGGGCTCGCTGGCCGATCGTGAGCCAGCCGTCTGGGGCCGCTTCCGCTATTACCTCGATCGTCATATTGCCCACGACGATGCCCGCCATGCGCCAATTTGCCGTCGCATTGTGGCGAGCCTTTGCGGCCACGACCCTAAAAAGTGGGCAGTTGCCTCCGAGACGGCCAGACAGTGCATCGAGGCTCGGATTGCTCTTTGGGACGCCCTAGCCCAAGAGTTTCAAACCCCTGGCTAGGCCGTCGAAATTCTGCTGGCTGGCGTTGATGCCAGCGGTTTTTCGGAAAAATCACTGCCGGGTGGGAGTGAAAAACCAGCGATAACAATCCGCTGTCTTGAGGCGGCTCCCGGATCGATACAGTGATGCCATGAAAACTACTTTCTTGCGGGATCAAGCCTGGACCCCTGATGGCAAACTCATGACGCTGCATGAACACGACGGCGCGTTTATGATTCGCGTCGCAGGCGTCGAATTGATGTCGAGCCGGCAACACCATTCAGAGGAACTCTTGGCTGAACGAGCCTGTGCTCACATTCCCAGTCAATCAGCCGAAGGAAGGGTTTTGATCGGCGGACTGGGATTGGGCTTTACGCTCCGCGAAGCCCTTAAGCACCTCGGCCCTGAGGCTCGCGTTGTGGTTGTCGAACTGATCCCAGAGGTGATCGCTTGGAATCTGGTACCGGAGTACAATCTTGGCAAAGATGCCTTGGCCGATTCCCGCGTGAAACTCGTACAAGGCGATGTGCAGGATCTACTGCGCACAAGCCGGGCGGCTTTCGACGCGATCATCCTCGATGTCGACAACGGGGCCAGCGGCCTGAGCGTCCAAAAAAATAACAACCTCTATACGACGACCGGGCTCTTACTGGCCAGAGCCGCACTCAAGCCCGCTGGCTGCTTGGCGATCTGGTCGGCTGGCCACGATCCAGCGTTTGCCGAACAGATGCGTCACTCTGGTTTTTCAGTCACGGTGGAGCGGGCCCGCACCCATTCCAGCAGCAGCAGTTGCAACTCGCTGTTCATCGGCCGGATTTAAAGATATTCGCTTGCAGCGTAGGCCCCGAGGGCTGGCCGTCCGTTTGGCTCACGCGATATTGAATAATTCTGCCCAAAAGGGCACTCCGTCCTTCGTTTGCAATCACTTCTGCAAGCAAGCACAATGTCGGGCGCAGGGTTGATCCCTGCTCCAAGGAATTTCCGCGGAGATTACGGTCGGCGTTGGGTTTTTGAACCGGAGACTTTACTATGCGGATTCGCCAACCGTCGGATCTCGTTGGCAGCGGGCTTCAAGCGGGCTACCGTGTGGTTATTCTCGGTTTAGCCCTAGCGCTGACAGCATGGAGTCTTGCCGCTCAAGAGGTCGATCCCGCTGCTGCGCGAGATTTCAACACCGCTGCGGCCCTGCAAAACAACGGGCTCTACGAAAAAGCAGCACAGAAGTGGGGACAATTTTTTAAGGACCACCCACAGGACAAACGGCTTGACAAGGCCTACTACTATCTTGGTATCTGTCAGTTGCACACTCAAAAGTTCCCCGAGGCAATCGCTTCCTTTGGGGTGATCGCTCAGAAATATCCGCAGTTTGAAAACAGCGACGGGGCCTTGTTCAACCTTGGCATGGCCCGCTATCAAATGGCTACCGCCAGTGGCAAGGCTGAGGATTGGAAAAGTGCGGCCACCGAATTCGCTTTGGTGGTCCAGAAATTTCCCGCCAGCAGACATGCGGCGAAGTCGCTTGCCTTGCGCGGTGAATCGCTCTACGCGGCCGGTGACAAGGCAGGGGCGGTCGAGACCTACAAACAGACTCTCGGCCAATTTCCCGACAGCAGCCAAGCCGCAGATGCCGCTTACTACCTTGGCGTCGCCCAGCAGGAGCAATTACAGTTTGCCGCAGCGGCAGAAACATACGATGCGTTTCTTAAAAAACAAAAGCTTGAAAAACATGATCTCGCTACGGAGATTCGGCTGCGGCACGGCGTCTGCCTCTACGAATTGAAGCGATTTCAGGAGGCAGAGTCGCGTTTTGCAGAAGTCGCTCTGCAGAAGGATTACGATCTTGCCGATTTTGCCCTGTTGCGTCAGGGCCAATGTCGCATCGAGCAGGGTAAAAAAGTCGAGGCAGCGCAGGTGCTTGCTACGTTGCCGACAGCCTTTCCGAAGAGTGGCCTCAAAGCGGCCGCAGAGATCGCCGCAGGCAAGTGCTTCTTTGACCTAGATAAACTGGCCGAAGCTCTCGCTGCCTTTAAGCCCGTGATTGGCGATGCTACTGCGAAGCCCGCAGAGCAGGCAGAGGCCTCTTACTGGAGCGGCCGCGTGCTTCTCAAGCAATCCAAACCCGAGGAAGCGATCGCGATGATCGACCCGGCCATAAAGCAATTCACCAGCGGAGAGTTTGTGCCCTATTTGGCGATGGCCCGGGCCGATGCCGCCTACGACATTCCCGCCCGCCGCAAAGAAAGCGCCGCCAGCTACAGCGACTTCCTGACAAAATTTCCTCAGCACGCTTTGGCTCCTCACGCTGGATACATGTCGGCTTTGATCGCGTTGGGGGAGGAAAACTTTGTTGTCGCCAAGCAGCAGTCCGAGACATTTCTGGCCAATCAGGCCAACGATGCCAGTCCGTTGCGGCCCACGGTGCTCTTTATTGCCGCCGAGTCCAGCCTGCTGGGTCTCGGTCAAAAAGATGCCGCCGAGCGAAAAAAAGCCGAGGCTCTCTATCGGCAGTTGGTGGAAAAATACCCCGATCACAATCGGCTACCACGGGCCGTGCTGCGCATCGGATGGTGCTTATTAGAAGACGGTAAGCCAGAGGACGCCATCGCCTACCTGTCGGGGCGAGTCGCGTCGCTCACCGACCCAGAGCACAAGGCAGAAGCCCAGCATCTGATCGGCCGCAGTCATGCAAAGCTCGAGCGTAACCCCGAGGCTCTTGTAGCCTTCGACCTGGCTCTAGCGATCCTGCCCGACTCCAAGCGGGGCGACGAAATGCTCTCTGAGGCAGCCGGGGCACTCTTGGCTTTAAAGAATCCCGATGGGGCGGCAAAGCGACTGGAATTACTCTTGGCAAAATTCCCCGGCAGTCCGCTGCGACCTCAAGCGACCTTTCAATTAGCTGAAATTGCTCGGGGAAAAAATGAACTCGATCCTGCCATCCAGCGATTTGAACAAGTGATTCAACTCTTTCCACAGTCCGATCTTGTGCCAGCGTCGCAGTATGGGCTGGCTTCGGCGATCCTCGCCAAAGGGGATGCACAAAAGTCGCTTGGGGTGCTCGACCAACTGCTCACCGGAAAGGGCGATGCCACAATAAAAGCCAGTGGCCTTTTTCTGCGAGGGGCGGTACGACAGCAATTGCAGCAGTTCGACGGAGCCGTGCAGGACTTCGGGGCCTTTATTGCCACGAACCCTCTCCCTGCTCAGTCCCTCGACGCCCGCTATGCGCTGGCCATCTGTCAGATCGCTCAGAAAAATAGTGCCGCCGCTCAAGCTACGTTGGCGGCGATTCTCGCCATCGATAAGAACTACCCCAATGCAGACCGCATTCGCTACGAGATCGGCCATGAGTTTCTGGCCGAGGGTAAGGCACAAGAGGCTCGCGAGGCATTTGCGACCCTCGTTGCAGCACATCCAGACAGCCCGCTAGCGGGTGAAGCCTGGTTTCATGTTGGCCGGTTTCACGAGGCCACCGGCGAAAAAGCCGAGGCTGCTGCCAAGGGGCCAGCGTTTGAAGAAGCCTCCAAGGCCTTTGCTGCGGGACTCTCCGTCGCAAAGGACCCACAACTCCGAGAAAAGCTTCAGTACAAGCTGGGCGACATGCGATTCCGCCAACAAAAATATGCGGATGCATCCACGGTGCTGCTCGCGGAGTTGCAGGATTTTCCGCTCGGTCCGCTGGCCGGGGCGGCACGGCAACTGGCCGCCGAAAGTCTATTTGAGCAACAAAAGTTTCTCGACGCCTTGCCACTGTTTGAAAAAGTCGCTTCTGACAAAGTGGAAAAATACCATGCCCGTGCGCTGTACCGCGCAGGCACTTGTGCTGCGAATCTTAAAAACTGGCCCGCCAGCCAAGCCCACTTCGATGCGCTTCTGCGACAGTTCCCTACATTTGAACAGGTGGCGGATGCCCGCTACGGTCTGGCATTTGCGATGCAGACTCAAAATCAGCTCGATCCGGCCGAGAAACTCTACCAACAGGTGACCCAGGAAACAGAAGCGGAGATAGCAGCAAAGGCGCGGTTTATGCTGGGAGAAATCGACTTTGCACGAAAAAAATATGACGACGCTATCGAGGACTTTCTCGCGGTGTCGGTCGGCTATCCGTACGAACATTGGCAGGGAATGGCGGCCTTCGAAACCGGCCGCTGCTTCATGGAATCAGGCAACAAGCCCAAGGCGATTGCCACATTGGAGACCCTCTTGGAAAAATATCCGCAGCACGAGCGCGTCGCCGATGCAAAACGATTGATTGCGGAGTTAAAAAAGTGACTCTAGACCATTGGCCTCATAGCAGCCCCTTAGATTTGAGGAGAATTTGATGATATCGTTTTCTCATGCCCCTGTTGTACGAGCGATGTACCGAAGTATCTTTCTGGCCGTCGCACTCCTGGGCGCTCTGCCGGGTGTATCGATTCAACCAGCGTCCGCGCAGCCCCCTGCTCCCATTGCAGCAGCCGCCGGTATCGCGTCGGCACCCTCCGATGCGTCCAGTGAAACGCTCCGCACGCTCGGCCAAGAAATTTTTCGCATCCCGCGAAATGCCAATGATTGGATTGGGATGTGTTTTTACGTTGTGCTCTTCATCTTTTCTATGATTGCAACCACCGTTGGACTGGAGCGACTGTTTCATCTACGCCGTGAAAAAGTGATGCCCGAAGCCCTCATGCAGCAACTTGAGCACCTCGTGCGAACCGAAACAGACACGCTCGAAAATCTCCGTGTCTTGGCCGGTAGTTCCGACGCTCCGCTGGCCCGTGTTTTGCGCGACGCACTCCTGCGGGCCGGCCGCCCTCTGGCGGAAGTCGAAAAGGGGATCGAGGATGCGATGGCTCGCGAGTTTTTGATCCTCCGCGGCAAGCAACGGGGGCTGTCGGTGATGGCCAACGTTGGCCCACTAGTGGGCCTGTTCGGCACGGTTGTGGGAATGATTTTTGCTTTCCAGATGGCTAGCCAGGCTGGGCTGGGGAAGGCCGAACTCCTGGCCAAAGGAATTTATCTGGCCTTGTTGACAACTGCGCTGGGTCTCACGATCGCCGTGCCGTGCATTCTCTTGCTGGCGTATTTCAACGCAAAATTGGATCGTTACATGGTGAAAATGGACGGCCTGCTCCTGCAGCTGCTGCCCAGTTTTGCCCGCATGGAACAGCCCTCGGGATCGCAGCGATCCTAAGCAGTGAACCCCGACCGTACCCCACCCATTTTAGAGCTCTTGACGGAACCGATCTATGAAAATGCCCGCCGCCGAACGCGATGACGAGTTGAACCTGACGCCGATGATTGATGTCGTATTTCTGCTCTTGATTTTCTTTCTCGTCGCCACCCGTTTCGACGACGAAGAAAAGCTCGTTTCGATCAACTTGGCGGAAATTCTCCAAGCTCAGCCCCTCGTCAGCGGTGTTCAGGAACTTGTCATCAACATCACCAAGGGCGGAGCGTTCAATGTCGGCGGCAAGGACTACACAGAAGAACAACTCGGGGCGATCCTGCATGAAGCAGTGGTGCGAAATCCTGGCAACCAGCGGGTGCAGATTCGCGCTGATCAGGATGTGCCGTTTCGCTTCCCGCTGACGGTGATCGGTATGTGCAAGAAAGAAGAAATCCAGTACGCGTGTACGGTGTTAGAGCAACCGACATAAGCGGCAGAATCTTGGCGATAATTGTCTCCCATCCGAAAGATACCAATGATCAGCAGGCAATCCTTAGGAGCGTGGCGTTTTCCCGGATGGTACATTCCGGCAACGCTCTTGATGCTGTTGGTGATCGGGTGTTCGCTGTGGGCCATACCTCGGCGAGTGCATCAAGTGGTGCTTGTCGACGGGACGCAGCAATGGACCCAACAGAGCGCCCCGCCGCAGCGAAAAATTACCTGGCGGCAAGCCGAGCCGCTCACACCGAGCGTCATCGACGCTGCGATTCCAGAGAGTCTTGTTCGGCCGCAGTTCGCCGAAGGAGGTCTGGCACTTTACTACACGCTTCGGCAACCGGGCGGGGAAGCCGACATCTACCGCTCGCAGTTTGATGGAAAGCAGTGGCTAGCAGGCGAGCCTGTTGAAAATCTTAATTTGCCAGCGGGCGATTATGGGCCGGTCATCTCGACCGACGGCAGCACGCTCTATCTCTATTCCGACCGGCCCGGCGGCTATGGCGGCTACGACCTCTTTGTGTCGCGCCGCACGCCGGCCGGCTGGAGCGAGCCTGAAAATATGGGACCGCTATTCAATTCGCCGGCTCACGAATACGACCCGGCAATATCCCCCGATGGTAAACGACTCTTTTTTGCTAGTAACCGCACGACCACAATGGAAAATCGTCTCGCCATTGCAGCAGACCAGGGGGCCACTGTCGTGCCATGGCGGGCGACTTTGCGGGCTGAAGTTGCCCTCCAGCAATTTGACCTTTATGTCTCAGAGCTTGATGGCGCGAGAGCCGAGTGGACCGCCGCCGTCAATTTTCAAGCCGTCAACACACTTACCGCCAACGAAGGCGAGCCCTTTGTCTCTCCTGATGGGGCGTTTCTCTATTTCACATCCGACCGCACAAATCCTCACGGTGCCGCTCGCAATTATGACATCTACCGCGTCCGCCTCAGACAGGCAGGCATTGCCCCGGTTGAAAATATCGGCAGCGGCATCAACACCTCGGCCAACGAGCACGATCCGGCTCTTTCGCCCGAAGGCTTCCGCATTGTCTTTAGCAGCGACCGGGCTGGCGATTCCAAGCACTCGCCAGATCTCTACTCCCTTTACGCCAGCCAAGCTACGGAGACCTTCGCCGAAACAACATGGAGCACCGCCCATGCGGCACCGCTGGCGGGCCACTGGTGGTGGCTTTTCCTGGCCGTGATTGTGCTGGGGCTGATGGCAGCAGTGCTCTATTATCTGCGGGAAAGATCGCTCCGGCGAGCGCCTCTGCCGGCCTTCTTTTTGGTCGCACTGTGCCTCCACATGCTGTTGCTGACGGGTGCGTTCTTTGTGCCCATTGAGGGCGTTACGATTGCACAGCGGATCAAGCAGCAGATCGAAAAGATCGTAGCAACCAATGTGCAACTTGAATCGAGTCCGGCCCAGGTGGCTGATCCAGCGGCTTTTGAAAAGATTGCTGATTTGCAGTCGCTAGCAAGTGCCGAGGTTACCTCGGAGCCCAGGCAAGCGGTTGAAAATCCCACCCTACCGCTGCCGACACCAGTACCGACAGTGACAATTTCTAAACTCTTGAACCGCGAGCAGTTGAATGGGTCCGTTGTTGCAATCGGCCCGGTCATCGTTCTAGAGCAAGAGACTCCGCAGGTCATTCGCCGCCAGGAATCGCTGGAACAGGTCCAGGCAGAGATCGAGGTCGCAATTGCTCCCGCACAGCAGGTGTCTTTTGCGCCGGTTGAGATCGCCCTCACAATCGCGGAGGTGACGACCCAAAAAGTCGCACCCAAGCGGCTTGAGGTGATCGCACCGGAAGTGCGACGGGAGGCTGTCACGCCGGCCATTCCTCGAGCCGACCTTGAAGGAAACAGACAGCAAGCTGCTATTTCCTCGCCCAACACGGTCGCAAACGTTGTCGACGCATCTTCTCTCGCACGTCAGAATCGCGCTGGAAATATCGACACGACCGCGCCATCAGAAACGATTGCCACAGACGCTCTGAGTAAAGCGGCTTTCACAGCCGTCAAGGGAGACGCGCCAAGTGCGCTCAGCGTAGAAGTGGAACTCGCTCGCAAGGCCGGCGGGGCAACGATTGATTTCACGCGGTCCACAGTCGCCTCAGCCTCGGGAGATCGTCGTTCCTCGACCCTGGTGGCCGATGTCGAGGCCAAAGCCCTTCCGGCGGCTGCGGCTGCTCGCCCTGCGGCGGCAAGCGCGGCTTTAAGTCGCACCGCAGCGACTGCCCCTGCGGAATTTGCCGAAACTGGAGCCATCGTGCCGATGGAAATATCCCGCTTGAGCCCCGACAAGAGTCCTCGGCTGCCAAGCGAGGATGACAACAATCTCCGCCCGGAGGGGGTCGAGGTCGTGCGGACGAGTGCTGCTGCATCGGGGGCAATCGCCAACAAATCACTCGCCGAAGCGATCGGTCGCTCTGAGCTGCGGCCGGCTAGCCTCAAGGCTGGTGACATCGGCGTTAGGGCCGAATTGACAGCCGCCACTTTTTCCACTCCGACTGTTGTGGCTCCCGTCCGCCAGCGAAGCAGGGCGACTTCTTTGCTGTATGCCCAAGACACGATCGGGCTGCAGCAGATGCTCCGTGAACGTCAGGGCGACGACGCTAAAAAACAGGATTTGATCGATGCCTTTGGGGGACAGGCCGGCACGCTCGAAGCGATCCAGCGGGGCCTGCACTGGCTGGCCCTTGTGCAGCTCGAAGATGGCCACTGGAGTCTCAAACAGTTTAAGGCTGGCCCCGCCGGGGAAGCCTATTCCGGGCAGGGTAACGAGCAGAGCGACACCGCGGCCACGGGCCTTGCGCTCTTGCCGTTTCTGGGCGACGGCCACACCCATACATCGGGCCGCTATCGGGCGATGGTCGGCAAGGGTCTGGAATGGATCGTGAAGCAGCAAAAGCCGGACGGTGATCTCTTTGTTGGGCAGCCCAGCAATGCGTATCTCTACAGTCATGGCATTGCTACGATTAGCTTGTGCGAGGCCTTCGGCATGACCAAGGACGAGGCGTTGATGGGGCCTGCGCAGCGGGCAATCGATTTCATCGTCAAGTCTCAGCACGCCGACGGAGGCTGGCGGTATAGACCGGGCGAACCCGGCGACACGTCAGTGATGGGCTGGCAGTTAATGGCACTCAAGAGCGGACAGATGGCCGGCCTCACGGTTCCGGGCGAGACGCTTGAAAAAGCTCGAAATTGGCTGGAAAAATGCCGCTGCGGACCGGATGGGCGGGAGTTTGCCTACGTCCCCGGCGGTGCGGGTAATCCCGCGATGACAGCCGAAGGGCTGTTGTGCATGGAATATCTGGGCAGCAAAATCGACGCACCTGAGGTCAGAAAAAATATTGACTTCTTACTGGAGCACCTACCGGCCAAGGGCCAAGACACGAGTTATTCCTGCTACTACGGCACGCAGGCCTTATTCCATGTGCAAGGCGAGCCTTGGCGAAAATGGAATAGTGCCATGAGCGACCTCGTGCTCACAACCCAAGTGATCGATGGACCCCATCGCGGCACCTGGGATCCAGGTGATCAGTGGGAGGCGGCCGGCGGCAGAATCTACGCCACAAGCCTGAGACTGCTGATGCTTGAAGTCTACTTCCGCCATTTGCCGCTCTATCAAGTGCTGCAGTAATCAAGCGGAAAACCGTCCCAGTTGGCAGGTAGTCCAAGCCGGGCGGCTGCTTTTGGCTGCATCATCGCAGCCACCAATGGCAGCGCAAAATTAGGCCGGCCCGGGCGCCCAAGGGCCCGGGCCGGCCTTTCTCGTCTGAACGCCCGACCTGTCCAAATGCCCAACAGTGTTTTATGAGAGCCAAACTGTTTCAAAAGAACCAGTGACTCTCAGGACTCCTGTCGGGCTCGGGACTAGCCGTGGCCCTTCTTCTTCTTCTTCGTGGCAACCTTCTTGGCTGCCGCTTTCTTCTTTTTTGCCATTGATCTGGCTCCTTACCGCGAGCACCCGGACACACAACACACGACCGATCCCTGAGGTGCTCTTAAGGAAGGGATCGGACGACGTTTCGAACCTTATTTTACGTGTTTTATTGCAACTGCGACAACTTGCTTACAACTGGTAAGCAACCCCGCTGGAAGTCTGTCATGGAATCAAAAAAGTACTTTGAAGCACTGCTTCGCTCGCCACACTCACGCGTCACAAAGAGAGTTGTGCGCGATAGAGTAGAAAACTGTCAATAGAAATCTGGAAAAATATTTCGGATTTTAAAAACAGATCCTGGAGGAGGCCTGCCCTAGCCCCGATCGCTCCGCGTCGCACTTCCTGCTACCGCGTCTGCTGCACCCCTTGGCAACAGCGACCTCGCCCACGATTCAAGCAAGACAAACTGCTTGGAGAAGTCCTGTTCCACGACTCCCAGCGGACTTTTAAAGAAGCAGGCCAGCCATAAAAGGGCCCCGTACTCCCCGTTACGATGGGCTCGCTCGACCAGTCTCACCAGATCGATGACCAGAGGCGCCGCTAGGATCGAATCGCAACCCTGCCAGACAAATTGAAATGTCATGGGCGTGCCGAGGAAGCCGCGGAAGTGGACATGATCCCAAGCTGTCTTCCAGTCCCCTAGACTTTTGATGTATTCGATTGAAACATGCGTTTGCGGAGGGTAACCCAGAATACTCGCGAGCAGGTGGTCTTTACTGCGCACCTTGGTCACTTTGTTGCGCGGATCGTCGAGCACCTTGCCGTCCATGTTGCCAAAAATGTTGTGGCCCACCCAACTCATCACGTCCAGATTCCGCGCGGCGAACATCGGCGCCAGTACGCTTTTAAGCAGTGTCTCACCTGTCTTGCCGTCGCAGCCTGTATGCGCCACTTTGTGATCCAGAGCCGACTGACAGATCGCCTCGGGGGTAGCCCCCGTGGAAGGGGTAAAATTGATGTAGGAGGCCCCCGCCCAGAATGCGGCCAAGGCATAGAGACTACTGGCGGGGAGTGGGCATTTTATGGGGTCGTCGAGCAGCGGCTCGATCTTTTTGAAGTCTGCAGGAATTGGCAGCAACGGCGGCGGCTCTGTGGACGAAAGATTGACGACGACAACGTGCCGCAGTTTTTCCGCCGCCGCAAAATCTTGAATGTCGTGCTGCACTCTGGCGATCGCCTGGCGGGGAGTTTCCACGCGAGCCAACACCGACGCATCGGCCAGTTCACAAATTTTGTCTCCGGCGGCAACGACGGTACCCGGACGCAGGCGAGTTTCCACTGCTGCAAAGTAGTCACTAGCGCCATCTAAGATTTCTGGCGTAATGGCGCGGCTGTCGGTCCACATCCTGCGAGCTTCGTCGGCGAGACGGCCGGGACGAATGTCATGGCCTCCTACAACAATCTCGTCGTAGCCCACCAGATCGATCTGTGAAAAGGGTTCCAGAGCGGTCACCATTCCGATCGGTTCGACTGCGTGGCGGCTGAGCGCTGACAGGCCTGTCATCACGGTGGTGGCCACGCCCCCTTTGGCGCCAATAATCCAGAGACCGATGCGTTGGGTTTGCATTGAAAAAAGTTCCGCGAGGAGACCAGCAGAATGACTGGCAAAGGCGACTAGGGCTCGATCTGGGAATTGGGATCTGTCTTGGTATCATTCTGGGCTCTGCACAAGCCGTCAAGGGAATAGGATTGATTAAGGACACGCCAGAGCATTTTGGACCGAGCATGGAGTCTTCAAATAGTCAAAAGAGCCGGCAGGTGACCGGCGTGCATCTGGCCGATCGTATGGCCCTCCTAGAGCCGTCTGCAACGCTGGCCATGGCGGCTCAGGCTGCCACCATGAAGGCCGCCGGGATCGATGTCATCGATCTGTCGGTGGGCGAGCCCGACTTCCCCACGCCGGAACACATCTGTCAGGCTGCTTTGAGGGCGATCCAAGCGGGAAAAACAAAATACACGCCTGCCGCCGGCATCCCCGAATTGCGAAAAGCCATCGCCGCCGACTATGGCCGCCGCACGGGCCTGACGGTGAGTCCGAGTCAGGTCGTTGTTTCCAATGGCGCTAAGCACGCCCTGCACAATGTCTTCACTGCTCTTCTCAACGAGGGGGACGAGGTGATTGTGCCGGCACCCTACTGGGTGAGTTACTCCGAACTGATCAAACTGGCGGGGGCCAAGCCCATACTGCTGCAGACGCACATCGCCGACGACTTTAAATTGCAACCAGAGGCTTTTCGCAACGCTCTCTCCCCACAGACGCGGATGCTGCTGTTGTGTTCTCCCAGCAATCCGACTGGTGTGGTCTATACAGCCAAAGAGATGGCGGCCTTGGCCGATATTGCCATCGAGGCCAATTTAATAGTCGTCTCCGATGAAATCTACGACCAACTCGTTTATGACGGTCGTCTATCGCTCTCGTTTCCAACCTTACGGCCTGGGCTTGAATCGCGAACGGTTGTGGTGGCTGGCGTGAGTAAGACCTATTCGATGACCGGCTGGCGAATTGGCTGGACGATCTCACCGGAGCCGCTTGCCAAGGCGATGGGCAATCTGCAAAGCCAAGAGACGAGTAATCCTTGCAGTATTAGTCAGCATGCGGCAATCGCGGCCCTGACAGGTCCCCAAGAATGTGTGACGCAGATGTGTCGGGCATTTGAACGGAGGCGAGATGTTGTTCTGGCTGCCTTGCTGGCCATACCGGGCGTCCGTCTGCCCTCCATTGGCGGCGCGTTCTACGCTTTTTTTGAAATTCAAGGAGCGCTTGAGCGGGCACACAACAAGGGTTCCGCCGCCAGTCTGCCCAGCAGTGTTCAGTGGTGCGAGGCCTTGCTCGAAAAAGAGCATGTAGCCCTCGTGGCTGGCAGTGCGTTTGGAGCGGAAGGCCATGTGCGCATGAGTTTTGCTGCTTCAGAGCAAAAACTCGTCGAGGGATTGGCCCGTATTTCACGCTTTCTTCAAAACTCCACTCCCTAAAACACAAAACTCTAGGCCTCAAGAATCGGCCTCAAAAACTAGTTGGCCAAGCTGACTGAATTTGGAGGGTAGAATAGGGGTTCAGTCTGTCGACGTGTCCCTACCTGCTCTCCCCAACCCTCTTTGAGAACCCTTTGACCCCTGCTCCAAAAAATCGCGGTGCGTTTTTGCTGGTCAGTTGCCAAGGGGGCGCTGAGGAAGCACTCTGCCAGAGGCAGCAGGCGATCCTACCCGAACTCACCAAAGGCGCATGGCGACGCGGGGCTGTCACTTTTCGACTTCCTAGCAGAGAGGCTCTTCCAGTCAGCCCCTCTCGAAAGTCCCGCTGCGATCCACCGGATGATTTTTTTCCCGATCTTATTTTTGCCCGGGCGGTGATTCGCTCGTTCGGCCAAGTAACGGGAGCCAGCGATCAGGAACGGATTAAAAAACTTCGCGTTCTGGCCAATCACGAGGCATTTGACAACATCCATGTCTGGCAACGCGACCCCCGCACAGAGGTGTCTCCTGATTCGATTCGGAAACTCCTGCTTGAAGCATTTTGCCAATCGGTCTCGCTGGCACCCATTGCCAATCCCGGCGACCTCGTTCTGGACTGCGTCGTCGATTCAGTCGACCGCTGGTGGGTCGGTTGGCACCGGGCAAAAACGCCTGCGAGTTGCTGGCCGGGGGGCGTCTATCCACAGGCTCTGCCAGAGGACAAAGTCTCCAGAGCGTGGCTCAAGTTGGATGAAGCACTCGTAACGTTTGGCCTGACGCTCCCGCCCGGCAACCGGGCCTGCGAGTTGGGAGCCAGTCCGGGTGGTGCCTGCCAGAGGTTACTCGAAGCGGGGCTCTCGGTTGTCGGCATCGATCCCGCCTTGGTCGATCAGCGCGTTGCAGCAGAGTCGCAGTTTGAACAGTGGCGGATGCGGGCCCGCGATGTACAAATTCGCATGTTTCGCGGGTTCGACTGGATTGTGGCCGATATGAACATCGATCCCACCGGGACGCTGGAGTCGATTGAGAGAATCGTCAACGCCCCGGGCGTGCGGCCAGCGGGCATCATCGCCACACTTAAGTTGCCGGAGTGGTCGCGTGCTAGTGCTCTGCCAGAGTGGCTCAACCTGTTTCGCGCGTGGGGCTTCAATCCGCACGTCCGTCAGCTTTCCAGCGGCGGCAAAGAGGTCTGCGTCGTAGCCCTCAAAAATGCTGCTCTGAGGAAGTCGCTTGTGCGGAAAGCCATCCTGCGGCGGGCATCGCTCAGAAAAAAAACGCTTACGCGGACTCCGGATCGGGCCGCCACGCAGCGGCCGGATCGCTCAGGCTCCCGGAAGTGATCTGCATTTCGCCCGCTGCGGTGTCCAGGAGCAGCGATCCATCAGCGGCAATGCCCCGGCAGCAGCCATGCAAAAATTGTTCGCCGCGATAAATCGTCACCATCTGTCCAGAGAGATCGCACAGCGGTTGGTAACGCAGCACAAGCTGGCTGGGGTCGACTGTGATCGCTCTGAGGAATTGAAAGAATCGCGGTAAAAGTTCTACCAACAGCGTTGTTCGGGACATGACTCGGCCGGTCAGATCTGGCAGCGTAATGAGCTTTGGGGCGAGTGCCGTGGGAGCTTCTTGAATGCTGCCGCTGGTGTTCACGCCGATCCCAAAGATCACTCGGCCACCGGCCACACTTTCGACGATGATACCGGCGATTTTTTTACCCTGCACATACACATCATTGGGCCAGCGCACACGGGCGGAAACCGTTGGCTCCACGGCAGTTACGGCCTCGGCCAAGGCTACCCCACAAGCCAGCGACCAGATCGGCGGCGGGCCGGCTGGAGTAAGCGAGGTCACGCCAGCGATGACACCCGGTACATCGAGCACAATGCTGACAGCCAAACTGCCAGGAGCCTGCCACCAGCGGGCACCCTGCCGACCTCGGCCCGCTGTCTGCAGATCGGCCATAACGATGGCCGGCAGCGGCACCAGACGATCGCTAGCAATCTCTCTTGCCCGCTCCATGGTCGAGCCGACTTCGGCGTAGTGCTCTAGGGTCGCCAGACCCCAGCAGGCAGCAAGGGCCACTCTATCAATAGGGGTGTCAATAGGGGTGTCACACCATTCAGCCCCGGCAGCCTTTGACGGAATCGATGAATCGCTCATAGGGTCCCACACTATCAGGATTTTGCCCTAAAAGTTCGTTCAAAAACAGAAAAGGGCTTGGAACCGTCGCAGGCTCTGACACCTGAAAGTGGGCAATTCACGCAGTCTATAGATCCTGCGTGCTCTCTCCGGCCGCCCGGTTTGGTTTTAGAGCTCTAAGACCTTGACCCTTCCCTGCTGCGCGCGGTAACCCCCACTTCCAAAATGGTGGTTCAGCAGTCAGCCGTTCCCGTTTTTCGCCTTTTATTGTGGGCGGCGTTTGTCGCACCGGAGCCACTTGTGCGCGCTCTACAATCCTTACAGCTCTTCACGTGTCAGCAGCTTCGGCATTTTGTGCCGGGGCTTCCCCTAGCTGTTGCGCTCAGCACGATCCTCGTTGCGATGCTCGCTGGAGGTGGTGCGCGATCTGCGACCGCGCAGACTGTGCAACTGCCACCTCCCGCCATTTCGTCGCTGGACCGGATCGCACAGGCTCCTGCTGGCGTTCCGCTCTCGCCGCCCCCGGCGACATGGGATCCCTACGCGCCGCAGGCTGCACAGGTTTTTCCACCCCCAGCCAACGGCCTGCAGCCAGGCTCCATGCCTTCGATCGTCTCTCCTTCAGCTCTCGGCGGTCAGCCCGGCTATCCCGGCTACTCAACCACCGCCCCCTCGCTTGTCAACACGCAGGGCACGGCTGGCAACCAGACAATGTTTCCACCCGGTTATCCTCAACAAAATTCCACATTTCAACAGACGATGCACCTCTACCAAGGCGCTCGGGGGAGCTGGAGCTACATCGCCGGAAACGGCCAAGGCACAAATGTAGGTGTCAACGAACTCGATACATCGGCCACATTTGCCCTGCCATTTTTTCACAACTCCGCAGCCAATCTCAACCACGCGCCGCTGTTGATCACACCCGGCTTTGGCCTGCAACTCTGGGATGGCCCGGAAACCACATCGACCATGCTCGCCGATCTACCGCCGAACACGTTTGACGTCTTCATCGATACGGCGTGGAACCCACAATTCACGCCCCTGTTTGGTGCTGAACTGGGCGTGCGGGTCGGTATCTTCACCAACTGGGATGTGTTTGTTTTTCAAAGCTGGCGTTTGATGGGCCGCGCCATCGGCACGCTGCAACTCTCGCCGACAATGCAGGGCAAAGCGGGGATCGTCTACCTCGACCGTAATCAGGTGAAACTCTTGCCGGCGATCGGCGTCACATGGACGCCCGATGCCAATTCCCGCTACGACATTTTCTTTCCCACTCCAAAAGCGGCCAAACGCATCACCAATGCTGGCAAACATTCGATCTGGGGCTATCTGGCGGGCGAATACGGCGGCGGCGCTTGGACGTTCCGCCGCAGCACGGGGCAGATTTCTCCGTTTGACTACAACGACATCCGCATCTCGCTGGGCACCGAATGGGTGCCGCAAACCCCCACGGGTCTCTCCGGCAACTTTGAGATGGGCTACGTCTTCTACCGGCAACTGTTTTATGTCGATGGCCCGCCCCAAATTCAAAATCTCAACAACACATTCATGTTTCGGCTGGGGCTTGCCTACTAGGAAAACGTCTGTTGCTCTTTTTCACAGTTATCTCTGAGCGAAAGCCGATCGTGCAGGCCATTGTTACATTTTGGATTGTGGGTATTGCACTGTGCACAGTGGCACGTGCCGATGAATCCGAGACCGCACAGTCTCTGAGTGGCACCCCTGCAGCCGAGCATTCGCCCGAGAGTGGCGACACAATCATTCCGCTGCCTGCCACTAAAGAAACGATCTTTGATCGCATTCGCTTAGCGTCGCTGGGTGATCCGCAGGATCTCTCCGAACCGCTCTTAGCCGACGACCTCGCCCCGCCGGGCCAGCCCCGCCAGGAGTTTGAACCGCCAGCTGGCCGAAAATTACCCCCGGGGGCCAAGCCGGGGCTTTTGCAGCAGGCTCTCTACTCGATCACTGAGTTACCAAAACTCAATCCTGATGGCCTCGGCCTAACGACGCTTGAAAAAACGATCACCTTGGGGCTGCCAGCCCCAACAGTCAATTCTCCCATGCTCATCACGGCCGGCTTTGTCGGCACGCTCGTCGACAAGCCGGTAGGCGTTGACATGCCAGCGGAACTCTATGAGGGCTATGTGCAGGCCCGCTGGCTGCGAAAAATTGGCGATCGCTTGGGTGTCGATCTGGCGGTCTCCCCCGGATGGTACAGCGACTTCAAAAATGACACCCCGCAAGCCCTGCGCATCACAGGCCACGGCTTTGGGGCCTGGGAGGCCGGTGAAAATCTCCGCATTGTGGCCGGCTTGATCTATCTGGATCGCTACGATGTCAACATGCTGCCCGCTGGCGGCTTGGTTTGGACGCCAGCCGACGACAAACGGTTTGAGCTTATTTTCCCACGGCCGCGCCTGGCGTGGCGTGTGGCCGAGTCACAGCGGGCCGCGCAGTGGCTCTATCTGGCGGCTGAATTTGGTGGCAATCAATGGGCCACGCAGTCGAGTGCGGGCCGCGATCAGGTGATGGTGATCCGCGATTACAGGCTCTTGGCTGGCTGGGAACGGCGGCCGGCCAACTTGGGCCTCAACTGGCGAGTCGAGACCGGCTGGGTCTTTGGACGCACGGTGCAGTACTATTTTTCCACCGATGAAACCTTCAATCCCAGCAGCACATTTCTGGCCCGAGCCGGCATCTGGTACTAGGGAGTTTTAGCCTTCGACTTGAACTCCCTCTATCGGAGATTTTCACCCAATAAAATAAAATGGCTTCTTCTTTGCGTGCCAGCGGCTCTCGTGCTCAATGCCTACGAAGGCCATCCGCTGATCGTATTTGTCCTCTCGCTGACGGCCGTGCTCCCGCTGGTGGAAGTGATGGGGGATGCGATGGAGCACTTGGCTGTTCGATTTCGGAATACAATTGGCGGTTTGCTCAATTCCACACTCAGCAACGCTCCCGAACTGATCATCGGTATTGTCGCACTCACCAACGGTCTGGGGACTGTCGTCAAGGCCTCGCTGACCGGATCGATTCTGGTCAATCTGCTCTCATGAGTTTTGAAGTTGTGGCCATTGTGCTGGCTGTGGTTGTGGCCCGCGAGCTCATCGCCGACGGCCGCGTGACATGGATGGAGGGCGTGTTGCTGCTGGCGACCTACGCAATCCTCGGCTTCAGCTTTTATCATTTGCCAGATTCCTCGGCGGCAACACAGCGGCAAGTGACCGGCCGGTCAGAAGTCTCATCTGTCGGCAAGTAGCAACGAGCTTTTCAATGACAGCAGCGGTAAGACGGGTGGCATTAGGCCATCCGCCGACGATTTCGTAACCCCAGGCACGCCAGTGCCATGCCGATGCCGACGAGCACGGCCGTGGATGGCTCAGGCACCACGACCATGCCGCCATTCATACCGAGGCCGCCGGCTAGCGAC
>Ga0194051_1000318_pt1 | contig 27795 bp, 32 predicted proteins | sample SepL2320m_MetaG_FD_161275 | JGI IMG/M metagenome (GOLD analysis project Ga0194051, IMG submission 161275) | Anoxic zone freshwater microbial communities from boreal shield lake in IISD Experimental Lakes Area, Ontario, Canada - Sep2016-L239-20m | ecosystem: Environmental > Aquatic > Freshwater >... | reverse complement strand
TGTTCAACGAGGCCACCAAGCTAGCTGGTGCCGGCGGAACTAAGGGGAGCCTCGATGTTGCCGTCGCCGACAACCTGATCTCCAAGATCGATGAGATCGCCGACATCTTCTGGGAGACCAAGAAGGCCTGATCTTTTCACATGGCCCCTTGACCCGTGGAAACGAGTCAAGGGGCCATGTGCTTGCCGTAACAATCCCGTATCGTGGGCCTTGCACGAGCTAAATCACGCATGTGTCCAGCGTATGTCGAGCGACAGTCCGACGAACTGCGCCCACGGTCGCAGAGATTCCTCGACGGCGCTGCGATCGCGATTGCCCAGAGGCCCCAGCGGAATGACCGTGACCACAGCCTTCTTACCTTTCGTCGTCCGCGTCCACGTGCCCAGAACTCTTCCGCCTCGCACCAACGTGGGCTGGAACACTCCATTCCCGCCGGGAACTACGGCGTCGAAGTCACCAGGTTCGAGCATGAGGCTGCGATCCTTATAGCCAAGAAGGTATTCATCGAACCCGGGCAGAGCATGCACGTCTTCATCGATTGGCAGTGGGGCGTGCGCGTCGAGTAGTTGCGGGTCGAGATAAACGGGAACGCCGGAGTGCTCAGCAGTAGCGATCGTGTCGCCGGCCACGGCTAAGCCGCGTCGTGACTCAGCGAGCGTGAGGCCCGACCACCCTGCGAAGTCCTTCAACGTTGTAGGCCCATGGCTACTGAAATACCGAATTGCCAGAAGCGCCAGAGCTTCGTCGGGCTCGTGCTCTACCGGGTCTGGCACCCATTCGTCGAGCAGTACGAACGTCTGGTGGCCGTCAACATCGGGTGCGATAGCGATCAGGCCTCGCAGGCTGGCGTACACGATGAGGTGGTAGCCGGCGTTGTTGGAGATCGGGATGCCCTGCCGTGCAACAGCATCGAGCAGGGCTGATCGAGACATCCGACCACCGCCGGTCAACTCCTGACCCATCATGTCCATTGCACGTTGAGCAACAGAATCGTCGATTCCCAGTTCCGTCCGACGTCGCGCGCTAACGCGCAACGTGCGGACGCCTGTGGTTGCCAGCATCCAGTGAGCGTCGCGCGCGGGAACTAGGTGAATAGTGCCGCGCATCGGCCACGTGCGAATTGCTTCGCGTTGCTCGAGCGCTGCAACAACATCGGTCGCGGTTGAACCTGGAAGTCTCGCACCGAGCGACCACAGTCCACTGGCATAGTCTTGCGCTTGCATCGCGCCGAGGTGAGTGACGACTTCTCCGACTGACTGGGGCGTTGCCGAACCAGGCGTGCGGGCGTGCACGAGCAGTGCAGCCATCCGAATCCGTCGCACATCGTCATCGCTGAGGTAAGTCACGGTTCACTTTCCCATGTGTGAAGCACAGCAAGACCGCACTACCGGCGTGAGTGTCACCTCACCTGTCGCGGTCGTAACCGCCCACCGCTTTTGACCATGGGATACCACTCACGCATTGACCAAAGAGGGATGAAATCTAGGTATCACGCCTGGTATCAATTGTGTAATACTTCAGATATGGCAATGACTTTGCGTCTCTCCGACCCGGACTCCGCTGCACTCGCCCAACGGGCCGAGCACGAGGGGCGTTCCCAAGCCGACGTAATCACCCAAGCTGTTCGCGAGTACATCGAGCGTGCGAGTCGACGCGAACTTCTCGAATCTGTTCTTGACGACGCATTGCCTCGCTACGCAGAAGCGCTCACCCGTCTAGGCCAATGATCTACCTCACCCTCGACGAGTTGCTTTACGTCGCCGAGCGGGCAACCGGCGCATCAGTCGAATTGCGCGACGCCGGCCTTCTTGAGGCTGCCGCAGCTCGTCCACGTGCGAGCGCCTTCGGAGAAGACGCCTACCTAGATCTGCATTCGAAGACGGCTGCCCTACTGCTGTCCATCTGCCAGAACCATGCCCTGATCGATGGCAACAAGCGCCTCGCCCTCGCGGGCACGATCGCAATGCTCGGTGTAAACGGCTGGCGACTCAATCTCACCAACGACGAGGCCTATGGCGTGATTATCTCGGTCGCGACGGGAGAGCTCTTGAGTGTCGACGATGTCGCGGAGGTTCTTCGAGCAGGATCTGAAGAGAAGAGATGAAGTCCGTCTCAGGCCGACTTGTCGGACATCGGATCATGTGCGATGAGATCGATGGCCTGGCTATCCCATCGCTCACCGTGCAGCGCCCGCTCGGTGAGCTCCTGCATACGTGCGTAGTCATGTGCCATTCCCGCTAAACCACCCGGCATATGACCGCCGGCGAACCGGTCCGAACGGACCGTCGGAAAGCTTCGCGACAATCTCGGTCGTACCAACGTCCACCACCGTGACCGCGAACCGACGAACGCCAGGGTTATGGCTTGTGGTCTCGAGGGCAGCCAGTGCGGCATCGAGCTCGACCTCGGTACGAAGGGTCAGTGACATAGACCGGCGACAGCACTCTGAAACAAACAATCGTTGATCTTCAGCACACCGCGCACCCGAGCTGCCTGCTCGCCCGTATCACGGCGTGTCGTGGCCCTTACATCACACCCTCACACGAGCGGGTTGCGCACACGCAGCGTGGGGAAGCGCGTGAAGTCCCGATCCGAGGTGAGTAGCTCTCGCACACCATGATCGAGGCACATCGCCGCGATCCGCGCGTCGTGCGTAACTCCCCCGACCACACGGCCGCCCAGCATCAGGTCGCGCAGGGTCGATAGGTGCCGGCCCGATTCGTGCAAAAGCGTTGCCAGCGGGCTGGCGACCCAGTGCTCAATCTGATCAAGGGCCAACGCCGCAGGTGTCGGCGGCCTGAACACCTTTGGGTTGGTCACGATCGCAACGAACTCATGGAGTACCGGCCAACACAGTCCCACCGGCTCGACGCCGGCAAGCGCACCTGTGACCACGCGCAGGGCCGCGTCATGCTGAGGCATGTCGCCGCGATGCGCGTAGACGAGGATGCTGGTGTCGAGCGCGATCACCGCTCGTTCGCCATCGCGCGAATCTCAGCCCACGACATCGCAGCGGCTGTTTCCGTGAGGCCCGCACCGGTGAACACTAGGTCGGCTCGAGGTATCCACGTTGCGGCCTCGGAGCGGCGTTCGATCTCCCGGCGCAGCGCGTCCTCGATGAGGCTGCGCATAGTCGTGCCCCACTGGGCAGCACATCGACGCGCCTGATCGGCTAACTCGTCAGGGAGTTCAATCGTGGTCTTTTTCACGGGACCACCGTATCACTGGACCCGTATTTACGGGTCTATGATCTTTTCGCGTTCGGAGCTGCAGCTGCAGCCGGCCCCCAGGTGCCCCGACCCAGCCGCGCGCTGATCCTCGAGAGGCTCATGCACGCCGGCGCTGCGGGCCGGGACCAGTTCGCCCCACACTTCGCTAGGCGAGTTGCGCTAGGGCAGCAAGGGATCTGGGTCGGAGGCATTACTGATGACTACTCGTAGCAGACGTTTGAACTCGCCAATCTCCGCGCGAGTCAGGCCCTTGAGCGCGTGCGAGTTCGTCGCGTGCACCTGCTCGACAATGCTCGGCAGTTGCTTACGCGCACGCGCTGTCAGGTGGATCGTCGATGAGCGACGGTCGGTCGGGTGTGGCTTGCGTCGGATGAGCCCATCTGCCTCCAGCCGCTTCAACGTCGAAGCCATGCTGGGTTGCTCGACACTGAGTGCATCCGCCAATTGCGTCTGAGTCATGCCGTCGTTCTGGCTGAGCGAAAACAGGGCTCCCCACTGCCCGACCGAAAGGCCCAAAGTGGCAAGCCGTTGGTTGAGGTCCTTTGCCATGGCCCGTCCGCAGAGCGCCACGAGATGTCCTGGCAACTCACGGCCAGTGTTAGTATGCATAGGCACCTATCTTCATCAATCGGAAAGGCTAAGCATGTCAGAGTCACCAGCGGGCTACTGGATCATCTCCGCACTGGTCACTGATCCGCAATCATTCGGCGGCTACACAGGCGCGGCGGGGCCCGTGATTGCTGGCTACGGTGGCCGGGCCATCGTCACCGGCGCAGAGTTCGACGTTGTCGAGGGAGAGGCCGCCGGCCGCCCCTACATCATCGAGTTCGCAAGTCTTGAGACCGCACGAAACTGCTACTTCAGCGAGGGCTACCAGGCTGCCATCGCGCTACGTAGCGGTAGCGCAAACTTTCGCGTCGTGATCGCCGAAGGCGCACCCAAGTCACAAGGGGACAAGTAGTCATGGCAGCCTTCACCGACGCTGAGGTCAGCTACCTGTTGGCCCAGCCCCTCATGCGCTTCGCGACCGCGTCCCTAGATGGGCGACCCGATGTCGTACCTGTGGTGTTCGAGCTGGACGGTGACGACATCATCACCGCTGGATTCGATATCAGCCACACGGTCAGATACCGGAATCTGCAAGCGAATCCGCGCGCCACAGTCGTGATCGATGACCTTGCAAGCACTCAGCCTTGGTCTCCGCGAGGCCTGAAGATCCTTGGCGCCGCGGCCATCGAGACGCGCGGTGACGGAGAGTGCTTCCGCATCAGCCCCGAGGTCATCATCAGTTGGGGAATCAACGACACCACCCCCGGCATTCCGAAGATGGAGAGGCGCGTCGTCACCCAGTGATCGCGCCAGGCAGACAAGTGCCCGGTTTGCACGAATCCATACGTAAAAGTCACTGGGCATCCTCTCGACGGTAGGCCCAAAGGGCCTTCAGTCGGCCAACCCTGACGCCGAAAACACGGTATGAAGCGGTTGATCGGGGGCAGCGTCATGGCGAGACGAAGATTCGGGTGGTTTGCGGCGATAACGTCGGCAAGCCTGATCGCTGGCCTGCTCACAACTTTCGCCAATCCGGGAACGGCCAGTGCCGCAGCCTGTCTGCCAGACACGAAGTTGCTGAACAAGACACCGGTCTCATCGTTCAATCTGCCGCAGGGTGCACACGTAAGAATTTGGGACACGGGCGTTCTCGCGCGCTGGCAGGACGACGTCAGGATCGCGGTGGTGACCATCCCACGAGGAAGCCTCACCCCAACTATTGCAACGTCACCAACCCTGTCACGAGCCACACCGACCTCAGCGATGGTCCGCTCAGATCCCTCATCGGTGGTTGCCATCAACGCCGATCATTTCAATCCCGCTGTCGGAGGAATTCCCAACGTCGCTCAGATCAGCAAAGGCAAGATCAACAAACTCTCCGCTGCAAGCGGTAACGACCCATGGCAGTTCGGCATGGCCGTCTACTCCGACACGAAGTCCATCATCAACGCCACTGCGCGACTGGCGGGATCAGTGAGCAGCAGCAGCGGAGCCGTCAGCCTGACCGCGGTCAACTGGCAAACGCTGAAGCCCGCGGGCATCACCGTCTACACCAGTGCTTGGGGGACCTACCCACACCCCACGGGTCTTCGCACAATCGTGGTTAGTGCCGGAGTCGTAGTCGCGGTGAAGGCGGGCAAAGCAGCAACGGTCCGGCCCAAGGCCAACGAACAATGGTTGACCGCATCACCCGGAACAAGTGCCGCAAAGTACCTGAGCGGTCTGCGGCTTGGGCAACTCGTATCGGTTACCTACCGACTCGCTGGGTCGCATGTTGGCGATCCGTATCCGCACCAGCCCATTGGCACTCCCACCGGCTTCGTCGGTGTTGGCGGCTTCATCCTTCGCGCTGGCGTGAACCGCGCCAGCTGCGATGCGCGGTCCGAAAGTCGCCGGCCGCGATCTGCCATCGCGTGGACGAGGTCGGGCGATCTACTCGTCGTCTCGGTGTCAGATCCACACGACCGAGGCACGCGATCAGGCGGTGCAACCGTGCACCAATGGGCCAACATCTTGGCCAAGCTTGGCGCAGTCGACGGAGTCAACCTTGACGGTGGGACATCGACAACCCTATGGGTGCGAAGGAGTATCGGCGGTGCACTGATTCGCCTAGACCAAGCGACGTCATCGTCCGAGCGACCCGTGGTGAACGCGTTCTCCTTCCGTGCCGCCTGAGATCGCGTAGGTCGAAGCAACTGACATGATGGCCGCCATGAACCAAACCGTGGTTGACGAGGTTCGTCGTCCACGCCATGCCACCAAGACGAACCGGGTAATTCTGGCCGTCGCATTCATCGCATTGTTGTGTGGCACAACAACGATGGCACTGCGCGAATCGGCGTCTGCGTCGGTAGTGCCCGGCACATTGGTGTCCGTTGACAAACGTGACGGCGGCCAAAGCGGAACCGGGGTCGTTACTGTCAACTACCTCGACGGCTCCGGTCAGTTAGCCACTGCAGATGTTGTCATGACCTTTTCCGATTGGCCTTCGCTCGATCCGGGCACGCCAATCTCGGTTTATGTAAGAGACGGCCGGGCGGTCGATGAACCAGAGCCCCTACTGCAGAACTTAGCTACAGCGCTTTTGCAGGCTGTAGCCGTGTGGCTCGTCGTACTTCTCACAGTGATCGGAATGGGCGAGTAGCTCAGCAATCGCTGAGGCTCTGTGACTCTGCGGTCAGCCGCGCACGGGTTCGCGACGCCACGGCAGCGTGGCGCCGCACGCAATTACGAGCGTGCATACCGCAGGATGGGCCGGTGGCAACTAGCGATGATCGGTATGGACCAGACGTCCTGGCCAATAACCCCCACACGCCTCGGCGACGCGAAGCCCCTGATGTCGCGGGCGATGTCGGCCTAGTCGTCGAATGTGCCGACTCTGGCTGGTGTGGCGCAATCATCGGCTGGGAGAAGACCATCCAAGGCTGGGCCATCCAGCTCGAAGACCGCCACGGTCAGACTCGAGTGTTTCCGGCTCACCGATCCGCCTTCCTGCTCGATGGCGAGGTGGTGACCATCGTGCGACCGCACCAGACCTCACCGGTTGACCCTCACCCCAAGCGCACCGCCTCTGGATCGACAGCGGTTGAAGGTGCGCGTGCCCGTGTCGCTCGTTCGTCTCGCATCTGGGTGGAAGGTCGACACGACGCTGAACTCATCGAACGAGTCTGGGGCGATGACCTGCGCATCGAAGGCGTGGTCGTCGAGATGCTCGACGGCGTCGACAACCTGGTAGCCATGTCGACCCGCTTCGACCCTGCCCCCGGACGGCGCCTCGGGGTGCTGGTCGATCACCTCACGCCCGGCACGAAGGAGGCGCGCATCGCCGCCGAAGCAATGGCACGGAACCCACACGGGGTCCTCGTCGTCGGGCACCCATTCGTGGACATCTGGCAGGCAGTGACTGCGCAGTGCGCCGGAATCACCGAGTGGCCAGTGATCCCCCGAGGTCAGGACTGGAAGACCGGGGTATGCGCCGCACTTGGCTGGGGCGATGACACGGGCCTTGCCTGGCGCCAACTGCTGGCACGCGTTCGCACGTGGACCGACCTAGACCCTCGTCTCCTCGGGCCGGTCGAACAACTCATCGACTTCGTCACGCAGGACTAACCAAGACATCTGGTGTTGCCGCAGCGCCAGTTCCAGGCCGAGGCCTCCCGAGCGGGGCCAACTCCTCTCGACCACCTGTGGCCATGCACAATGGGCCCAACACTGAGACCCACCCCCCAATACAGGAGATTTTGTGTCCACTGTCATGGAACTCACCATGCACGCCAAGCCCGGCCACTTCGAGCGACTGCAGGACGTGTATGCCAATGTGGTCAACACGATCGAGAACAATATCGATGACACTCGGATGATCATGATTGTCGCCGACCCAGCGACTGAAATGCTTCGTGGCATTGGTCTTTACGAGCACGCGGATGTCGTCGAGTCGTTCCCCGATGTGCCGTTCTTCGTCGAGTTCGCCGAAGCTGCTGCCCCCCATCTTTCAGGACCATCAGAGCGCGTGGAGCTACAGGTCGAGCACATCTTCGTCGGCGACGGCCTCGTGGTCGACGGCGGCCAGCCAGCGGTGGCTGAGATCACGCTGCACGCTCGCTTCGGTCAGATCGAAGAAGTCCTCGCGGCCTATACGAAGTTCTTTGAGTACCTGCAGGCGAACCTCGCCGGCACGTGGCTGCTGCTGATGGGGGCCGATCGCGGCTCTGGCGTAGTACGCGGGTTCGGGCTCTACGCAGACCAGGCCATCGCCGATAGCGTGATGAGCCTGGCGGCCTCAGCCGAGTTCGCCAAGTCCGTCGAGCCGTTCCTCATCAGCCCGCTCGAGCGGGTTGAGCATCGCTTGCTGCACCTGTTCCTCAGCGACGGTTCCTAGCCGGTGGTTGCTGCCGGTTGCCACTTCGCTGGCAGCCGGCAGTTACTAACCCAGCAGCGGTAATAATGCGCGCCCGAGGTAAGGGGCGAGTGCTCGGGCGAAAGTCGCTGTCAGGTGACTGGTGTCGCGATATACCAGGTACTTGCCTCGAGTCGCTGGGCACCGGTCGCTGTCACACAGGATTTTGGTGAGGTCGACCCCGTGCGCGGTGGTCGACCTCGCCGTCATTCCGACGTCGTATGCAGGTGAATCCAAGGCGTCGCGCGCCACGTCACAAGCGCTCGGGGTCGACATGTGACGCGCCACGCATGCGGGAATGTCGACGCCGGGCCAGGGCGTGTCGCGAAGCACTGCAACGTGCACTCCGGCAGTTGCGAACTGGGCCAGCGTTCGCGTCCAACCGGCCTGCCATTCGGCGCCGGCGGTCGAGGCAGTCATGCGGTTACCGGTGGCTCGATCGACCAGTGAATCTGTGCGTGTACCGGCAGCGACAACAAGCGTCGGTCGATGCGGGCCGGTGAGTTCAGCGAGAACGGCTCTGCGCCAGGTGTCGCATTCGTCATAGGCACGTTTAAGCCCACGCTGGAAAATCGTGACGTCAGGTGCCGGGCATCCCGACTTCGTCCGCGAGATAAGTAACCAGTGGTGCTGCTTGGCGAGGGTCTGTAACGTCGGAAACCATTGCGCCGCATGAGAATCCCCAAACAGCACAACAACCACAGACGACGAATCACCGAAGTGGCAAGGCGGGTAGGTGACCGACCGCTGGCTCAGATGGCAGCCGTCGCTATAGATCACGGGGAGATCCGCTCGGGCACTCGATGGCGCCGGAGTCAGTGCCCCGGTAGGCCAGTCCACCGCCGCTCCCGACGAAGGGGAGCCCGGCGACGCCGCACCTGCCGATGGTTTGTCCGATGGTTTGTCCGACACCGGCGGTGCGGTGGAGGCTGGCCCACGACCCACCTGCTCGTCGGCCGAAGAGGGCGCTGGCGTGCCGTTCGCGAACGCCCCGCCTCCTGGGAGGCCAACGAGTACAAGTCCAACTAGCGCTGCGCTACACGACAATGCGCCGCCGAGCCATAGGGACTTGCGCGTATCCGACACCAGCGCTGGGTGGTGATGCAGCGGGCGCTCGACAAACCGATACGCCAGTGCAGCAGGCACGAGCGCCAGTAGTGCGATCAGTAGCCTCGCTGGAACCGAGAGCACGCCAAGGGCTGAGGAGGCGAGTACCAAAGCCGGCCAGTGCCACAGGTACCACGAGTAGGACAGCCGCCCCAATGCTCGGAGCGGCCAGGACGATAAGAGAAGCGGAACACCAACTGGGCGAGCTGCTGGCGCAGCACCAGCAGCAATGATCGCGCCCGTCGCGAGAACGGGCCAGAGCGCTGCGGTGCCCGGGTAGGCCACATCAGAGTTGATCAGCCCAACCGATCCAATCAGCACTACGAATCCCACCAAGCCGGTCACGCTCCGCACTACTGGTGGGAGTCGCGCGATGCTCACCGTTCCGACAGAGAGCAGACCGCCGACCGCAAATTCCCATGCGCGCGTTGGCATCACGAAGAAGGCCCAGGGCTCGATCCGTTCGGTGAGCCGCAGCGATAAGGCGAACGATGCGACGCCCAGCACCACGAGCACTGCCGCGATGTGCCCCGTCGATGTACCCCGAGGAGCGACCGTCGCAGCCGATCGGCGGCGCAGCAAGGCCACTACGACCGCGATCACCAAGATCAGCACCGGCCAGAACAGGTAGAACTGCTCCTCGACTCCCAGCGACCAGAAGTGCAGAACCGGGCTTGGACTCGAGTCTGCTGCGAGGTAGTCGGTGGCCTGGATCGCAGAGCGGATGTTCGACACGTAGAAGGCTGCCGCGACTAGGTCGAACCCGACAGCTTGGTGATCGAGAGCAGGGATCAACAAGAAGGCCAGCACACCTACAACGGCCAGCACCAACGTCGCCGCGGGCAGTAAACGCCGCGCACGTCTGGCCCAGAACCGAGCAAGTGAGATGCGGCCAGTGGTTTGCACCTCTCTGACCAACAAACCAGTGATCAGAAAACCTGAGATCACGAAGAAGATGTCGACCCCGACAAAGCCTCCCGGTACAAAGGGCAACCCGACGTGATAGCCCACCACCGCCGCGATAGCGATCGCACGCAGGCCCTCAACGTCGGGTCGAAACCTGGTGCTCGTGATCTGGCGTGAGTCATCTGACTGCGGGGGCGCAGATCGAGGGTGCACCGATGGGGCGACCGACGGATTCCCAAGCACTCCCCGAGCGTACGCGCCCGAGGGCTTCGCGCCGCAGCGGTCACGGCCGCGTCGCCGCCCGCCGGCTCGGATTGGCTCAAATCGGGATTGGCTCCCGGAAGTTTAGGGCATGGCCCAACATCAACAATTGCAGTAGGTTGCGGCACATGGCTGATAATGCGCAGGTACTGCTCATCATGTCCGGCTCAGCCGAGTGGAATACCTGGGTGCAAGCGCGTGAACTCGGCTTCACCGCCGACCTCAGCGGCGCCGACCTCTCGCACGCACGCCTTGACGCTGCACTACTCGCCGGGGCAGACCTTTCGGGTGCCAACTGCTTTCAAGGCGACTTCGCAGGGGCAGAGCTTGCCGGTGCCAACCTGTCGGAGACGAATCTTTCGGCAGTCGATATGCGCCGCGCGAACCTGAGCGGGGCCAACATGTTTCACGCGAACCTGTCGGCTGCTGACGTATCGGATGCCGATTTATCAGGCGCCAACGTCTCAACCGCTGACCTCTCCGAGACCAGAGCGAATCGGACGAACCTCCGCGGCGCCAACCTCACCGAAGTGATGGGCTTCAACGCGAACCTGTCGGGAGCCGACCTGAGCGGCGCGAACCTGCTCGGGGCGAAGATTGCCACCGCGAATCTCACCGACTGTGTTGAGGACGAACACACGATCTGGCCCGTCAAGCACCAACCCGCCACCTGACTCTGATCCGAATCAGGCTTGGCGCCAGACATCTGCGTAAACGACACGCGCATAAACGAGAGTGGACCCGGACGCGTTGTCGCGTCCGGGTCCACTTTGCTTAGTTCAGGCGGTGGGCAGGCCGCCGATGCCGGCCCAGAACAGCGCATCGCCAACGAAGTTCACCGTACGGTGCACGCGGTGTGACAAGTGAGTCGCAACCCACTCAGCGCCTGTGCTAGTAGCCTTCTCAGCCTCTTCGTGGCTGTCCCAGATGGTGACGGACAAGAAGTTGATCGGGTCGACCTCAATGAGCGAATAGGCGCGGAAGCCAGGCTGCGAACTGAAGATCTCACGGATACCGCCCGGCGCCATGACGGATTCGGCGACCTGGGCGACGACGCCCTCAGTGACCTGGAAACTCGCGTAACGAACGTGGTTTGCCTTGTCCGTGGTCACCGCGTCGAGATCGCCAACCTGCAGATCACTAGCGACGCCGTCCCAGAAGATCGAGTCGCCAACGACATTGGAGGTGCGCTCGACGCGCGAACCGAGGTGCGTAGCGACCCAACTTGCAGCCTCGTTCACAGCGACCTCTGCCTCATCGTGCGTCTCCCAGATCGAGACCGAGATGCAGGTGACCGGGTCAACCTCAAGGAGGGCATAACTGCGGAATCCGGGCAGGCCGTGGTAGATCTCCAACATGCCGCCTGGGCCCTGGGCGAGTTCGGCAACCTGAGCGACTAGGCCCTCGCGAACGTCGTAGGTAGCAACTCGAACGTGGTTCCTGTCCATGTACCTTCTCCTGCGTTTTGATCGTCATGGGGGGGGAGACCGAACGCCTCCGATAGATCCTGGAGCCCGCAGTCTAGCCAGTCCACCCGCGCGCGATCAATTGAGCAGCCGATGCTCGCAGCGTGGACGAGCCAAGATGAAGAAGTCAACGGCGACATAGGTGCCAGCGGACCGACTGTTCCTCCTCGGAGACAACCGTGCCGAATCGAGCGACTCCAGGAACTGGCAGCCACTCCCGCAAACGCCGACGAAGGGTGCCGTTATCGATCTGACAGCCACCTCTATCTAAATGCCGACAAGCCAGGTCAATCGTCACCGTCAAATGCGAGGCAAGACAGACGTATGACATAGCGGTCAAGCAATTCGCGCATCAATCTGGTTATCTCGCTTGCGAATCCGGCAGCCATAAGGCCCCGTCTTCGTCACATGTCGATAGTTCCTCGTTGTCCAAATCAGCGCGTCCATAGCGGCCACAATGAGGACATGAGTTGGCCGCGGATCCACCACCCACGCCGGCAGCGGCTCTGGGGCAGCGGATATTTCCGGCGGCTCGGCCCAGGCTTGGTCACCGGCGCTGCCGACGACGATCCATCCGGTATCGGCACCTATTCGCAGGTGGGGGCCACGGCCGGCAACGGCCTGCTGTGGTCATCCCCCGCACTGTTCCCCTTCGCGTTCGCCGTTCAGGAGTCGTGTGCGCGATTGGCCTTGGTCACTGGCAAAGGCTTGGCCGCACTCATCAAAGAGCACATGCCGCGACCCGTACTGCTGATAGCCGTGGCTGCGGTGGCAATCGCAAACTCGTTCAACGTTGCAGCTGACCTTGGCTCAATGGCGGCCGCCCTCCGACTGCTCGTGCCCGTGCCGCAAGCAGTCGGAGTCCTCGGCTTTGCCATCGGCATCACAGTGACCGAAGTGCTAGTGCCCTATCACCGCTACGTTCGCTTCCTCCGCTGGCTATGCCTCTCCCTGTTGGCATACCTGGGCGTGCTTGCAGTGGCGCACGTGAATTGGTCCGATGTCATGACCTCGACCCTGCTGCCTCACGTGGTCTTCAGCAAGACCACGATGGTGGCCCTGATAGCCCTAGCCGGCACGACGATTTCGCCCTACCTGTTCTTCTGGCAGGCCGCAGAGGAGGCAGAAGCTGAGGCTGGCGGCGAGCCCGATGTGTCGGCCACACATCTTGCGGCGATGCGCGGCGATGTCGCAGCCGGTATGGCGTCCGCCGTCATCATCATGTTCGCAATCATGGCAACAGCCGCAGCCACCCTCCATGCCGATGGCATCACGGAAGTCTCGAGCGCTGAGCAGGCCGCATCCGCACTCGAACCGCTCGCTGGACGATTCGCCAGCGTGCTGTTCCTGCTCGGAATTGTTGGCACCGGAATGCTGGCAATACCCGTTCTCGCTGGATCGACCGCCTACGCGGTCAGTGAAGCAGCAGGCTGGAAAGAGGGCCTGGAACGTCGGCCGGGGCAGGCCCGTGCCTTCTACGCCGTCATCGTTGGATCGATCCTGGTTGCCCTCGTCCTTAACTACGCAGGCATCAATCCCATGCACTTTCTCTACCTGGCCGCGATCCTCAACGGCCTCACAGCACCCTTGCTCTTGGTGATTGTCTGGCGGCTTGCTCGAAGCAACAAGGTCATGGGCAACTGGCGAAGCGGGCGATGGTCGCAAGGCACCCTGATCGCCACTGCGGTCATCATGATCGGGCTACCGGTGCTTTGGCTGGTTGCGCCCTGACACCAGTGCAGTGAGATCCGGTCAACGAAGCCGCGGAAGTAGCAGGCGGACATCGGGTGTCCTCTCTTCATTGTCTGAGCCATCGGTGCTGAACAACTCCTGCGCCCCATGCGCTGCATAGAACGCCCGCGCATCGACGTTGTCAGCAAAAACCCAGAGTTCAAGCGGCCCGTCGAATGTCTCGCGGACACGAGCGAGCAACGCGCTGCCGATACCTACCCGACGAAAACTCGGGTCAAGATAGAGGTGCTCGAGTTCGGTGCCAGCTGCATCGACGATGGCAAAGCCGACCACATCTCCACCCAGCTCAGCTCCACCAACTTCAGCGACATAGGTCGTCGTCGACTCCACCAAACCGCTGAAGAAATCAAACTCCTGCACCGGAGTGTGGAGGACCGGAAGCCACGGCATCGCAGCGGCTCGACTCGCGCGTTGGATGACCGCGATCCGTGCCGAGTCGTCGGGGCGCCCCAGCCGGATGTGGATCTCGCCCATGAGCGCGACGCTACGGCACCTAGGCGCACGCCTACCGCGAATCGCCTCAACGAACGACAGAGGAGTTGAATGAGCCGGTGACCACTACCCCGATGACAGGCCGAATCCGCCCAGCGACTCCAGCTGACGTTCCCGAGATCCTCGAACTGATCCGGGAACTGGCCGAGTACGAGAAGTCCCTTGCAGAAGTGGAGTCGACGGTCGAACAACTCACTGCCGTGCTCTTCGGCGGCTCCAGCGCCACCGACATGCCATCGGTCACGCCGAGCGGGGCGCCAGCGGCGTACGCCCACGTTGTCGAGTTCCCCGACCCCGAACGTGGTACCGCACTTGCTGCCTTCGCCTTGTGGTTCCTCAACACCTCCACCTGGACAGGCACCCACGGGGTCTACCTCGAGGACTTGTACGTGCGGCCACAGTTGCGCGGCAGTGGATACGGCAAACAACTGCTGGCCACACTTGCACAGGTATGCCTCGAGCGGGGATACCAACGACTCGAGTGGTCAGTGCTGGACTGGAATGAGCCCGCACTCGGCTTCTACTCAGCGATCAGCGCGGTGCCCATGGACGAGTGGACAGTGCACCGCCTCGCCGGCGAAGCGCTAGCCGATCTTGCCGGTTCTGCCACAACCGTGGCTTCGAACACCACAGCGCACTAGCCTTCACGCGTGAGTACACCCATTCGATTGACTATCCCGGCGTCAGCCGCCTGGGTAATGCTGGTGCGCACCGCCGCGGCGGCCACATGCGCACGTCTTGACTTCAGCATCGACCGCCTTGAAGACGTGCGCCTAGCGGTTGACGAGGTGGCGGCAATGTTGATCGCCGACGCTGAGCCCGGCGCCGACTTGCTGTGCGAGTTCCTCCCGCTGCCCGACAGTGGCCTGGAGATCACGATGTCGGCGCGCACCCTCACCGGCACCATGCCGCGTACCGACACCTTCGCCTGGGCCGTCATCACCGCACTCGTCGACAACGTCGCGGCAAGTGTCGACGGTCAACTCGTGAGTGTGCTGCTGCGCACCTCTGCGAGCACCAGCCCGAGTGCGAGCGCCAACACGGTCAACGTATGACCCCGAGCTCGAAGTCGCCCGACGACTCCACCGACGACTCCACCGACGGCGACGAGACTGATGCTGCCGCAGACGACCTGGACTCCAGCGACTTGGACTCGCTTGACCTTCTTCCCAGCGCACGCATCGCCTCGCGTTGGGGCGACGCCGAGCGGGAGCGTGAACGCGAGCTCCTCGGCATCCTGGCCACGACATCCGCCCAGGATCCCGCGCACTCTCGGGCCCGCGACTCTCTGGTCACTCTGCATCTGCCACTGGTCAATTACCTCGCCCGCCGATTCCGTGATCGCGGCGAACCACTGGAAGACCTTGTGCAAGTGGGCACTATCGGCTTAATCAAGGCTGTTGACCGATTCGAGCCCGACCGCGGCTTCGAGTTCTCCACGTTCGCTACGCCCACGATCGTCGGCGAGATCAAGCGCCATTTCCGCGACAAGAGTTGGGCAATTCGAGTTCCGCGCCGGTTACAGGAACTTCGACTCTCCATCGGGCAGGCAACCGGTGAACTGTCACAGCGCACCGGAAGGTCCCCGACAATCAATGAGATCGCAGTGCACCTTGGCATCTCCCAGGATGATGTGATCGAAGGCATTGAAGGCGCTGCTGCCTACAGCACCACGAGTCTGGATGCCCAGTTCGGAGATGACGACAGCGGAAGTTCGATGGCAGATCGTCTCGGCTTCGTCGACCCCGATCTCGAAGGTGTCGAGTACCGCGAATCACTGAAACCGCTGCTCGCTGCTCTTCCAGAGCGTGAGCGTCAGATCCTTGCGATGCGATTCTTCCAAGGGTTATCGCAAAGCCAGATCGCGGCTGAACTCGAGATTTCGCAGATGCATGTTTCACGCCTTCTCGCGAAGTCACTCGCATCACTGCGAGTAGGACTTTCCGACGACGGCTGAGCCGCATCGAGCAACAACTACCTGGCTCAGGTGGTGAGCGATTCGCCGACAGCAGGGCTCAGCACAGTCGCGATCCCAACAACTCCAGCGCCGAGAACCACCCAACCGATCCGATGCACTAGGTCTCCATCACCCTGCATCAGCGTGTAACCCACCACTAGCGCGAACAATTGCACAACGCCGAACGGGGTGCGCGCGCCCCGTCGCTTCAACCACAGCGCACGAGTGCACAGACCTATGCCCAGTGCGAAGACCACGTAGATGACGAGTTCGACCACTGGGACAGAGACACTGGAAAGGTTCTGCGCGCCTGCGATACCAATGCTGATCGCGTAGGCGGTTGCGCCAAGCGTCTCCAGGGCAGCGATGGCAATCGCCACCATCAGCGCTGCTGGGCGCGCCGCGGAATCTGGCGGCTCGACCCGATCTACGTCCTCGCTCATGCTGGCAACCCTGCCAGACCAGGCAATCTGACGCTCACATGGCAGGCGACAACAGCGACAACGTAGTCTCCAGACATGCGTGCGCTCCTGGTGGTGAACCCGAATGCCACCTCCACCAGTGCCCGCACTCGCGATGTGATCATCCATGCGCTGTCGAACTCAATCGACCTCGACGTCGTCGACACCACTCATCGTCGGCACGCGATCGATCTGGCGCGTCAGGCCCGGCACGACCAACTCGACGTGGTTCTTACCCTTGGCGGCGACGGCACGATCAACGAGGTGATCAACGGCCTCCTCGCTGATGGCCCCGGGCATGACGTGCCCCTACTCGGGACGATCCCAGGTGGCAGCGCCAACGTCTTCCCCCGCAGCGTCGGGCTGCCCGAGGATGCGGTCGAGGCAACCAGCGCGGTGATCGAGGCGCTCGAGCACAAGCGCACCCGCACTATTGGCCTGGGCCTAGCTAGTTACGACGGCATCGAACGTTGGTTCGTCTGCAATGCCGGACTCGGCATCGACGCCGAGATCATCGAGGCGATGGAACGACAACGAGAGCGCGGCATCGTCGCCTCACCCGCGCGATACCTCACCACCGCGCTGACCCAGTACTTCGTCAAGACCGAACGACATGAGCCTGCACTGACTGTGAGTCGTCCGGGAGTTGCGGATGTGCCAGGTATTTTCTTGGCCGTGGTTCAGAACTCGTCTCCCTGGACTTACCTCGGGCCGCTCGCGGTCGACCCCTGCCCGCGTGCGTCGTACGACTCAGGCCTTGACCTGTTCGCACCCCGGAGCCTGGCGGTGCTGCACACCTTGAGCCATGTACAGCGGATGTTGCTGCGTCAGCGCTCGCGGTATCCGTTCGGCGGCCTCCTCACGCTGCATGATCAAGCTGAACTGCGCATTTCCGCGAGTCGACCCACCAATTTGCAGATCGATGGCGAGGCCGCGGGCACTGTGTCGTCGGTCACATTACGATCGGTCCCGGCGGCCCTCGGCATTGTGGTGTAGTTCGGGCATACCGCCCACGGGCACCGGACTTTGCCGATCTCCAACCTCGCGCCGCGACCTCCTGGCACAGGGCTTTCGCGGCACTTGACCTGCACACGAGCACAAATGGGTCTGGACATGCTGCCCGGGATATGTGAGGGTTTGCAGTGTTGATTGCGACGCAATGGACCGCAATCCATCCCCCCGTTAGTGGTGGCCGCCCTCACCAGGGTTGGTCCAGAACGGGTGGATCTCGAGTTCGTGACTGCGTTCACAAGGCGCGAGCGCGGATTCGGGGCGAAGATACGAACGTGCCAACTCCCCCGAGTTGGCCCTGCAGGAGGCTGAGCAATGGACTGGCGCCACCGGGCGGCATGCCGGGATGAAGATCCCGAGCTGTTCTTCCCGATCGGCAACACTGGCCCCGCCCTCATGCAGATTGAGGAGGCGAAGGCAGTCTGCCGTCGCTGTGAGGTCGTCGATAGCTGTCTGACCTGGGCCTTGGAGAGCGGCCAAGACGCAGGTGTCTGGGGCGCACTTTCTGAAGATGAGCGACGCGCCCTTAAGCGTCGGAATGCTCGCGCACGCGCCGCACGCGCTGGCCTGTAGTCCGTCACTTGTAACTGGCAGTACCAGTGTCAGTCAGACCGCTCGCCAGTACATCCCAGCGCAGTTAGCCCCCCGCCAGTTAGTCAGGTAGCGGGATCGAAATCCTGGCCACAGTGCCCGCCCCATCTGGACCTCGAGTGATATCAAGTTGCCCCCCGAGTTCTTCCAGCACCAGGGTTCGCACGATCTGCAAGCCAAGACGTCCGGTGGAAAACGGGTCGACCTCCAAGCCAATCCCCGGACCCTCATCGACAACCTCAACCACGAGGTCATGGCCCTCGCGACTCGGGGTGAGCCGCACCGGCGCGCCACCACCGTGATCGACCGCATTCTGAAGTAGTTCCCCTAGCGCCATCGCAAGTGGTGTCAACACATCGGCGGGCAGGATTCCAAACGGCGCTGTGCGGGTCACCGAAACCGACTTCGACGTCAACGACATGTCTCGCACAAGAGCAACGATCCGATCCGCCACCTCGTCGGCGTCGACCTTCTCACCGGGTGTGTGCGCCAGCGTTTCGTGCACCACCGCGATCGCGCCTACCCTGCGGACTGCCTCATCGAGCGCTGCCCGAGCCTCATCGCTGGTGATCCGGCGCGACTGCAAACGCAGCAAGGCAGCAACGGTTTGCAGGTTGTTCTTCACCCGATGATGGATCTCGCGGATCGTGGCGTCCTTGGACAACAGTTGTCGGTCGCGTAGTCGAATTTCGGTGGCATCGCGCACAAGGACCACTGCGCCGGTGTGCTTGCCCGAGCGGTAGAGCGGCACACCTTGCAGCGTCACAATCGCATTGGCGTTCTCGATCTCGGCGCCACCAGCCGCGCGACCGGCCGCGACTGCAGCCAACGCCTCGTCAACCGGCCCCGGGCGGCGTGCCAACTTCGCGCTAGTACGAGCCAGATCCGTGCCAACGACATCGGTTGCAAGTCCGAGCCGATGGTATGCCGAGCGCGCATTAGGGCTCGCGAACAAAACGATGCCAGCTGGATCGAGCCGGACGAACCCATCACCTACCCGCGGCGGCGAACCTGTGCGGGCCAACGGCTGTGCGGGCGGGAAGGTGCCCTCAACCACCATCATTGCCAACTCGTCCGCAGCCTCGAGATAGGCCGACTCAAGCCGACCTTTCGTGCGGCCAGCCAGCGCCGAGTGGCTCTCGATGACCGCTAGGAGCCGACCAGCACGGACAACGGGAATTGCCTCGACAGAGCCAGTCGAAGTTGCATCACTTTCGGAGATCACAGCGCGGTTGGCTGCAGCACGGTCGAGCAGCGGCCTACGTCCACGCGCAGCGTACTGACCCACGATGTCATCGAACATGCCAGTGGGCCCAGTCGTCGGTCGAACCTGGTCAGCGGCAACGAACCCGCCGCCATGCCAAGTCGGTAGCCACAAAACGAGGTCCGCGAAGCCAAGGTCGGCGAGCAGGGTCCAATCTGCGACCAACGCGCGCAGATGCTCGACGTCGGCATCGGACAGGTCTGTGCGCTCACGCGCGAGTTCATCGAACCTAGCCATGCTGCAACGCTATCGGGCTGTGGTCCCAACAGGTACATGGAGCCAGGACACGTCGAGCCACGAGCGCATCGACTACGCTCGCCGAAAGTGCTGCGAGCCATGGGAGGTCGAAAGTGTTCACGATCTCGTCACCGCAACTTCTCATCGATGGACACCTCAGCGGGCCCGGCCGTGTCGGCATCGAAAATGGTCGCATCCGCGTTGTTGAACACGGCGCGGGCGTGGCCGATATCGCCCTAAGCACAGGCATTCTCACTGCCGGAATGATCGATCTGCAGGTCAATGGTTTTGCTGGCGTTGACTTCGTGTCGGGTACACGCGAGCAGTGGGCGAACGCTCGATTGCGCATTGCGCAGACCGGTGTCACGAGCTTCCTCGCGACCTTCATCACGGCACAAGTCGGCCATCTCGCTGCGGCGCTAACACGTGCGAGCGAGTATCGCGAGGACGATGTCGCTGGGGGTGCGCGGGTCCTCGGAGTGCACCTCGAAGGGCCCTTCCTGTCGGCCGCGCGCTGCGGTGCACACGACGCGTCGCTCATGCTTGACCCCACTGCCGCGAGCATCGAGGCACTGATCGCGGCAGGTGGCGACACTCTCACCCTTGTCACCCTGGCACCGGAAAGATCGCATGCACTGGAGGCAATCAAGCGACTCACCCAAGCCGGCGTCGTCGTGTCTTTAGGGCATACGAATGCAGACTTCGCGCAGGCGCTCGCGGGTGCCGATGCCGGAGCCAGGATGATCACTCACCTGTTCAATGCCATGCCGCATCTAGGTCATCGTGAGCCCGGAATCATCGGGCTGGCACTTACTGATCAGCGTCTCTCCGTCGGCCTGATCGCCGATCTACAACATGTTGCGCCGCAGATCTGTGAGCTAACATTCCGCGCTGCACCTGGCCGCGTAGTACTTGTCACCGACGCTATCTCGGCAACCGGAATGCCTTCTGGCAGATACGATCTCGGCGGTGTCGAGGTCACGGTCGAAGACGGATTACCGCGACGCGATGACGGCACCATCGCTGGGGCGATCGTCACCCTCGATCAGGCTGTGCGAGGCGCTGTCTTGTCAGGGGTAGGCGTCGCGGAGGCGCTTGACGCCGCGACTCGTAGCCCCGCACAAGTGCTAGCACGCACCGACATCGGAGTGCTCGAGCTCGATGCGCGCGCCGATCTTGTCTGGTGGTCCGACGACCTCATCCCGCAACGCATCTGGATCGACGGAACCGATATCCGCAGTTGACGTCGAGGCACGGCTGAAGTGCGGCTGGTGGTCTGCAGCCGATGGCGGCGCAGGATCACATCAGAGGGAATCACTAGAGGGAACACACCAGAGGGGACGGCACAGTGCGGCAGTCAGCGAAGTCACCCTCAGCACCTGTGGTGGTACGGCCCGCCCGGGCCGACGAGTATGCGGCGGCAGGTGATCTCGTCGTGACGGCATACCGTGAAGGTGGGCTGCTGGTCGGTGATCGCGGATACGACGTGGTCCTGCGCGATGTGGCTGGCCGAGTCGACGATTCCTTGGTGCTCGTCGCGGTGCGCGAGGGTGTTCTGGTCGGTACCGTCACCATCGCGCGCTCAGGTAGTAGGCACGCCGAGGTAGCAGTGGTCGGCGAGACTGAATTCCGCTACCTCGGGGTTCACCCCGATTCATGGGGCACTGGTGTAGCGCAGTCGTTAGTGGTCGCCTGCGAAGAGCAAGCACGGCAATGTGGCGATGACTGGATCGTCCTTAGTGTGATCGACAACAATGTGGCAGCGCTTGGTCTCTACGCTCACCTCGGCTTCGAGCGGTTACCCGAACGCGATTGGGAGCCTGCGCCATCGGTGCGGCTGCTGGTGTCCAGGCGAGCGGTCAGCGAGTCATAACCGGGCAAGGAAGCGTGCTCGGTCGACCAGTACTCGGGTGATCTGCCCAGTTGCCACGAGTGATGTGCTGCCCCGCACCGTCTGCTCTGCGGCCACATCGAAACGCACGAGCCGACCGTCGACGAAGCAGGCCGACGCATGGACGACGACTTCCGCGCCTACCGGAGAGGCCGCACGATGTTCGATCTCGACCCGGCTCACGAGACTAGTGACTCCGCCAGCGGCTGGCAGAGCCAGCGCAGCCAGGGTCACGGCCTCGAGCCAAGCAAGCAAGCGAGGCGTGGCGAGGGCAGGGACATCACCGCTACCGAGAGCGGCGGCAGTATCGGATTCGGCCACCGTGAAGGTGAGATCTGCGCTGTCACCGAGTGCTGGCGACAAGTCCGAGTTCACGTTCGGCAGCCTAGAGGCCTGGCCCTTCGTCAGGAAATGAGACCCAGCCGACGAAGTTCCACGGTCAGATCGTGCGGGCTCGTCGAGGCAGCGAGTGCCGCATCAAGGGTGACCACGCCGTCGCGGAACAGCACAGTGAGGTGCTGGTCGAAAGTCTGCATACCGTAGAAGCCGCCCTCGGCGATAAGAGCACGGATGTTACTTGTCTTGTCGGGGTCGGCAATCGAATCGGCAACGCGCCCAGTGTTGATGCAGATCTCCATCGCCACGCAGCGTCCTTGGCCGTCGGCCCTAGGCACCAGACGCTGACAGACGATGCCGCGCAGCGAACCCGCAAGGGCCAGCCGCACTTGGGCTTGCTCATGCGGCGGGAAGAAGTCGATGACCCTGGTGATCGTCTCCTGCGCATCGGTCGTGTGCAGGGTGGACATCACGAAGTGGCCGGTCTCGGCAGCCGACAGTGCGGCCTTCACAGTTTCGTGGTCGCGCATCTCGCCAATGAGGATGACATCGGGGTCCTGCCGCATTGCGGCCCGCAGGGCCGTAGCGAAGTCTTGTGTATCAACGCGTACCTCGCGCTGATTGATCATGCCAAGCTTGTCGACATGGATCACTTCGATCGGATCCTCGATCGTGACGATGTGCGCTTCACGGTGCGTATTGATGTTGTCGAGCATTCCCGCGAGAGTCGTCGTTTTACCCGAGCCTGTGGGGCCGGTCACTAGCACTAATCCGCGCGGCTCGAGTGATAGCGGGCCCAGCACCGCAGGTAAGCCCAGATCTTCCAACGCGATGGCCCCAACCGAGACACGGCGAAAGACGAGTCCGGCATTGCCACGCTGACGAAAGACATTGGCACGAAACCGGCCGACACCGTCGATGCTGTAGGCAAAGTCAGCCTCGTGAGTGCGGGCGAATTCAGCGACGAGGTCGGCCCGAAGTACCTCGCGAACGAAGTGCTCGGTGTCCTCGGGTCGCAGGTCTGGTACGTCGAGTTTGCGCAATACCCCGTCGACACGCACCCGCGGGGGCGAGCCAACCTTGCAGTGCAGGTCAGAGCCGCTGGTCTCGACTAGGGCGCGCAGAAATGGGACGACGGACACGGGTCGCTGCGCTGCCAAGGCGTGAGCATCTGCCTCTACTGCCGCGGACGCCAGAAAATTGGACAACTCGGGCTCGAATGTCTGCGTCACCCTTGGTTCTTCGGCTCGCAACGCGCAATGCTTGAGCGTTTGGGGCCACTGGCTAGGACTTCGACGGGCGCGGCCGTGAGTCGCGACGGACCGGATACGCGCGAGGATCAGGGCTGCTCAGCACTACCAGGACATCGCCTTCTTGCACGACGTCGCCGACCTGGACCCGAATCTCGGCCACTACACCGCCAGCTTCGACCAGGACGGGGATCTCCATCTTCATGGACTCGAGTAGCAGCAGCATGTCACCAGGCACCACGTGATCCTCAGGAGAAGCTACGACCGAGATGACGTTGGCCACCATCTCGGCGCGAACCTCAGTCGAGATGTACCCGGCGCGGTCTCGCAACTCGCTAGGTGTCGGGTCGGCGGTTGAGCCCACAGTTACCTCGGAGGCGGCGGAGATTGAGTCGGAACCAGGCTGGGGAGTCTCACTCGACGAGGTCACGCCCCCATCCTGACACGCTCAACGAGCGCGATGGCCCATCACACGTATGTACGCGAGATCTGTCGGTCGATGATGCCCGCCATGATGTCGATCACTTCGGGGTCATACTCGCGATCTGCGCCAATGCGCAGCCGCTCGATCGCCTGGAGCATGCGATCGGATTCGAGCGAGGCACCCACCAAATCGTCGTAGGCGTTCACCGCCTTGATGATTCGACTGCCGATCGGCAGGCTTGCATCGACCACACCCTGCGTATTGCGGTAGGAGTCGGCCTGGCGCTCGACAATGTCAGCGATGAGGTCGAGCACGCCAGCCTGTCGGATCACTTCTGCTCCGAAGCGCGCAATCCGCTTCTGCACATCGGGAGCGACCAGGGTGGTGGCACCGCTAGCGATCGGCTCAGGCAGCGACAACTGACCAATGTCATGCATCAACGCCGCATATTCAAGATCGGTGAGCCCTCGCTCGCTGATACCCAACTCGCGACCGATGGTCACCGTAAGCCGACTCACCCGACTCGAATGCCCAGTGCCCGTGTAGCCACCAACCTCGGTCACCTTGGACAGCGAGCGCATTGTCTGCTTGTAGGTGTCATCAATGGTCGCGTAGCGACGGTAAGAGAACTGAGTCAGCAGCAGCGGTACTACAAAGACGGGCAAGGCCCAATAGCTCATGGTCTGAGCAGTCAGCGCGATCAGCACTCCGGTGGCAGCAACAGCCGAGCTCAGACCAATCGAGGCCCGAAATTCGTCGACAAGGGCAGTTCGGAACGGTGAGCGCGACTGAGCAGAACGCACCGCCGCGGCCAGCGCGACATCCATCGCCACGACACAGGTCGCGACCAGGGTCATCAGCAGGGCCAATGTTGCTGGATCAGGCTCGGCCCCGAGGTTTGGCGCTAGCCAGGACCGGAAGACCACCGCCGCAACACCGGTGGTGAGCACTCGCCGAGCCAACTCGTCCAGGTGGAGTCCGCGCCAGAAGAAGGTCTGCGGCAGAGCTCCCGCAACGGAGCCGATCGTGACCACAGTGACTGCAAATGCGGCCCCGTACAACATCGGACGGTCGCCGAAGTTGACCATGAACGCGAATGCCAGCGCGCCTGCGGATGCGATCGGTGCGGCCTGACGACCACCTGGAAGGGTGATGCGCAAGACCTCGCCGATAGCAATGAAGACCGCGAACGCAGCGCTGACAGCAAGGACGCTGACGTCGACACCTTGCGCTGCAGTCATCGCAATACTGGCAACAGCGACGAGCCCGGCAAGAACAAGCAGCGGATTCGAGGGGCGGCCGTCGACCGGGCGGGTCATACCGGGCCCTCGACGTCACGCTGGTATATCTCGCCCATCCAGCCCTCGAGCTCGGATACGTCGTCCGGCACCAGGATCGGACCACCCAGCCCGAGTTCGCGCGACACGGTCGGGTCGTCGTGATCGCTGGCATACGTTGGCGATGAGTGGTGCGGCTGCACTTGATCGCCAGTGTCGGCAAGTTCCCAGGCGTCGGCCTCGAGCGCCGAGATAAGCGCTTCCACGAGGACTGGATCGAACTGCGTGCCCTGGCATCGCCGAAGTTCGCCGATCGCATCGTCGATACTGCGAGCGCCACGGTAGGAACGTGTGGTGGTCATTGAGTCAAATGCGTCGGCAACAGCGATGATCCGGGCAAACTCGGGGATCTGGTCACCGGTCAAGCCTTCGGGATAGCCGCGTCCATCCATGCGTTCATGGTGATAGTGGATGCCAGCAATCGCCTCACCCAAGAAGTCCAGGTTCTTGACGATGTCATGGCCGCGGGCTGGGTGTTCCTTGATCGCGTCGAACTCAGAATCGCTAAGTTTGCCGGCCTTTTGCAGCACCCGCGTGGGCACACCCAACTTGCCAACGTCATGGAGCATGCCCGCGTACCGAAGGCTCGAGACTCGATCCTCGCGCATTCCAGAACGACGACCGATCAGCACCGATGCACGCGACACTCGCTCGGAGTGACCACGCGTGTAGGCGTCCTTGGTTTCCACAGCCTGAATGAGCGAACGAATCGTGGCCTCGTAGGCCTGCTGATGAGCCGAGAACATCGTGAAGACCCACCGCGCGACCATGAGCGGCGCGAGGACGAGGATCGCGGCCAGTGGCCCAACGATCGACCACACCACCGCGATCAAGAGTCCGAAGATCGAGTAGATGAACAGCGGCAACGCCGACTCGTACATCGTCCCGAACCAAATGCGGAACGGAGAGACGCTCTCAGCGAGTGAGAGAACCGACACCATCAGCATGCCGTTGATGAACTCAAAGGTGAGAGTTGCAGCGAGCATCGGGATCAACACATTGACCGGGCTAAAGGACAGGGTGGTTGGGAAGGTCTGCAGTTGTTGACCTGAGAGTTGGGCATGCAGGATCGCGTAGACCCAGCCAGCACCGAAGGATGCGAGCACGTTCATGCCACCATTGAACGAACGCTTGAACCAGGGCACGGGGCGAGGCTCAAGAGCCACCATCACGCCCACGATCGGCGCACCCCACGGGCCTAGGAGTAGCACCGACGCCATTGCGATCGGCATGCCGACCGAGATATCGACGTTCTCTCGGGTTGCGACGCTGCGAGCGAGCGCGGCCGAAAACGCCTCCGCACCAAGTACTAACAGTGACAACGTGATGATGGCGTTGATGTTGAGCTCAGTGTCAGAGACATGTGCTTGCCAGGTCTTGAAGACACACAAAGCAAGTACGACTGCACCCAAAACCGCGACCGCGACAATGAAAAGTCGCGTGCGCAGCGGGAAGTCGCGCATTGCTCACACCTTCCACTAGACGGGCCGTACGGATTTCATATCGGCAGGATCGGGATCGACAGCGCACGCAGTGCTAGGCCATGAGTCACGACCACTTCCAGCCGGACTCGCCGCCGAGCATGCGCTCGACAACTGACACGATCTTCTTCATAAGGGGGTGGATCAACTCCTCGCGATGCGTGTCACGGGCACCGCTAATTGCCCGTGCATGCTCCGCTCCGCTTGCGACGCACCACTTCGAGACGCGCCACACCTGGAGTGTGGACGCGATCGTTCGGGGTGGAGATAACTGCCGACTCTTTCAAGTCAGCGTCGCGCGCTGCCGATCCCGTTCCTGCCGCTATTGAGTTATGGAGCCGTGCTTTTAGTTCGTGCGCTTCCTTCATGCAGCCGAGCGAGGCGCCCGATGTCAGGTCCCGCTCAGCACTGATGATGTCACGCACGGTGCGTGATAACACCAATGTGGTTATCACTTATTACTGTGACAGGCGTGACCCCTGGTAAGTCAAGTGCTAGATGCCCGAAATGTCGGATTTGGTGCAGAAGCTAGGTCAAGGTTCACTCAAAGCACCACGTTGGCCACTGTGCGTGACCGCAAACGCGGCCTCGATCCCTCGATCGGGCTAACCAAGCGTGCGCGTGCTGACGTGCGGTGATGCGACCGTTACCCTCAAATCAGGTCGAAGTCACACGTTGCGCCGCACACTGCGCCGCCTACTGCGAAACTGCGATGAATCCCCAAGGGAGGTGGCGACATTGGCTACGCCCGATCGATCCGACGCCTTCAGCCAACTCATCGATGCTCTCGTGGCTCTGCGCCCCACCCCGGCCAACGATTCCTTCGACCTGGCAGTCGCGGCCGCCGAAGCTTCGGGCCGACTCGACGTGCAACGCGCCAGAGAACTGCGCTGGTGGCAACGCCAGTCAGTACGCGAACTCCTCGATCACATCACCGCGGTACTTCCTGAACTTCTCGACAACCTCGAGGTGGCCGAGCGCGCAGCGATCAGCGCAGCCGCGGCGAGCGCCGCCGCCTGGCAGGCTGCGACTGGTGCATCTCACCCAGGCACATCCCACACAGGCAGTGCGGCAGACCAAGCGGTAGACCAAGCAGCCTCGGCAACTGACTCAGCGAGCGCTCCCCCGTCGCAGGCAGCCCCGTCGCAGGCAGCCCCGTCGCAGGCAGCCCCGTCGCAGGCAGCCCCGTCGCAGGCAGCCCCGTCGCAGGCAGCCCCGTCGCAGGCAGCAGAGCGGGGAGAGCCATCGCGCTTCGAGCCCACACCACGACCGCAGCGTCTCGAGACCGCGATCGGGCCAGAGCCCGTCCCAGGTATGACGCCCAGCTGGGCTGCTGATTGGACTGCCGAGCGCACCAATCACGAAGGAGTAAACCAAGTCCGCTCAGGTGGCACAC
>Ga0194051_1000317_pt1 | contig 27809 bp, 20 predicted proteins | sample SepL2320m_MetaG_FD_161275 | JGI IMG/M metagenome (GOLD analysis project Ga0194051, IMG submission 161275) | Anoxic zone freshwater microbial communities from boreal shield lake in IISD Experimental Lakes Area, Ontario, Canada - Sep2016-L239-20m | ecosystem: Environmental > Aquatic > Freshwater >... | reverse complement strand
TGCTCGAGTTTCGAAAATAAAACTATGCAGAAGATTCTCTTACTCGAACAGCTTAGCCATCGCGTCCATCAAGTCACGGCGTGATTCGATGGACGTTCGGGGTTCTTCAAGAAATATCCGCTTTAAAACCTAAGGATTTTCATTTCACTCGTCGGCCGCTCTTTCCTTGTGGTAGATTCGAAAACGATTCTGGTCTTTTTTATTTTCCTGGGGTTCTTTGTTGGACAATTTTTCACTGAATCACTGCCGACACTTCTATTGAAAAGGCCTTTGATTATGTACCGACTCTCAAATTGTTCCTTTCACGCCAAAGCCTTGTATTCCTGGTTGTTGTTGGCCCTTTTTTTGACGATCTCGTGGAATACTCCTCGCTCTGCTTTGTGCCAAGGTGCTCCCGCTGCAAAGACAGAAAAAGAAATTCAGGTTGATGCTCTCATCGTCGGCATTCGTGAGCACTCGAAAAATGCTCAGTGGGATTTAGTGGTAGCCGACTGTACTCGGGTTCTGGAAATCGATCCGATCAACACCAGTGCGTTGCTCCTGCGGGGAATTGCTCATAACTCCAAGAAGGATTTCGATCGTGCTATCGAAGACTTCGATTCCGTTGGCCTTCAGACCGCTCGTGATTCAATCGCGGTCGCAAATCGTGCGGATGCATTCTCGCATCGGTCTTTTTCCTACTATCAGAAAACTGATTTTCTCAAGGCAATCGACAGCGCCTTCTTTGCAATTTTGGAAAAATCAGATCATGCCGAAGCGCATTCCCACAGAGCGATGGCGTACATGGCTCGTCAACAATTTACGAAGGCTATTCAGAGCGCCGACCGCGCGATTGGAATCAATGACAAAAATGCGGAAGCCTATAGTCTTCGCGGTCTCGCGTACGCAGCCACCAATAATTTGCCGCAGGCAATCGCCGATCAAAATAAAGCGATTGCTCTCGCCCCAGCCTTGGCTGTGGCTTTTCAGCGGAGAGCAGAAATTCATTTGGCAAAAAATGACGCGGCCCTTGCCTCCGCAGATATTGATCAAGCACTTCGACTGAACCCCGGTTCCGTCGAAGCCCTGTGCGACCGGGCCTATCTTTTTGGAATGCAAAGCAAACGGGCTGAGGCGATGGCTGATCTCGATGCTGCAATTACCATCGATCCTCAATGCGCAAAAGCACATTACATTCGCGGTTTGGCATACATGAGTTCAGAGGATTTTGAAAAGGCAGCAGCCTGTTTTGACGAGACGATTCGTTGTCAGGAGAAGCACGCTTTGGCCTACTGTTCTCGCGGGTATGCCAATCATGCGCAAGAAAAGTATGAGGCGGCTTTAAACGATTTCACCAAAGCGATTGATGCAGATCCGAAGTTGGTCAACGCCTATCAGGGTCGAGCAAAAACCTACATCAAGCTCAAGATGCGCAAAGAAGCGAACGCAGATCTTGCACTCCTCAAGACATTCGGCACACAAACTCCACATGCCAAAGATATTCCGCAGAACACGGAACCTCCACGATTTGTCTTTCTCTCCAAGGAAGTCGATCCCGCACTGCAGACCAAGGCTCTGCAGTCGGCAAAAACCATTGACGCATTGGTCGAGGCCAACCATCAGAAATACAAAGTGGCCGCCAATCCTGCGACCAGCGACGAACAATTTGTTCGAAGAATGTATCTCGACATTACTGGAACGATTCCCACATTTCTCCAGACACAAAAATTTCTTCATTCGACCGATTCACACAAGCGATCACAATTAATTGATCAACTTTTGGGTAGCGATGGTTATGCAAGCCACTTTTTTAACTACTGGGCCGATATTCTCCGCTACACAGACTCTCTCAACGGGAATGTGCGAGGAGAGCCTTATCGACAGTGGATCAAGCAATCGCTTGCGGAAAACAAACCGTGGAATGTGTTGGTACACGAACTCCTGACTGCCGAGGGGTTGGTGTGGACCAATCCGGCGACGGGCTATCTGCAGCGAGATGCTTCGATGCCGCTCGACAATATGAACAACACCATTCGTATCTTCTTGGGAACTCGCATCGGTTGTGCTCAGTGCCACAACCACCCCTTCGATCGCTGGACTCAAAAAGAGTTTTACCAAATGGCGGCCTTCACGTTTGGCACGCACACTCAGACAGGAGGCGCTGATACTCGTTATTGGAAAGCCAATCCAAACGAGCGACTGAGAGATGATTTCGCGGCGATTGAACAAGAAGAAGAAGACCGTCGCAACAACACCTATCGTTTTGATCGTCTGATTAACATCAACATGATGATTGTCAATGATCATGTTGATTCAAAAATTACTCTCCCCAAAGATTATGCGTACAGCGACGCAAAGCCGAGTGATGTCGTCGAACCAAAGACGATTTTCGGTGAACCCGTAGAGATGCAAGAAGGAGAGACTCCTCGCAAGGCTTTTGCACGTTGGTTAGTTTCCAAAGAGAATCCGCGATTTGCTCGAACCATTGCAAATCGTTTATGGAAGCGAACTTTTGGGGTCGGCCTGATAGAACCCGTCGATGACATGCAAGACTCTTCGGAGATTGAAAATCCGGAGTTAATGAAGTTCCTAGAATCTGAAATGATCCGTCTCGATTTTGACATGAAAGAATTTCTGCGAATTCTTTACAACTCCCAAGCGTATCAACGGCAGGCTTGCGAAGAAGATGTCCAGCCCGGCCAGCCCTACCATTTTCCGGGGCCGATGTTTCGCCGCATGACGGCCGAACAGGTTTGGGACTCTTTTCTCACGCTGGCGCTCCCTGTCCCATACGGATACCGAGAACTCCCATCACATATACGAACCGATTCGGTGGGAATCGATTTGAATAACGTCACGGCAACAGAAGTTCTCACAGCGGAAACAGCCTCTGGCCAGGTTGATGGTGGACAAGGCGAGAGACAAAAAGCGTATATGTATAAAGGATTGCTCCTGGCTCGTGCGTCGGAGTTGCCTTCTCCGGTTCCGGCAAATCATTTTCTTCGCGTTTTTGGTCAGTCCGATCGAGAGCTTATATCTGCGTCGTCGACGACCGGGTCTGTTCCGCAAGTTTTATGCATGTTTAACGGACCGATCACTCACATGCTTCTCGAGCAAAACTCTACGATCTACAACAACATCTCTCGCAAACACGACATTGCCAGCGGTGTCAAAACGCTTTTTCTTACAATTCTCAGCCGTCTCCCGGAGAGCGAGGAACTCGCTCTTGCGCAGGAAGAAGTCAAACGCAACGGTGCAGCAGGATATGGAAACGTAGTTTGGTCGCTTGTGAACACTCGTGAGTTTTTGTTTATCCAGTAAGACTTTTTTGACAGTGCCATCAGTCCAAATAATTTCTGCTGAAACATTTTGAATTTTTTAACAAGAGAACTCCTATGAAAAGCCTCGTGGCCATGCTTGACGGATTCGATCGACGACGCTTTCTTGAGCAAGCAGCCAAATCACTTTTGGGCGTCAGTCTCGTTCCAGCAATGAGCCGAGCAGTTTCTGCCGCTGAAGCAGAATCCACCGGAAAAGCAAAGCGACTCATCTATCTGTTCATGAGCGGTGGCATGACTCATCTCGATACGTTTGACCTCAAGCCGGGTCATCCAAACCAAGGGGCCACCAAGCCAATTGGTACAAATGTTGCTGGCATTGCGATCAGTGAATTTCTTCCCGTACTGGCGACAGAATTTGACAAAATTGCTGTGATTCGGTCGATGTTTACACAGACTGGTGATCATGAAGATGGCGAATATCTCATGCGAACGAGTTACGATCAGATTGCAACCGAGCGACATCCATCCGTCGGCCCATGGATTCAGAAATTCCGAGGCCGTCAAAGTAAATCTCTTCCCGATACGGTTCTTATCGGTGCTCCACCTCGCCATCCGGGAGCAGGATTTCTTGATCCGTCGTTCAGTCCGTTGCCCATTGGCGATCCAAACCGTGGTCTTGAAAATACCGTTCCGCCGGCCTATCTCACTGCCGAATCCTTTGAAAAACGTGTCGATCTGATCCAGCAATTTGACAAAAAATTCCGTCAGAAATTTAAAAGTCGCGACCTGCAGTCCTATACAGACTTTTATGCGGAGGCAACGAGTCTGCTTTCAAGTGGTGAACTAAAAGCTTTTGATTTGAATCAAGAGAAGAAAGAAGATCGTGATCGATATGGCCGTGATGCTTTTGGCCAAGGTTGTCTTCTGGCTCGTCGCTTAATTGAAAGCAACGTGCGTTGCGTTGAGGTCACCTGCGGTGGCTGGGATATGCATACCAGCATCTACAACGCAGGAACGCTTCCAAGTCGGGCTGGGATTATGGATCGAGCACTCGGAAATTTGATCAAGGATCTTTCCAAGAGCGGCTTACTGGATGAAACACTGATCGTTCTAACAACTGAATTCGGTCGATCTCCGCAACTCAATTACAATGCAGGTCGCGATCATCATCCTGCGGTGTTTTCAACGGTACTTGCAGGTGGTGGAATTCGAGGTGGACAGCTCTACGGTTCGTCAGACTCGGCTGGTCATGCCGTTGATCAGGATGGTGTTTCACCAGCGGATTTCAACGCAACCATTGCGACTGCGTTGGGCCTGCCTCTCACGAAGGAAATTTTTTCACCGACCGGACGACCATTCAAAGTTGCTCATGACGGAAAAGCAATCGCGAAATTGCTCTAACCAGCAGTGGCTTGTCTGACACTAAACTTCACCGTTATCCGGGGACCTCGTTTCGCATTTATTGCACCGAGAGCATGCGTTCAAGAGCCGTTACGGCCCACCTGCTTGTCTCATCGTCTACTCGGATCACATTGACCGGCGTGCCTGCCGCCAAGTGCTCGAGGCTCCAGCAGAGGTGCGCCAAGTCAATGCGATACATCGTCGCGCACATGCAAACGACCGGTGAGAGAAACTTGATGACCTGTTCGGGATGTTTCTGTTCGAGCCGCTTGACAAGATGCAGTTCCGTGCCGATCGCCCACTGTGTGCCGGGAGCAGCCTGCTCAATCTGCTTGAGGATGTAGCTCGTCGAGCCAGCAAGGTCTGCTTTATCGACCACCTCCATCGGACACTCAGGATGCACCAGAATTTTTATGTCGGGGAAGTGTGTCCGCATCGCGTCGACGTGCTCCGGACGAAACATCGCGTGCACGCTGCAGTGCCCTTGCCAGAGAATCACTCTGCTTTTTAACAACTGCTTTGCGTCGTTACCCCCGAGTCTCGGTTCATGTGGATTCCAGATGCACATTTCATCGAGTGGAATTCCCATGCGGCGAGCCGTGTTGCGCCCGAGGTGCTGATCTGGAAAAAAAAGTACGCGACTGCCACGCGCAAACGCCCACTTCAAAACAGCCTCCGCGTTACTTGATGTGCAAACAATACCTCCATTTTTTCCACAGAACGCCTTCAAGCTCGCTGCCGAATTGATGTACGTCACGGGAATGATTTGCGAGAGATCAACAACTTCGCCAAGATCCGACCACGCATCGAGAACCTGTTCGATGGCAGCCATATCGGCCATCGAACAGCCCGCGGCCAAATCTGGTAACACCACCGTGACACGTTTTCCGCCACGGGCCGCCACCTGCTCTGGTCGGTTGGCCAGAATATCGGCGGTCTCAGCCATAAAGTGAACACCGCAAAAAGCGATCGCCTCACATGCTGTCCGTTCAGATGCCGACTTTGAAAGCTGATAGCTGTCCCCCTGCAAGTCAGCATGGGCAATCACGCCGTCTTGTTGGTAATGGTGTCCAAGAATGACGAGCTTTGCGCCCATCTGCCGCCGCGCTGCCTCGATTCTCGCCGAAAGCACAGCGTCATCGAGTGGGCGGTATGAGGCAAAGGCCTCACCCGTTGAGGGCTCTTCAAGCGTGGTGGCCATGCGATCACAATTCCTGTGAGATTTTTTAAGGCTCTTTTTTACGATTGATTTCGAAAGATTGTAGGGTCTTGGAATAGCAGTATAGAAGGTGCCCGAAGACCAGATTTGTCAGACGTCTTTCAACGTGCGACAAACTGAAAAAGACGCTATACTCCACGTTCCACGATGGTCGTTGAGAATTGTTTATCGCTCTCAACCCTTCCCGTGAGAAAGAGCGTCAGAGTTTTTTCATCCCGTAGGAAAAGAGAACCAGATCACACCCATGGCAAAGAAAGCTACCAAGTCAAAAGAAAAGAAGGCCGATTCCGCAAAGGCATCTGCGGCAAAGAAGGCTGTGAAGGAAGCCAAGGCTCCGAAGGTTCCAAAAGAAAAGAAACAAAAGAAGGAAAAGGCGGTAAAGCCTCCGAAGGTTCCGAAGGAGAAAAAGGAAAAGGCTCCTAAAAAACCTTCCATTCGAAAGAGTCGCGCAAAATCTGCTCAAAATGTTCGCATGAAGGCCTACTGGGGAGTATTTAATCAGGGCATGAAGCGGTTAATGGTTTTTGAATACGCTGACCAGAAAGCTGCTGTGAAAAAAGCGAACGATCTGTCGAGTTCATCTCGCTCGCAACACTTTGTCCAATTAGTCAAGGAAGCGATTGAGGCATAGTCCTCGTAGCCTGTCGACAGGCAGAAGATTTTTTGAAAGTCAAACCAATGTCCCGTTTGATTCTGAGAATGCGAGTTCGTCACCCGTTGGTGTTTATGGCAGTGGCGATGCTGTTGTGGCAGTCTGGCTGTTCCGGTGGAAAACAATCGGAACGTTCTCGCGAAACCACTCAGGAAACACTGCCTGCAGTCGACATCGACACAGCAATCTCGGTCGATGAAGATCGAATTGTAATTGCATCGCCGGCAGGATGGACTCGTTCACCGAGGTCCTCAAATTATTTGATGCGCTTTCAGCCCGGTCCCAAAAAATCGTATCCTTCGATTGTGGTCACTGGTGCAGAAGCCCCCGCCGATCTCCGTGAGATTTCCTCTGAGAATCATAAAGATTTCGTTGCCGCTATCGAAGAAGAACTGAAGCAAGGATTCACCGACAAAGGAAGCAAGATCACAAAGAAGCCGGTGGCCGTCACGCTTGGAGATCATTTTGGCGTCTATTACGCAGTGCCTGGAACCGCGAAGGTCGAAGGATTGAGCGAACCGATTGAACGGCAGTGTTATCGATTGATCTTCAGCGGTCGCATGTATACCGTTGAAGCCCGTGCTCCGAAGGGGAAGCTCGATTCCTCGGCTCGTTCAATTGCGAAAGCTGTGGCAACGGCAATGGCAAAGCCGACTGCTCAACAATCTGAAGAGCCGACTCAATCGGAGACACCAACCGACGCTGCTACAAAGTCGGAAAAATCTACTGAAGCATCGGAGGCTCCTGTAGAAAAAAAATCTGAAGATGCTGCGACCGATGCAGTTGGTAAGTGACATACTGCAAGAGATAATTCGTTTCCATTCAAAACTATGGGTGAGGCGAGATCGCCTCAAGGAGCCTCGATGTGGACTCGAAGAGAACTCCTGCGTGTTGGGGGGCTTGGTCCTTTTGGACTATCGTTGCCGCATCTCCTTGCCGCCGATGAAAAGCAGAAACCTTTGGCCGGTTCAAAAGCCGACGCGTGCATCATTCTTTTTTTGAATGGTGGTCCAAGTCACTTAGACATGTGGGACATGAAGCCGCTTGCGCCAACCGAATTTCGAGGCGAATTCAAGCCCATAAACACATCTCTTCCAGGCGTACAACTCTGTGAGCACCTGCCCAGATCAGCCAAGCTCATGAACCGAGTGACGCTCGTGCGATCGATGCACCACAGCGTCAATAATTCACATGCTGCCGCGGTCTATGCAGCCATGACCGGTCATGACCGAGGGGAACAAGGTGGCGGAGCGAGGCCCACCGATCATCCATCTCCGGGCGCAGTCTTGGGGAAATTGCGGCCCGTTGCAGACACGTCGCTGCCTTATGTTGCGCTTCCGTACAAAACCAAGGAAGGAGCCGGTGGGCCGCTACAACCGGGGTTTCTTTCGGGCTTTATTGGTGCCAGCTACGATCCGTTTTGGGTGCTTGAAGATCCAAATGCACCAAACTTTCATCTACGTGATCTTGCGCCGCCAGAAGGAATCTCACTCGAGAGAATTCAGGGACGATCACGACTCCTCTCGCAACTCGATCATCGTTTGGGGCGACAACACGAACGATCCCTGACGGCAATGAATGATTTTCAGCGACGGGCGTTCGATATCCTGTCCTCTGCAACCACTCGTCAAGCATTTGAACTCACGCGTGAGACTGATGCCGATCGTGAACGGTACGGCCGCAATATTTATGGCCAGAGTGTTCTTCTATCACGGCGTCTCATCGAGGCCGGCACCCGAACCGTCACGGTCTCGTGGGCTCCCGATGCCAACGCCACGTGGGATACCCACGGCAGCAACTTTGTAACGCTCAAAAATTCATTGCTGCCAGCATTTGATGCTGCCTTCAGCAGCCTTCTTGAAGACCTGTCTCAAAGCGGACGACTCGAGAGAACGCTCGTTGCCGTGCTCGGAGATTTTGGTCGCACACCTCGAATCAATAACAACAACGGTGGGCGCGATCATTGGAACTCCTGCTATTCCGTTATGCTCTGTGGGGGTGGAATACGGGAAGGCTATGTTCACGGTGCCAGTGACCGTACAGGAGCTGTACCGATCGAGGCCCCCGTCACACCGGGTGATATCATTGCCACGATGTATCACCTGTTGGGAGTTGATCACTCTCAAATGCTCTACGACTCGCTCGCTCGGCCGCAGGCGATCGTTCCAGAAGGACGCGTTGTGCATCAGCTTCTTGGGTAAGGTTCACGTCGACAGCGGCTCTTCTTTGACCGCTTCCCAAGGACTTTTCCAGTCACCCCACGCTGTTAAATAACGATGAAGCCCGGGCGAATTTTTTGCTCGTGTTTCAATCCATTTTCGCGCATGTTCGATGATCGCGTGTTCCTCGTGAATCGTAATTTCTCCGGCCACAACGCGCGAACGCAAAAAGACAAAATACGTATCGAGCACATCTGAGCGACAGTAGTCATGAATCTCGGCCTTTTTTCCCGCGTTCCACATATCCTGAACCATGTAGCCGGAGACGTCCATTTTTCCTGGCTTCCCAATAAGGTTTGCAGCGAGCGACAAGCCACCATGAAACCGAGAGGCGCCAAAATTAGTCAGCCATTCATGCAGATCAAAATGGCTCGCAATGTTGTAGCGGTTGCGAGGTTGTTCGAAACTTCGCTTGCTCTCGGCAAACCAATCAGGAATTTCCAAGCCGTATCGAAAGGCGGCTAACTCGAGGAGAGGAAGATCGAATCCTCGTCCATGAAAGCTGACGAGGCAGGGCTTTCCATACTTCCGCCACCCATCCCAAAAGAGCCTTGTGATCTCGTGAGGCCTCGACTGCTCTTCATCGAGTGCAACCAAATCGGTGAGCTTGTAGTCGGCTGCTATCTTTGCCACCACCAATGACACAGGAAGTTGAAACGTGTATGGGATAAAGTCTTTCCCTGTCTCCTCGATCAGTTCCTCGCGATATTTTGTAATCGCCATCTCTGGAGAGAGCGAATCGGACGGATAGCGAAGTCGGGAGAGAAGCGCCCCGTCAGCCACGCTTTCAATATCAAACACAAAGTACGAAACATCTCGAGTGACCATTGGAAAATTCCCCTTCAATTCGACTTTCTTTTTCGAATGTATTTCGGTCAATCTAGCGACGGGCCAGTGGATGCCTCATTGGCAACCACGCACCATCGGCCTTACTCGAGGCTACCGATTGCGTGATGAAATACATCCCTTCAACACCGTCACACACATTGGGATAGACCGTGTTGATCTTTTCCACTGGAAGGCCAGCAGTTCTGTCCGCCATGGCATCGAATGCCGACCGATACACGTTGGCAAATGCCTCAAAAAACGCCTCTGGATGACCAGAAGGAAGCCGGCACGCAGCTTTTCCTGCCTCGTTTGTGAATGGGGCGTTGGGATCCCTTGTATAGATTGAATGGGGATGGCCATTGCGCCGTATGAATAATTGATTCGGGTTTTCCTGATGCCATTCGAGACTGGCGAGCGTGCCATCGATTTCGATTCTGACGTCATTTTCTCGACCGTGACTAATCTGACTGGCCGTCACGGTTCCAAGGGCTCCGTTCTCGTATCGAATAACCGCATGGCCATAATCATCGAGCGAACGCGGAGGTTCAAAGACTTTGAGATTTGCACTTATTTTTTCCGGAAGAAGTCCTGTCATATACCGGCCGAGGTTGTAGGCATGAGTACCAATGTCACCAAACGCTCCTGCCTCTCCGCTTTTCGTTGGATCGGTACGCCACGCCGCCTGCTTGTGTCCTTCGCTCTCAAGTCGAGTGCGCAGCCAGCCTTGGATGTAACTTGAACGAACGGCCTGAATATCACCGAGCTCTCCTGACAGAATCATCTGACGAGCCTGACGCACAAGCGGATAACCGGTGTAGTTGTGCGTGACAGCAAAAATCACACTCGAAGCATTCACGAGACTCGCCAACGCCTCTGCTTCTGCAAGCGTGAGCGTGAGTGGCTTATCGCAGATCACATGGAAACCAGCTTTGATCGCTGCCTTTGCGACTGGAAAATGCATGTGATTGGGCGTGGCAATTGAAACAAAATCGATTGGATCTGGCCGCAGTCGCTCTTTGTCAAAAAGTTCCTCGTAAGACCCATACGCTCTTGAAGCATCGATGTCGTAGTCTGCGGCACTCGCTTTTGCTCTTGCTGGATCACTTGACAGTGCGCCGGCAACAAGCACCGCACGGTTGTCGAGTACAGCTGCTGTCACATGAACGCGACCAATGAAAGAGCCTTGCCCACCCCCGACGAGTGCCATTCGCAACTTTCTTCCCAGCGAGCCATTGGTGGCCATCGTATGTTCCTCTGTATGCCGAGCCCATCACTCACATGCGTTACGCCACACATGCTGAATCGAAGTCTGATTGAATGCGGAGTTGTAGCAGATGCTTCGATGGCTTGCAGCCATTTCAGCGTCCCCTGTTGCCCAGTTTCCTCGAGTGCGCGATGCTTTGCTAGAATGTTTCCGGAGAATGCTTCTCTTTTTGCATGGCGTGATTGTCGCGTCATGCGTTTTTTCCGATTGACCACCTCGCGGATAATTTTGCACGCTCATGGGCCTTTACGATCGCAGCTACTATAGGGACGAACCTGCTCCGTTCATGTCGGACTGGACGGCAGTGATGACCATCATCGTTGCCAATATTGCGGTTTGGGTCACGAATTTTCTTCTGGCCTCCCAACCCTCGCTCAACGAGCAGCTTGCCCTTCAAAGCACGCTTCCTTTCGAGCTCTGGAAGTTCTGGGAGCCGATTACCTACGGCTTTGCGCACGACTCAAACGACCCATGGCATCTCGTTTTTAATATGCTCGCTTTGTTTTTCTTTGGTCGGCAGATAGAGCAGATTCTTGGGCGTGCCGAATTTTTTCGTTTTTATTTTTCTGCCATTGTTATTGCCGGTCTTGTCTGGCTCGCCAGCGTGCATGTGAGTGGACAACCGGCGGGAAGTCTGATCGGTGCTTCCGGTGCGGTCATGGCGGTGATGGCACTTTTTATCTGGTACTACCCACGCGAGACAGTGATGATCTGGGGCGTGCTTCCAGTTCCGGCATGGGCTCTTGGCATTCTTTATTTTGTGTCAGATGTTGGTGGAGCTGCTTCCGGGGGAACGAATGTTGCGCACGTCGCGCATTTGGCGGGGGCAACTTTTGGGGCTATCTATGCATGGCAGCGTTGGAATTTTGGAGACCTTCTCAACAGTTCCTCAAAACTTTTCCATCGCCGGCCAAGGATGCGAATTGTTCGTCCGGAAGACTCGCCTTCAATCACCAACCGCGGTACACAGGAAAAACCATCGCCGCTCAGCGGAGAAGTCGACCGTATTCTTGAGAAGATCAGTCGTTCTGGTGAGGCAAGCCTGACTGACAAAGAACGTGAAACTCTTGCGCAAGCCAGTCGTCAGATGAAAGATCGCATGCGATAGCGATGCGAAAAGGATTGTCTGTTTTTTAAACACATCGCTGGGGTTGATGCGGTGACTTTCTGGATCTGAAATCAGACACTACTGTTGTTTTTTTGACGGAAGTGGACCGCTACCGACTGCGCGGTTGCGAGGCTCACTTTCGCGGCGCAAGAGGTTGATTGCGGCGGTAAGTTCACCAAACTCTCTATCGTCGACATGCCCGCTCCGGGTGTCTCGCATTTTTCCTTCCGTATCGAGAATCACTATGTTCGGTATTCCTACCGAAAGTCCGCATGATTTTTTCATGATATTTTCAAAGTCGAGCCACACCGGGACATGTGGCGAATCGCTACGAAATTTTGCTCGCGCAACAGCATGAAATGGTTTTGGTATTTCAGATAAACATGCCACAGCAATCACATGGACATTGGGCACTTCAATCCCGGCCGGCCAATCTGTCAGGCCGACCACCGGTTGCCTGAAGGATTCGCTCAGCGGCACCTTTTCAGCCGTGGGGTGAAATTGAATGTGAAGTCGACGGCCAAGCGATCTGGCCGCGTCGGACCCATGTCTCTCGGCATAGACAAGCACGACCACATCTCCGCGCAGCGTCCCGGTCTCATGACGAGTGCGAAACTGATCTTCCATGACAATGTTCACCGATCGCTCCGGTCTCTTTTCACTTCCATGAACAGAATCGTTGGCTTGAAAAACGATCGCCACGATCCCTGTTGAAACAATTATTCCGCGCAGAATACAGGCACAATGAACGAACAAGCATATTTTTTTCATGGATAACTTTTTGCCGACTCACACACAAATGACTTTCCAACACCCTGTGGAACAAAATGGAAATACCATAGCCACCACAAGCCGAACAAGGCCGATTGACCTGTTTTAGAGCGTCACGGAAAGCTTTCGCACCGGCACACAAGTTCCTGCATCATAGGAGCGATCTGCTGAGAAGGTGCTCGCGGATAACTCGATTGCATCATCAATGGAGTCTCGTTCTGACTCGCCCATTGCAAGAACGTCGCTGTCGTTCTCTTTTTTATTGGAGACAAGACCTCCCATCCATGTCAAAATTGCCGGAAGTAAAATAAGGGCCGTGAGAGTGCATGTGGTGACTCCAAGCGTGAGCACTCGACCAAGACTTTCGAGGCCCTTATGGCTGGCAATCATCAACGCACCAAATCCAAGAATTGTAGTCAGTGCGTCGACGAGCACCGAATTGGCAGTGGATGGACTGATCCGATACGGTCCCGGACGCTCCAGAGCGTCGTGCACAATGTGCACTCCGTAATCGACTGCAATTCCAAGAATGAGCGGAATGCCGATCAAATTCGCTGGATTGAGTGGAATATCGACGATCCCCATAATTCCAAAAGTCTGTGCCATCCCCACTGCCAGTGGCAATGCCGCCAACAGTGAATGCAAGAGATTTCGAAAATCCAACCAGAGCACAATGAGGATCACAATCAGTGAATAGAAAGCCGCGTGCTCGTAGCTTCGCTTCATTTCAAGTGACGCCTCAAATGCCTGGAGCGGATGGCCGGTCACGCGGGGATCAATACTTCGAACATCATTCACAAATCGTTCGAGAGATTCTGGGTTCCAGATATCTCCACGCCCATAGATTTTCAGGAGGTGCCGTCCCGACTGTCCCACGAAACGTCCCACGAGGCTCTCTGGTAAATCCGATAACTGAGGTGGTTCGGGATTAGAAATCGACTTGAGCGAATGCAATCGTGTGAGCAGATCACCTGCCACGTGTTGCTGAAAATTCGAAAGGCTTCGATAACATTCGTTGGGGGGCATTCGTTGCAGCCCATCGCGGACCTGCTCAAGATGCCACGCACTGCGAAGTCCACCTGGGCGTTTGGCGGCTTCTTGCTGCGCCCAGACGAGGGTTTCTCTAACTGCCTCGATCCTATCAACAGGAATTTCGGGTGGATGTTCGGGGATGACAGTCAGACGTTTATGAATTCGCTCAATCAGAGGCCGCTTTTGCTCCTGATCATCTGGCAGAAGTGATGCAATTTCATCAACTCGCTCTACGCTTCCGAGCAACTCAAGTTTCCTTTTGCGATCGAGCAGTTCCTCTTTGGTGTCGGCGATTGACAATGCGTACCACACACTCTGGTCGCACTCGGAAAGCAGTTTTTTTTCAAGCTCCACACTCTCAAGCCCTTCGGGCTGCATGTTGAGAAGATTCCGATCGTACTTGAGGTCGCGAATTCCCGAAGCGGTGACCATTGTGATTGCCAGCGCAAAAAGTGAAACCATTCGGGGATGGCGTCGAAGCGGTGCCAGCCATCGATGTACGGGAACAGGTTGGGGAATCCGATTGCCGATAGAACCGCGATCGATCATCGCAATCACCGCTGGCAGGATGAGCAGTTCCGCAAAAGCACACAGGAGAATACCTCCGCCGGCAATCAAACCAAGTTCAGCAATCCCTGTAAAACTTGTTGTAGCGGCTGTAAAAAATGCGACCGCGGTTGTAATCGCACCGGTCAGAATCCCAGGACCGACGCTTGCCGATGTTTTCAAAAGCGCATCGTCGCAGCCAATTCCTTCGCGACGCAGTTCGAGATATCGGCCAACATAGTAGGTCCCATAATCAATCCCAACACCGATCATGGTGACGGTAAATGTCACGCTAAGAATGTTCAAATGTCCGACGCTGAATGTTGCCCACGCAAACGCCCACGCCATGCCGATGACCAATACTCCATTGGCCATCATGGCGTGTCGCACACCTCCGAACCCTGCAATAATCACAATGATGACCGCCGCCATTGAAAGACTACTGGCCCAGATCATGGAATTCTGACTGGCTCGCATCTCGTCATCTTCCATCACCGGAAGACCGGTCAATCCAATCGTGACTCCGGCATGACGGTCGGATACAAGACGAATGATTCGCCGCAGTTCATCCGTTGCCGCAGAGGAACCTGCAAATCCGCCGGTTTCCTTGGTCATCCGCAGCAACACAAATCCCATTCGGCCGTCTTTCGCCAGAAGATGCTCGCTCGACAGGTCGCCCAGGGCTGAAAGTGATGCTGGCATTCCCGGCCATGGAGAAGAATATTGCTGAGATGGCGAAAAACTGCCCAAGAGACTCTCGCTGAGTCGCTCAAGTGTTTCAGTGGGAGATGCCAGCACGGGAGGTGCCAATTCTTGAATCTCATTGTCTGCTGAGTCCTTCTCTTTCAATCTCTTGATCGATACACCGGCAACCATTTTTCCGGCGCTGCCCGCAATCAACGATGACACTTTTAAATTTGCCCATCCCCCATCGAGAATTGGGAGCGTGTCATCAAGAAATCCATCGATTGCCTTCAAGTCAGAAGTATCGAGGTAGTGAAGTCCTTTGGAACGAATGATCGACAGATCGACTTCGTAAAGCACCTCGCGAAAGAGCGCCGTGTCTTGCAGCAATTCCTTGGAAAGATCTGCGAGGACTCGCACAACTTCATCGCGAGAAGAACCCTCAACCACAACCACCGCGTCGTCGTCCTCGCCAAATTCAGCGATGTAGTCGATCCAGAGTCGATTGTAATTGCTTGAAGGATCGAGAAGATCCATTCGACTGGTCTTGTAGCCCAGATGCTTGTAGGTCCATGCCCCCGCGCCCACTGCAGAAATCACTGCCAGCAGAACAATCACCGCTGGCGCGCGGAGAGCCAAATGAGTCCAGAGAACAAGCGCCCGCTCAAGAAAATGTGGAGCTCGCTTGGAATTCGAGGTGTGAGACCCGCTGCGCATTCGCCAAAGACCTTCCGGTTGATCCTTATCTCAGAGAGCCACCGGGGCGGCAAACGACCCGGGCATACGAAATGCGATGGTAGGAACATTCGGTGCTCTGACCAACCCACGTTGCAACCGATCTGGCAAACGGGGCAAGACAGGCAAGGTCTTCAGAATTTCGATGAGATTGACTGGCCGGAAGACTCCACTTCAACCGAAAAAATCTCCTGATCGAACTGTCTTCATCAAAGCTCGGGGGGGCTTTCAATGCTGTGTTTTCTCTTTTTTCGTCGATTCTCGTTGCTTTGTGCAACAGGATTCTTCGGAATCGTTCTATCCAACTGGACTCATGATGCAACTGCAGCGGATGCATCAAAAACCATTCTGGCTTCTGGGTCATCAAGTCGTACGGCAAAACGTGAGGCCGTCGAAGCGATCCCTCTTCATCGCCTGACGATTGCTCATCGAGAAGCGGTGAATGAATGCGTGCGTTCGACCACGCTCTATCGCCGACTACCAGTGCAGACAGTCGCGTGTCATCCTGATCTGCTTGAGTTCTCGCTTCACCATCCTGACTCCATCGTTGATATCTGGCGTGTCCTTAACATCAGCAAACTCTCGCTCGACTCGCTCGGGCCAGATCAATGGCGTTTCGCTGATGGCTACGGAACCGTCGGAACGTTTCAACTCATCTATCAGGAGAAGGGGCTGCTTCTTTTTCTGGGTCGTGGTGCCTATAACGGATCGCTTGCTCCTAAGGTTCTCTCGGGAACATGCATGCTGCTGGTGCGTCATCAGCCTCTCCAAGGAGAAGTTGGCGCCGTGCATAAGGAATCGTTGCAGATCGATACCTTCTTAAACATGGATGGTGCGGGTCTTGAATTCGTAACACGAACGCTGCAGCCGTTGATCGTGCTTTCAGCCTCTCATAACGTTCATGAGATTTCGCTTTTTATATCAGCCCTTTCAGAAGCTGCGCGAAAAAATCCCGCCGGAGTCGCTGCGCTTGCAAACCAGCTCGACCGTGTGAATGCCGTTGAACGGGAACGATTGGCACACATCGCACGCACGATTGGAGGGGATGAACGGCAGGCGAGATTGAGTCTCGACGAAGTCACCGTAAACCGAATGAATTTTGAACTTGCATCCCGATGGATCCCAGCAGATGAACTTGAGAAACAGGGCCCGTCTCCGATGCGATAAGAATCGATTGACTCTTTGGTATCTTTCGTACTTGTGTGTCTCAAGTCCGGCTCTCAACGCGCTCGACGCTCTCGCTGTTTACTGACGCGGAGTCGTCTTGGTTCCCACGTCGGCCTTCGCTAATCGTGGTCTGGCCTCGGATGCCACTACATAGGGCCGCCGGTATTCGGGCATATATCCTCGCTGCCCTTTGATCGACACCTGCTGTCCTACCAGCGGCGCTAAGTTCACGCTCTCTGAAGGAGTCACAAAGACCAAGACTTGGTTATTTTCATCCACCAGAGCCCATCGTGGAGCCTCCGGCCTCCGTGAAATGACTGTTGCCAGACGCCCTGTCGTTTCGGAGGTGTCCAAAGGCGTCCAATTTGGACGTCCGTCAGCCGGTGCTCCGCCGGGTAAGACTCCTGGTCGAATCGGTCGCGATCCAATCGCACCGAGACTCGACCACATGCCTCCCAAACGAAGTGCGGGTGTTTTCTTCGGATCGACCACGGCAAGTTTCATGTGGCGAGAATGAATCTCCTCAAACTTAGCGATTCTCAGAGCAATCGAATCAGCACGAACTTTTTCTACCGGAGAAGCTGTTCGCAGCTTTGCAGTTTCGATTCGTTGAGCAATGGTTGCCAAATTCCATGATTCCACTGGACCACTCACCGCGAGCGAAAGTGCGAGATCAATGTCGGCAAGTTCATCCCCCGATGACATCGTTCCCGAGACGGCGACAGGCGGGATCACTCGGGCCGCTGGATCAAACACAGCTGCTCCTTGGGGAAACCATCCACCGGGTGCCGGTTGCAAGACTGGGGGAGCAGTTGCCACCGGTCTGCTGCTTGGCATTTCTCCTGCCACAAGTGCTACCACATCGGTTTCATCTACTGGCTGTGGCGGGAGCAATTCAGCTGGCACGTTGAGATCTCGAAGGCGCGCAAAACGAAACTCGCCTGCAGGCGGTTCGATCCGGTACCAGAGACCTACGTGACGTCCTTGATCAATCCTCACTTGTTCGATCACCACAACACGTTCACCGGCTTCAAGTCGAATTTGCGTGACATGGCGAAGTGGATTGATCTGAGATCCAATTCTTGCAATGGCGCCATCGGCGACAATCACGCCGAGTCTGGGATCAGATGGATCATCCTCGATTTCCGACGCGCGAACCCAAGAAAAACTTCCCTCTACGGGGCGCACAGCGCAGTATCCCGATGTATCGATCGCCCATATATCAAGACTGCTGCCACGACTCAGTCGCTCTGTCGGATAGTAGTCGTCGCCTGGTCCGCATCGTAGATAGGCGTCATTCGTGCGAACTTTGACAGTACATGGAAAACTTGTTTGTCTTTTTTCCCCATCACGTTCCGCCGCAATCACCATTGTCAACGTCGAGAACAGTGCAATCGAGGCGATCGAAAAAACAAACGACGCGTTCAAACGTGTTTTTATGCCGCACAACAATTCGTACCAGTGAATTGAAAAAAAAATCATAACAAAAACGCAACCAGTGTTCGTTCACCACTCTATAAGAACTTTTTTGAGAACGACAATCGTCTGCACGTCGTCTCGCCGACGCGCAGACGAGGCTTGGGCGTCCTCGTCCACGCGTCCTGCGGATTCCCGCTCCTTGAAAAGCGATCAAACGACTTGTAAGTCACCTCACCTCCTTACGCCAAGACCGGAACGTGCGAATGTCGATAGTGCCTGGGCGACCGACTGAGCTTCAATCCACCCAGACTCCTTCAACACCGTCAAAACCGAGTATTGAGAATCGATTGGGGAGGTTCAGGGGATTTGAGAAGGATCAAGTTTCGGCCAAGGACTCTGCGAAATCTTTGCTAGCGCCAGCACGAGCGACTGAGTGCCGAGTCGACCATGACCCCCCTGCTGGAGTGATTCGTACAAAGAATGGGCAAGTTCGAGACCGGGAAGGGATAGTCGCATGCGTCGACACTCCAGAAGTGCCAGCCCCATATCCTTCACAAAATGTTCGACCATGAATCCAGGAGAAAAGTTTCCATTTACAATTCTCGGTGCGAGATTCGAAAGTGACCAGCTTCCGGCAGCTCCCGGAGAGATCGCCGCGAGCGTTTTTTCCAGATCGAGTCCCGCTTGATGTGCGTAGAGCATTGCTTCGCATACGCCGATCATGCCCGAGGCGATTGCAATCTGATTCACGAGCTTGGTGTGTTGTCCATTTCCCGCAGGACCACAAGCGACCACATTCGATGCGAGTACTTTCCAGCATTCAGTCAATGCGAGGCGAACTGCGTCGTCCCCTCCTACCATCACCGTTAAACGTCCTTCTCGTGCGCCAATGTCTCCGCCCGACACAGGCGCATCCAAGCACCAGACACGGTGGCTGCGACCGACTTTGTCAATTTCAATCGCAAGCGCAGGATCGCTTGTCGTACAGTCGACCAGAATGCTTCCCGGCAGAAGCCCTCGCAGAACACCCTGCTCACCGAGCACAACTTCTCGTACGTCTTCCGGATATCCGACAATCGAAAATACCACGTCGCTCACTTGCGCAGCAGCCCTCGGAGATGCTGCCCACTGGGCACCTCGTGCAAGAAGGTCCTGCGCTTTTTCGGGAGTCCGAGTAAAAAGCGTGACAGAAAATCCGGCGTCAAGCAGTCGACCGCACATGCTTCGACCCATCACTCCGGTTCCGATCCATCCCAACCGTGTCACTTTTGGAAGACAGATGGCCGGTGCAATTCTATCGACATGGTGACTCATGCGTTCTCTCCCACTGTGATGATTATTTCAGCAGTGAGAATACCGAACTCCGACCAGTGCGCTCTTACCAGCGATGCACGGGTCGATCGAGAATCTCACGAAGGGCCACGATACTGCGAATTGTGGCCGGATTGCGAAGCATTGCAGCAATATGTACTCCAGGAACATTCGACAAAGGCGAACCTTCCTGGTTTTCGAGTTGTGAACCTTGGGAGAGTGTTCCTTGTAAGTGACTCAAATGACTCAGTTTGTGAGAAAATATTTCCGAGACGTGCCTGCCGACATCGGTGGTGCCAGAGTCCATTGCATTGACAGGCTGAACTGAATCCGAGAGAAGCAACTTTTCTGATGCACTCTTGGCAGGTAGCGCAGGAGGCTTCGCGGTTCCTTTTCGTTGGCTAGGCCGAGGTGTTTTCTTGACAACCAATGAACGATTCTGCTCCTGCCTTGGACTCGCAGGTGAACGCAAGACTGGTGGCGACTGAGTCTTGGCACTTTCAATCCTCTGCGAGAGAAAATCCTCAATCTGCCGACTGATATCTACTTGCCCGTCGACAAAAACGCGTTCGCCCTTCGCTGGAACTGGCATGTTGATTCTGCCAGCGGGTTTTTCCATGCCTGCACCAGCGATTTTTCGAAAGATTGCCACTGCTTGAGAAACGATCCAGAATCCAACGAACAACATCGGCAAACATACCTCGAGCCAGTCAAGGTTTGCGGCAAATATCTCGAAATGAATGTGTTCAATGGACACTGTCGTTGCACTCAGTTTTATTGTTGTTCATCGCATGAGATTTTGTGAACTCGCACGATTTTCAGTCTCATCCTTTTACGAAGATTGAATCACGACGTCTGTGCTGCAACGCCGCTTACACCGACGGTGGAAATGGTGTGTCGCATTTCGGTGTCGGCCTGCAAATTCCGAAGTTTGTAGTAATCGACAATCCCAAGCTTGCCACTGGTAAGCGCTTCTGCAATGGCGAGAGGAACCTCCGCTTCAGCATCGACAAGAGCGGCGCGGCTCTCCTCGATACTGGCAAGCATTTCCTGCTCTCGTGCCACGGCCATTGCACGGCGGCCTTCTGCATTGGCTCTGGCAACTCGCATATCCGCTTCAGCTTGATCCGCCTGCAGACGGGCCCCAATATTGCTGCCCACATCGATATCCGCGATGTCGATTGAGACGATCTCAAATGCCGTATTGGCATCGAGTCGACGCGCGAGTACGGTTTTTGAAATCATGTCTGGATTTTCAAGTACATCCGAATGGCGTTCAGCAGAACCAATAGCCGACACAATACCTTCGCCCACGCGAGCAATGATCGTCTCTTCAGTAGCACCACCAATAAGCTGATTAAGATTTGTGCGCACCGTTACTCGCGCCCGCACCTTGAGCTGAATTCCGTTTTTTGCAACAGCATCGAGCGACTCTCGGCCGCTGTTCTTTCCTGGACAGTCAATCACTTTTGGATAGACGCTTGTTTGAACCGCCTCGCGCACATTACGCCCCGCAAGATCAATAGCGGTAGCGAGTTTAAAATCGAGTTCCGTCATTTTCGCTTTATTGGCGGCAATGAGTGCCTGCACCACCAGTGGCACTCGCCCACCGGACAAATAGTGTTCCTCAAGTCCTTGCTTTGTGATGCCACTGGAATCGCCCAACCCAGCTTGCACTGCCATGATTTTGCTGCGAACGATGACGGTAGGGTTCACTTTCTTAAAACTCATTGCAATCAAATCGAAGAGACCAATTCCAGAGTCTGAGGCATACGACTGAAGCCAAAGCCGGAAGTACCGACCAAGTACGGCAAGTACTATTAACCCTACAAAAAGACTCAATCCAAGAAACACCAATGTCAGCATCGAAAAACTCCAGAATGAAGGAGACGCAAATCATTTCAACCAATGGATCGTTATTCGGTGGCTGGCTCCAGTCAAGTCGGTGAACGATCAATCTGATCGAAGTCGAAATCCTCGAGTGTTTTTGAGACCGCCTGTGCCGATTGAGTCGGGCCAGCATCCTTTTGAAATGGCCGTAATGAGGCTTCAACTGGCTTGAGGGGCTCTGCTGTCGCGGTGGGCACTTCGGTTCGAACGACGATCGCCGCCCCTTGTACGCCGACGATATCAACAGATACTCCAGAATCGATTGGACCATCCTCGCTGAATGCATCGAACTCGCTTATGCCAACAGCAACCCGTCCCCATGGCAAGAGTGGGGACACTGCAACGCCAACAGATCCTACCGCCGCACGCGCCTTTTTCCGCGCCGATTCATTCGGCAAAAGATTCGCGGCATCCGGGGGGGGAGGAAGAACGCGACGCCCGAGCGGCGTTTCGGGAAACCATCGAAATGCAAGGGCCAACAGGATCGGTACCGCAAGCACAGCGACGGTGAGCATCGACATTCCGACCAATGGTCCATGCTCAAAAAACGCTGTTGCAATCGATGCGACGATCGCCGCGATGCTTACAAATCCAAGGATTCCACCCGAAGGAAGGAATACCTCAAGCACCATCACTCCAAGGCCAATGAGTAACAACACAATTGGCCAAAGAAGAGAAAGCATCAGCAAAAATCCAGAAAAAACGCAGATGTAAAAGGTTCGACTGAACGAGTCTGATGAAATTCTAATCGCTTCTGGGAATTCGTGCGTGTTTTGATGAAAGGACGATGGATACAGAGAAAAATACCGAACATTTTCCGCGGCGCAGCGCATCAACATCGAGAGCTATTCCTCTTGATGCATCAGACGAACAAGCACCCGTCTTGCCCGAATTTCAACTACCCGAACAGCAGTTCCTGGTTCGAGAAGACCTGAGTCACTCATGACATCGACCAAACGCCCCGCAATTCTCGCTTTTCCAGCTGGCGACAATCGCGTAGTCGCCACTCCTTCAAGTCCAATGAGTTCATCGAAATGATCGTCGACGAGCAGATCAACCCCATCGTGCGGCGACTTCAACAGAATTCGATGAAGCACTGGCATCGAAGGCAACCATCGTCTGAACAATACACTCAACAGCCCGATTCCAATCACAGCACCCAAAAGTCCAACAAGCGAATACTGCATCTGTCGAATTTGATAGTCATTGGACGGCAGAACAAACGTCTGGCTGGCCAGCACCAGTGACACAACGATGAGCAAACCACCACCGAATCCGAAGATCCCAAACCCGGGCAGTACAAAAAGCTCTGTTGCCAAACAAAAAAGCCCTACCAGAAAAAGCATCACCTCAAGCCAGCCCGAGGTGCCGTTGAGATACTGGCTCCAGAAGTAGATGACGAATGCGACCAGCGAGACAAATCCTCCGATACCGATGCCAGGCGTGTGCATTTCGATGTAGAGTCCTGCTCCAGCAATCAAAAGTAACAGCCACGCCACTCCCGGTGCGGCCAATGCATTCAAAAGCACATCGACCCATCCGGGTTCTGAAATGATGACCTCATTGCCAATTCCGTAAGCCCGCTTCAGGCCTTCAAAATCTTCAACTTCGTGAGAAGCAATCGCCAACTCCGTCGCGCGGCGACCCGAGAGTACGATCGGTCCAGTGCCAACTTCAGCCCCCATGGTCCAAGCGTTTTGATCGGCACGACTTTCAAGTTCTTCAGTGGAGAAATAATCGATGAAGCCTGAATCCGCCTTGGTAGCTCTCTTCACGACAAGCCCAGGACGCACCATTGCCACCGGGAGCGACCAGCTTCGCGATCGTTTGGCAGCCACCCCTTCTCGCCATGCTGCGGTGATCGCATCTCCTTGACGCTCATCCACGAAAGCGGCACCGTCACCACCGAGTACAGCATCGGGATGAACAACCATTTCGTCGCAGGCCATGGCAATCAGTGCAGCATCTCCGCGAGCCTCTCTCGGCACATAGGCGATTGTTCGCACTCTCGAAGCGTCAAAGGACGCAAGCCATGCCGCAAAGACAAGACTCTGCTCGGTTGACCCACCGGGGCTGTCAATCCGAAGGATCACCATGTTCGCGGAGTCGCGGAGTCCCTTCTCAATGTGAGAGGTTGCAATCGAAATATTCTGGGCTTCGATGGGCCCTTTGAGAAACACTTGCAACGGCTTCCAATCGCCAAACAGGGATGGATCCGTATCGAGAAGCCTTGCCGGCATGCCCAAACTTTCTGCCACTTCTGGCAATGAACGGGCAAGACTTTTTACGATTCCAAACTGCCGCGCACGGCGCCCACTCAAGCTCACTGGCGTCGGTCGAATCTCTTCAATTCCAAGCACAACCCGTTTGCGTTTGGTTTCCTCAAGTTGATCCGACCGAATAAATTCCTCTCCCTGATCCGTCGAGACTCTCAACACATCGATTTTTGGATCGATCATTGCCAAGGCGAGCGACTCTGGAACCGTTTTTCGGTAATTTGCAATCTGCTTGTAGGCAGCACGCATGGCATCGTCGACGTGCGGCCCAATTGCGTTGGTATTGGTGTTGGCTGGGCCAAACGTGGCCTCCGGTGCCATAACGATTTGCTCACACGCCAATGCCACAAGCACGCCGTGCCCCGTGAGGCTCTCTGAAATAAACGCCACCGTCTTGATGCCAGACATCCGCTGATCGCAGAGGAATTTTGCCAATTCAAACGATCGACCGAAATCGCTTCCGCCTCCGGCATTCTCACCGCTTGAGTCAAACCCGAGAACGAGTATTCCACGACGCCCATCTCTCCCTTTGAGTCGATCGAATTGACGCAGAATCGTCGCCTGCACCTGCGTGTCAACGGTGCCGACAATCGGCAGACGAATTGGGATATACATTCCAGATGGCTCATCGGCATTCTGAGCGACGGCCACCCTTGTCATCAGAATAAAAACAACCGCAAAGCACGCTGGAGCAAAGAGCCCGCAGAGAGCACGACTGACGCGTTTGTAAAGAATTCTCTGCAATGCAAACACTCCGCTCAAAGGAAGAAGTGGAACCATTGTTTCACATGCTCTTACGTACCGCATTTGAATAAAGCCCTTCCCGAACACCTTTCAGACCAAAGGCCTGCCCGGGGAGTCACTTTGCACGCAATGGATTTTACCCACAGTCTTACCAAAGGCGAAAATAGTTTATTCGATTTCTCACACAGTCATTTGATTTTTCCTTCCCCATTTTCCCATACGATTTGTGGACGAATAGGTTTGAGGAGAGCGAGCCCTTGAGAAGTGGCATTTCCGAATGCCAATCCTTTCGCATTCCGGTTGCAGCGGCGTCTCGTTGCACTCTTTCTCAGGAAGGTTCACACTCGCAGTTGTGACACAGTCTTACAGTCTTGCATCGCTCTTCATGTTCTTTTACTTGCATCTATTTTTCTACACTGATCCATTGATAACCAAATGAGCATTGACATTCACGGTGTGCCTTCGATGTCTGACGTTACAAAAACTCTTATCGAACTCGTTCGAACGCGGGCGCTGCGCCACGGCACATTTCGTCTTGCCTCTGGCCGTGAAGCTCATTTTTATCTGGATGCAAAACAGGTCATCCTCGAAGCTCAAGGTTCAACACTTGTTGGTCAGGCGATTCTTGAACGTCTGCTCGCGGTAGGACCGTTGCCTCATGCGGTTGGAGGAATGTCGATCGGCGCCGATCCAGTCACCTCTGCAGTAGTGACCATGGCGGGCGTTCTCAAATATCCTTTGCTCGGATTTCTTGTACGCAAGCAACCGAAGGATCATGGCACAGCGAGATGTATCGAAGGCCCTGTTCAATCCGGGCAACGAGTTGTCATTGTAGAGGATGTCGTCACCACCGGTGGGTCGTCGCTGCTGGCGATCGATCGAGCGATTGAATTTGGATTGATTGTCGAACGCGTCATCACGCTCATCGACCGCCTGGCTGGGGGACGCGAAGCGATTACCGCCCGAGGTATTCATTTTGACTCAATCATGACGATCCGCGACCTTGGTCTGGAACCTCTTGCAGAGTAGTTTTCCAGAGAGTCTTTCCTCTGAAACGGCTCTTTGATTCTCCGTTCATTGCACAGGAGACGGGGGGATTTTGCCGACTCCCGAGAGTTGGGGATATTTTTTAACGGTTTCGATATCCAGTGACACTGGTATCTCTCTATAGTAAGAGCGTTTCAGGGATGCCTTTGTTTCGCGTGCAAAGAGGGTTTGGATTCTTCACTCATGGCCATCATTTACAAGCAATGTGTTTCTCCGATTGTGATTCTGACCGTGATCGTGTCTGCGACTCACGCCAGCGCCGACCGTGAAGAAAATACTGCCAGCCCAGTGGTGGTCAGGTCATTTGAAGAAAACTTTCCGGAGGCCTCGCGAATTCCTGAGTCGGCCGAGGGGCTCGACGTCCGGCTCACACATCTCATCGATTCTCTTGGTGATTCTGATTACTCGCGGAGAGAAGCCGCTGCCAAAGAACTCGGTCGCATTGGACCTGCCGCAGTCGATGCGCTTTTAACCGCCGCAGACACGCACCGTGACATCGAAATCAAACTTCGAGCCCAGTGGCTTGTCGATGCGATGCCGCTGTCTCTCCAAACGGATTCACAGGAAACCGTCGCGTTGCTCGAAGGCTATAAACGAAAAAACTTGCCGGAACGGCTCAAGGTAATGCACCATCTTTTACGACTCGAGGATGACAAAGGCGTCGAGCCGCTTGCGAGAATTGTTCGGCTTGAGCGTTCTCCGGTTGGCTCACGGGTTGCGGCAGCCATTCTTGTGCGAGAGTGGCGTGCCAACGACGTCTACTGGGAAGCAATTCGAGAGCCAATCCTTGCCGGAATCGGCTCGAGCGATCGTCCATCGGCCAAGTTCCTGCGAACGCTGGTTCTTTTTTCTCCCAAAGATTCTGCCAGCCTCACCGATCTCGAAGCGGCGATCAAGCATCTGCATTCATCCGATGAGGATGCTTCAATTGGTCTCAGTACAGATGATGAAACGGGTTCTCTCGAACTCACCACATCTCGAATTTTTAGCCGCTGTTACTGTGAACTGCTCTTGGCCGCAAACCGTCACGCTGATGCGATCTTGGCAGCAACCACGATTCTTGACGAATGCATCCTCCGCTGGAAAGAAGCCGCGGATGACAATTCCCGTGAGTCTGCAATGGGGTCTTTGGTATCGATGCTCGCATGGACCATCGAACAGAATATTCCCGAGGCATCTGATCATGTTGAACGATTGATTGGAAATACAACATCCGATGCTCATCTTCATTACGCATTTGCTCGTGCCGCAATGCAACGAGGAGACAAAACAAAGGCCGAGCAGATTGCTCGTACCGTGTTGGCCAACAATCAGGATCAACCCGTTGAGCACCTCCAGTCTGCAATCCTGTTGGCCCGGTGGGGTTGCGTGGAATGGGCCCGAAATGAATACACGGCCGTGATCTCCAATGCCGCCACGCCTGCTCCTCAGTTTGTTCTGGCCTCCATCTTTTTTTCAGAGTTTCTGCACGATCGGCAGTCTGATGGCGATGCAGCCCGTGCGCTCAAACTCCTCGCAGACCGCCGAGGTAATCCCAATGCTGGTGATACCGAACCCTTACTTCAGCGGCTTGGACGCGACCCACGGTCTGTAAAATCTCGCATGCTTTTTTTTGAAGCTTGTGCAGCTGCGTCACGTGGCGATTTTGCTGCGCAGCGAAAACTCATCGAGGATTCCATTCGTCACTATCCCAAGGATGTCGATTCCCTCATCGCTCTGTATCACTTGCCTGATCAAACAATGGAGCAAAAACAGGAGGCGATCAAGAAAGTCACTGAAGCACTTGCTCAAATCGAGGCCGAGATTCAAGCCGTTCCCGATGATGCCAACGGGTACAACGAGTATGCATGGCTCGTTGCAAATACCGAAGGAGATATTGACCGCGCGACTCGTTATTCCAAAAAGTCACTTGCTCAATCTTTTGACAGTTCGAGCTATCTCGACACACTCGCTCACTGTCGAGCGACTGCCGGTGACCTCAAAGCTGCTATCAAATACCAGTCACTGGCGCAGCGTCAAGAACCGCACAACGCCACGATCGGCCGGAATCTCGAACGATTTCGATCGGCCATGAATGCCCGTGCACCAGCACCCGTTGAGCCTGTTATTGTCCCATGAAATACGCTGTTGCGGGGACAACCGGTCTGTTTGTTGATTCCCGCGGCACCGGTCTACCGCTGCTGCTACTGCATGGATTTCCGTTGGATCATTCCATGTGGTCGGCTCAGTGGCCACT
>Ga0194051_1000316_pt1 | contig 28013 bp, 31 predicted proteins | sample SepL2320m_MetaG_FD_161275 | JGI IMG/M metagenome (GOLD analysis project Ga0194051, IMG submission 161275) | Anoxic zone freshwater microbial communities from boreal shield lake in IISD Experimental Lakes Area, Ontario, Canada - Sep2016-L239-20m | ecosystem: Environmental > Aquatic > Freshwater >... | reverse complement strand
ACGTAGAGGATGTCGTGCTGGCGGCCGTCGGAATGAAGCGCGTTGGCGAGCACGCCGCGATCGGCCGTCGTCCCCTTGCCCTCTTCGGCGCGCAACACGACCGCGCCGGCACCGTCGCCGAACAGCACGCAGGTGCCGCGATCGTTCCAGTCGAGGATGCGGGAGAAGGTCTCGGCGCCAATCACCAGTGCGGTCGAGGCAAGGCCCGTCTTGATCAGGCTGTCGGCCACCGAAAGGCCATAGACGAAGCCGGCGCAAACGGCCTGAACGTCAAACGCAGCGCCGCCGGTCATGCCCAGGGCGGCCTGCACGCGCGTCGCCGTGGCGGGAAACGTCTCATCCGGCGTTGCCGTCGCGAGCACGATGAGATCGAGGTCGGAAGCCTTGAGGCCGGCGTGGGCCAGGGCCCGTTCCGAAGCCTTGAGCGCAAGATGAGACGTCAGCTCGCCATCTGCCGCGATGTGACGCTGGCGAATGCCGGTACGCTGCTGGATCCACTCATCGGATGTGTCCATGGTCTTGGCGAGGTCGGCGTTGGTCACCACACGCTCGGGCAGGTAGGAGCCGCACCCTTGAACGACGGAACGAATCACGAGCCTCCTCCGCCCGCCTGCAGTACCGGCGCCTCTGCCCTCGCGGTCACTTCGTGCAACTTGGCCAGACCTTCGACGAGCTTGCTCTTGTATTCGTAGCGCACCATGTCGATCGCCATCCCGATGGCATAGGCGAAACCCAGGGCATCGGTCCCACCGTGGCTCTTCACGCAAACTCCATCGAGGCCCACGAAAACGCCACCATTGTAGCGTCGTGGGTCGACACGCTTGCGCATTTTAACCAAGGCGCCAGAGGCGAAGAGAGCGCCGATCTTGGCGAAGGTCGAGGTCCGGAACGCTTCGCGCACGAAGCTAGTATAGAGCTTTGCGGTGCCTTCGATGGTCTTCAGCGCGACGTTGCCGGTGAAGCCGTCGGTCACGACGACGTCCACTTTCCCGGTGCCGATGTCGTTGCCCTCGACGAATCCTTGGAAGGAAACCGGCGAACCCTCGCGACGAAGCCACAATGCGGCCTGGCGCAGTTCCTCATGACCCTTCAGTTCCTCGGATCCGACGTTCAAGAGGCCGACCGTCGGCGCGCTCAGGCCCAGCAGAACCTGGGCGAACACGCTGCCCATGACGGCGAATTCAGCAAGGTTCTCGGCGTCGCATTCGAGATTGGCGCCGAGGTCGAGCATCACCGTCTCACCCCGGCTGGTCGGAATGAACGAGGCTAGCGCCGGACGGTGGGCACCCGGGAGCATGCGCATGGCCATCATCGAGATGGCGAGCAAGGCGCCGGTATTGCCGGCAGACACGACAGTATCGGCACGGCCCTGGGCCGCCGCGTCCACGGCCAGCCACATGCTCGATTGGCGGCGCCTGCGCAGCGCAAAGGACGGCTTGTCGTCGGCGCTGACCGCATCCGCGGCTGGGACGATCTCAAGGACCTGGGCCAGCCCTTTGCGGCGATCGACCAAAGGCTTTAGCCGGTCCGGATCACCGAACAGGAGAAAGGACGCACCCGGATAGCGTTCGCGGGCAATGTCGGCACCGTTCACGACGACCTCGGGCGCGTGATCTCCGCCCATACCATCGAGTGCGAGGACGACCTTGTCGACGCTCACGGGGATGCTCTGCCTGTCGGTTGCCAGCGCATTGCCGGCGAGGCCGCCTACCGCCTACTTCTCGGCCGACGTCGCGTCGGCCAGAACCGGCATGTCCTCGCGGTAGTAGCCGCAGTGCGAGCAAACCATGTGCGGCCGCTTGAGTTCGCCACAATTCTTGCACTCGACATAGGCCATGGTCGGCAGCGCGTGGTGCGACCGGCGCATATTGCGGCGAGACTTCGAAATCTTTTTCTTGGGAACAGCCATAACGATCTCCACGACGGGCCCGCGCCAACGCAGGCCCCAAAAAGCTGAGCCGCGCTCTAGCGGCGCGGCGGGCGGACTTCTCTAGCCAAATCGTTCTAGCCCCGCAACAGTTTAGCGGCCGCGGCGGGGTTTGTCTCTGAGCGCTGCCAGGCCCGCGAAGGGATGCCGCTGCTGGCCCGGGGCCCCTCGCCGGGCGCCGCCGCCGGACTTGGGCAGGACGTCCTCCAGTTTCACGCCGGCCCGCCGGGGATAGGGTTCGGCCACCAATGCCAGTTGTTCGGCGACGATTTCGCCGACGTCGAGCATATTTCCAACCAGCGGCTCGGGGGCGTCGGCCTGGGCATTGAGGACCGCCTCACCGCTTTCCGGATCAAGCTCTTCGGCCAGATCCTTCTTGAACACGATGCGGAAAGCATCGTCGAGGATCTGGGTCACTGGCTCCAGGCTCAAGACGCACGCCTGAACGATCTTCCCTCGCAAACGGCCCTCGACCACGACCTGACCGCCGATCGGCAAATCGACGGTCACGCGGGCAGCGAAGCCCGACAGGCCCAGAAAATCAAACCGCTTGGCGAGTGCCGTGCATTCACTCTCGCTAGCGACAATATTCAGCGCCGTGCCGGAGCGCCCCATTCGATCCAGATCGACGATGCGTTCTATTTCTGATTTATGTTTATTATCAATTTGTTCTGACATTTTATTAATCTATTTTATCAAGTCGTTGCGGGATGTATTGGCCAGCGTCTCGGCATATCCGCGGACATGCTCTTCCAATCGGGCCAAGGCAGCGTCGGTTGGCGACCTACCGCCATAGGCGTTGCGCCGCAAGGCCTCGGCCAAGGAAGTCGGCCCATTGCCTGCCAGTGCCTCGCGGTAGGCGAGTGCCCGCCCGTGTAGCCCCTCCGCCATGATCTTGATCCGCCGTCCGACGCCGAGATCCTGGACACCGATTTCACGCAGCGTGACGTCGAGATGCTGGAACATGACGTCGAAGAAGGCCTGGGCCAGCCGGTCGCCGTCAGGCTCGCGGCGCAGGCGGTCGATGGCGAGGGTGGCATGCAACGCCAGGGCATCGAAGCGGCCGTCGAGTGTGTCGGGAATGCCGCAGGCGTCGAACAGCCGCGATCGGCGCGCTTCCTCTGCTACTTGGAGATATAAGACAGCGGCGAATTTGTCTTCGACACTCTTGCGACGGAACACGATCGAACTCCCTCGGCCGCGGGCGCAGGTTGACCCGGAACGACCATCACGACATGTTGTGCACCGTCTTTCTTTGGAACCCAAGCCCTACTCCAGAACCAGTCATGCGCCGCTTTGCCTCTTCCGCCCTCGCCGGCGCCCTCCTCGTCCCCGCCCTCGTGGCGTTGGGAGCGTGCGATCCTCACTTCAATCAGCGCGGCTTCGTGCCAACGCCCGGCTCGACGGAGAAGCTCGAGGTCGGCACCCAGAGCCGCGAGGACGTTGTGCGCCTCATCGGGTCGCCATCGGCGGTCTCCACTTTCAATCCGAACGTCTGGTATTTCATCAGCGAAACGCAGGAATCGTACGCCTTCCTCAGGCCCGACATTACCCAGCAGAAGGTGATTCAGATCACCTTCAATGACTCCGGACGCATCGCGACGATCAAGAACTACGATCTGGCCGAGGCCCGCGACATCGTCATGGTCCCGCGCATAACGCCGACCTCGGGTAAGGAACTCACCGTGCTGGAGCAGGTGATGGGCAACGTGGGCAAGTTCAATCCGGCCAGCAAGCAGGGCGCCAGTCCGGGTGCGCCGACCGGCGGCGGTATCTGACGCCCGTTGCCGATCTCGTCTTTCTCAGCGGAGACATAGAAAAAGCCCCGGTCCTTCGACCGGGGCTTTTCCTTGTCGTTCGATGTCGCTGTCTCAGTGCGCGAGCACGGCCAGCAGCAACAGAGCCACGATGTTCGTGATCTTGATCATCGGGTTCACGGCCGGTCCGGCAGTATCCTTGTACGGGTCGCCGACGGTGTCACCGGTCACCGCGGCCTTGTGAGCCTCGGATCCCTTGCCGCCGAAATGGCCTTCCTCGATGTACTTCTTGGCATTGTCCCAGGCGCCGCCGCCCGCCGTCATCGAAATGGCGACGAAGATACCGGTGACGATGACGCCCAGAAGCATGGCACCGACAGCCGCGAAGCCATCAGCACGACCAGCGATGGCCGAGATCACGAAGAACAGTACGATCGGTGACAGTACCGGCAACAGCGACGGGATCATCATCTCCTTGATCGCCGACTTGGTGAGCATGTCGACGGCGCGGCCGTAATCCGGCCGATCCGTGCCCGCCATGATGCCGGGCTTCTCCTTGAATTGACGCCGGACTTCCTCGACCACCGCCTGCGCGGCGCGGCCGACAGCCAGCATCGACATGCCGCCGAACAGGTACGGCAGGCCGCCGCCGATCAGCAGGCCGACCACGACGTACGGGTTCTTGAGCGAGAAATCGACTGCTTTGATGCCCAGCTTGCCCTGCGCGATGAAGTAGTCGAGGTCGGACGTATATGCCGCGAACAACACCAGAGCACCGAGGCCGGCCGAGGCGATGGCGTAGCCCTTGGTAACGGCCTTGGTGGTGTTGCCGACGGCGTCGAGCGCGTCGGTGTTCTTACGCACTTCCTTCGGCAGGCCCGCCATTTCGGCGATGCCGCCGGCGTTGTCGGTGACCGGGCCGTAGGCGTCGAGCGCCACCACCATGCCCGCGAGCGCCAACATGGCAGTCGTGGCGATGGCGATGCCGAACAGGCCGGCCAGCACGTAGCAGATCACGATGCCGGCGCAGATCAGCAGCGCCGGTCCGGCGGTAGCTTCCATCGACATCGCGAGACCGGCGATGACGTTGGTGCCGTGACCGGTGACCGACGCCTTGGCGACGGCTTTGACCGGACGATAGTCGGTACCGGTGTAGTATTCGGTGATCCAGACGATGATGCCGGTGATGGCGAGGCCAACCAGCGAGCAGTAGAACAGCGACATGCCGGTGAACGACTTGTCGCCCACCTTCAGCACTGTGCTCATCCCGACCAGATAGTCGGTGACGAACCAGATGGCCGGGATCGACAGCACGGCGGCCACGATCACACCCTTGTACATCGCCCACATGATGTTGCCGTCCGAGCCGAGCCGGACGAAGTAGGTGCCGATGATCGAAGTGATGATGCAGGCGCCGCCGATGGCCAGCGGATAGGCCATCAGCTTGGAGACCAGCATCGGATCGGCGACGAAGAAGATCGACGCCAGGACCATGGTGGCGACGACCGTCACCGCGTAAGTCTCGAACAGATCGGCGGCCATGCCGGCGCAGTCGCCGACGTTGTCACCGACGTTGTCGGCGATGGTGGCCGGATTGCGGGGGTCATCTTCCGGGATGCCAGCTTCGACCTTGCCGACCATGTCGCCGCCGACGTCCGCACCCTTGGTAAAGATGCCGCCGCCGAGACGGGCGAAGATCGAGATCAGCGAAGCGCCAAAACCCAGCGAAACCAGGGCATCGATCATGTCACGGCTGGCACCGCCGACACCCATCTTGAGCAGGACCAGGTAGTAGCCGCCGACGCCGATCAGGGCGAGACCCGCAACCAGCATGCCGGTCACCGCACCCGCCTTGAAGGCGAGGTCAAGACCCTGGGCCAGGCTCTTCTGCGCGGCGACGGCGGTACGCACATTGGCGCGAACCGACACGTTCATGCCGATGAAGCCGGTAGCGCCCGACAGAACGGCGCCGATCAGGAAGCCAACGGCCGCATATTTGCCGAGCAGGATGGCGAGCACGACGAGGACGACGACGCCGACGATGGCGATCGTGGTGTACTGGCGCTTCAGGTAGGCGCCGGCGCCCTCCTGGATGGCCTGGGCAATCTCTTGCATGCGCGGCGTGCCAGCGTCGGCAGCCATGACGCGCGACGCGGTCACAACGCCGTAGAGCACGGCGATGACGCCGCAGCCTAGGACGGCCATAAGAACTGAAGACATCGTTTCTAACCTATTGTTTTTGCGGCATTTTCCGCCTGGCGCACGCCGAAGTCATTGACTCCCCCCGGCGCGAGGCGCGGCGGAAAATGACAGAACGGCCCCGTCCGCGCAAGGAAGGCAGTGGGAATAATCCCATTGCCTCAAAGGCTTGGCATCAGGCGCGCGAGGGATGCCGCAACCGGAAGACGGTAATGACGGCCAGGGCAATGAGAACCAGGGTCAGCGCCACATAGTTGAGGACGGCCCAACCCTCGAGTTCCAGGACTACGCTCGCCATCAGGCTGGCCACAGTCGTGACGCCGAACACCATGAAATCGTTGAAAGCCTGAGCCTTGCCGCGCTCGGACGGCCGGTAGGTGGTGGTGAGGAGTGTTGTGGCGCCAACGAACAGGAAGTTCCAACCCAGCCCATTCAAGGTCATGGTCAGCCGGAAGTGCCATTCGGTCACGCCCATCAGGGCCACGATGACGCCGGCAACCAGGACAGCGACGCCCGCAGTCATGACGTTGAAGATGCCGAAGCGGGAAATCAGGTGGCCGGTGAAGAACGACGGGAGGAACATGCCCATGACGTGCACGAAGATTGTGATCGGCGCCTCGGTCCGGCTCAAGCCGCACTGCACGATCGCCAGCGGCGACGCCGCCATGACGAAGGACATCACGCCAAAGGCGATAATGGCGCCGGCGCAGGCTACCATATAGGTCGGCTGGGTGACGATCTCGAACAGGGGACGCTGCGGCCCGGCCGTGTCCTCGGGCTTCACCGCAGGAAATTCGATGAAACCCAAGATAACAAAAACGAGGATGTGGACGACGACAACGGCCAGGAAACTGGCCTGGAAGAGCGGCACCCAGAGATCCGGCGTGAAGCGCGCGAGGCTCGGCCCGACGATGCCTGCGATCACGCCACCCGCCGTCACATAGGAGATTGCCTGGGCGCGAAATGCCCCGGGCGCCAGCTCGACGGCGGCAAAACGGTAGAGCTGCATGTTGGCGATGGCATTGCCGAGGAAGATGCCGCCCAGGCACATCACCGGGAAGCTGCCGAGGCCGAGGCCAAGGGCTGCCAGGGACGCACCCACCATGCCCATGACCGAACCCGTGCGGAAACCGAACTTGCGGCCGCGCCGCATCATCAGCATCGAGGCGGGAAACACCGTCAGCATGACGCCGAGGTGTTGCATGGTGATCGGCAGGTTCGCCCACATCCGCATGTCGGGCGAGACGATGGTGAGAACCGCCAGCGCCGACGAAGCGAACATCAAGGTGTTGCTGCTTTGCGTCAGGGCCTGGCACATCGCCAGCAACGCGATGTTGCGCAGTGATCGCGGTGGCATGCGCGTCGGCGTGGGCGCCGCGGGCGTTTCCTGTACTTTTATCGAACCGTCCATTGGGCGCGCACTCTATGCCCACGCCCTGCCCGTCCCAAGCAAATAGCCGTGAGCGCTGCGCGTCGGATGCAGTCCAGCTATGAGCCTGTGAAGCGACGAGAGCGTCAAAACTGGTGGAGTCAGAAGTGAACGAAGCCAGTGCGGGGTATGGGCGTCGCACGCCCGCCGACCGTGAGACGAACGCCCCGACCCTCGGCGAACCGGCCAATGCATGTCACCTTGACCCGCGCTTGCCGCGCCGCCTCCTGCAGGGCGCCAGCACGACGCGGCGGCACGGCGATCACGAGCTCATAGTCGTCGCCCCCACCCAGCACGTTGGCCCACAGCGCAGGCTCAACGGCCAATGCGCGCCGGGCCGCCATCGATAGGGGAACCCGCTCTCGCTCGATATGCACCGCGAGCCGCGACGTCGCTGCGATATGGCCCACGTCGGCCAGCAACCCGTCGGAAACGTCGGCCGTCGCGCGCGCGATGCCGATCAGACGGATTCCCAGCGCATTGCGCGGTTGCGGCAGCCGGTAGCGGTCCTCGAGGAGCTTGCGATCGCGCGCACCGATTCCCTTCAGCTTGCCGCACGCTACCCGAAGACCGAGGGCCGCATCGCCGATCGTACCGCTTGCCCATAAATCGTCGCCGGCGCAGGCGCCGCCGCGGCCCAGGCCCTTGCCGCGCGGCACCCGGCCGAAGGCCGTGATGGTGATCGTGAGCGGTCCCGGCGTTGCCACCGTGTCGCCGCCGCAAAGAACGATACCGTATCGGCGCTGATCCGAGGCCAGCCCGCGCGCAAAGTCCGCAACCCAGCGCTCCTGCCATTGCTCGGGAAGCGCCAGCGACAGTTGATAGGCGAACGGCGCCGCGCCACCGGCCGCAAGATCCGACAGGCAGACCCGCAGGGCTTTCGCGGCCACGCGCTCAGGCGATTCGTCGTCGAGGAAATGAACGCCGGAGATGATCGTGTCGGTCTTCACCGCGATGTCATGGCGAGCGTCGGCAGGGAGATAGGCGTTATCGCTTTCGAGACCACCAGCGCCGGCGAAAGTCCGGGCAAGTGGCGCAAAGTAGCGGGCAATCAGTTCGAACTCACCGATCCGCCGGCGGGACGCCATTGTCCCGTCACTTCACGAGTTCGGCCGGTCGCACCTGGCGCGCCACGCGGTCGAGCACGGAGTTGATGAAGCTCGGCTCGCCCTGGTCATAGAAGGCATGGGCGATCTCGACATATTCATTGATCACCACGCGCGGCGGCACGTCGGCGCGGTGAACGAGCTCGTAGGCGCCGGCCAGCAGGATCGCCCGCACAAGACGGTCGATGCGCGCCCAGGTCCAATCTTCGGCCAACGCCGCCGACACGATCTGTTCGAGCTCTTCCTTGTGCTGCGCGGCGCCTTCGACCACATCCTTGAACAGCGGCCGGTCGGCATCGCGGCGCATACCGCCCTCGCCCGCCTCGCCGGTACGCACGCCGATGAATTGCTCGATGATCTCGGCCGGCCCGTGCTGGCCTTCCTGCCACTGGTACAGCGCCTGCACGGCAGCCAGTCGCGCCGCCTGACGGCGACTGGGTGACGGTCGGTCGCTCACGTCTTCCTCCAGCGGCGGCCGAGCGCCACCATGGCGAGGCAGGCGTGGGCGGCGTCGCCGCCCTTGTCGCCACGGTCGATGGCGGCGCGCGCCCACGCCTGGTCTGCATTGTTAACTGTGACGATGCCATAGCCGATCGCCAGCCTGTCGCGGACCGAAAGATCCATCAGGCCCCGCGCACTCTCGCCGCAAACGTAATCGTAGTGTGTGGTCTCGCCGCGGATGACACAGCCCAGCGCCACGAAACCGTCGTAGTGTCTCGCCGCCAGCGCAATGGCGCCGGGAATTTCGAAAGCGCCGGGCACCACGACACACTCGGAGACGGCGCCGTTCTTCTTGATCTCACGCTCGGCGCCGGCGATCAGCGCATCGGCGATGTCGACGTAGTAACGCGATTCGACGATCAGAATGCGCGCATCCTTGACGCCATCGACGACCGGGCGGGCCGTCGGTGTTTCCGTCCGTGTCGACATGATCAGGGGACCCGGCGGCCGGGTACGGGCTTCTGGCCGGTGATCTTGAGGCCGAAGCCTTCCAGGCCGACCACGCTCTTCTTGCTGTTGGTCAGCAGCACCATTTCCTTGATGCCGAGGTCGATCAGGATCTGGGCGCCGACACCGTAGTCGCGCAATTCCTGGCCGGCCGGCTCGATCGGCTCGCCGGCGCGGCGGCGCTGCTCGGCCAGCACGACGGTAAGCGGCTCGCGGATCAGCACGATGACGCCGCGGCCTTCCTTGGAGATCTCGCGCATAGAAGCTTCGATCTCGCCGCCACGGCCGCCGCTACGCTGGCCGAGCGTATCGGTGAAGAGATTGACGGCATGCATGCGCACCATGACCGGGCCACCGGTCGCGGGATCGCCCTTCACCAGCGCCACGTGCTGCGCCATCGTCACCTTGTTCACGTACACAACGCAGCGGAAGTCGCCGCCGTAGGTGCTGTCGAGAGCAGTCTCGCTGATGCGCTTGACGATCGAGTCGTAGCGGCGACGGTAGGCGATCAGGTCGGCGATGGTGCCGATCTTGAGGCCGTGGCGCTGTGCGAAGGTGATGAGATCGTTGCGACGCGCCATTGTGCCGTCGTCGTTCATGATCTCGCAGACGACCCCGGCCGGCGTAAGGCCGGCCAGTCGCGCCAGGTCGACCGCGGCTTCGGTATGGCCGGTGCGCTCCAGCGTGCCGCCGTCGCGCGCGACCAGCGGGAAGACGTGGCCCGGTGTCACGATATCCTTGGGACCGCACGACGGGTCGATCGCCACTTGCACGGTGCGCGCGCGATCGGCCGCCGAGATGCCGGTGGTGACGCCTTCGCGTGCCTCAATCGAGACGGTGAAGGCGGTCTGGTGCCGCGTGCCGTTGTTCTGCGCCATCAGCGGCAGGCCGAGTTGCTCGACCCGCTCACGAGTCAGCGCCAGGCAGATCAGGCCACGAGCATGCTTGGCCATGAAGTTGATGACTTCGGGCGTCGCCCATTGCGCCGGGATCACGATGTCGCCTTCGTTCTCGCGGTCCTCGTCATCGACAAGGATGAACATCCGGCCCTTGCGGGCCTCCTCGATGATGTCTTCCGCAGCGGCCTTCACTTCACCGAAGGTGATCCGCCAAGCGTCCTTTTCGAGCGCGCTCATGATTTTCCGTGCTCCAACAATCGCGCAACGTAACGCGCGAGCATGTCGACCTCAAGGTTGACCCTCTGGCCTGTTTTGGCGTGTCCCAAGGTGGTGACCGCCTGGGTGTGTGAAATGATGTTGATGCCGAAGCGGTCGCCCGTGACTTCATTCACGGTGAGCGAGATGCCGTCGACGGCAACCGATCCCTTGGCGGCGATGAACCGGGCGAGGTCGGGCGGCGCCTCGAAGATGAAGCGCACGCTGCCGCCTTCGGGTGTCATCGAAACGACTTTCCCGACGCCATCGACATGGCCGTAGACCAGATGGCCGCCCAGCTCGTCGCCAAGCTTCAGCGACAGTTCGAGGTTGATCCGGCTGCCGATCGCCCAGTCGCCCAGATGCGTCTTGGCCAGGCTCTCGCCGGAAACCTCCACGGCGAACCAGTCGCCGCCCTTCTCGATCACGGTAAGGCAGCAGCCGGAGCAAGCAATCGAGGCGCCGATGGCGATCGGGATCATGTCGTGCTTGGTGCGCACGACGAAGCGGCGGTCGCCGGCCTGGCTGCCCGGGGTGACCGTGGCGATCTCGCCGATATCCGTGACGATGCCCGTGAACATGGTACTACCTAAGTCCGCCTGTGCCAGGTTTCCAGTGTGTCGGTGCCCACGATCCGGCTGGAAACCAGCCTGAACCGGGGCGCGAAATCTAACCGGCCGATCGCCAAAGGACCGACCGCAGAGCGGCTGTCTTCGCCCAGGACGACCCCTGCCCGGTAGCTGCTGATACGGTCGACCAACCCTGCCCGCAGGAAGGCCGCGGCGACCTGCCCGCCACCTTCGATCAGCACGCTCGAATAGCCCAGGTCGCCCAGCTTCTTGGCGACGGCCGCGACATCGACCCTGCCCTCGCCGCGTGCCGGCGTCTCAATGACGTTGATTCCCCTGTGATGCAACTGCTCGACGCGCGACGCTTCAGCGCCGGCATGAAACAGCAGCACGGGTATCGTCTTCGCTGTCGTCGCCAGTTTCGATGTGGCGGACAAGCCGGCCTTCGAGTCGAGGACGATGCGGTCCGGTGAATAGGCTCCGAGGCCCGGCAGCCGGCATGTGAGATCGGGGTCGTCGGCCTCGACGGTGCCGGCACCGACCAGGATGGCGTCGTGGAGGCTGCGCAGGCGATGGCCGTCGGCGCGCGCGGCCTCGCCGGTGATCCATTTGCTCTCGCCCGAGGCCGTGGCGATCCGCCCATCGAGCGAACTCGCCAATTTGAGATGGAAGAGCGGCCGGCCCTCCTTCACGCGCAGAAAGAAGCCCACGTTGATCTCGGTCGCTGCTGCCGCCGCCTCGCCGACCTCGACGGCAATTCCCGCCGCCACCAGCCGCGCATGGCCCTGCCCCTTTACACGCGGGTCGGGGTCCTCAATCGCCGAGACCACACGGCTAACGCCTGATGCGATCAGCGCGTCGGCACAGGGTGGCGTCTTGCCGTGATGGGCGCAGGGCTCGAGCGTCACATAGACGGTGGCGCCCTTCAGCGGCTCGTGCGCACTGGCGATGGCATCCGCCTCGGCGTGCGGCCGGCCGCCGTCCCGGGTGCGGCCGCGCGCGATCACGCGTCCATCGCGCACGATCACGCATCCCACGGCCGGGTTCGGCCAGGTGCGGCCGAGCGATCGGCGCGCCAGCGCGAGCGCCGCGCGCATCATCGCATCAGTCCTTCAGGCTGGCCGTGTCGGCAAGGTCGGAGATGAACTCCTCGAAGTCCCGGGCCTCGCGGAAATTGCGATAGACCGAGGCGAAGCGCACGTAGGCCACCGGATCGAGCGCGCGCAGCGCGTCCATCACCAGTTCGCCGATCTGCGTCGAGGGAATCTCGCTCTCGCCAGAGCTTTCGAGGCGGCGCACGATGCCGTTCACCACGCGCTCGACGCGCTCGGGATCGACAGGCCGCTTGCGGCAGGCCACCGAGATCGAGCGCGCGAGCTTGTCGCGGTCGAACTGCACGCGCTGGCCGTTCTTCTTCACCACCGTCAGTTCGCGCAGCTGCACGCGCTCGAAGGTGGTGAAGCGCGAGCCGCACGACGGGCAGTAGCGCCGCCGGCGGATCGCCGAATTGTCGTCGGTCGGCCGCGAGTCCTTAACCTGTGTGTCCTCGTGACCGCAAAATGGACAGCGCATCTCGTCCCCCCGTTATTCTCTGGCCTGGCGCGTCGTCAGTCGCGGTAGATGGGAAAGCGGGCACAGAGCGTATGCACCTTGGCCCGCACTTCTTGTTCGACCTGGGCATCCCCGTCCGGGCCGTTCTTGGCAATTCCATCGAGCACGTCGGCGATCAGGTGACCAATCTGGCGGAACTCGGCTGTACCAAACCCGCGCGTCGTGCCGGCGGGCGAACCCAGCCGCACGCCCGAGGTGATCGTGTACTTCTCCGGGTCACCCGGAATGCTGTTCTTGTTCACCGTGATGCCGGCGCGGTCGCGCACCTTCTCCGCCGAAACGCCGGTCGCCTTCTTCGGGCGCAGGTCGACCAGCATGACGTGACTGTCGGTTCCGCCCGAGACGATCTTGAGGCCGCGCTCGGTCAAGGCGGCAGCGAGCGCGCGCGCATTGTCGATGACGTTCTGGGCGTAGATCTTGAAGTCCGGCCGCAACGCCTCCCCGAAGGCCACCGCCTTGCCGGCGATGATGTGCATCAGCGGACCGCCCTGGAGGCCCGGGAACACCGCGGAGTTGATCTTCTTGCCGATCTCCGCATCGTTCGACAGCACCATGCCGCCGCGCGGGCCGCGCAGCGTCTTGTGCGTCGTCGTCGTCACGACATGGGCATGCGGCAAGGGACTCGGGTAAACGCCGGCTGCGACCAGGCCGGCATAGTGCGCCATGTCGACCATGAAGAACGCGCCGATCTCATCCGCCACCCTGCGGAAGCGCGCCCAGTCGATGTGGCGCGAATAGGCTGAGGCGCCGGCCACGATCAGCTTTGGCTTTTCGCGGCGCGCCACCTCTTCCATCTGCTCGTAGTCGATCAGGTGGGTGTCGGCTTTCACGCCGTAGGACACGACCTTGAACCATTTGCCCGACTGGTTGGCGGGCGAGCCGTGCGTGAGATGGCCGCCTTGGTCGAGCGCCATGCCCATGAAGGTATCGCCGGGCTTCAGAAGCGCCATGAACACGGCCTGGTTGGCCTGGGCGCCCGAATGCGGCTGGACGTTGGCGAAGGAGCAGTTGAACAGTCGGCAGGCGCGCTCGATGGCGAGCTGCTCGGTCTTGTCGACCTCCTCGCAGCCACCGTAGTAGCGCCGTCCGGGGTAGCCCTCGGCATACTTGTTGGTCAGGACCGAACCCGCCGCCTCGAGCACGGCCCGGGAGACGATGTTCTCCGAGGCGATCAGCTCGATCTGCTCGCGCTGGCGGTCGAGTTCGCCTTTCACGGTCGCATATATGGCCGGATCGGCCTCGGCGAGACTCTGCGTGAACATAGGCAATGGCGAATCGGACAACTTGGCAGCAGCTTGACTCATCTCGCTCAGTCCTTCGAAAGCTTGGCGACGCGGCCGCCATGGCGGCCGCCTTCGAACTCGGTATTCAGGAAGACCTTCAGCGCCGCCCGTGCAGTTTCGGTGCCGATCAGGCGCTGGCCGAAGGCCACGACGTTGGCATTATTGTGCTCGCGCGACAGGCGAGCCGAGGTTTCATCATGAACGAGCGCGGCACGCACCTTGGGGTTGCGGTTGGCAGCGATCGAAATGCCGATCCCCGTCCCGCAGACCAGGACGCCGCGCCCGGCCCGGCCCGAGGCGATGGCCTCGCCCATGGCCCGGCCGAAGTCAGGATAGTCGACCGACGCCGTTGAATTTGTGCCGAGATCGAGCACATCGTGACCTGCTTGTTGCAGGTCGCGTTTGAGCAGTTCCTTCAGGTCGAAGCCGGCATGATCCGACGCGACCGCGATGGTGGCCCCCGCCATCTCGACGATCGATCCCCTCTAGCTGTTGAGTCCCCGAGTACCATATCCGGGGTGACGGCGCTACCGGCCCCCAAAATCGTGGGAAGTGAGCCACAAGACCCTGAATTCCAGCGAAAAAGGCCCGACTCTCGTCGGGCCTTTCCGGTGCAGATATGCGCCTACTTCTTCATCGGGGACGACTTGCCGTCCTTCCAGACATAGATGTCGTAGACCGGGTTCTTGATGTCGCCCTTGGCGTCGAATTCGAGCACGCCGACAGCGGAGTCGTACTTGCCGGACCGCAGAGCCGTGGCAACTGCCACCGCGTCGGTCGACTTGGCCTTCTTGGCGGCGTCAGCCCACGCCTTGACCGCTGCGTAGCTGAACAGCGTGTAGCCTTCCGGATTGTACTTGGCATCGCGGAATTTCTTCACGAGCGCCGCATTCTTCGGATCGTCCTCGGCCTTGGGCGGGAACGACATCAGCACGCCGTTGGTGGCGGCGCCGCCCAGCTGGGCGAATTCGGCGGTTTCGAGTGCGTCGAAGCCCACCATGTTCGCAGCCAGGCCCTGTTCGCGCGACTGCTTGATGATCAACGCGCCAGCGGTGTGGTAGCCGCCGAGTACGATGATGTCGATCTTCGCCTGCTTCATCTTGTTGATGATCGCGGTGAAGTCCTTGTCGGTGTCGTTGTAGGCCTCGTACATCGTTTCCTTCAGGCCTCCCTTGTTGAGGGCCTTCTTGGTCTCGTCGGCCACGCCTTTGCCGTACGGCGACTTGTCGTGAAGGATCGCGACCTTGGCGGTCTTGTTGTTCTTCAGAATGTAGGCGCCGACGGTGGCACCCTGGACGTCGTCACGGCCGCAGGTGCGGAACACCGTTGTGTTGCCCTTGGCCACAGCGTCGTCGGTCAGCTTGGGATTGGTCGAAGCCGGCGTGATCTGCAGGATCTTGCCTTCCTTGTAGATGTCCGAAGCCGGGATCGACGAGCCGGAGCAGAAGTGGCCGGCCACGAAGACGACCTTGTCCGAGACCATCTTGTTGGCGACCGCCGTCGCCTGCTTGGGATCGCAGGCATCGTCGCCGATGACGAGCTGGAGCTTCTGGCCATTGACCCCGCCGGCGGCATTGATTTCCTCGACCGCCATTTCGGCGCCGCGCTTGAGCTGCTCGCCGAAGGCCGCGTACTGGCCGGTCATCGGGCCGGCCGAACCGATCTTGATTTGCGCGAAAGCCGGCGTTGCCATCACGGCGAGGGCTGCGATGGCAAGCGGGCCGTAGAACTTCTTCATGCGCGTCTCCTTGGTTGACTCCCCCCACGGATGTGGAGTCTGGCCGACAGCTTAGTGCCGCTCCTCCCAGCCCAGCAAGCCTTTGCGACGGTAGAGCCAGGGATACTGCTGGACCATCTGGCGCGACCGCGTGAGGCGGTAGGCGAAAGCGCCGATCGACATTTGCACGGCCCAGCCCAGCAAGAATCCGGCCACCGACCACAATTCTCCACCGCCCAGGGCGTAATCGAGAAAGCGCAGCGTGGCCGACAGCAGCGCCGTGTAGAACACCATCTGCCCCCAATGGCGCCAGGTAATCGCCAGGCCCTGCCCGGCGGCAAAGGACGCGGGACCGACCAGCACGAGGTTCAGTAGCACGACGTTGAACAGCGTGTCGCCGAACCACTCGAACATGAAGGTGTCGATCGGGCTCACGTCTGGCTGCCTTCGAGATAGGCGGCGCGGACTTCGGCGTTGGCCAGCAATTCGCGCCCCGTGCCGGTCATCCGCACCCGGCCGTTGACCAGGACGTAGCCACGGTCGGCGAGCCGCAATGCGTGAAAGGCGTTCTGCTCGACCAGGAAGATCGTGACGCCGTCATCGCGGGCGATGCGCCGGATCGACTCGAAGATCTGGCGGACGATCAGCGGTGCCAGCCCAAGCGACGGCTCGTCCAGCAGCAGCAACCGGGGCCGGCCCATCAGCGCGCGCCCGATCGCCAGCATCTGTTGCTCGCCGCCGGACAGGGTGCCGCCGCGCTGCGTGCGCCGCTCAGCGAGCCGCGGGAACATCGTGAACACCCGCTCGAGGTCCTGCCGGAAGTGCGCGGGATCGGCGAGCGTGGCGCCCATCTGGAGATTCTCCAGTACGCTCATGCGCGGAAAGATACGGCGCCCCTCCGGAACCTGGGCCACGCCACGCCGCACGATTTCGTGGGTCGGCAGGCCTGCGATGTCCTCGCCGTCGAGCCGGATGGTCCCCGCCCGCGCCCGCGGGTTGCCGCAGATCGTCATCAGCAAAGTCGACTTGCCGGCACCGTTGGCGCCGATCAACGTCACGATCTCCCCCTTCGCGACGTCCAGATCGACGCCGTGCAACGCCTGAATCGCGCCGTAATAGGTCGCCACGTCCTTGACCGAGAGCATCGGAGGCTCAGCCATCGAGCCCCTCCTCATCGGTGCCGAGATAGGCGCGGATCACCGCGGGGTTGCTCTGGATCTCGGCCGGCGCGCCCTCGGCGATCTTGCGGCCGTAGTCGAGCACGACGATGTGGTTGGAGATGTTCATGACCACGCTCATGTCGTGCTCGATCAGCAGCACACCCGTACCGTCGACGTCCCGGATCGACACGAGAAGCTGGTTGAGCTCGGCCGATTCGCGCGGGTTGAGGCCGGCGGCCGGCTCATCGAGACATAGAAGCCTGGGCTCAGTGCACATGGCGCGGGCGATCTCGAGCCGGCGCTGCGCGCCGTAGGGAAGCTCGCCGGCCGGCCGGTCGGCATCGCCGAGCAGGTCGATGCGCTCGAGCCAGGCGCGCGCCAGTCCGATGGCCGCCTCTTCCGCACGGGCAAAGCGACGCAAGCCCAGGAGGCCGTAGACGCTCCAGCCCGAGGCGCGCATCAGCTTGTTATGCTGGGCGACGAGGAGGTTCTCCAGCACGGTCATGCCGGAAAACAGGCGGATGTTCTGGAACGTCCGCGCCACTTTCGCGCGTTGGCCGATCTCGTGACCCAGCATGCGCTCCAGCAGATACTCGCGCTCGCCGCCGCTCAATGTGAGGCGGCCGATCGTCGGCTTGTAGAAACCGGTGATGCAATTGAAGACGGTCGTCTTGCCGGCGCCGTTGGGACCGATGATGGCGGTGATCTCGCGCGACCGCGCGGCAAACGAGACATCGTCGACCGCCAGCAAACCGCCGAAGCGCATCGTCAGATGCTCGATCTCGATCAGCGGTTCGCTCACGGACCGCCTCCCGAACCTGCGGGATGCAATCGCACGGACGGCTGGCGATCGGCGATCAGGCCGCGTGGACGGAACACCATGATCAGCACCATAGCGAGGCCGAATGCCAGCATGCGGTAGTTGCCGAGGTCACGGAACCATTCCGGCAGTCCGATGAGTAGCACTGCTGCCAGGACGACGCCGATCTGACTGCCCATCCCGCCCAGCACGACGATGGCAAGGATGATCGCCGATTCAATGAAGGCGAAGCTCTCCGGGCTGATGAAGCGTTGCTTGGCGGCGAAGAACGAGCCGGCGAAGCCCGCGAACATGGCGCCGATGGCGAAGGCCGTGAGCTTGGTGTTGGTCGGATTGATGCCGAGCGCCCGGCAGGCGGTCTCGTCTTCGCGCAGCGCTTCCCAGGCACGGCCGACCGGCAGCCGCCGCATGCGCTGGGTGAACAGGTTGGTGATCAGCGCCAGCATCAGGATGATGTAATAGAGAAAGATAAGGCGATGGTTGCCGTCGAAGGTGATGCCCAGCATCTCTGACACGGTCTGCTTTCCGGCTGGCGGCGTTTCGGAAAACACCGCACCGAACAGCGTCGGCCCGGGGATGGAGCCGATCCCGGCCGGACCGTTGGTGAAATCGACCCAGTTCAGGAGCACCAGGCGGATGATCTCGCCGAAACCCAGGGTGACGATCGCGAGGTAGTCGCCGCGCAGCCGCAAGACGGGAAAGCCCAGCACGATGCCGAACAGCGCGGCCATCATCCCGGCGAGCGGCAGCACGGTCCAGAACCCCAGGCCATGCTGCGTACTGAGCAGCGCATAGGAGTAGGCGCCCACGGCATAGAAGGCGACATAACCGAGGTCGAGCAAGCCGGCGAGGCCGACCACGATGTTGAGACCCCAACCCAGCATCACATAGGTCAGGATCAGCACCGCGAGATCCATTGTCTTCTGGTCGGCCGCCGGCGTGAACGGCAGGAGCACCGCGGCCACGAGCAACAGCCAGCCGAACCATTTCGTGCCGGCCTGGCCCAGGGCCAGGCCCGTGGGCGTCCCTGCCGCGGCCGTCATGGTGCCGCGCGCCCATGGCCAGATGCCGCGGATCACCAGCATCACGCCGCCCAACGCCACGAACCAATGCAGGAAGCCCGACGGCAGTTTCAGCTGCGAGGCCCCGACCCCGATCATCGCCACGCCCAGAGCCACGACCGGCCAACGCAAGCCTGCTGCCGTCAGGGATAGGCCGAGGCGACCGACGAAGATTGTGACGATCGCGACAGCAAGATCGGCGAATTGGTAGTCGAAGCTGAGGCCGGTGCGCGATCCGACGTCGACGGTCCGGAAACCGACGATGAAAATGCCAAGTGCCGCCGCAACGAAGGCCGTGAGGGCCGCGTCCTTCAACATCGAGGGGAAACGTACGCCCATTTCGTCAGACCTTCTCGATCTCCGGCTTGCCGAGCAACCCGGTTGGCCGGAAGATCAGGACGAGGACGAGAATGGCGAAGACGGCAACGTCCTTGTATTCGCTCGAGAAGTAGCCCGCCCAGAACACCTCGATCAGGCCGATCATCAGGCCGCCCAGCATTGCCCCCGGCAGAGAGCCGATGCCGCCGAGCACGGCCGCGGTGAAGGCTTTTATGCCGGCCAGGAAACCGATGTAGAAGTCGATGACGCCATAATACATCAGGAACAACATGCCGGCGACGGCGGCCAGCGCCGCTCCCAGAACGAAGGTGAGCGAGATGGTGCGATCGACATTGACGCCCAGCAACGCCGCCATCTTCATGTCCTGCTCGCAGGCACGCTGCTGGCGGCCGAGAGACGTCCGCGCGATCAGCCAGGTGAAGCCCGCCATCAGAACGACGGTCACCACCACGATGATGATCTGCAGCCAACTGACACGAACGTCGAAGCCGTCGGCGCTGAACAGGTTGAAGCCTCCCGAGACGATCTGGCCGCCGGGTTTGGGCCGCGCGCCCTGCACGAGTTGCACGTAGTTTTGGAGCGCGATCGACACGCCGATGGCGGAAATCAGCGGCGCCAGACGGAACGATCCCCGCAGGGGCCGATAGGCTGCCCGCTCGACCGCCCAGCCATAGACGGCGGAAAAGGCCATCGCCATCAACAATACCAGCAGGATCGCCACGGGGGCGGAACCGATACCGAGAAAGCTGCAGATCATGAATCCGATCAACGAGATGAACGCGCCGATCATGAAGACTTCGCCGTGGGCGAAATTGATCATGCCGATTATGCCGTAGACCATCGTGTAGCCGATGGCGATCAGGCCGTAGATGGCTCCCAGCGTGATGGCGTTGATCAGCTGCTGCGAAAAATACGCCATGCCCCTGCTTTCCCCCTGCCCTGCGACCTACGACGGTTTCAGCAAGACCTGCAAGACTGTACCGGCCTTCCGGGGCGGATTGAAATGGACGATCTCAAAATGACCCGTGTGCAAATCGCGGACCATGGCGCTTTCGTCGCGAAGAGCAAACCGGTGTTCAAAGGGCGCCGGCGGTATAGAATAGGCCTATGGATAATCCTTCTTATGACCTCATCGTCGTCGGCTCCGGGCCGGCCGGCCTCACCGCCGCCACCGAAGCCGCCCGCGCCGGCCTCAAGTGCCTGTGTCTCGACAAGCTCGCCCCGGGCGGCGTGCTGATCAACCTGAACGAACTACACGACTTCGACGAGATCTTCACCGGCACCCAGATGGCGTCGCAGTTGACCGACGATGCTGTTGTTGCCGGCGTCGAAATCGGCTTCGGCGAGGTGGTGAACCTTTCCGGAAACGGTCCGTGGACGGTCGAGACCGCGGACGGCGAACACCACACCGCCCGCGCCGTGGTGATCGCCACCGGGCTCAACAAGGGCCGGCTCGGTCTTCCGAACGAAGACGAGTACGAAGGCCGTGGCCTCTCCCACTGCGCCGCTTGTGACGGGCCGCTCTATACCGGCCTCCCCGTCATTGTGGCCGGCGCCGAGGGCTGGGCCGCTCTCGAGGCCAAGGAACTGACCGGTTTGGCGGCCAAGGTCACCGTGGTCGGCACGCCACCCGCGGAGAAGCCCGAAGGCGTCACCTTCATCGACGGTCGCATCGTCGGCCTGGACGGCAACGACGGCCTGCAGTCCGTCACCATCGAAGCCGATGCAACGCGGAACACCATTCCGGCCAGCGCGGTGTTCGTCTATGTCGGCCAATCTCCCGCTGCGGAATTCCTGCCGGAATCGCTTGCACGCGACGCTTCAGGGCATATCGTAGTGGATGCGGACGGTCGCACGTCGATGCCGACGATCTTTGCGGTAGGCGATGTGCGGGCCGGCGGACGCCAATACCTGGCAGATGCCATTGCCGACGGCCACCGCGCGGCTATGGCGATCGGCGCGACGCTGGGTAAAACGAGTTGAAGAGGAGTGATCATGCTTATCGTCAATCCGACTTTTGGTCTCGCGGCGGCCGCGGGCCCCACGGTGGCGCTGAAGCCGATCAACTGGGCGACCGACGCGATCGCGCTCATGTCGAACTCCAAGCCGAATGCGCGCGAGCTGCTCGAGGGCGTGAAGGCCAAGCTCGGCGCCTTCCGCAACGTCGACAACATCGAGTTCCACGCCAAGAACAGCGCCAGCCAGGCCGCCCCCAAGGAACTGATCCAGGCGGTCGCCGGGAAGTATCGCGCGGCGCTCCTTGCGTTAGGGGATTGAGGGTCCTGTTCATCGTGGAGTTTCCACGACAGCATCGAACTCGAGAAACTCGGCATCACGGCCTACGTGATCGCCACTGAGACCTTCAAGCCGCTCGTGCTTGCCCAGGCCAAAGCCCGCAAGATTGAGCCCAAGCTTATCGTCGTGAAGCACCCGGTGGGTGGCCTCAACGCCGAGGAGCTGCGCGAGCGCATCGAAACCGCGACCCAAGGCCTTCTCGAGGCGACGAAGAAATGACGGATATCGCCGAACAGGAAGTCATCGACATCGGCGATATGGATGTCGAGACGTTCAACGAGTTCGCCACGCAGCAGGGCTGGAGCGACGGCATGCCGCTCTTCGTGCCGACCGAAGCGAAGGTGGCGAAGTTCGTCGAGACGGTGCGCGGCGACAATCGGCCCTACTCGCCCGTACCGCCGCGCCAGATCGTGCCGACCATCCAGGCGATGGCCGCCAACGCCGTGATGGCGGGCTGCAAGCCGGAATACTTCCCCGTGGTGACGGCAGCGATGCGCAGCGTGCTCGAGCCCGACTTCAATCTGCACGGCACCCTCGCCACGACGCACTCCTGCGCGCCGATGGTCATGATCAGCGGACCGATCCGCAAGGAGCTCAACGTCAACTGCTCCTCCAACTGCTTCGGCCAGGGCTGGCAGGCCAACGCTACGATCGGCCGCGCGCTCGGCTTGATGCTGCTCAACATCGCCGGCGCCAAGCCCGGCGAGATGGATCGCTCGACCCAGGGCAATCCCGCCAAGTTCACCTTCTGCTTCGGCGAGAACGAGGAAGAGAACCCCTGGACGCCCTACCATGTGCAGCGCGGCTTCAAGCCGACAGACAACGTGGTGACGGTGATGTCGGGTGAAGGCCCGCACAACCTCAACGACCACGGCTCGACCACGGGCGACGGCCTGCTGACGACCTTCGCCGGCGGCATGGCGACGCCGGGCGCCAACACGGTGTACGGCAAGGGCCCGAGCTTCATCATCATCGGCCCCGAGCACGCCGCGACGCTCAAGCGCGACGGCTTCACCATCGAAACCATCCGCGAGGAGTTGTGGCAACGCTCGCGCATACACATCTCGCGCGTCTCCAAGGGGAACCTCGATACCTACGCCAGCACCGGCCACGAACCGGAAGGCGACTACCTGCGCATCGGCCGTTCGCCGCAGGACTTGCACATCACCGTGGCGGGCGGTCCGGGCAAGCACTCGGCCTTCATCCCGTCGTTCGGCGGCACCATGGTCGCCTGCACGCGCATCCAATGACCGAGTGGTGCGGCTGGCCCGTCGTAGCTGAGTCGACGGGCTGGGAGGCCGCGCAACAGATCCTGACCGACGCCGAATTGTCGGACGGCCTGCCGCTCGTGCCGCCGACGCAGAAGCGCCTCGACGCCATGGCCGCCGGCCTCGCAGATGGCACCGAATCGCGTGGCGCCATGCCGCCGATGTTCGGCGACATCACGCCCGAAGCGATCGCCTACCAATGTGTGATTGCCGGCTGCCGGCCGGCCGAACTGCCGGTGGTGATGGCCGCGGCCGAAGCAACGCTGGAGCCTGACTTCAACCTGCTGGGGATCGCGACCACGACAGGCACGGCCTGCGTGGCGCTCTGCGTCCATGGCCCGCTCGCCCGCACGCTCGGCATCAATGCCGGCACCAACTGCCTCGGCCCCGGCAACCGCGCCAACGCCAGCATCGGCCGCGCGCTGCAACTCGTGATCCGCAACATCGGCGGCGCCCGCTCGGACGTCGGCGACATGGCGACCATGGGCCAGCCCGGCAAGTACACCTTCTGCTTCGCCGAACGGAACGATGGGCCCTTCCCGACGCTGACCGCGCGGCGCGGCCTCGGCGGCGACGCCAGCGCTTTCACGGTGATGGGTATTTCCGGCACCGCCGAGGTGTTGCCGGGCGACGGCGAGGGAGCGACGCCCGAGGCCATCCTCTCCCCCATCGCGACGGCGATGCGGGCCGCCATCGTCATGTCCGGCATGGGCCGCAAGAACGAGCGCGGCGAGCAGGTTTTCCTGCTGCCACTCGAGATGGCAGAGAAGATCGTCCGGCACGATGGCTGGGATTTGGCGCGCGTACAGCGCTATCTGTTCGACGAAGGCCAGGGCGTGGCCAGCGCACCCGACGCCATCCATCCCATCGTGACCGGCGGCGCCGGATACAAGATGAGCTACCTGCCGATCTGGGGCGGCGGCTCGCAGACGGTGACGCGGGCTCTCTAGCGGTTCAGCTCTTCCAGCCGAGCCAATCGCAGATGCCGCGGCCCATCACGCACTCCAGGTCGGAGCCTTTCAGCCAGGGCATTTCCTCAGTGAACATGGTGACACCCTGGCGATAGCTGCAGGGTAGCCTTGACCAGTCGGTGCCCCAGAAGGTGCGCTTCGGTCCAAAGGCTTCGAAGACGCGACGGATGTAGGGATGCAAGGAACGAAAGGGATAGGTCTTGTCATCGACGTAGCACGGCATGGCTGAGACCTTGGCGGCAACGTTCGGCCGCTTGGCGAGCGCCAGCACGTTGTCGAGAGTGGCGAAGTTCACCGCCTCGGTGACTCCCTTGCCGCTCTTGAGGCCGAGATGGTCGAGGACCAGGTGCAGGCCGGGATAGCGCTCGGCGACCTTGTCCGCGAGATGCATGTATTCATGATGGAACAGCACCATCGCCGGAATACCGGCCTTCTCCATTTCGCCCCACACCCAGTCGAAGCGGCCATCGATCAACGGCTGGCGCAGGATTTCGGTATGAAACGTGAAGCGCATGCCGAGCATGCCCGGCTGCTTCTTCCAGCCGGCGACCTGGCCGCGGGCATCGGGCGCATCGGGATCGAAGCGGCCCATGATGGCGAGGCTATCGGGATGTGCAGCGGCCGCTTCGAGGGCGACGTCGTTACGGTCGCCTTCCCATGAGGGCGGCACCAGGATCACGCGGTCGACGCCGGCCTTGTTCATCTCGGCCAGCAGCTCGTCCTTGCCGAGCGGCGCGCGGTGCGGCTCGGCGCGGGCGGGCCACGGTCGCTCCGGCGTATTGGCGGCCCAGATGTGAACCTGCGCGTCGACGATCATCACTGCCACCGCAATACGCGGCGGACCAGCCCGGCAATCAACCACATGCCGAAGCCCCAGAACGCGTACACCAGCGGCACGATCACGACCCCTGGCATGCGAAAGCCGCCACCGACCGGTGAACCCTTGATCGGCAGAACGACGAACCAATTGACCAGGGTCACGACCACGCCGGCGAACAGTATCCAGCCCAAAGGCCCGTTCAGGACACGCGGCAGGCGAGGCACCACGCAAGCTGCGGCGATGCCCCATAAGCCTCCCCAGAAGGCCGACGAGAGAATCGCCGGCACACCGAACGGTGGTAACGGGCGCATGCTGTACAGCGGCACCTTGAGCAACCCGAGTTCATTGGCGATGAGAAACCCGAGTTGATGGAAGATCAGTACGCTCACCGAGCCCGCAAGAAATCCAACGATGACGGTACGCATCATTACTTCTCCCTTGCGGCATCCTGTGGTCGCCGCTCGCGCCAGGGTCGCGCCTGTTCGAGCTGCGCCGCCAGCGAGAATAGCATTTCTTCGGCGCCGAAGCGGCCAACGAAATGCAAGCCGACAGGCAGTCCGTCCGCTGTCCATTCCAGCGGCATCGACATTGCCGGCACGCCCGTGGCGTTGCACACCGCCGTGAACGGAATCATGGGCGCGAGCCCCTCCTCGTAGCCTTCCAGTGACCTGTCCATCCGGACCGTCCCGAGCGGCAGGCTCGTGCGCGCGATCGTCGATGACAGCAGCACATCGAACTTATCGAAGAAGGCGCCGAGCAGCCGGCCCGTCCGGTGGAACGTCTGGACCGCGCGAATGTAGTCGTGGGCGCTGATGGCTGCGCCGCGCTCGGCATAGAGCCGCGTCACGGGCTCGAGGTCGTGCGGCCCGGGGATACGACCACCGGCCCGGACCAAAATGTTCGTATGGGTGTTGGCGCACGTCACCGTCCCGAAGGCCGCGCCGGTCGCTGCGGCGTCGTAGTCGGGACTGGCTTCCTCGACGTGGTGCCCGAGTTCGGCCAGCAACTTCGCCGTCCGCTCGACCGCGCCCACCAATACCGGATCGAGTGACACGCCACCCACAGGCTTGCGCATGAAGGCCACGCGCAGCTTCCCCGGCGGGCGTCGCGTGGCGTCGAGGAAAGTGCCTTCCATCGGTGGCGCCCGATAGGGATCACCCGGCTCTCCGCCCGCCAGCGCATCGAGCAGCGCCGCACTGTCGCGCACCGAGATCGATACGCAAAGCTGCGCGCCCGCTCCGGCCAGGGTTTCGCCGATCGGCGCCAGGCTCACCCGTCCGCGCGACGGTTTCAGGCCGAACAGGCCACAAAGCGACGCCGGGATGCGGATCGACCCGCCGCCGTCGGTGGCGTGCGCCATCGGCAGGCCGCACGCCGCGACGACCGCCGCCGAGCCGCCCGATGACCCACCCGGGGAAAGATCCTTGCGCCACGGGTTCACCGTCGCGCCGCCGAAGGCGGGCTCGGTCGTGGGCGCCAGGCCGAACTCGCTGGTGTTGCTGCGACCCACGATCACCAGCCCGGCACGCCGCATGCGGGCCACGGCCGCGCTATCGGCGGTGGCGACCGGCTGATCGGCGAAGAATTTCGAGCCCAGGGTCGTCGGCGTGCCGGCGCATTCGGCCATGAGCTGCTTCACGACGAAGGGCACGCCATGGAAAGGCCCCTCGCCCGCTGCCGCGATGGACTTGTCGAGGAGCGCGCCATCGTAGAAATTGGTAATGGCGTTCAGCGATGTGTTGAGCTTGCGCAAGTGCGCGATCGACCCGTCGACCAGCTCACGGACGCCGATCTTGCGCGTCCTGACCAGTTCGCCCACGGCCAGCGCATCATGGGTCGCAAAGAGATCGTCCACTGACTAGTTCCGCCAGCGCGCGAGATTGGCGGCGACGAAGGCGTCGTCGTGCAGTTCGGGATAGGTCGCATAAAGACGGTCGATGCCCGCGCTCTGGCCCGGGCTCAGCTTCTCGTGCGGATCGAGGCACTCGATGGAGGTCATCAGGCCCTGCCGGCGGAGGATCTCGTGGCAACCAGGGATGCAGCCAGCGAAATCGTGGTCGACGTCGAACACCACGCTGTTGCAGTCGGTCACGAAGGAATCGAGCGCCAGCACCTCGGGCGGAACCGCACCCGCCGACACCGAGAGCTTTAGCCGCTCCAGGAGTTTCACGGCACCGCGCGTCCACACGCTCCAGTGTCCCAGCAGGCCTCCGCGGAAACGCAGCGTAATCTCGCGATTGCCGGTGCGCACCACCATCGGCGTCACGAGATCGGCCACGATATGATCGTCGTTTCCGGTGTAGAGCGTGATGCGTTCCTCGGCATGGGCCTGGGCGATGCCGAACGCCACATCGAGCGTGCGGTAGCGATTGAACGGCGCCACCTTGATGGCCACGACATTGTCGATGGCAGCGAAGCGTGTCCAGAAGCCGCGCGACAGCGGAATGCCGCCCACCGCCGTCTGGAGATAGAAGCCGATCAGCGGCATTTCACGCGAGACCGCCGTGCAGTGCTCGATCAGCTCGTCTTCGCTCGCCCCTTTTAGCGCGGCGAGTGAAAGAAGCACGGCGTGATAACCCAGTGCCCGTGCCGTACGGGCTTCCTCGACCGCCTGCGCCGTCTTGCCGACGGCGCCTGCGATCATCACCAACGGCCGGTCGGTCCATTCGCGCGCCGTCTCGATGGCGAGTTCCAGGACGGGCCGGTAGAGTCCGACCTCTCGGATAGCGAACTGGGTGGAGTGGACGCCCACGGCGAGGCCGCCGGAGCCGGCATCGACATAGTAGCGACCGATCGCCTGCTGGGACTGCTTGTCGAATGTGCGATCGGGACCAAGCGCCAGCGGGTGCGCGGGGATCACTGCGCCTTCGCGCAGCAGCGACAGAACCGGCGCCGGCAGGTCGCGCCAATGCAATGCCTTGTCCATGGTCATGCCTGTCATCCTAGCCCAATTCCGGTCCGGCGAGGGCGAAGACGTGGCTGGGATCGTCCAGCCCTTTCGCGTCACCCAGGGTCATCCGCATATAGCCGCGCGGCGAGACCGCGCCCGCCGCTTCCAGCCAGGTCTTGATGTCGCGATGGGCATCCGGCACGTCGATGATGAAAGGAAGTGTCGCGGAAGCCATCGCGCCTGCGATCAGCGCCAGGGCAATCGCCTCGCTGTCGGCGACCACCGGCCCCAGCGATGTCGCGACCCTGCCCTCGCGGCCCAGCACGAAACCGGCGATCTTTCCGGACGGCGTTTCTGCGACCGCCGCGAGGCCGCGCTGCCGCATCGCCAGATGAGCAAGAATCGTCGGCCGCTCCATGCCGCTCAGCGGCCGGTCATAGGTCGCAAGCCGCGGCAGATCGGCGAGTTCCAAGGATCGGATGGTGATGCCCGGCGGCGGTGCCTGCGGCGACGGCACTCGGTCGAGATGCCAGCGCGAGATCTTGTAGAGGTCGTGAAATCCCAGGGGCAGATAAATCGGCCGCCCCTGCTCCGTGGCGTCGAGACCTGCCACCGCACCGGCGGCGCGCACTTCCTCGATGCAGCGCTTGAGGAGGCCGCTGCCGACACCGCCGCGGCGACGATCCGTG
>Ga0194051_1000315_pt1 | contig 28024 bp, 27 predicted proteins | sample SepL2320m_MetaG_FD_161275 | JGI IMG/M metagenome (GOLD analysis project Ga0194051, IMG submission 161275) | Anoxic zone freshwater microbial communities from boreal shield lake in IISD Experimental Lakes Area, Ontario, Canada - Sep2016-L239-20m | ecosystem: Environmental > Aquatic > Freshwater >... | reverse complement strand
ACTCGGCATTAAACCCACCCGTCCCAGAAGCTGCTGGCGTCATTGATGCGGGTGCGCACGCGCTAGAACGCATTCTGGCCGCACTTGTGGAAGTACTCGACCCAGCATCGGCGCCACTCGAAGGAATCACGTTCACTCCTGCAAGTGTCACGGCTTGCGAAGGTGAGCTCGACGGTGAGTATGAAGTGATGTACCTACTCGCGTCGAGTGATGCCGACAAGGTAGCGAAGCTTCGTACAGACCTTGATGCGCTTGGTTCAAGTGTCTTAGTTGTAGGTGATGCTCCTACGTGGAATGTGCACGTGCATACTGATGCAGCCGGTGGCGCAGTAGACGCTGGAATGAAAGCCGGCGTCGTCCACCGAGTGCGCATCACTACGCTCGCACCTTTTATTGCAAGCGGAACCAGGCGAGTAATCACGGTAGCAAACGGACCTGGGTTACAAGAGGTGCTTGAATCTTCAGGTGTTACGGTCATCGCAGCTTTCGAATCGCGTCGAGTGGGTGTTGACGAATGGATTGATGCGGCCGAAGGCGCGCACGAGGTACTGCTACTGCCGCACGATAAGGCCGGCAAGTCCACTGCAGATGAAGCACTTAAGATCATTAGAGAAGATGGCGCGCACGCGGCCGTACTTCCCTCGCGCTCGCCGGTGCAATCACTTGCCGCGATTGCTCTACATGATGAGAGCAAAGGTTTCGATGTGGCGCTTGGTGAGATGACTGAAGCGGTGGCACATGCGAAGTATGCAACTCTTGCTGTTGCGCGGCGTCCATTTCTTACATTTGCGGGCGAGTGCGCTGCTGGTGATGTCTTGGGATTGATTAATGGTGATGTGTGCGTGGTGGGGAAAGATCTTGTGCAGGCGGCGTGTGACACTGCCACTCTCATGCTCCGCGAAGGTGGAGACTTATTGACCATAGTTATTGGTGAAGGCGGTGGCCTGGTGCTCGCTGAAGCTGTCTCCGCTACCGCCCAATCGGTGAATCCGAAGATAGAGGTCTCCATTATTAACGGGGGCCAAGCGTGGTATCCACTCTTACTCGGGGTTGAGTAGGGGTTGAGTAATTGTGAGTGAAACAGGTGAACTCACTGCGCAATTTCAAGCGCCGTTGAAGAAGTACTTGGGTGATAAGACCGCGAAAGTGTTGGAGAGTGGATTAGCTTTACGCACTGTCGAGGATCTCATCCGCCACTACCCACGTAGATATGCCGAGCGCGGCGAACTTACCAGCCTTGACGGTCTGTTAGATGGCGAACTCGTCACACTCGTGGGAGAGATCTCTAAAGTCACTAATCGCCAATGGAAGACCCGTAAAGGTTCCATGCTGGAAGTGATTGTTTCTGATGGACAATCTAATGTCACGATGACTTTCTTTAATCAAGCCTGGCGTGAACGCGAAATACGGATCGGCCGACGCGCGCTCTTTGCTGGCAAGGTTTCTACCTACAAAGGGAAGCGACAGTTATCACATCCTGATTATCAATTCTTAGATGCTTCTGATTCCGATTCTGCAGAGAGCAAAGCAAGAGAGTATGCGAGCGCACTTGTGCCGGTGTATCCCGCGACTGCAAAGTTGCCTTCGTGGAAAATCGGGCAATGTATTGACACCGTGCTCGCTGTACTCGGTGAAGTTCCCGATGTCATTCCAGCCAAAGTTCGTAAAGAGCTCGGATTTACTTCGGCCAGTAATGCCATCAGAAGTGTCCATCAACCAGAAACTCGCGCTGAAGCTGCAAAAGCTCGTGAAGCGCTGGCTTTTGAAGAGGCGTTTACTCTCCAAGTGCTGCTGGGTCGAAGGCGGGCGCTTTTGCGCACCTTGATTTCGCAACCACGCGCGCTGCGCGGTGGTGGTCTGTTAGAGGAATTCGATGCACGCCTTCCCTTCGATCTCACGAAAGGTCAGCGGGAAGTCAGTGCTGAGATTGAAACCGACATTTGCCAATCACATCCGATGCATCGCCTCTTGCAAGGCGAGGTCGGTTCGGGAAAGACTGTGGTGGCTCTTCGAGCGATGCTTGCGGTAATCGATGCCGGCGGGCAGAGCGCACTGCTCGCTCCTACCGAAGTACTGGCGCAACAACACTTTCGATCTATTTCACTCATGCTCGGCGATTTAGCGATGAAGAACATGTTGGGCGGTGTGGCTCACTCAACGAAGGTCGTTTTGCTTACTGGCTCGATGAATACTGCTACGCGGCGCGCTGCGATGCTCGACATCGCAAGTGGCGAGGCGGGAATCGTGATCGGCACTCATGCGCTGCTCTCTGAAAACGTGTCTTTTGCTGAACTTGGTCTTGTCGTCGTTGATGAGCAACATCGTTTTGGCGTAGAGCAACGTGATGCCCTGCGTGCCAAGGGGGAGCAACCACACCTACTGGTGATGACGGCAACCCCGATCCCGCGCACGGTGGCTATGACGGTCTTTGGCGATCTCGATGTTTCCATCCTTGCCGAACTTCCGAAGGGCCGATCTCCGATCACTACTCACGTCGTTTCCCCACTTGAGAAGCCGGCATTTGTGGAGCGCGCGTGGCAACGAGTGGTTGAAGAAGTGGGTAAGGGTTTCCAGGCATACGTTGTTGTCCCTCGCATTGGCGATGAGGTGAGCAATGCCGATCTCTCAGATGAGGAATTAGGAGATAGCGGGGAATCGGAAGAGTCAGAGAGTAAACGGCGCCCGATCGCATTGTTAGAGATTGCACCGCAATTGATGCAAGGGCCACTTTCTTCCATCAAGGTAGGAATCCTTCACGGCCGGATGGCAAGTGATGAGAAAGATCGAGCGATGTCTGACTTCGCACGTGGTGATCTCGATGTACTTATTGCAACAACGGTGATCGAAGTGGGCGTCGATGTCTCTAATGCCACTACCATGATCGTGCTTGACGCAGAACGCTTCGGAGTCTCACAACTTCATCAACTTCGTGGTCGTGTGGGTCGTGGTAGCGCACCAGGTCTCTGTATTCTTATTTCTGATGCCGAAGAGGGCACTCCATCTCGTGAACGTCTCGATGCGGTTGCGTCGACCCTCGATGGTTTTGAGCTCTCGAGAATAGATCTTGAACAACGTCGTGAAGGCGATGTTCTCGGAACCTCGCAGAGTGGCAATCGTTCGCATCTAAGATTGTTGAGGGTGCTGCGAGATGAACCCATTATCGAAAGTGCTCGGGCAGCGGCGATTGCGCTTCTTGAGGCCGATCCACTTCTGACGAATGAGCCGGCCTTACTCGATGCGCTTTCAGCGCTGGAAACAGAAGAGCACGTGGCGTTCATGGAGAAGGGGTAGTCATGCGAATCATTTCTGGCTCTGCTCGCGGTAGAAAACTTGAGGCGCCACAAGGCGCGACTAGGCCTACATCAGATCGTGCGCGCGAAGGTGTCTTCTCAACAATAAGTTCGCTCTTTGGTGAGTTACATGATCTCCGGGTGCTTGATCTCTACGCCGGCACTGGCGCGTTAGGTTTGGAGGCTGCCTCGCGAGGGGCCACCTCGGTTGATCTCATTGAAAATGATCCCAAAGCGGTAGTGGTCTGTCGGTCTAATATCGAAAAGATGGGGTTCTCCGGAGTGCAGGTGCACGCCCTGGCGGTAGAGAAGTGGTTAACCCAAGACGTGGCTCCTGCTCCTTACGACATCGTGCTCATCGACCCGCCTTACTCCCTCGCCAATGAGCGGGTGGAGCATGTGTTGGAGCTCCTCTTGAGCGCAGGGCTCTTGTCCGCGCGGGCGCTGGTCTCGGTGGAGCGGGAGTCTAAGAGCCCCTCTTTTACCTGGCCGGCGGGTTATCTGGTGGAACGCGAGCGCGCCTATGGGCTCGCGATAGTGCGCTACGCCTCGAAAGATTGCTAGCGTCTCACTTATGAAGAGAAGCGCGGTCTGCCCTGGGTCCTTTGACCCGATCACTAACGGCCACCTAGACATCATTGAGCGGGCAAGTTCCCTCTACGACGAAGTAGTGGTCGCAGTCATGATTAACCACTCGAAGAAGTCACTCTTTACGGTCGAAGAGCGCATTGCTCTGATCGAGGATGTCTGCCAGAAGTTTTCCAATGTGCGCGTGGACTCGTGGCACGGGTTGCTGGTGGATTTCTGTAAGAAGAATGAGATCCCAGCGATCGTTAAGGGCTTGCGCGCCGTCTCTGACTTTGAATACGAATTACAAATGTCGCAGATGAACCATCAATTGGCCGGAGTTGAAACAGTCTTCATTTCCACGTCGCCGCAGTACTCATATCTTTCTTCATCGCTCGTGAAGGAGATTGCTACGTATGGTGGTGACGTTTCCGCCTACGTGCCTTCCTCGGTCCTCACTCAACTTCTGAAGAAAGTGAAGGCCTAAAGATGTCGATCGAAGGCGGAGAAGTTCAAGCGACACCACAAGTGGTAGATGTTCAGATAGCCATCGACGAAGCCATCGCTCTTGTTCAGGAAGGTAAGGGCGTTCCCTTCTCTGCATCGGCCATTGTGCACCGGGCCGATTTACTCAATCTGTTAGTGGCCGCCAGAGATCTACTGCCTCAAGATTTAGATCAAGCTAAGGCGGTGCTCACCCAACGAGAAGCCGTTATTGAAGAGGGACGTTACTCAGCTGAGCAATTCCTTATTCATGCTCGCGAAGAAGCTTCACGCATGGTGGAAGAAACAGCGGTCGTCAGCGCGGCGCGGGATCGGGCCGATGAAATTATTCAAATGGCGAACGAAGATGCCGAAGCTATCAAGCTCGAGACCGATACGTACGTGGACAATCGCTTAGCAACTCTTGAAGTTGTCTTAACCAAGACGATGGATGCAATTACTCGTGGGCGAGCGCGCCTTGCGGGCGAGAAAGAGAACGACGGTCTTGTCATCGATGAGTAAGGCAGCTCCATTTCTCATAGATACCCGTGAGCTCATTCGTAGGCCTGGTGAGATGCGTGAATCAACCATTGAAATTGTTACGCCGTATGCCATCGGTATTGAAGTCATCGGGATTCCCACTGGTTCACAACTATTGATTGATCTGCGTCTGGAGTCTGTGATCGAAGGCGTGCTCGCCACCGCGACTGTTGAAGCTAACGCAGTAGGGGAGTGTGCACGTTGTTTGGACCCAGTCTCTGAAGATCTCGATCTCTATATCCAAGAGCTCTACTTATATGACGATGATGACCGCGCTTCGGGCGGTAAGAAGGCGAAGAAGGCCGCCAAGCATCGCGAGGAAGATGAAGAGATGGAGGCCGACGAGGCGCTCTATCGCCTCGATGGGGAGATGCTCGATTTGGAGCCTCCCTTCCTCGACGCCGTGGTTTTGGCGCTGCCCTTTGCCCCGCTCTGTGACCCCGAGTGCCTCGGGCTCTGTGTGGAGTGTGGTCTTCCTTGGCGAGAATTGCCGTCAGATCACGCTCACGAGGTGATCGATCCCCGGTGGGCTGACCTGAAGAACCGCCTCGATTTGGGGGGAAGTGCCGAGATGGGGGATACTTCCTCTTCGGGTTAGTAGAACCCAGAACGTCCGCCTGAAGGAGTATGTCGTGCCGGTTCCCAAGCGAAAGATGTCGCGCTCTAATACGCGCTCACGCCGCAGCCAGTGGAAGACCACCGCAACTACTCTCGTGCTCTGCGAACGTTGCCGTGAAAAGAAGCGTCCGCACATTGCCTGTGGCACCTGCGGTACCTACAACGGTCGCCAAGTACTCGACGTCTAAGTCGCTTGGCAATCTCGCCCCGCGAGAAACTCCTCGCACACATCGGTTTACCACTCTCTCCAGCAATTCTTGAATTAGCTCTTACGCATCGTTCTTTCGCCTACGAAAACGGTGGCATACCTACGAACGAGCGCTTGGAATTTCTTGGTGACAGCGTGCTTGGCATCATTGTCACCGAAGAGCTCTTTAATCGCTTCCCAGATTTTCCAGAAGGCCGCTTGGCTAAATTGCGCGCCGCTACCGTAAACATGCGGGCCCTTGCAGAGGTCGGCCGATTTCTCGAACTCGGCGAAGCGTTGATGATCGGTAAAGGTGAAGAAGTCACTGGTGGTCGTGAAAAGAATTCCATGCTCGCAGACTCATTCGAAGCTCTCATTGGTGCTATTTACGTAGATCAAGGATTCGATAAGACCGTTACCTTTGTGCGTCGAATCATGGCCCCCACCATCGAAGCTGCGGAGAATCTTGGTGCCGGTCTTGATTGGAAGACATCACTGCAAGAGTTGGCGGCCCAATTGGGGCGCGGGTTACCAGAGTATTCAGTGGAAGAATCAGGACCAGATCACCTCAAAGACTTTGTGGCTACGTGCACTGTAGGTAAGAACGCACTGGGTACGGGAGCAGGAAAGAGCAAGAAGGAAGCCGAACAACGCGCGGCCGCTGCAGCATTTGCGGCGCTCGAGGAGCAGAAGTAACTTCCTTCCATGCCGGAGTTACCAGAGGTAGAGACGGTTCGCCAAGGCCTTGTTGACTGGACTCTTGGTCGAGAGATTATTGATGTTGAAGTGCGTCACCCGCGTGCGGTAAGGCGTCATCTACCGGGGTCGCGAGATTTTGAAGATCACTTAAAGGGCCAAGTTATCGAAGGCGTGCATCGCCGAGGTAAGTACCTCTGGTTTTCTCTCACCGATTTTCCACTGATCGCACATCTAGGAATGAGTGGGCAATTTCGAGTTGAGAAGGAGGCGTTGCAACATCGACACATGCGAGTCAACTTCACTCTCGATGAGGGGCAGTTGCTCTTTTTAGATCAACGAACCTTTGGTGGATTTCATATCGATGAGTGGGCGGGTGTAGAAAGTGACCGCGTCCCCGCATCTATCTCGCATATAGGCCTAGACCCCTTTGACCCCGCCTTTGATATGGAGCTGGCGATGGGGCAACTTCGATCGAAGCGTTCTGAAGTAAAACGAATTCTGCTCGATCAGCGAGTGGTGAGTGGGGTGGGCAATATCTACGCCGATGAGGCGCTCTTCCGCGCCGAGATCCACCCCAGGAGGCTGGCGAGTTCGCTCACCCGGGCCGAGGCGCGCCTGGTGCTGGAGCAAGCCCAAGCGGTGATGGCTGAGGCACTTGCCGCTGGTGGCACTTCGTTTGACGCTCTCTATGTAAATGTGAACGGGGAGAGCGGCTACTTTGACCGGGCCTTATCTGTCTATCAGCGCAATGGAGAACCCTGCCCACGGTGTGGAACAGTGCTGAAGCGGGAGGAATTTATGAACCGCGGGAGCCACTTCTGCCCCCAGTGCCAGCGCGCCCCGCGCTCACGATAGGGTTCTGAGGAGCCAAGGCAGGGCCGTTCCTGCCGCATGACCGCCGGGGGCAACTGTGTATCTGAAGAGTTTGACCCTCAAGGGGTTCAAATCCTTCGCTTCGACCACCTCGCTGCGCTTTGAACCGGGGATTACTGCGGTAGTGGGGCCGAACGGTTCAGGTAAATCAAATGTGGTCGATGCGCTTACTTGGGTCATGGGCGAACAAGGCGCGAAGAGTTTGCGCGGCGGCAAGATGGAAGACGTCATCTTCGCCGGTACCTCTGGTCGGGCACCCCTGGGTCGTGCCGAAGTTTCGCTGACAATTGACAATAGCGATGGCGCGCTTCCTATTGAATTTTCTGAAGTAACAATCACGCGCACACTTTTCCGTAACGGTGCCAGTGAATATGCAATCAACGGCGAGAGTTCACGTTTGCTCGACATTCAAGAGTTGCTGAGCGACTCGGGCATTGGTCGCGAGATGCACGTCGTCGTCGGTCAGGGACAACTCGATTCAGTTCTTTCAGCAACACCAGAAGATCGCCGTGGATTTATTGAAGAGGCGGCCGGTGTTCTCAAGCATCGCAAGCGCAAAGAGAAAGCTCTTCGCAAACTCGAAGCTATGCAGTTAAATCTCACGCGCATTCAAGACTTAGTCGGAGAACTTCGTCGCCAGCTCAAGCCATTGGGCAAGCAAGCTGAGGTGGCACGGAAAGCAGCCACGATTCAGGCCGACCTCCGCGACGCGAGATTGCGTCTCTTTGCAGATGACCTCATACAGATGCGATCCACGCTACAAGCGGAAGTGGCCGACGAAACGGCGCTTCGCCAACGCAGAGCAGATGTTGAAGGTGCGCTCGCGCAAACGCACGAGCGTGAAACAGAGCTTGATACCGCCGCCGCAGCTGATGCACCGTTGCTCGCTCGCGTGCAGGAGACGTATTACAAACTCACGAGCCTCAAAGAACGCTTCCGCGGGACTGCTGATTTAGCTGCCGAACGTTCACGTTTTCTCTCTGAGGAAGCCGATGAAGCGCGCGCGGCCGGACGCGATCCCGAAGCTATGGAAGCCGAAGCGGAGAACTTACGCTTCGAAGAAGCTGAATTGCTTTCGACGACACAGGCTCACCGTAATGATCTTGCCCAGGCAGAAACTTCGCGGCTCACGAGTGAAGACGAATTGCGGCGAGAAGAAACGACAGTGTCCGCGGCCGTTCGCGCCGCAGCCGATCGCCGTGAAGGACTTGCCAGGCTTCGTGGTGAAGTAGGTGCGCTTAAGACACGTTCGGCTGCGAGCGAAGAAGAAGTTGCGCGACTTACCGCAACGAAAGACGAGGCGCTCGCGCGCGCTCGGAACGCTCAACAAGAGTTCTCTGTTCTTGAATCTCAAGTTGCCGGTAATGATCAAGGCGAAGAGAGTCTTGATGCTGATTACGATTCAGCACAATCTCGTTTGGTTGAAGCCCAAGCCAAGGTAGAAAACCTTAAAGAGGAAGAGCGCCGCGCAGATCGCGACCGCTCCACTCACGAGGCTCGCCTAGAAGCGTTGCGCATGAGCGCTACCCAGAAGGATGGCAGCGCCGTGCTCCTCGGTGCACAACTTCGCGGAGTGCTTGGTTCCATTGCAAATCTCGTCGTCGTGGAACCCGGGTGGCAAGCGGCCGTTTCTGCAGCGCTTGGAAATGCGGCTGACGCCATCGCCGTCATCGATAGCGATGCTGCTAGCAATGCCATTAGTCACCTCAAGGATATCGACGCCGGGAATGCTTCATTCATTGTGGGTGGCGGCCGGGCATCATCACCTCGTTCCTCCTGGCCTTCGCTCCCTCAAGGTGCGGTATTTGCCGTCGATGTCATTCGCTCATCGGCAGATATTTCTGCAACTTTGGAAGCTCTGCTTGAACGCACCGTATTAGTAGAGAGCCTTGATCTCATCTCTGCTGTACGCCGTACCGATGATCGCCTCATCGCGGTAACTCGCACAGGCGATGTGATTGGTCCTGTCATTGCCCGCGGTGGTTCCAGCAAACGAGCAAGCTTGATTGAAGTCAAGGCTGCAATTGATGACACCACCACACTCCTGGAAGAAGCTATTCATCGCGCAGACCGGATTCGTTTCGAACTGGCGAGCGCAAACGAGTCGCTAGTACGTGCGCAAGAAGTTTCAGATGCGGCTATGGCACGACTCCACGAATCAGATGCTCGGATGGCAGCGCTTGCTGAACAGATGAGTCTGGCTGGCCAGGCAGTACGTAGTGCAAATGCCGAAGCTACTCGAATTGAGCAAGCAATCAGTGAAGCACTCAGCGCGCGGGAACGTGACCTCGTTGGCCTTGCAGAGCTAGTGGAGCGACTTTCGCACGCTGAATCAGAGCCGACTGACCACGAACCAGATGTTGCCGTGTTGGAAACTTTCCGCTCTGCAGTTGCAGTTGCCCGTCAACGCGAGATGGATGCGCGTTTAGCGCTTCGCACGGGTGAAGAGCGTGCGCACTCAGCCGGACAGCGCGCGGAGCAACTGGAACGCAATGCGGCAGCGGAACGTGAAGCGCGGGCAACTGCGGTAAAGCGTCGCGAAGCCCGGGCCATCGGAGCGGTCACTGCCCGCGCCGTGACCGTGCTCGCTCAAGAAGCCTTGTCGGCACTCGAGATTTCAATCGCGCAAGCAGCGAATGAACGTGGACAGGCAGAAGCCTCGCGTACCGAACGTGAAGGCGAATTGCTGGCGGTTCGTTTGCGGGCCCGTGAACTAGCTTCCGAACTTGAGCAACTCACTTCGAGCGTCCATCGTGACGAAGTGGCGCGTGCCGAGTATCGCCTGCGGATCGAAGCTCTTGAAGGCAAAGTGCTTGAAGAGCTCGGAGTTGACTCCGAAACTCTGCTGAATGAGTACGGTCCAGACAAAGAAGTTCAGACATTTATTGAGAACGAGGCTGGAGATTTTCTTCCCGGCCCTGTTGTTGCTTACGTGCGTGAAGAGCAAGAGAAGCGTTTACGCGCAACAGAAAAGTCACTTGCGCTCCTTGGTCGCGTAAATCCTTTGGCCTTGGAAGAGTTCTCTGCACTCGAAGAGCGTGCGCAATTCCTTGGCGAGCAACTTGAAGACCTTAAGAACACGCGCCGCGACCTCCTCGAGATCATTCGCGAAGTCGATGAGCGCGTAGAAATCGTTTTCCGCGAAGCATTCATCGATACGGCGCGCGAATTTGAAGGTGTCTTTGCTCGCCTCTTCCCCGGAGGCGAGGGTCGACTGGTGCTCACTAATCCAGATGACATGCTTACTACGGGTATCGAAGTCGAGGCTCGTCCACCCGGCAAGAAGATCAAGCGTCTTTCGCTGCTCTCTGGCGGAGAGCGTTCACTCACCGCAGTAGCGCTCTTGATCGCTATCTTTAAGGCCCGCCCTAGTCCGTTCTATGTCCTCGACGAAGTTGAGGCCGCACTTGACGACACGAACCTTGGTCGCCTCATAGGTATTCTCGATGAGCTTCGTAGTTCCTCACAGCTCATCATCATTACGCACCAGAAGCGAACCATGGAAATTGCGGATGCACTTTATGGCGTAACGATGCGCGGCGATGGTGTTACAGAAGTTATTTCTCAGCGCCTGCGCGAGGTTGAATCAGAAAGTGTTTAACAGTTCGGGTCGACTCTTTCGCCGTCGCGAGAAGTTAGCGCCTTCGCAAACGTTTGGTCGTCGCCTGCGTGCCATCTTCACTTCTGGAAAATTAGATCAAGCAGAGTGGGATGAGTTAGAAGCAACCTTGCTCGGCGCCGATGTGGGAATCACTGCAACGCGAGCAATCTTGGCTGATATGCGTGATCGTATGTCTCGTAAAGATGAGCCGGTTGAAGCTCTGCGGGCCACCCTGCTCGCCGCGCTTGCATGCGAGCAAAGCCGTGACATCGAATTGCGCAAAAGTGCTGACGGAACTCCTCGAGTGCTGCTCATCGTCGGAGTCAACGGTGCGGGCAAGACTACGAGTGTGGGAAAACTTGCACACTTGGCGGTCGAAGAAGGAGCGCAGGTGGTAATCGCTGCGGCAGATACTTTCCGGGCTGCGGCTACTGAACAAGTAGAAACGTGGGCCAAGCGAGCAGGTGCGCAACTTATTTCCGGCGGACCTGGGGGCGATCCAGCAGCAATCGCTTTTGACGCGGTGAAGAGTGCCAAGGAAAGCGGCGCAGACCTCGTGCTAGTCGACACCGCTGGGCGTTTGCATACCAAAGTCGACCTCATGAACGAACTGGGGAAAGTGCGTCGGGTAGTTGAAAAAGGAGCCGCCGTGGATGAGATTCTCTTGGTGCTTGACGCCACCACCGGCCAGAATGGTTTGACACAAGCAAAAGTTTTCGGTGAAGCAGTGGCGCTCACCGGCGTCATCCTTACCAAATTGGATGGCAGCGCCCGAGGTGGAATCATTATCGCGATTCAGCAGGAACTCGGAATTCCAGTGAAATTTGTCGGACTCGGCGAAGGAATCGATGACCTTGCTCCCTTCGATGCTGAACTTTTTGTTGAGGGCATTCTTTCCTAGGAGCACGCGTTTCAAAATCCTTAAAGAACTTCAAAATCACGAGGTTTTAGCCTGCATTCGACGATCGGTAGTAGCCTTCATCCGTGTTTGACTCACTCTCTGATCGCCTCTCGCAGACCTTTGCCACCCTTCGGGGTAAGGGGCGCCTGAGCGATAAAGATATTGAACAGACCTGCACGGAGATTCGCGAAGCCCTTCTAGAGGCAGACGTTGCACTCTCCGTTGTAACTGGTGTGGTTGAGAAAGTTCGCGAGCGCTCAGTTGGTGTGCAAGTCACCCCAGGGCTAAACCCTAGCCAGCAGATCATCACCATCATTTACGAAGAACTTGTCGCGGTACTTGGTGGTGCAGCCCGGCGAATTACGCTCGCAAAGCGCCCTCCGACAGTCATCATGCTCGCAGGTTTGCAGGGTGCCGGTAAAACAACGCTTGCCGGAAAGTTGGCAATGTGGCTCAAGCGCGAAGGGCACACGCCGCTCTTGGTTGCTTGTGATTTACAACGTCCGAATGCTGTTGAACAACTTGCACAAGTTGCCAAGCAAGTTGGCGTCCCAATCTTCAGTCCAGAGCCCGGCAATGGAGTCGGCGATCCCATTAAGGTTGCTCGCGACGGTGTGGAACTTGCGCGCACAAAACTTCATGACGTTGTGATCGTTGATACTGCAGGACGTCTTGGTGTTGATGCAGAGTTAATGAATCAAGCGAGCAAGATTCGCGATGCGATCTCGCCGGATGAAATCCTCTTTGTGGTCGATGCAATGATTGGCCAAGATGCACTCACCACTGCAGAAGCCTTCCGCGATGGTGTGGGTTTCACTGGCGTAGTACTCACGAAGCTTGATGGTGATGCTCGCGGTGGCGCAGCGCTCTCGCTTTCATCAGTTATTGGTAAGCCCATCATGTTTGCATCGAGTGGCGAAAAACTTTCCGACTTCGATCTCTTCTACCCCGAGAGAATGGCCCAACGAATCCTTGGCATGGGCGATGTTGCGTCGTTGGCCGAACAAGCCAAACGTGCAATTGGTGGCGATGAGATCGAAGCGATGGAAGCCAAGTTCGCATCGGGCCAAGACTTCACACTGACTGACTTCTTGAAACAGATGCAGGGCCTCAAACAAATGGGCTCGATGAGCAAGATCCTCGGAATGCTTCCTGGGGCCGCAGCGATGAAGAAACAGATCGCTGACATTGATGACGGTGAGATTGTCCGCGTCGAGGCGATTATTCAATCGATGACTCCGTCGGAACGTGAGAACCCTAAAATCCTCAATGGCTCAAGGCGTGCTCGTATCGCCCAAGGATCAGGTCGCAAGGTGAGCGAGGTGAACTCACTGATGGAGCGATTCACCGGCGCCCAGAAAATGATGCGCCAGATGGCTAATGGCGGCATGCCGCAGTTGCCGCCGGGTATGAAGATGCCGATGGGCATGGGCGGCGCCATGGGTCAGGGGATGGGCGCTCCTGGTGGTGGTTTTGGCGCTGGCAAGCAGGCGCCACAGAAGAAGAAGTCCAAGAGCGGAAACCCGGCAAAACGGGCGCTCGAAGAGGGGCGCTAAGCCTTTCTGACAGGATTTTCGCCCGCCAACCCACGTGCGACCCGAGAGCGATTTCGCGCTGGGCATCCTCGGATGGCAGAATACGGGGCGAACGCGCTCGAGTTGGCCCTCTCACCAATTCGCCGGCGATGTCCATTTAGGTATGAAGCAAGCAAGCTGTCCCCACGGCGAAGCGAAGCAAGTGCCGCCCTAGTTTCAAGGAGATAGGCCCCGTGGCCGTAAAGATCAAACTCATGCGTCTTGGAAAGATTCGCGCACCGTACTACCGCATCGTGATTGCTGACGCTCGCAAAGCTCGCAACGGTCTCTCGATCGAAGAGGTAGGCAAGTACGCACCCACTCAAGAGCCATCGCTCATTGAGGTTAATTCTGAGCGCGTCCAACATTGGCTCAAGACAGGTGCGCAACCTACTGAGCCTGTCATCGCGATCCTTAAGGTCACTGGTGACTGGCAAAAGTTCAAGGGTCTTCCTGGTGCCGAGGGAACGCTTCGCGTTGCACCACCAAAGCCCAACAAGCGCGCTGCTTTTGAAGCAGCAGTAAAAGATGCAGAGAACGCACCCAAGGATGGCGCGACCACTGCAAAGAAGAAGCTTGAAGCAAAAGCAGTCAAGGCTGAGGCACCTGTTGAAGAAGTAGCTGTAGCACCAGTTGTGGAATCACCTGTGGCTGAAGATGCACCTGTTGCTGAAGTTGCTCATGTGGCTGAAGTTGCTCATGTGGCTGAAGATGCACCTGTTGCTGAAGTTGCTGAAGTTGCAGCCGCGGAACCAACGGCGGAAGTAACACCGGAGGCTCCAGCTGAGGTTGCAGCCCCTGTTGTTGAGGTCGTTGCAACTTCTGATGATGCGTCTGATTCGCATGATGCGGCTGCCGTTGCTGCTGCTGCAGCAGCTGTGGCACACGCTGCCCTGATTGTGGAAGAAGGTGCTGCTGAGTGATTGAGGACGCCCTCTCTCACTTGGTAAAGGGCATCGTCGATAATCCCGACGATGTCACTGTGACTGACCGCAATGGTCGTCGCGGTCGCACTCTTGAAGTTCGCGTGCATCCAGAAGACCTGGGCCGAGTAATCGGACGTAATGGTCGCACTGCAAAGGCTCTTCGCACCGTCATCGTCGCACTCGGCGGTGAGAGCGTTCGCGTTGATCTAGTCGACGTGGACGGCGGCAAGTCGCGTCCTGAGTAACTCAAGCACCATGCTCCTTGTGGTCGCGCGCGTAGGTCGCGCACACGGTCTCAAAGGAGAAGCAACAGTAGAGCTACGCACCGATGATCCAGATTCACGTCTGGCTGTCGGTGCGAAACTCTTTACTGACCCAGATCATGGCCTAGTCACTATTGCCCGCGCACGTTTTCACTCGGGCACCATGCTGCTCACTTTCGAAGGATTTGAAGATCGAACTCAAGTAGAGCGCTTGCGTAACACGCTTCTATTGGCTGAGATAGATATTGATGCGCCCGGAGAAGATGAAGATGATTTCCACGATTATCAATTGATCGATGCGCGTGTGGAATTGGAAAATGGCACCCACATAGGGACGATTCGCGAGGTACTTCATCTGCCTGCACAGGATCTCTTGGCAATTGACCGCGAAGGAATGGATGAACTCCTCATCCCCTTCGTCCGAGAATTAGTTCCGGTGGTGGACATTAAAGCCAGGCGAGTAGTGATTACTCCGCCAGTAGGGATGATGGAGGCGTAATGCGTATCGACGTTATTTCCATCTTCCCGGAGTACTTAGAGCCACTCTCACTTTCGTTGCTAGGCAAAGCGCAGAGCAAGAGCGTGCTCGAGATCAATATTCATAATTTGCGCGATCACACGAGCGATACCCACCACACCGTCGATGACACTCCTTACGGTGGCGGTGCTGGCATGGTGATGTTGCCAGAGCCATGGGGCGAAGCAATTGATGCAGTACTGGCAAGTGTCACCAACGGCACCCGAGCTACCTTGGTCTTCACCACCCCTGCGGGCGCGCTCTTCCATCAACGTCGCGCGGAAACCCTGGCTGCTACCGAGTGGCTGATCTTTGCTTGTGGGCGCTATGAAGGTATCGATGCTCGGGTAGCAGAGCACTTTGCTACTCGCCCCGAAATCGATGCAGTAGTAGAACTTTCGCTAGGGGATTATGTGCTCAACGGCGGCGAAGTAGCGGCGATGGCCATCATCGAGGCAGTCGCCCGCCTCCTTCCTGGAGTGATTGGGAATCCTGACTCACTCTCGGAGGAGTCCCACGGAGCCTCGGGGCTCTTGGAAGCCCCTGCCTTTACCAAGCCGGCAACATGGCGCGGCCTTGAAGTTCCCGCCCTGCTCCGTGAGGGTAACCACGGCAAGATTGCAGAGTGGCGCTCGGCGCAAGCGGTGGAGCGCACGCGAGCTGTCAGGCCGGATCTCCTCCCAGAGGAGGGGTAAAACACCCGGATTGTGGGGTAGGCGCGGGTCTGTGGCAGACTAAGCGGGCTCAGGGGAAATCATCCCGAGCGCCTCATTTCGAAGTAAGGACCGATCATGCACGTACTCGACGCGGTTGATTCCGCCACCCTCCGTTCTGGCATCCCGGCATTTCGCTCGGGCGATGAACTCAAGGTTCACGTGCGTGTTATCGAAGGCACCAAGAGTCGTATCCAGGTCTTCCAAGGCGTCATCATCCGTCGCTCAGGTTCGGGCGCTCGCGAAACTTTTACCATTCGCAAAGTCTCGTACGGCGTTGGCGTAGAGCGCACCTTCCCAGTGCACACTCCGGTCATCGAGAAGTTTGAAATCGTTCGTCGCGGAGATGTTCGTCGCGCGAAGCTTTACTACCTCCGCGATCTTCGTGGCAAGGCTGCCAAGATCCGCGAACGTCGTGGCCAAGATGGTCTCTTCATTGAAGAAACCGTGATGGAGACACCGATCATTGCCGCCCCTGTAGTTGACCCTGTGGTTGCCCCTGTAGTTGCTGAGGCCGTAGTGGAAGCTCCTGCTGTGCACGAAGAAGTGCATGCAGAAGTGAGCGTAGAAGCTCCAGTTGTCGAGGCACCAGTAGCAGAAGTTGCTGCGCCTGCCGTGGCCGCTGAAGAACCCACTGCCTAATCTCACCAATATTTCGAATTTCGCTAGCTAGCGCGCACTAGTATCTTCTCCGTGAAGCTACCTTTTAAAGTACCCGCCAAAGGTTCGCTCCTTCGCGAAATTCCAGTCCTCATTGTCACTGCAATCGTTATCTCTGTAATTCTCAAAGCATTTCTTATTCAAGCGTTCTATATCCCTTCGGGTTCGATGGAGAACACTTTGCGGATTAATGATCGTGTCATCGTCAATAAGCTCGGCATGCACCTAGGCAAAATTGGCCGAGGCGATGTAGTGGTTTTCAAGGATCCAGGTGGTTGGTTGCCCGAGCCGTATTTTTCGGATCAAGTAAGTTTTGGGCAACACATCAAGAATGGTTTCGTGGCGATTGGTCTACTCCCGGATCCAGCTGACCAAGATTTAATCAAACGGACCATCGGAGTAGCCGGCGACACGGTGAAGTGCTGTGATAAGCAAGGTCGCCTTAGCGTGAATGGAGTCCCCATTGACGAAAAATATATCTATCCCGGAAATACTCCGAGTGACTTGGCTTTCGAAGTAAAGGTCCCCAAAGGCAGTATCTGGGTGATGGGTGATCATCGGGGGGCGAGTGAAGACTCGCGCTATCACCAAGAAGATCCCCGCAAGGGAATGGTGCCTCTCGACGACGTGATTGGACGCGCAGTGGCCGTTGTATGGCCGGTGGGTCACGCTAAAACTCTTCAACGTCCGGAAGTTCTCACTAACATCAAGCCGTGATCGCTCCGGAAATCTCGCTCGAAGGCATCGGCTTCTCACGTATTGCCGGAGTAGATGAAGCGGGACGCGGTGCCTGTGCTGGCCCCTTGATCATTGCTGCAGTCATACTTCCTCGATCAGATTCCGGCGTTGATCTCTCCGAATGTGTCGACTCCAAGTCTTTAAGCGAGGAAGAGCGCGAACGTCGATTTGATCGCGTGCGACAAGTTGCGTTGGCCTACTCCATTATCGAAATACCGGCGACCGAGATTGATGAAGTCGGATTGCATATCTCAAATTTGACCGGAATGCGCCGCGCACTCTCCACGTTGGATCCAGCAGCTGATTATGCACTCACCGATGGGTATGCAATCGACGGGCTCATGGTTCCCAACCTTGCTGTGTGGAAGGGGGACAGTGTGTCGAGGTCAATCGGAGCGGCTTCCATTCTGGCGAAAGTCACGAGAGATCGAATCATGCGCGCATTGGCGATTGAATATCCTCAGTACGGTTTAGAGATTCATAAGGGATATGTCACCGCTGCTCACACATCTGCGCTGCTTACTCACGGTCCGTCAAATATTCACCGCTTCTCCTTTGCAAATATTGCCGCACTTTCGTAATTACTCCACAGCGCGCGCCTCTTCCAGGCTACTTGTAGTGCCCTCCGTCATCCTGACTTGGTGAATCAAGCGACTGGAAAAAAAGGTGAAGATTTAGCTGCTCGCTTCCTCGAAGCCGCCGGCATGATCATTCTGGAACGGAATTGGCGGTGCGCTGCGGGGGAGTTGGATCTCGTAGTACGAGATGGCGACGCAATCGTTGCAGTCGAGGTCAAGACGCGCACCACTTCTCGCGCAGGGCATCCGCTCGAGGCGATTACTCCAGTGAAATTACATCGGCTACACCTCCTCCTTCGTGCATGGGTTGCAGAGCACGAGATGCGTAGGTATCAACAACTGCGCGTGGATGGGTTGGCAATCACTTTGCTTCCCAAACTCTTTATCGACTATCGAAAAGGAATTTGATATGGCACTCGCGAAAATTTATTCGATTGCACTTCTTGGTGTCGCTGGTCATGTGGTGGAGGTGGAAGCAGATATTGCCGAAGGGGTGCCCGCTTTTAATTTACTGGGCCTTCCCGACGCCGCATTATCAGAGTCGCGTGATCGCGTGCGCTCTGCACTCATTAACTCCGGTGAAGGGTGGCCGAATAAGCGCACCACGGTTGCTCTCTCGCCAGCCTCGCTTCCAAAACGAGGAAGTGGATTCGATCTCGCGGTAGCTCTTTCACTGCTTGCTGGTGAAATGAAGATTCCGAGCGATGGAATGGATTCAACAGTGGTACTTGGGGAGTTGAGTCTTGATGGCCGCATTCGCACCATCTCTGGCGCGCTTCCAGCGATGGTGGTGGCTAGAGATGCGGGCTTTACTCGAGCCATCGTGCCGCGCGTTAATCTTGCTGAGGCGAGCTTGATTCCAGGGATCGAAGTCTTTGGTTTCTCACAGCTGCGCAACGTAGTTTCATTTCTGCGAGGCTTAGAGTTCACTGAAGATGACGATATCGAAGTGGTTGATGAGCCACTCGAAGTCCCAGACCTCTGCGATGTGTTGGGCCAGTACGAAGCGCGCAGAGCTATCGAGATCGCTGCGGTGGGTGAGCATCATTTACTCATGATGGGCACTCCCGGCGCTGGGAAAACGATGTTGGCAGAGCGTCTCCCTTCAATCATGCCCCCGTTAGATACAGATGCGGCAATCGAAGTGACCTCTATCCACTCAATAGTGGGTTTGATAAAAGGATCATCGCCTCTTTTACGCACTCCACCCTTTGTCGCTCCGCACCACACCGCAACGCGCTCAGCCATTATCGGCGGCGGCATGAACCAGCCGCGCCCAGGGGCGATTTCATTGGCGCATAGAGGTGTGCTCTTCCTCGATGAAGCTCCAGAGTTCGTGAGCGGTGTATTAGATGCACTTCGCGAACCGCTGGAATCAGGTCAGGTCACTCTCTCGCGCACCGGTGGCACTGCGCTCTTTCCTGCCCGTTTTCTCTTAGTGCTTGCGGCCAACCCTTGCCCTTGTGGTCGCTTCACTGGAGATGGACGTGCATGCAACTGCACACCTCTGGCCATTCGCCGTTACCTCTCTCGCTTATCGGGTCCACTTCTTGATCGAGTAGATCTTCAGATCTTTGTAGAGCCGGTCAGCAGAGTGGCATTAGCTGCTAGCGATATGGGGGAGTCGAGTGCACTGGTGCGTGATCGAGTTTTGGCAGCGCGCGATCGCGCGAGTGTGCGGCTTTCGGGAAGTGGGTTTGCCACTAATTCCCAAGTCTCGGGGAGTGCGTTGCGTCGAGAGTTTTCCGCAAGTGATGATGCAATGGCGCTGATACATCGCGAACTTGAACACCATCGTGTGACCGCTCGTGGCTTGCATAAGGTCCTACGAGTGGCGTGGAGCATTGCCGATTTGGCTGGCCACGATCAGCCACGGCGTGAAGATGTTGCCGAGGCCTATCTCTTGAGAAGTGGAATTTCACAGTTAGTGGGTGCGACATGATCGATGATCGAGAGGCTCGCCACATATTGATGGCGGTCTGTGAACCTGGGCTGGTGCATATCGCCGAAAGTATCGGCCGTTATGGAGCTCCCGAGACTTTGGAACGTTTACGCGCTGGCAACTTTCATGAGGTGGCCGCCTTGGCTAGCCGTGCTATTCAAGAACTTGATGAAAAAGAATTAGAAAGTGAGTGGAAACAATCGGGGGCTCGCTTACTGATTCCCTCCGATCTCACTTGGCCGATCGCATTGAATGAGTTGCCTGTTCCGCCTATAGCCCTTTCCTTACTCGGAAAGGCAGAGATCACAGAGCTCACACCATCAATTGCGATTGTTGGATCGCGCACCGCAACCTCGTACGGCATCCGAGTCGCGGAAGATTTCGCTGCGGCCTTGAGTGATCGAGGATTTTCCATCGTCAGTGGTGGCGCTTTTGGGATCGATGCGGCCGCGCATCGTGGAGCTCTTGCGGCACGAGGTATTACGTGCGCGATCCTTGCGTGCGGAGTGGGTAAGAGTTATCCCGTGGCACATTCGCGGCTATTTTCGCAGATTGCAGAATCAGGTCTCCTTATCTCCGAGGTGCGCCCGAGCGCTTTAGCTTTTCGCTCGCGCTTTCTGGTGCGCAATCGCTTGATAGCAGCACTCTCACAAGGGACTATCGTGGTGGAGGCGGCCATGCGTAGCGGGTCCCTGCGCACTGCATTTGACGCTGCTGAATTACATCGCCATGTGATGGGAATTCCTGGCCCCATCACTTCGCCGATGTCGGCAGGGGTTCATCGACTCATCACCGAAAGCGTGGCAAATCTCATAACGCATGTTGACGATGTGGTCGCCCTGGTTTCTCCCTTCACAAGAGAGCGCGTTGAACATCCACTACTGGCGCTACTCTCGCGACGCCAAGGAATTACTACTGAGGAGTTGGCGCACCTGGGCGCAGTAGAAGTGAGTCAAGCATTTACCGCGTTAGCCGAGTTAATGGCTCTTGGATGCGTGGTGCGTGATAGTCGGGGTGCTTTTCTGCTCGCGCCTGCTTGACCTTCGCAATACTTTCCGCGACCGTGTCGATATGGAACGACCCGAATTAGAAGTCACCGCCGATTTTGCGCGGGCACTTGATGCTTTTCGGAGTTTCCTGGTCGACGAACGAAATCTCTCGGAGAATACCGTTCGCGCCTACCTCAATGATCTTGAGACCTTAGGTGATTACGCGCGTAAAGAAGGTAAGGGGGATCCAAGTGACCTCACACTCGCTCTGGTTCGGTCGTGGTTGGCCACCATGCAACTCGCAGGTGCGGCACGTACTTCAATGGCTCGGCGGGCCTCCTCAATACGAGTCTTTACCGGGTGGGCGCATCGTCGCGCTTTTATTGAAAGTGATTTCGCAATCACACTGGTCTCTCCCAAGTCTCATCGCACGCTTCCGGGTGTTCTTAATCGCGGTCAGGCCGATGAAGTGCTTGATGCCTTGGATGCCGCGGCGAATGAAGATGAAACACCGTTAACTCTTCGCGATCGTGCGATTGTGGAGGCGTTGTATGCCACTGGGATCCGCGTCTCCGAACTCTGCGGACTTAACCTCGAGAGCCTTAACTTTGATCGGCGGACACTTCAAGTTATCGGTAAAGGAAATAAAGAACGCACCGTACCTTTTGGTGACCCGGCACGCATTGCTCTCGAATCGTGGATTGATCGTGGTCGAGATTCCATGATGAAAGAGAGCTCACGCGCACTCTTCGTCGGTGTCAAGGGAAAACGGATTGATCCCCGAACCGTGCGCACGCTCGTTCATGAAGCGCTTTTAGCTTCTCCAGGCGCCCCCGACATGGGACCACACGGTTTGCGTCACTCTGCAGCTACGCATTTATTAGAAGGTGGCGCAGACCTTCGCACCGTACAGGAGATTCTTGGACATGCTTCCCTTGGCACAACGCAGATTTACACTCATGTTTCTATCGATCGGCTTAAAGAGGCGTTTAAAAACGCTCATCCACGCGCTTAGTGAGTGAATATTTAGCCTTTTACTGCGCTTAAACCTTCGTCGAAAATATTTAAGAAGAGATCGACATCTTTGGTGGTGAGTACCATGGGTGGCTTAATCTTGAGGACATTGTTATCAGGGCCGTCGCAGGAGAGAAGAACTCCGCGATCCTTGGCGTATTCAATAAGGTCGCTCATCTCTTCGGTGGCGGGGGTCTTCTCGTCGCGCATTAATTCCACGCCGATAAATAATCCGGAACCTCGCACATCTCCGATGATGGAGTGACGTTTGCTCATTTCGCGAACCCCGTCGGTGAGGTACTTACCCATGTTGATGGCGTTAGCTTGTAGATGGCCATCTTGCACGACTTCAAGAACTGCCAGACCAATCGCGGCGCTGACCGGGTTACCACCGAAGGTATTGAAGTACTCCATGCCGGTGTGGAAGGAAGCGGCTACTTCGGGGGTAGTGACTACGGCGGCGAGTGGATGGCCATTTCCTAATGGCTTGCCCATGGTGACGATATCTGGAACCACATCGTGTAATTCAAATCCCCAGAACTTGTTGCCCACACGGCCTAAACCAATCTGCACTTCATCGGCAATGTTAAGTCCGCCAGCGGCACGCACTTGTGCATAGGCGTTCTTGAGGAAGCCGTCTGCGAGCACGATCTGTCCGGCGGTGCTCACAATTCCTTCAGAAATGAAAGCCGCAAGTGGCTGATTGAGATCGGCTAGCGTGGCCGCAAAGTCAGCAGCGTATTGGCTCCCGGCGGCCTCGCCTTTGTGCACGCCACGAAAAGGATCGGGCAGATTTGCTACTCGTACGTGTTCAGGAGCGCCTTGGCCGCCTTTGCCGAGGAACTTGTAAGGACTGATCTCAACAACACTTGCGGTGTGCCCGTGATACGCGTGGTTAAGTGCGATGAAGCCGCGAGCGTTCGTGTGTGCTTGCACAATTCGGATTGCTAAATCGTTCGCTTCACTTCCAGAGTTGACGAAGAAGACCACGCTGAGTGGATCTGGGAGAGTGCTGGTGAGCGCACGTGCGTAATCAATGATGTTTTGATGCAGATACCGGGTGTTTGTGTTGAGTGTGGCCATCTGCGAAGCACCTGCGGCCACTACGCGTGGGTGTCCGTGTCCTACATGAGCCACATTGTTCACGAGGTCGAGGTAGGCCTTGCCGTTTACGTCATAAAGGTAAGCACCTTCACCGCGGACTATCTCTATAGGTGTGCGGAAGTTGAGGCTGAGATTGCGCGAGAGCACCGTGGTGCGAGCTTCACGAATCACATCAGTGGAAGGGTGTGCATGTGCATCAGTTCCTGACGCGATGCCGAGTGCGAGGTTGGGGTTGGGGGAGATGCTGCGCCAAAGTGAGATCTCATCTTTGGGTGCCACGCCGTAGACATCGAGTCCCATGCCGCAGAGATCGGTGAGTAATTGAAAGTGAGTGTGTGGCGGCCAACCAACGTTTTCATGCTCTTGACCAATCGTGGCAATTTGATCACCGGCATTGATTTTCATTCCTAGGGAAAGTTTGGGGAGTGATTCTCGCGAAAGGTGACCGTAGAGCGTCCAGAAAGGAATGCCCTCAGTAGTTTCGTGGCGCAGCAAAATGACCGGGCCATAGTCGAGCGGGGTGTTGTTGTCGTTGAATGCATCGACCACGCCATCGAGGGCGGAGTACACAGGTGAACCAGCAGGAAGGAAGAGGTCGACGCCGAGGTGAATGGTGCGAGCGCCAGCGCTTTCGGTGTTGTATGCATCGCCTTGATAGACGTTTCGGTTTTCGCAGTAATGGCCAATAGCCACATCTGCACCTTTTGATGCCATCAGGTTGGCGATGTCTTCACTCCACCTCGGGATCGAAGTGTTCTCAACCGACCAATCCAGGTAGATGTACTTGTGATCTTTGAAAGGTGGGCAGACAACGTCGGCACGTCTGGCAACGGTGGAGAGATATTGACGAACCGCACGAGAGTCGGGGTTTCCTTCGTATCCGCACGCGTCGCGGAAGCGGAAGTGTGAATGATTGAAATCGGTAGCGTGTAATTTCATCAGCAGTGCTGGGATCACGCCTTGGCTGATGTTTAAGTATTCGTTGGTGGGATCTGCAGCGCTCTGAACGGCCGCATTGACCACGCTCATCGCTAAGCGGACCTTAGTAAGTGGCAAGAGGAGTTCTAATTCCAGCGGTGAGAGTGGCGAGGTGATGTGATAGCCACGCACCAACGGCAAGATGGCTTTCACTGGATCGTCGTGACCAAGAGCGGCATAAGAGGCGGCGACAGCTAGCCCAATCACTTTGGCACCCAGGACGATGTCACCAAAATCAATCACCCCAATCCTGTGATCACTCACAAAGATGTTGTAATCGTTGGCGTCGTTATGAATCATTTGACGTGGCAGGAGCGCGAGCTTGGGAAGTTGCACTTCGCGGAAGTCTTCGAGTACCTCCATCACCACGTTTCGCAAGTTCTCATCCATAATGCGATGCACGTGCTGCGAAAGGCGCCCGGCCTGCATCATGTTCCACATGAATTCACGTGTGAGAATTTCTTCGATAGATTCAGTGATTTCCATTTTTGCAAGTTCTTTATCAATTCGCGCCAAAATGATTCCGAGATCGCGCAGATCATTACTGGTGGTTTCTGCCTCTGCCCATGCAATTCCATCAACCCAAGTCAGTAGGCGAGCAGTGCGACCGCCAGGGATATCAACTGAGGTCTCGCCACCTAATGCTGGAACAGGTATGGGAAGTTGTGGTGCGAGATGTGCGAGCGAAGTGAGCGCGCGATCTTGCAGCGTGAGCCAATCACGCTGGCCAGGTTGATGAATTTTGAGAACGAAGTCTTGGGCAGCGCCATCTACTGTTGAAGTGATGCGGTAGTTGAGATCTCGCTCGCCACTAAGTTGCTCGGCGCTCCCGTCGATGCCGAAATACTTCTTTACGGTTTCAACGGGGTCGAGGTGTGCTCCGGACATATGCCCAGCCTACTTCTCTTCAGGTGGGGAGGAGATGGGTGCGTAAGTGCGGCAGGAGTGAAAGTGGGTCGAGATAGTTCTCGCCCCAGAGCAGACCCCAATGGAGGCAGATCGGACCAGCGAGATGTCCCGGGGCGCTCACCTTGCCAAAGATTTCGCCAGCGGCCACCTTGGCCCCCACCTTGAGTGAAGTGGTTACGGCCTGATAAGTGGATCGATACCCGCCGCCATGAGCCAACACGACGGTAGGCACTTTGTTGACCTGGCCGGCAAAGGTGATGGTGGCCTCTGAGGGAGCGCAGATCGCGGCTCCGATGGCGGCGGCGAGATCGACTCCTCGATGGCCGCGACCATAACGCCTGGTCGGCGGGGTGAAGGGGCGGATGAGTTCACTCTTCCCCAACGGCAGGCGCCAATTCGGTGGGGGAGCGCTGGGGTGTGCAGGCGCAGTAGTGGAGGCGAGCGAGAGCCCCGCGGGTGCCAAGGTGAGCGCACCCGCTAAGAGCAGGTGGGTGGGGAGGTGTCTCATCGCCCCAGGGTGAGCGTAAAACCGCTCGTGAGGGCTCCCGGATGAGGAGCTGTGGAAGCCGCCAGGTGAGGCCGATTCCTGTGGAGAGAGCGCCGCGACCCGAGTTCGCGCCAGGCATACCTGCTCCGATACCCTTACCTCGCACCGTGAAAGCGGTGACATCGCACATCCCACACCGTGGGTTACCGGGAGTTTCCCAAGTAACCCACACTCCACTCGGTCCTTTGGGTCAAGCGTGGGATGTCAGGGGTAAGTACCAACCGGTACCTACCAATAACCGAGTGCGTCCGGCGCAGCTTGCCCGGATGCGAAAGGAGTGTGCGGCCATGGCGGTCGTCACGATGCGCGAACTACTCGACGCAGGTGTTCACTTCGGACACCAGACACGTCGTTGGAATCCAAAGATGAAGCGATTTATCTTCACGGAACGCAACGGCATTTACATCATCGATATTCAGCAATCACTCGCACTCATCGATAACGCTTATGAGTTCGTCAAAGAGACTATTGCCCATGGCGGCAGCATTCTTTATGTCGGCACCAAGAAGCAGGCTCAAGAGCCCATCGTTGAGCAAGCTCGTCGCGTAGGAATGCCGTACGTGACCGAGCGTTGGTTGGGTGGCATGCTCACCAACTTCGGAACCGTCAGCAAGCGCATTGCTCGCCTCAAGGAACTCGAAGCTCTCGAAGCATCCAACGACCAACTCCTCACCAAGAAAGAACTCCTCGTTCTTCATCGTGAGAAGGTCAAGCTTGATCGCGTTCTCGGTGGAATCCGCGACATGGTGAAGGTTCCTAGCATCATCTGGGTTGTAGACACCAAGAAAGAGCACCTTGCAATCAAGGAAGCTCGCAAACTCGGTATAGCCATTGTGGGAATCCTCGACACCAACTGCGATCCAGACGAAGTTGATTACCGTATTCCAGGTAATGACGACGCTATTCGCTCCGTCACCCTCTTGACTCGCGTCATCACCGACGCTGTTGTTGAAGGTCTCAAGAAGCGTTCAGAGATTGCTACGGCCAACAAGCCTGCAGCAGTTGAAGCGATCGCTCAAGAAATTCTCGATGCCGCCGCCCCTGTTGCAGATGCTGCACCAGTTGAAGCAGTAGTCGAAGCACCTGTAGCGGTAGCAGTTGAAGAAACTGTTATTGCTGAAACCGCCCCGCAAGCCTGATAGGAGAGATATATCTTGGCGAACTACACCGCCGCAGACGTAAAGAAGCTGCGTGAACTCACAGCAGCAGGAATGCTCGATTGCAAGAATGCGCTCGTAGAAGCCGATGGCGACTTCGACAAGGCAGTCGACATTATCCGCGTCAAAGGACTCAAGGGCGTAACGAAGCGCGAAGGTCGCTCTGCATCTAACGGTCTTGTGGCCGCAAAGGTGGAAGGAGACCTCGGCGTTATTCTCGAACTCAATTGTGAGACGGACTTCGTGGCAAAGGGCGATCGCTTCCAAGCGCTCGCAGAGGAAATCCTCACCCATGTTGTAAAGTCCAAGCTCTCAAATCTCGAAGCTTTGCTCGCCTCCGATTTCGGTGGCGGCAAGACTTTGGCTGCTCATATCGATGAAGGTAACGCCACTCTTGGTGAGAAGATCGAACTCAGCCGCGTGGCTGTCTTTGCGGGCTCACCAGCAGCTGCCTACCTCCACCGAACTAGCCCCGACTTGCCTCCGCAGGTCGGCGTCGTGGTGGCGCTTTCAATCGACAATCCAATCGGTAAGGATGTTGCTCAACACATCGCTGCATTCTCACCGCAATATGTCGCGCGTGAAGATGTGCCTGCAAATGTAGTTGAGAATGAGCGTCGTATTGCAGAAGAGACCGCTCGTAACGAAGGCAAGCCAGAAGCTTCGCTTGCCAAGATTGTTGAAGGTCGCGTAACCGGCTTCGTGAAGGAAGTTTCACTTCTCGAGCAGGCATATGCGAAAGACAACAAGAAGAGTGTTGACCAAGTCCTGAAAGAAGCTGGCACCACAGTGACTGGCTTTGCGCGATTCCGCGTCGGACAGGCCTGATGCCATGAGCCCTTCTCGCCCCGCATACCGTCGAGTGCTTCTTAAGCTCTCGGGTGAAGTATTTGGTGGCGAGAAGGGTATTGGCGTGGACCCCGATGTTGTACAAGACATCGCGAAGCAAATTGCAGATGTAGTACGCAGCGGAACTCAGGTAGCTATCGTTATCGGTGGCGGTAATTATTTCCGGGGTGCTGAACTTTCACAAAGAGGTATGGATCGCGCTCGCGCCGATTACATGGGCATGCTCGGCACGGTCATGAACTGCCTCGCACTCCAAGACTTCCTCGAAAAGCAAGAGATTGATACTCGCGTGCAGACCGCCATCACCATGGGCCAGGTCGCCGAACCTTATATTCCTCGCCGCGCCATGCGCCACCTCGATAAAGGTCGGGTAGTTATTTTTGGAGCTGGCGCCGGAATGCCTTACTTCTCCACCGATACCGTCGCGGCACAACGCGCGTTAGAAATCGGCTGTGAAGCTCTCTTGCTCGCCAAGAGTGGAGTCGATGGCGTCTATTCGGCAGATCCACGCAAAGATGCCAGCGCAACCAAGTACGACTCTATTTCTTATAGCGAAGTTATCACCCAGGGATTAGGAGTGGCCGATGCCGCCGCTTTCTCGCTCTGCAAAGAGAACCACCTTCCCATTATCGTGTTCAACCTCATGGAGGATGGCAACATCGCGAAGGCTGTTCGCGGTGAAAAGATTGGCACGTTAGTTCACTGAGGTAACCCTCAGGCCACTGTTACTAGGTACGCAACGAAGGAGAAGCCATGATCGACGCAACACTTGCAGAAGCTCTTGCGAAGATGGATAAAGCTGTCGAG
>Ga0194051_1000312_pt1 | contig 28410 bp, 23 predicted proteins | sample SepL2320m_MetaG_FD_161275 | JGI IMG/M metagenome (GOLD analysis project Ga0194051, IMG submission 161275) | Anoxic zone freshwater microbial communities from boreal shield lake in IISD Experimental Lakes Area, Ontario, Canada - Sep2016-L239-20m | ecosystem: Environmental > Aquatic > Freshwater >... | reverse complement strand
ACCATTTTTGCATTCGTCTGCTGGTTCTGCGCCACGACTCAATCCCTCTGCATCAGAATACGAGCTTCTTGTTTGCAATGTAGCTAATGATCGGAATGATCATGGCTCCCACGAATAATCTCCAGATGTCCGGAAGCTGGGCATAGCTGGCCAAGACGATGGTAAGTGAGCTGGCTGCAAAGGCGCCCAGTGCAACGAGAAAGAACTTTGCAAAGGCATGCTTATAGATTTGCGAGCTCGAGAAGGTCACATGATAGTGCCCAAAGAATGATACGACCAGCGCGACCAGGAACCCACAGGTGTTCATCAAGATGACCGATGAAGTGTCGACAAAGTGTCCCACGGTAATTGCCACCAGAAAATGAACAAGTGTGGAAATCAACCCTACGGCACCGAACCTTGCCATTCGAAAGAATTCTTCGACGAGATTTGTCATTCAGGCTTCTTGAGAACGGCCACGACCGACAGCCCGCCGATTTTGTTGAAGCGTGAAAGCCGCCTTTCCAGCCCGCACACCATGGTTAAGAATGAGTTCACGAAGTTAGGTACAGCCGCCATGTCAGACCCTTCCGGAACGCGACCGCGACGCAGACATCGCACTGCTGCAGCAACAGGCAGAACAGCAGCGAAAAAGTAATGCATCGATTGTGGTTGCGCCCCCGCATGGATGATCGTTTTGCGCAGACTTCCTATTGTATAGCGCCGGCGATGTTCGAGAAAATCGTCGTGGGCACTCCACAGGAAATTGAACGCAGGAACAGTAATGATGAACGTCGTTCCAGGCCGCGCCAACTCCCAGTATTGCTTCAGGACGGCTACGTCGTCATCGACGTGTTCCAGAACATCCATCAGCAAAACGACGTCGGCGTCTGTTTCCTTGACTGATCGAACGAACCGCAGACGATGGCCCATGTAATCGACCGTTTGATCAGGAACGTCATAGCCGGGGTCGACGCACACAACTTCCGCAACGCCACTGTTTCCTATGAGCCACTTGCCGAACCAGCCGATACCGGCTCCGACGTCCAAGACGAGCCGGCGCCTTGCCGGCAAGTGACCTGCAATCATTCTTGCCTTGGAAACATAGTACCAATGAGAGTCGGCCTGAGAACCAAGAGCATTTTGTTCTTTGAGGTCCATTACGTCCCAGTGTTTGCCAAGCGTTGGTCACCGTATATCAGCGACCCTTTATCATCATATAATAGACATATCCCAGATTGGCAGCTCGATTGACTTTGGTGTCACTCATGCCTCATCGGCGATGCGCATCGAAAATGCGCGGGTTGCTTCAATGCGTGTGCGGCGAAATCCATTTCGCCTCCACACTGGACAACGACGATGCTGGTCTAGGCACCAAATCCGGAAGGGTAACGGATCAGGCGAGCAGCTTCCGTACTGCATCCTTCCAGCCTGCGTATCTTGCGTCGCGCTCGGCGGGTTTCATCTTGGGCGTGAATCGCTTCTGCTTCTTCCACGACTTGGCGAAGCGGGAGGGTTCCGGGAAGAGGTCAATCTTGAGCCCCGCAAGGTAGGCGACGCCCAGAGCTGTGGTTTCCAGAATGGGCGGGCGGTCCACCGGCGCATCCAGTATGTCGGACAGGTATTGCATGGTCCAGTCCGAGGCTGACATGCCTCCATCGACGCGGAGGGTGGTTTTCTGGGCTTGGCCCATATCCTTGCGCATCGCCTCCAGCAGGTCGCGGGTCTGGTAGCAGACAGACTCCAGCGTCGCCTTGGCCAGCTCCTTTGCCGTCGTGGCACGGGTGAGGCCGAAGATCGCGCCGCGCGCCTCGGCATTCCAGTAGGGAGCGCCAAGTCCGACGAAGGCCGGGACCAGATAGACATGCTGTGTGGGGTCGGCTCCCTCGGCGAGCCTGCCTGTCTCTCCCGCCGTCTTCACCAGCTTCAGGCCATCGCGCAGCCACTGCACGCCGGCGCCGGCAATGAAGATAGCACCCTCGAGTGCGTATGTGCGCTTGCCGTCGAGCTGGTAGGCAATAGTGGTTAGCAGCCGGTTGCGGGATAGCACGGCATTGGTACCCGTGTTGAGCAGCGCAAAGCAGCCCGTGCCATAGGTTGCCTTCATCATGCCCGGTTCGAAGCAGGCTTGGCCGATGCTCGCGGCCTGCTGGTCACCCGCCACGCCGCGGATCGGGATTGCGGACCCGAAGAGTTCCGCTGTCGTGGTGCCGAAGTCGGCGGCGCAGTCCTTTACTTCGGGCAGGAGGCTCCTTGGGATGTCGAGAATGCGCAGCAACTCCTCGTCCCATTCGCCGGTGTGGATGTTGAACAGAAGGGTGCGCGAAGCGTTGGTGGCATCTGTTGCATGTACCTTGCCACCCGTGAGGCGCCAGATCAGGAAGCTGTCGATCGTGCCGAAGGCAAGTTCGCCGCGTGAGGCCTTCTCTCTCGCACCCTTCACATTGTCGAGCAGCCAGCGAATCTTGGTGCCGGAGAAGTAGGGATCAAGCAGCAGGCCGGTCTTCTTGCCGAAGAGAGGTTCATGGCCCTTGGCCTTCAGTGCCTCGCAGAAGGCCGCGGTGCGCCGATCCTGCCAGACAATCGCCTTATGGATGGGCTTGCCGGTGCGGCGGTTCCAGATCACCACAGTCTCGCGCTGATTGGTGATGCCGATGGCCTTCACCGAAGAAGGTTTTGCCTTGGACTTGCGCAGCGCGGACTTGCAGGTGGCAAGCACGGAAGACCAAATCTCCTCAGGATCATGCTCCACCCAGCCAGACTTGGGATAGAACTGGCGAAACTCCTTCTGGCCCACGGAGACGGGCTTCAGCTTCGCATCAAACACGATTGCGCGTGACGAGGTCGTTCCCTGGTCGATTGCAAGTATCATGTCCGCCATGCTTCAGCCCCCCACGCGCTTCAGTTCCTGCACCGCGTTGGCGGTTGACATGTAAGACCGCAAGGCCTCCTGCTCCGCCTTCGTGGTGTGGAGACCAAGCTTCGAGCGGCGCCACAGGACGTCATCGGCGCTGTAGGCCCACTCCTTCTCGCGCAGCCAGTCGACCTCACGCTCGCTCAAGGGTCCGAAGCTCTGGCCCATGTCGGCAGTGGAACTGGCATCGCCGAGCATGCGTTCCGCATCCGTGCCATAGGCACGGAACAGGCGACGGACAGTAACCTCGTCGAGGAAAGGATATTTGCGCGTGAGGCTGGCGATGTGCTGCTCAACCGCGTCATATCCGAAGTCGCCCCCTGGCAGCGAGGCATCATGCGTCCAGGGCTTTCCCATCTGGGGGAAGAAGGGCTGGATCTTCTCCATCGCGTGTTCGGAAAGCCTGCGGAAGGTGGTGATCTTGCCGCCGAACACCGAAAGCAGCGGTGCTCCGCCCTCGGGATGATCGAGCTTCAGCACATAGTCGCGTGTCGCCTCCTGCGCCTTCGAGGCACCGTCGTCGTAGAGTGGCCGGATGCCTGAATAGGCCCAGCGAACCATGTCCTGCGTGACGGGCTTCTTGAAGTACTCGCTCACGGCCTTGAGAAGGTATGCTGATTCCGCTTCGGAGATGTGTGGCTTGCCAGGGTCGCCCTTGTGGTCCTCGTCCGTCGTGCCGATTAGCGTGAAGTTGCGCTCATAGGGAATCGCGAAGCAGATGCGGCTATCGGCGTTCTGGAAGATGTAGCAACGGTCGTGATCGTAGAGCTTGTCCACGACCATGTGGCTGCCCTTCACCATGCGGATCTTGTCAGGATCGTTGCGGCCGACGACAGCGCCCAGGACCTGGCTTACCCAGGGGCCGGCGGAATTGATCAACGCCTTGGCGCGTATCGTTTCCAGGCAGCCACTTTCGGTTTCGATTGTCATCTCCCACAGGTTCCCGACGCGTCGTGCGGAGGTGCACTTGCTGCGTGTGCGGATCACAGCGCCCTTTGCCTGTGCATCGCGGGCGTTCAGAACGACAAGGCGTGCATCTTCAACCCAGCAGTCGGAGTATTCGTAGCCGCGAACATATTGCGGCTTCAGCGGCTGTCCCGTCACGTCGGTACGCAGGTTCACGCTGCGGGTGGGCGGGAGAATCTTGCGGCCACCCAGGTGATCATAGAGGAACAGCCCCATGCGCAGAATGGGCCATGGGCGAAGGCCGTTGTGATAGGGCAGCACGAAGCGCAGCGGCCAGATGATGTGCGGCGCCGCCTTGAGGAGAACTTCACGCTCGATCAGCGCCTCGCGCACGAGGCGGAACTCATAATGCTCGAGGTAACGAAGGCCGCCATGGATGAGCTTGGTCGAGGCGCTCGACGTGCCGGATGCGAGGTCGCCCTGCTCGGCAAGGAATACCTTCAGGCCACGGCCGGAGGCATCACGCGCGATGCCGCAGCCATTGACGCCTCCGCCGATGATGAAAAGGTCATAAATCATTCGGCAGAACCTGGTTTACTGTCGATCACGGCTGTTCCCTGAGAAAGTACTTCGGTCGGTCGCTAGATGTGTTCCGGTGTGGGATCGAAGCGTCGATCCGGCCGATTTGGGCCTTATGTTATGCGGCTTTACCCGCATGATTCAAGTACGTGATTGGGTGGGTGCGAGCCTCGCTGGCCTTTGCAGGATGAATTTTCCATTGCCAGTGGCACCATGAGACAAAGATCACGGTGCGCCGGGACGTTCGCTGATCGGTCGTTGACGCTCATGGAAGCGATGTGGAACAGTCTGCGGCCTGGTGCGGGACAGTGCCCATGCCCTGCACGCGTGGAGGTTCTAGCATGTTTCTTGGCATCGATCTCGGTACGTCCGGTGTCAAATCCATCCTCATTGATGCCGACCAGCACATCATTGCCGAACAGTCTTCCCGTCCACTCGAGGTTTCACGCCCGCATCGCGGATGGTCCGAACAAGATCCGGAACATTGGTGGGCCGCAGTCTGCCAGACGCTTGATGGCCTGGCGGCCAACAATCCGCGTGAGACGGCTGCCATCAAGGGCATCGGGCTTTCGGGCCAGATGTATGGCGCAACCGTGCTTGGCACGGATGACAAGCCACTCCGCCCGGCCATACTCTGGAACGACACGCGATCTGAGCGCCAGTGCGCGGATCTCACGAACCGGGTACCCGGCATTGTCGACATCGCTTGCCGGAAGCCAACGCCCGGGGTTACGGCAAGCAAACTGGCGTGGCTGCGCGATCATGAGCCAGACGTGTTCCGCAGGACGGCCAAGGTTTTGTTGCCGAAGGACTATGTTCGCCTGCTGCTTTCCGGCGACAAGGCGTCGGACATGGCCGATTCCAGCGGTACCATGTGGATGAATGTCGCCCGGCGAGAGTGGTCCGACACGCTGCTTGCCGCCACGGACATGCGCCTGGACCAGATGCCGAGCCTGCACGAGGGGACCGAAGTGACAGGCCAGTTGCGCCGGGATCTCGCGAGTCGCTGGGGCATCGATGGGCCTGTCACCATCGCTGCCGGAGGTGGGGACAATGCCTGCGGGGCATGTGGAACAGGAGTGATTTCCGAGGGTGAGGGCACAGTCTCTCTCGGCACATCAGGCGTGCTGTTCGTGGCCATGCAGCAAGCCCGAACGAGCCACGACTTCGCGATTGAAGCGCTTTGCCATTCGGTGCCGGGTGTCTGGCACCAGATGTCCGTCATTCTCTCCGCCACCTCGTGCCTCAACTGGCTTGCCCGCCTGCTGAAGCGCAGCCCCGTGGAATTGGTGATGGAGCTTGGTTCGGTTCCTGGGGCCCCGAGCCAGGTGCTGTTCGTGCCGTTTCTCGATGGCTGCTGGTCGCCGCGCAGCGATGCCGAGATCCGGGCCGCACTGATCGGACTCCAGCACTCGACAGACGATGCCACACTGACACGGGCGGTGATGCAGGGCGTTGCCTTTGCCTTGCGCGAGTGTGCGGATGCCTTCCGCGCCACCGGAACCTCGATTGACCGCTTGCTTGCCATCGGCGGTGGCTCGCGTTCCGATCTCTGGCTGTCGATGATCGCCACCTGCCTCGGTGTCGAGCTTCGCGTTCCTGCTTCCAGTGAACTGGGCGCTGCCTTCGGTGCTGCCCGCCTTGCCCTGATTGCCAATACCGGCGCTGATCCGATGGCGGTTCTGCAGCTTCCCAAGATAAGCCGTACGATTGAACCGGACCGCAATTTTGCGCAGCACTACGCCGATGCCTATGCAGACTGGCTGCAGGCGATCCCCGAAGTCAGGCGAACGTCAGCCTCACTGGGAAAGCGGCTCTGACTGCGTTGCGTTGAGTGAAGGAACGCGATGGAGCGCGGTCAGGGCGCTCAATGCTTCCTCGGTTTCCATGCTGAGCCGCTCATCGCTCCACCCCAGTTCGGTAGCGGCAATGCCTGCGATGTCCTCGATCAGGGGCTTTGACAAGCCATCCTCGAATGGCAACAGGGTGCGCCGCAGAATGATGTCAGAGAGTCGCGTTGTACGTTCGTCGCGGATGATCCAGCGGATTTCGCCTTCAAAGTAACGAGGGTTTCCGGCAAGTGGCCTCGGCGCCTGCGCGACGGCGTGGGCAACATCGCCCGCCTGGCTGCCGTAGCGGCTGACAAGATCTGCAGCCACCTTGTCCTGAATTTTTGAGTGCCGCGCAATTTGTGCTGCGAAATCGCGAAGTCCTTGCTCGTCTCTTGGAAGTCCGGCACTTCCGCCGATCGGCTGGTCAAGCGTACTGCGCAGATGCGGCAGGCCCATTCGTTGCAGCAACACCTTGCAATTGTCCTCCGCACAGGCACGGTAGGTTGTCCACTTTCCACCCACCAACGTCATCACGGGAAAGGGGCGGCTGCCCTCAGGCTCAAACACCTTGAAGGCGTGGTCACGGCTGATGGCGCCAGTCGCGGAGTCATTACTGCGGGGCAATGGCCTGATGCCGGAATAGGCAAAGACGATCTCGTCCCGCCTTGCATTGCTGCCGGGCAGAACCTCGTCCAGAACCTTGAACAGATAGTCGATTTCTTCGCTGGAGCAGACAGGGCTGTCTGGCGATTCATCACGGATATCCGTGGTGCCGAGGAGAATGAGATCATCATCGAGGGGGTAGACCAGGCAGGCACGATGATCGTGCGTCTCGAAATACAACATGCACTCACCGAGCTGGGCGGAAAGATCAGGCCTGCGCATCACGAGGTGAGAGCCGCGCGTTCCGCCGATCAACCGCTCATCGATGCCAAGCTTGCGGTTGACGACGTCGGCCCATGCTCCGGCACAATTCACCACCGCGCTAGCTTGGATGGTGAAGCTCTCCTGGGAGATTTCATCTTTGAGTATGACGCGGTCTCCCTCCATTCCCGCGAGCGAGAGGTAGGGAATGGCAACAGAGGCCGGGCAGTCTCGCTCGGCATTCTTGATGAGCTCGAGGGCAAGCCGCTCCGGATGCACGAGCCTCGCATCATAATACTCAGCGACGGCACAGACTGACTGGGAGAGCATCGGCATCTGCTTGAGGCTGGCCGAGCGGGATACGATGCGATGCTTCGGCATGGTGCGGGTGCCGCGCGAGAACCAGTCGTAGAAAACGAGCCCGAGCTTCACGACGAGGATGCCCTTTGCTCCCGGGCTCTTCTTCAGACCAAGGAAACGCAGCACGGCCGAAGATGCACCGCCGAACCAGCTGAACCCCGGTACCCAGGTGGGAAGCGGCTTGACGAGGTGCGAAGCATTCACCAGCAGGTGGTTTCGTTCGATGACGCTTTCCCTTACGAGAGAAAATTCCCCGGTTTCGAGATAGCGCAGACCGCCGTGGATGAGCCGTGACGGTGCTGCACTGGTGCCGGAGGAAAAATCCCCCTTGTCGATAAGGACTGCCGGGACGCCCTGCAGGGCGAGATCCCGATAGAGGCCGATGCCATTGATTCCAGCACCTGCGATGAGCACAGGCGTGACCGATGCCTGCTGCTCGCGCAGTAAACTGAGCACTTCATTCCGGTTGCGCACGGTCACTCTTTCATGTGGGCTTCAATTCACGCCGTAATACGGAAATTTTATTTCTGGTTAAATGGGAAAATGCCGATCCTGCAGAATGGCAAAAGTCATAATCCCCTAAAAACAAATGCTTATGCCATAAAACAATTTTCTGCCGTTGCGGATTGACAATGCTTTTCCTTGAACTAGCCTGAGCCCCAACAAGATCGGGCAGGCCTTGTTGCCCATGTCAGACTGTAAACACAGCGGACCGGTCGGAAGGGAGGGATATTGCGAGAGCGCCTGATCGGCATTGATGCCGGCGGTACGATGACCAAGGTCGTGCTGTTTGACGTCGCGGGCAATGAAATTGCCTGCGAACGGCAACCGAACGTCATGCTTTTGCCCGAACAGGGCTGGACCGAGCGCGATGCAGACCACATGTGGGCCGCAACGTGCCTGTCCATCCGAACCCTCCTGGACAGGACCGGAACCAATCCCGCCGATATCATAGCCATCACGCCATCGGGCTATGGTGGTGGCGTCTACCTGATCGATCGCGATGGCGCGCCTGTGCGCAATGGGCTTGTCTCAACCGATACGCGCTCCGTTCCGCTCATCGAATACTGGAATGAAACCGGCCTTCGGGAACAGGTTTCGGACCTGATCGAGCAGCAAGTTTGGCCGGGGCAGACACTTGCCATTCTGGCCTGGATGCAGGCCAATGAACCCGGCACCCTCGGCCGCACGGCTCACGTGCTGTCATGCAAGGATTACCTGCGCTTTCGGCTGTGTGGCGACATTTCAACCGATCCGACCGATGCGGGCTGCGCAGGCATACTCAATGTAAGCCGTTCGGAGATTTCGTCGGATGTCTTCAAGCTGACATCACTTGAAGGCTGGCTGAGCAAGCTTCCGCCGGTTGGCTCGCCCACGGAAGTGGCTGGCAAGATCAACGACAACGTTGCCGCACAAACCGGCCTCAAGGCTGGAACGCCGGTTGTCCGCGGAGTTTATGATGTGGTTGGCTGCTCGCTGGCATCCGGTGTGCAGCAGGCCAGCCAGCTTGCGGCTGTCGCCGGCACCTTCAGCATTCATTCCACGTTGCACCGCAAGCCGGCACTGAGCCCGCTTCCCCATATCCAGACACCCTATCCCGTAGCCGGCCAGATCCTGGCAACAACGGCCACACCGACGTCTGCGAGCAATCTCGAGTGGTTCTGCAAGACCGCGATGCGGGCAGAGGCTGACCTGGCCCGTGCGCAGGGCCGCAGCATCTATGAGATCTGCAATGAAATGGTGGCGGGAACGCTTCCGCGTGAGAGCCGCATCCAGTTTTTTCCCTTCCTTTATGACGGGCCGCGCGGCGCACCGGCTGGCTTTGCCGGCCTCACCGCAAGTTCAACAATGCCTGACCTCCTGAGGGCTATCTATGAGGGGGTCGTGTTCGCTCATCGCACCGACCTCACCTATCTCCTCAATGGCCCCGATGCTGCCCAACCCGATGTCATTCGCCTTGCGGGCGGTCCTTCACGAAGCCGAGTATGGTCACAGATGTTTGCCGATGGTCTTGGTCTTCCCGTCGAAATCGCCAGCGGTACGGAACTTGGAGCCAAGGGCGGCGCAATCTGCGGTGCCGTTGCGACCGGTGCCTACAAGGATGTTCCAAGCGCCATCAAGAACATGGTGAAAGTCGAGAGCAGGCTTGAGCCAGACCCGGATCGAGCAGGGGCGCTGTCCGACAAGTATGCCCTTTACTGTTCGGCGGTCGAGACAAGCGTCGCTGCGTGGAAGAAGACCAAGCGTGCAACGACGCTACAACCGGATACACCAGCCAGGAAGGCATCGGCCGCATGAACCAATCGTTCTACATATCGCGACAGACGCCGAGAGGTGCGGCATTCCATGCTTGAGCTTATTGACATCACCAAGGTGTCCGGCGCCCAGACGCATATCCATCCGACCAACCTGGTGCTGGAGCGCGGCAGCCTGAATGTGCTTCTGGGACCAACGCTGTCTGGCAAGACGACACTGCTGCGGCTCATGGCAGGCCTCGAGAAACCGACCACCGGTGAAGTCCGCTTCGATGGCAAGAATGTCGCCGGCGTTTCGGTGCAGAACCGCAATGTGGCCATGGTCTATCAGCAGTTCATCAACTACCCGTCGATGACTGTTTACGACAACATCGCATCTCCGCTGAAGGTTGCCGGTGAAAAGCGCGACGTGATTGACCGCGAAGTGAAGAAGGTGGCGGAGCTCATGCGCCTCACACCCTTCCTTCAACGTCTCCCGCTCAGCCTTTCGGGCGGCCAGCAGCAGCGCACAGCGCTGGCGCGTGCCATCGTGAAGAAGGCCGGACTGGTGTTGCTGGATGAGCCTCTCGCAAATCTCGATTACAAGCTTCGGGAGGAAATGCGCGAGGAGCTTCCCAAGATCTTTGCTGCCTCAGGATCGATCTTCGTCTATGCTACGACGGAACCATCGGAGGCCCTGCTCCTGGGCGGCAATACGGCAACTCTCCACGAGGGCCGGGTGAGCCAGTTCGGCAAGACAATATCGGTCTATCGCCATCCACATGATCTGATCACAGCCAGCACTTTCGCCGATCCGCCGCTCAACACCGTGGCGGCGATCAAGCGTGGAGAGCAATTTGCCCTGGTGGACTGGGATTCAGGCGCGGAGGGGCAGCAGCCCGCCCGTACGCTGCCGGTGCCTAGGCAACTCGCCGGGATCGCTGACGGCCCCGTCACCTTGGCAATACAACCGCATCACCTGTCACTCTCCGCGCCGTTTGCCGGCGCGCCACATCTGGCCGTCACCACACAGATTTCAGAAATCGCCGGATCCGAGAGCTTCATCCACGTTCGCCACGGCAAGTCGCGCTGGGTGATGCTGTCGCACGGCGTGCGTGACCTTGATCCATCACTCGATATTGATGTCTTCGTTGACACCCGTCACTTGATGGCGTTCGGCGAAGATGGCAGATCTTTGGCTTCCCGGGCATCTGCAACAACACGGCAAGACGGGTGAGGGCAGGGTAATGGCCAGGATCAATCTCGAACACATCCGTCACGCCTATGGGATGCGCCCGACGTCTCCGCATGATTATGCCCTGCGCGAGGTGAACCACGAGTGGAACGATGGCGGCGCATATGCACTGCTGGGGCCATCGGGTTGTGGCAAGACCACGCTGCTCAACATCATTTCAGGACTGGTGCGACCTTCGGAAGGGCGCATCCTCTTCAACGGACAGGATGTCACCCAACTGTCCACTGAAGAGCGCAACATCGCGCAGGTGTTCCAGTTTCCCGTCGTCTATGACACGATGACCGTCTACGACAATCTCGCTTTTCCGCTGCGCAACAGGCACGTTCCGGAAGACCAGGTCGACAAGCGTGTGCGGGAAATTCTCGGCATGCTGGAGCTGACAGACCGCGCACAGAAGAAGGCCCGAGGCCTTACTGCGGACCTTAAGCAGAAGATTTCGCTTGGACGCGGCCTCGTTCGTGCCGATGTGAACGCAATTCTCTTCGACGAACCTCTGACCGTGATCGACCCGCACATGAAATGGGTTCTTCGTTCGCAGCTGAAGAGCCTTCACCGCCAGTCGGCGTTTACCATGGTCTATGTGACGCATGACCAGACCGAGGCGCTCACATTCGCCGACAAGGTGGTGGTAATGTATGATGGCCAGATCGTTCAGATCGGCACGCCGGCCGAATTGTTCGAGAAGCCCAAGCACACTTTTGTAGGTTATTTCATCGGATCACCGGGCATGAATGTCTTTCCGGTGAAGGTCGATGGTAGCCAGGCCCATGTGGGTGGCATGCATATTGATCTCGGCTACGCTCCGAAGATCAAGGATGGCCAGAAAGCAGAGCTCGGCATCAGGCCGGAATTCATGGAAATCTCGCGCACTGGCTTTCCCCTCAGCATCCGCAAGGTGGAAGATATCGGCCGCCTGAAGATCGTCCGCGCCGATTTTGCCGGCCAGGCCGTATCGATCGTCGTCAAGGAGGAAGCCGAGATCCCGGCGGACCCCCATGTCGTGTTCCGTCCCGAAGGCGTTAACATCTATGCCGATTCCTGGCGCGTCGGACGGGAGGCCTGATCATGGAAAAGACCTGGAACAACAAAGCCTGGTTCATGGTTCTGCCGGCCTTCCTGATCGTCGCCTTCTCGGCCATCGTTCCGTTGATGACGGTGGTCAACTACTCTGTGCAAGACACGTTCGGGAACAACCAGTTCTTCTGGGCAGGAACAGAGTGGTTCACCGAAATCCTCGAGTCTGAACGATTCTGGGGCGCGCTGTACCGCAACCTCCTGTTCTCAGCCATCGTTCTTCTGATCGAAATTCCGCTCGGCGTCTTCATCGCGCTGAACATGCCGCGCCGCGGCATCTGGGTGCCGATCTGCCTCGTCACCATGGCCATGCCGCTTCTCATTCCTTGGAACGTGGTGGGCACCATCTGGCAGTTGCTCTGCCGGTCTGACATCGGCCTTCTCGGCTACAGCCTCGCCAAGATCGGCATTCAGTTCAACTATGCCTCCGATCCTCTTCATGCGTGGATCACCGTTGTGGTCATGGATGTCTGGCACTGGACCAGCCTGGTGGTGTTGCTGGCCTATGCCGGCCTCGTCTCCATTCCAGACGCCTATTACCAGGCCGCGCGCATCGACGGAGCGTCCCGCTGGTCAGTGTTCCGCTACATCCAACTCCCCAAGATGAAGCGCGTGCTGCTGATCGCGTTCCTGTTGCGCTTCATGGACTCCTTCATGATCTATACGGAGCCCTTCGTGGTTACCGGCGGTGGCCCGGGCACTTCCACGACCTTCCTTTCGATCGATCTCGTGAAGATGGCGATCGGCCAGTTCGACCTTGGACCGGCCGCTGCGATGTCACTGATCTACTTCCTGATCATCCTGCTGCTCTCATGGGTATTCTATACCGTCATGACGAGCAGCGACGCTGAAAACTGAGGCGACTGCATCATGACAATGGATCAGACCGCAGCTCTACCGGCAACCGGGCATGCGACAGCCCAAACTCCGCAAGGCATCGCGCATGCCAGCCCGGGGCGAAGCAAGCTCGCCTGGCTGGTGCCTACACTCTACATCCTGTTTCTGATGATCCCCGTCTATTGGCTGATCGTGATCAGCTTCAAGAACAACGTGGAAATCATGAACAGCTTCTCGCTGCTGCCCCAGGAACCGACGCTGCGCAATTACAAGGTCATCTTTACCGATGCCTCGTGGTACTCGGGCTACATCAACTCGATGATCTACGTGGTCATGAACACGGTGTTCTCGGTGGCTGTTGCGCTGCCTGCAGCTTATGCCTTCTCGCGCTACCGGTTTCTGGGCGACAAGCATCTCTTCTTCTGGCTTCTCACCAACCGAATGGCGCCGGCCGCCGTGTTTGCGCTGCCCTTCTTCCAGCTCTATTCGGCCTTCGGCCTGATCGACACACATCTTGCTGTGGCGCTTGCGCACTGCCTGTTCAACATTCCGCTGGCGATCTGGATTCTCGAGGGTTTCATGTCGGGCATCCCGAAGGAAATCGATGAAACCGCGTATATCGATGGCTACAGCTTCCCCACCTTCTTCCTGAAGATCTTCATTCCGATGATTGCGTCTGGTATCGGCGTTGCGGCCTTCTTCTGCTTCATGTTCTCATGGGTGGAATTGTTGATCGCGCGCACGCTGACGACGACGGTTGCAAAGCCCATTGCGGCCATCATGACGCGGACGGTTTCGGCCTCGGGCATGGACTGGGGCGTGCTTGCAGCCGCGGGCTCGCTCACGCTGATACCCGGCGTGCTGGTGATCTGGTTTGTTCGCAACTATATCGCCAAGGGCTTTGCCCTGGGCCGCGTTTGAGGAGCGAGACGATGGATTTCTCATGGATGGCCTGGACACTGCCAACCTTTCTCTTTTTCGCGACCATTTTCTTGCTGCTGATCGGCATGGGTGTGTGGGAGTATGTCTCTCCCGGCGGAAATCCGAGGGTCGGTATCTTGCACTTTGAAACGACCCGCGGTGACCGGCTGTTCATATCGCTGCTTGGAAGTGCCTTTATTCATATCGCTTGGTTGGGGTTCACAAACCTCAATCTGTGGTGGGCTGTTGCCTTGTCACTTGTCTACACGGTTCTCGTGTTCAGGTATGTCTAGGAAGCAGCTGACGGGTGGTCCAGCCAACTGGGCGGCTCTCTTGAAGCAAAAACGACAAATTGGAGGAAACGATGCGTAAGAAACTATTTCTATCGAGTGCCTTGTTTGCGATGGCTCTGTGCGGTCCTGCACATGCCGGAATGGATGAGGCCAAAGCATTCCTCGACACCGAAATCAACGGACTGTCATCGCTCTCGCGTGCCGACCAGGAAAAGGAATTGCAGTGGTTCGTGGACGCTGCCAAGCCCTTCGCCGGCATGGAAATCAAGGTGGTGTCGGAAACTATCCCGACCCATGAATATGAATCCAAGGTTCTCGCCAAGGCCTTTGCCGACATCACCGGTATCAAGGTCACCCATGATCTGATCGGCGAAGGTGACGTCGTCGAAAAGCTGCAGACACAGATGCAGTCGGGCGAAAACATCTATGACGCCTATGTCAACGACTCGGACCTGATCGGCACGCACTGGCGCTACCAGCAGGCCCGCAGCCTCACCGACTGGATGGCGAATGAAGGCAAGGACGTCACAAATCCGATGCTGGATGTGGATGACTTCATCGGCAAGTCCTTCACGACTGCCCCGGACGGCAAGCTCTATCAGCTGCCTGACCAGCAGTTCGCGAACCTTTACTGGTTCCGTTATGACTGGTTCAACGACGAGAAGAACAAGGCCGACTTCAAGGCCAAGTATGGCTACGACCTTGGCGTGCCGGTGAACTGGTCTGCCTATGAAGACATCGCCGAGTTCTTCACCGGCCGTGAAGTCGACGGCAAGAAAGTCTATGGCCACATGGACTACGGCAAGAAGGATCCGTCCCTTGGCTGGCGCTTCACCGATGCATGGCTCTCGATGGCCGGCAACGGCGACAAGGGCATTCCGAACGGCCTTCCTGTCGACGAGTGGGGCATCAAGGTCAACGACAAGTCGCAGCCCGTCGGCTCCTGCGTGGCCCGCGGCGGCGACACCAATGGCCCTGCCTCGGTCTATGCCATTACCAAGTACCTCGAGTGGCTGAAGAAGTATGCCCCGCCGGAAGCGCAGGGCATGACCTTCGGCGAAGCTGGCCCGTTGCCTGCTCAGGGTTCTATCGCGCAGCAGATCTTCTGGTACACTGTCTTCACGGCAGACACCGTGAAGGATGGCCTGCCGGTCGTGAATGCTGACGGCACCCCGAAGTGGCGCATGGCTCCTTCGCCGCATGGCGTCTACTGGAAGGATGGCATGAAGCTTGGTTATCAGGACGCTGGCTCCTGGACCATTCTGAAGTCGACCCCGGATGATCGTGCAAAGGCAGCATGGCTCTACGCGCAGTTCGTTGTCTCGAAGACGGTGGACTCCAAGAAGAGCGATGTCGGCCTGACCTTCATCCGTCAGTCGACTCTCGACAACCAGCACTTTACCGACCGTGCGCCCAAGCTCGGCGGCCTGATCGAGTTCTATCGCTCGCCGGCCCGTCTGCAGTGGTCGCCCACCGGCACCAACGTTCCTGACTATCCGAAGCTGGCTCAGCTCTGGTGGCAGAACATCGGTGACGCCTCTTCCGGCGCTAAGACGCCGCAGGAAGCAATGGACGCTCTTTGCGCCGAGCAGGAAAAGGTGCTCGCCCGCATCGAGAAGTCTGGCGTGCAGGGTGACAAGGGTCCAGTTCTCGCTGAGGAGCATGATCTGGCCTACTGGAACGCTGAAGCTGTGAAGGCAGGCAACCTCGCCCCGCAGCTGCCCGTTGCGAACGAAAAGGAAAAGCCGATGACCGTCAACTACGACGAGCTGATCAAGTCCTGGCAGAAGTAAGACCTGTCTGACTGACAAGCGCTGAAGCTGATGCCGCCCTCGCGAAAGCGAGGGCGGCATTTTCGTTTCTGTAATAAAATGATTTGCAAGACTTCACAGCCTATTTCCGGACAATATTTCTATGTTTATCAATTAATTAGTGACTTGTGTCCTCATTCAATGCAGCTGTGTCGAGCGATGTGATCTTGTCCGACGGAAATTATTTACAGGCATGGTGTCATCTGCTAGCCATGCTTCCACTGCTGAAACGCAACTGACGGACAGGGTGGAGGCTTATGACTTTTGTGACGATGGGGCCCATGCTGAAGCGGGCGCAGAAGGCGGGCTATGGCATCGCGGCCTTCAATATGATCGACTACAACAGCGCGCGCTCGATCGTGGAGGCGGCTGCGGCCCTCGATGCACCGATGATTGTCCAGGTATCGGTCAAAACCATCAAGCACTGGGGCTTCAAGCCGATCGCGACCTGGGTTCGCATGTTGGCGGAGGACGTGCCGGTTCCAGTCGCGTTGCATCTTGATCACTGCAATAATGTTGACACCATAAAAGGCTGCATCGACGCGGGCTGGACGTCCGTGATGTTCGATGGCTCATCACTGCCTTTCGCCGACAACAAGCAGAAATCGGAAGCCGTCTACAAGTTGACGGAGGCTGCAGGCGTTGGCCTCGAAGCAGAGATCGGCGCCATCGGTGGCGTTGAGGACGACAAATTCGTCGCAGAGGACTCGGCCATTCTTGCAAACTTTGATGAGTGCGTGAATTTTGTCGAGAACATGCCGAACCTTGCCGTGTTTGCGCCGGCAATCGGCACTGCCCACGGCTTCTACAAGGGTCAGCCGAAGATCGCCTATGATCTCTTGAAACGCATCACGACAGCCATTCCCATCCCCATTGCGCTACATGGTGGCACAGGACTGAGCCAGGAGCAGTTCGACAAGTGTATCGCCGCTGGTTGTGCAAAGGTCAACATTTCGACCATGCACAAGCATCGCTTCATCGAGGGCTTCATCGATGTGCGAAAGCAGAACCCGAAGCTTGAGGAGCCGCTGCCCTTCTTGAGTGGCCAATACGAGGCCATGAAGAACGATGTTTGCGACATGATCACGGCCTTTGGTTCCAAGGGCAAGGCTTCCCATGCTGCAGGCCTCGAGGGCTAGATGCTCCAGGCCCTGATTTTCGACTGCGACGGCGTGCTTGTCGACACTGAACGTGATGGCCATCGCGTTGCCTTCAACGAAGCGTTCAAGCAGGCCAGTCTCTCGACCCATTGGAGTGTGGAGCGCTACGGCGAGTTGCTGCTAACCGCTGGTGGCAAGGAACGCATGCGACGGCATTTCGATGAGACTGGCTGGCCTGTCGAGCAGCCAGACCGGGATGCCTTGATTGCGAAGCTGCACAAACTCAAGACCGATATCTTCATGAATTTGATCGCCAAGGGAGGGCTACCTTTGCGGCCCGGCGTCGCACGCCTCATCGATGAAGCGATCGCCGGTGGCGTCACCCTCGCGGTCTGCTCCACCTCGAACGAACGTGCGGTCCAATCCGTCGTCAACGTGCTGCTCGGGTCCGAGCGCTCAAAGTTGATTACTGTCTTCGCCGGTGACGTTGTCGCTGCGAAGAAGCCTGCCCCGGACATCTACAATCTCGCCGCAGAGAAGCTTGGCCTATCTCCCAGTCGCTGCGTCGTGATCGAGGACAGCAACAATGGTCTTCGCGCGGCGAAGGCTGCGGGCATGAATTGTATTGTCACGATCTCGTCCTATACTGCCGACGAAGATTTCACCCAAGCAGACGTGATCGTGGCTGACCTAAATCATGATATCGACATAGGTACTTGTCAGTCACTGGTGGGATGAGCAGCCCAGAAGACGCCGCTCTCATTTGCTTCTGGCAACGTGCCGATAGTGGTCCTCAAGTGCGGCACCCGTCCTGCGCAGATTTTGCGCCGTGGTTTCGCCAGCCCTGAAGAGAAGCCCGACATAGAGAAGATCGATCAGAAACAATTGGCTCAATCGTCCCTCGAGGAAGTCACCATATAGTGGAACAACGTGCTGTGACGCTCCCCAGGTAGTCAGGCAAACCGTTCCGGCGTTCGCTACAGCAGACGATGCATCGCTCGTGATCGCAATCGTCGTTGCGCCGTTTTCGCGAGCCAGCAGCATGGCATCCGCCACTGTTACCGTCGTGCCCGTATGTGAAATGCCCACCATCACGTCCCCTGCTGAGAGGTTCGCAGAGATGATGGTCTGGGTATAGCCGTCGCGATAGCTCGTCGCGTCAAAGCCCGCCTTGATGAACAAGTGGGCCGCCTCATCGCAAATCGCCGCGCCGCCGCCGACGCCTACGAACACTATTCTCCGCGCCTTATGCAGGGCTTCCACCGCCTGCTCCAACCGATGCGCATCCAGCATCCGCTGGGTGCCCTCCAACGCCTGGATCAGCAGTGTCGCCAACTTGCCGCTGGTTCTTACAAGACTGTCGTTGCCATCTATCTCCAGGGGAATGTTGGCGTATTCACTCTTGCTGCGCGTTCCCTCCGCAACCGAGAGCTTGAGATCGGGGTAGCCTTCATAGCCCAGGGCGCGGCTCACCCGGCTGATGGTCGCTTCGCTCACGCCAAGCGCACGGCCGAGTTCGGTAATCGAAGAATCGAGCCGGGTGCCAGCATTCAAGCGCAGAAAATCGGCCACGATTCGCTCTGATTTGCGCAGGGAGCCGTATCTCTCCTGAATCCGCTCCAGCAAGTTGCCCTGGGGAAGCTCGGTACGCTCAGGTTTCTCGGTCATTTTCTTGTGTGCTCACGCATGCGGCCTGCCGACAGACAATACTGCTAACACCCATCCAGACCGAAGAAAAGTTTCTCCCCTGAGACGTCAGCGATCTCTTGGGCGGTGACCCTATAAAGCAAATCACCAAGAAGGAAATTTCCCTCGACAATGGATTTTGTCAATGTTACGAGCTCAAAGCATCAACTGTTTCCGCCAGTGGAGTTCTAAAAACCCATGTCTTTACAGAAAAAAAGACCAAATGTGCCGGACCCGGAGCTCCTGGAGAAACTTTTCAGAACAGCATTCAAGATCCGCGTTTTTGAAACTGAAGGCATCAAGCTGTACCGTCAAGGTCTCATCCGTGGATATTTTCACCCCTACCTTGGACAAGAGGGCATCGCCACTGGCGTTTGTGCAGCGCTAAGGGAGGGAGACTACATTGCATCCACCCACCGCGGGCATGGCCACTGCATCGCCTGGGGCGCTGACGTGAAACGCATGGTTGCCGAGTTGCTGCAGAAGGAAACCGGCTACTGCCGAGGTTATGGCGGCTCGATGCATATCGCCGACATTCACAACGGCAATCTGGGTGCGAATGGCATCGTGGGTGCGGGCACACCACTGGGCGTAGGTGCTGCGCTGGCGGCCCAGATCAAGGGCTCCGACGCGGTGACGGTGACCTTTTCCACTGACGGTGCCTCGAACAACGGCACATTCCTTGAATCGCTGAACCTCGCTGCCATTTGGAACCTGGCTTTTGTACTGGTGATCGAGAACAATCGTTACGCCGTGTCGACGCGCATCGAGGAATCGACACGCGATGCAGACCTCTACAAGCGCGGTCTCAGCATCGGTGTGGAAAGCCACCAGGTCGATGGCAACGATCCACTTGCCGTCTATGAGTTGACCAAAGAAGCCGTGCGCAAGTGTCGTGAAGGAAAGGGTCCGATCCTGATCGAGGCCAAGACGTTCCGCCACATGGGGCATCACGTGAACGATCCTGGAAAGTACATGCCGGCCGATGAACTGGCCTATTACAAGGAACGAGATCCGGTCGACCGCGCCAGGAATGCCCTGACCGAGATGTCGGGCATCGAGCAATCGAAGATCGAGGCGATTGAAGACGAGATCCGCAAGGAATTCGAGGATGCCGTCGAATTTTCCAAGGCCAGTCGAGAGATCACCATGGCCGAGTTCGAAGAATTCGCAGCCGACTACTGATCCCGGATCGAAAGAACAAATATGTCCAGAGAAATCATGTACCGTGACGCGCTGAGGGAAGCTCTTGATGAAGAGATGCAACGCGATCCGACGGTGTTCATCATTGGTGAGGGAATTGCCGAAAGGGGTGGTTCCTACAAGGTCACGGAGGGGCTTCTCGCCAAGTATGGCCCGCATCGTGTTCGAGACACGCCCATAGCCGAAGCTGGCATGATTGGCGTAGGCGTCGGAGCCGCCATCGCGGGCGCTCGGCCTGTTGTCGAGATCCTCTATGTTGATTTTGCCATGCTTGGCATGGACATGCTCGTCAATCAGGCCGCAAAATTTAGACTGATGACGGGTGGTGATGGACGTGTACCATTCGTCATGCGCACACAGGGCGGCACCGGTGGGGGCGTTGCAGCGCAGCACTCGCAGAGCCTCGAAGCGCTGTTTTACCACATTCCCGGACTCAAAGTTGTCATGCCGTCGGTTCCTGCCGATGCCAAGGGCCTGCTCAAGTATGCGCTTCGGCAATCTGATCCGGTCATGTTCCTCGAGCACAAGCACCTCTACATGACCAAAGGGCTTGTGCCTGACGGCGAGCATGTCATTGAGTTTGGAAAAGCTGACATAAAGCGCCCTGGAAAGGACGTGACCATCATCGCCTGGTCGAACATGATACCCAGAGCTCTGGAAGCTGCGGCCAAGCTGGCAGAGGAGGGGATCGACGCCGAAGTACTCGATCCGCGCACGCTGGTACCGCTCGACAAGGCAGCTATTCTTGCCTCCGTCGCCAAGACCAATCGCGTGGTTATCGTCCAGGAAGCCGTGCGCCGCGGCGGCGTGGCCTCAGACATTGCCTCCATCATCCAGGAAGAGGCATTCTATCATTTGGATGCGCCCATCGAGATCGTCGCAGGCCTCAATGTTCCTGTGCCTTTCAACCTCGAACTTGAGAAGGCAAGCATTCCGCAGCTGCCTAACATCATTGCGGCCGTCAGGCGCAGCCTTCACCTTAAGTCAGATGCCACTGCAGCACAATGACTCCGGAAGTGACGCACTTTCTCGCGGACTTATCCAACCGTCCGGCAAGGCACAGCACCCGTTGTCAGGAACACTGGCCAAACACGTAGGACTTTAGAGCGCGTGGCGCTGTCGGCGGAAGCCGTCCGGCACCGCGTCCCCTGAGAGAGGAATCATCATGGCGCGTCCCATTCTCATGCCGCAGGTCGGACAGGATCTTACAGAAGGCAAGATAACCGCTATAAACGTCAAGCTCGGCGACAAGATCAAGAAGGGCGACATCGTTGCCGAAGTCGAGTCAGAAAAGGCGACCTTTGAAGTCGAGGCTTTTGAAACCGGAACAGTCATTGAGGTGAGGTACAAGGTCGGTGATACAGCTACCGTCCTTCAGCCATTGATTATGGTCGGCGAAGCTGGAGAAGCTCCTTCCACCAACCTCGGCATTCACCAACCAACCAGTACCGCAGGCGAGACAGCCAGCAAGGCGCCGGTTGAAGTTGCTGCTTCAGCCCAAGGCTATGGAAGCTCTGTCGGCTCATCACCCCTCGCTCGCCGCATCGCCAAGGAAGCCGGAGTGCGGGTGGGAGATGTTCAGGGTTCAGGCCCTCATGGCGCAGTCGTCAAGAAGGACATCGAGGCCGTTGTCGAAAAGCATCGCGCGACCGGGAGAACTCTCACAAAGGAGGGTGACGGAAGCGACCTGCGTAGTCTGCAGCAAGGCTCCGGCGACCCCGTCGTGCTCATCCATGGATTCGGTGCTGATCTGTCGGCCTGGCGCCCCTTTATCCTGCACCTCGCTCTCACCAACCCCGTTCTCGCCCTCGATCTGCCGGGCCATGGAGCAAACCTTGCTGTCGGTCCAGACGATTTTGACACATTGGTTGCCTCTGTTAACGATACGCTTCGAGCCGCCGGAGTAAGCAGACTTCATCTAGTGGGCCACTCCCTGGGAGCCGCTGTGGCCGCCTCCCTGGCCGGTGGAGGTGATCTGGATGTTCGCTCTCTGGCGCTCATTTCACCAGCGGGTCTCGGCCCACTCATCAATGGTGAATTTGTATCAGGCTTTTTGGCCGCGAACTCGGAAGCAGAGCTCAAGCCTTGGTTGGAGAAACTCGTGCATAGGCCCGCCATGCTGCCGGGCGCACTTGTGCGGGCTACGATCGCGGCGCGCGAAGCCTCTCCCCTTGTTGCGGCGCAGGGCAGGCTTGCCGCCAAACTGTTCGCCGGCAACACGCAGCTCTTCTCGATCAGGGACGCACTCGATCGCTATACTGGACCCCTCCGCTTGATCGTAGGCCAGGAGGACGGCATCATACCGACATCCTATGCCGACGAGATTCCTCCCCATGTTGCCTCGCATCGTCTTCCGCTGGTTGGCCACCTTCCCCAGTTCGAATCCGCCTCGCTCGTGGCCAGGCTTGTGGCGGCAACAGTCCGGAGTGCGGGTTGAGTGATGATGGCAAATCCCCCTGGAACACTTCTTTTCGACCTCGATGGTACATTGGTGGATAGCGCTGGCGACCTTTCAGGCTCGCTCGACACTCTGATGGCCGAGAAGGACTTATCCCCAATTGGTATCGCTACTGGCCGGCAGTTAATCGGACACGGCATTGCCAATCTGGTGCGCAATGCCCTGAAGCTCCGGGGTGAGAGCGAGGACGAAGGTGACATAGCAATCGACCTCGCCCGGTTCATGGATATCTATGCTTCCCGCCTTACCAGGCTGACGCGACCTTATCCCGGAGTTGTTGAAACACTCGAAGTGCTCAAGAGCCAAGGCTGGAGCATGGGTGTTTGCACCAACAAGCGGGAGAAATTCGCTACCAGCATCGTGGAAGACCTTGGTCTTTCAAGGTTCTTCGAAGTCGTATCCGGACCAGACACCTTTGGTGTTGGCAAGCCTGACCCACGCCAGCTTTCTGAAATGGTAAAGGCAGCAGGAGGTCGGCATCCTGCCCTCTTTGTTGGTGACTCGGAGGTGGATGTGGCCGCCGCGAAAGCCGCGGGGATGCCAGTGATTGCACTCACCTACGGATATTCCAAGATACCGCTCGACACCCTGGCACCAGATGCGCTCCTGTCAAGCTTCGGAGATGTGCCGCAAGCCATCAGCGAGATCATGAGCAAGTCTCGCTAGCCGAAGAGTATGGAGAAAGTTATGACGCTACGTCTCTCGGTCAATACCAATCCGCTCGTGAACCGCTTTGCGGACGTCGATGACGTTTGCGACACGCTCGCATACAAGATCAAGGCTGGCTACGTCCAGCTTGTTCCGGAGTTTCTCAATCCATCGTGGCCATCGGCGACGATTGCCAAGCGTGAGCGCCAGTTTCAGGCCGCATTCAGACGGACCGGCATTCGCGCCACCTCCGTGATGACCAGCACCTTCACACGTCTCAACCATATGGGCCACCCTGACGCCGATGTGCGGCGCTACTATGTCGACTGGTTCAAGACCTTGGCCGACATTGCAGGTGCCATCGGCGCGGAGTCCATGGGATCACAGTTCGCGATCTTCACGCAGAAGGACTATGACGATGTCGGTCGCCGCGAGGAACTGATTGAAATTGTGATCGACTGCTGGGCAGAAGTGGCTGAACACGCGAAGGCAGCGGGCCTCTCCTATGTATTCTGGGAGCCCATGTCGGTGGGTCGCGAGTTCGGTCATACCATTGCCGAGTGCCGAAGCTTCGACAAGCGCCTCGCCGCAGCGGGCCTTGCCCTGCCTTTCCGCATGATCGTCGACATTGATCACGGTGACGTGACTTCAACCGACCCTCGGGACACTGACCCTTATGCGTGGGCGGCTGCGTTTCCCATTGAGTCGCCGATCATTCATGTCAAGCAGTCGTCCATGAACAAGGGCGGGCACTGGCCGTTCACTGAGCAGCATAACAAGGATGGCCGCATCCAGCCGCAAAAGCTCATTGAAACAATCCAGAAGGCGGGCGGCATGAACACCGAGATCTGCATGGAGCTCTCATTTCGCGAGCGAGAGCCGACCGACAGCAATGTCGTCAGCATGATGCGGGAATCGGTCATGTTTTGGGAACCCTACATCGACACAGGGTTCAATCATCCAGCTTAGCACCGAGCCTTGTCCAATTGCCTGCCGACGACCACCGAGTCGACCCGGCAACGCATTCCTACTCTAGCACTAGAACCGACAGGGTGAGCTAGTGGACGGCCGCAAACATGATTTTCTCCTCGGTTGCCTCCACAGGAGATATTTCTTCCACCACCCGCCCCTGACGGCACACGAGGATGCGGTCCGAGAGGTTCATGACCTCGGGGAGATAGCTGGAGATCACTACGACCGCGAGACCCTCGTCAGCCAGTTGGTTGATGAAGCGGTGGATCTCGGCGATGGCGCCGACATCCACGCCTCGCGTCGGCTCATCAAAGATGACGAGCTTCGGGCGTTGCGCGAGGCCCTTGCCGATAACGACCTTCTGCTGATTGCCGCCGGACAGTTCCACGACGCGGGCATTGTCATTGATCGCCTTAACGCCCAGCCGCCTTGACCATTCAGCTGAGATCTCGCGCATCTCGGCGAAAGATATCACACTTGAGCGCGTGAGGTCGGCTGCCAATGGCCCGGAATAGAAATTCTCGGCGATCGACATGGTCTCGAAGAAACCTTCGAGCTTGCGGTCCTCTGTCACGTAGACGATGCCATCGCGCACGGCGTGGACGGGAACGTTGTAGCGCACCGGGCGGCCATCGAACTCGATCTCGCCGCCGCGCAGGAAGTCGCGCTTGTAGATCCCAGATACGATCTTGAATGTCTCGGTGCGCCCCGATCCGACGAGCCCGAAGACGCCAGTGATCTGACCCTCGAAGATCGAGAAGGAGTTGTTGCGCACCATATTGCCCATCGAGACGTCACGCACTGAAAGGATCTGGCGGCCACGCTTGCGGAGGTCTGAGGCTTCGCGCCGCCTGTTGTAGATCTCGCCCGTCAGCGCACGGCCCACCATGGCGCGCACCACCATGTTGCGGTCAAAGTCTGCGGCAGGGCCGGTCTCGATCAACTCGCCGTCGCGCAGGATCGAGATGCGATCGGCATGGGCGAGTGCCTCCTCAAGCGCATGGGTAATGAAGACAATGGATACGCCGGAGGCCTTGAGGCGCTTCATCAGAGCAAAGAAGTGACGCTTCTCCTCGGGCGTCAGCGTCGCTGTTGGTTCATCGAAGATGATGACGTCTGCCTTGTGATGAACGGCGCGGGCGATCTCCACCATCTGGCGTTTGGCAGCACCAAGAGCCGAAACTGACGCCGTGGGATCAACGCTGAAGTTAAGCGACTGTAGGAACTGCTGCGCGGCGATATAAATCCCGCGCAAGCGATTGAGGAACCTCTCCTCGCCCAAATAGATATTCTGTGCCACCGTCATCGAGGGGACGAGGCTCGTCTCCTGGAATACCATGGCAATACCGTTCTGTAGGGCCTCATGAGGGTTGGCAAAGGCCACCTTCTGGCCGTTGTGCAGGATCTCGCCGGAGGTAGCTTCGACGACGCCGGCCATGATCTTTGTAAGCGTGGACTTGCCAGCGCCATTCTCGCCCAGGAGCGCATGCACCTCACCCTTCATCAAGGTGAAGTCAACGTCCTTCACGGCGGGAACGCCGCGATAGGCCTTGGTCATTTTCCGCAGCTCGATGACGGGTTGCATCATGATGCTCCCTCGCCGGCCTGCACGCTGATGATGTGATTGCCACCCTTTGAAGTCGCTAGGATTGCGCCATCCACGGCGAGGGCGGAGGTCACGCCATGGAAGCGGCCGTTGGCACGGCTGTGGTAACTCGTCATCGGCTGCAGCGCATTGTCGAGTGTCGCGACGAGGCCATATGAACGGCTGGGCGACCACGGCTTGTGCACACCCATGCTACGAACACCGCCGTTCTGCAGCGGTTCCAGGAAGCTGTGGGGCGGCGACAGGGTGGGGGCAATCCAGAAGCGGCTGTCAATTTCGCGCATCATGTCGGCCCGATACTGCGGCTCCTGCAGGACGAATTCGACGAGGCGGTTGAGCGGTGCGAAGAGAGCGAGCAAGTAGCCACGCGGTGCAGAGGTGATGCGACCCGGATAGGCTGGAAGCCGGCCCAGCACTTCCGTTGCGTTGCCGCCGGCAAGTGGCACGGCAGACAGGCGGTGACGCCAGCTCTCACTGACGATGAGCCTGTTGTTGGCGGCATCGACGACAACGCCATTCGCATAGGCCAGCCCGCCCGCCAGCTTGCGGCGCTGGCCGCCCTTCACGTCGACCTCCCATACCGAGCCTGATGCATTGCGGTGCATGAGGTCGCTTACCCACTGACTGGGCCGGAAGTGGTCTGATCCGTTCGTGACGTAGAGATTATTCCCTTGGAAAGCGAGGGCGGTAATGCCGTTGAAGCCTTCAACCATCCTGTCCCCTATCTTGAGGCTCCCGTCCTCGAGGCCGACGGCGAGCGTTCCGTCCTCCGCGACGGCAATGGCGGAGACATCCGCCGGGCAGGTTCCAACAACAGCGTGGTCATACCCAAGTTGACGGATCTCGCGATGGCTCGAATAGATTGGCACGCCTCGCAGCACTGCGAGGTTGTCAGGCGCCAGAGCTGCTGCGACAACTTCGCCATCATCGAGCGCGGTGTTGGGCTTCAGCGCGCCGTCCATCGGCGGAATGGTGACGGCCTTGCCGCGGAACAGATCGAGGATGGGGTCGAGGAGGCTCATGACGTTGCTCCCCAGTAGGAATTGGCACCAGTCCAGTCAGGGTCCGCATTCTCGAGCTTCAGACGCCCGATGCGGTTGTTGAGGATGCCCCCGACGTAGAGATAGCCCTTGTGCTCGCGCATTGAGGTAACCATCGGGTGGCTCTGCCCGGTCATGTCGCCCAGCGTCTCGATAATCTCGCCACGCTCGTTGAATTTGACCACACCGCCGGTATTGATGTTGGGGAATAGCCACTCATCCTGCGGCAGGCGGCGCGTCATGCGCTTGCGGAAGCTGGGGCTGCGCAGTGCAAGGTCAAAGCTCGGCGTGCGCATACCGAGCCAGGCCATCCAGTAGGTGCCATCGGAAGCGCGATTGATGTTGTCGGGGTAGCCTGGCATATCCTTGATCACGCATTCCGCCGTGCCGGCCTTCGGGCCCTCAAACCAGTAACGGTGCACGCTGCAGGCCCAGCTCTCGGCGAAGAACAGAGACTTTCCGTCGTGCGCCATGCAGACGCCGTTGGTGTAGCGATAACTCTCGAGCAGCGTCTTTGTCTTGCCAGTCTTGGGATCGAAGACCAGCAGGCGCCCCGTAGCCCGGTTCTCGATCGAGTCGATCACCCAGTCATGGGCGTCGTAGCGGGTGGTCGAGTCCGTGAAGTAGATCTTGCCGTCAGGTGCGATGTCGAGGTCGTTGGGATCGCGCAACCGGGCATCGTCGACGATCGAGGTGTAGGAGCGGTCGGTTTCCGCAGAGAGTTGCTTCACCTCGCCCCGAGGCGAAATCGAGTAGAGACCCATGGCACCGATGCAGGAGATGATGTTGCCATCACGATCGATGGCGAGGCCAAGAGGAAAGCCGCCGGTGTGGGCAAATATCTCCGAACGCCTGTAGTCGGGCGCGAAGAAGCGGACGATTTCGCCGTGGCGCGTGCCGCAGTAGAGATTGTCATCGCGGTCGAGGACCACGTCCTCAGGCCCCTCGAGCTCACCCAGGCCGATGTATTCGGTATTGGCAATTCGGTTGTTCAGCGCGTAGGGGCTTTCCGACCCGGGCTCTGCCGAGAGTGTCTCGCCCATGCGGTGGTAGACAGGGGCGACGTAAACTTCGTTCAATACCTTGTGGCGGTTCTTGAGCCAGCGGATATCCAGGATCACGGCGGCCGCCAGCATGATGCCCAGCACCATCTGGTTGGTGCCGGTGCCATAACCGAGCCGGATGAGGCCGTTGTTCATCACCAGCACGATGATGGCGCCCATCAGCGCTTTGGCTATCGAGCCGCGACCGCCACCCAGCGAGTTGCCACCGACGACCGCCGCTGTGATGGCGAGGATTTCCTGGTTGAGGCCGGTGCCGGGACCCGCACCTGACAGGCGGCAGGCGATGAGAAAGCCGGCCAGGCCGCAGCACAGGCCGGAGACAACGTACGACATGAACACCGACTGGCGCACCCGGATGCCGGAATTGTGCGCCGAGCGGCGCGATCCGCCGACCGCCAGAATGTGCCAGCCGGGTCGCGAGCGGGTGAGTGCTACGTGGAAGATGATGGCAAGAACAGCCGCTGCGCCGACGGGGATCGAGATGCCGTGGATGTCACCATCGCCGATGAAGTCCCAGACATCGGAGGATGCGGTCGACGTCTGTATGACGGAGCCGTAATTGACCACCAGAATGTCGTAGATCGCACGACCGATGACCAGCGTTACCAGTGTCGTCAGGAAGGCACGGAGACGCATGTAGCCGATGAGATAACCATTGGCGGCTCCGAACAGGCCCCCTGTGGCAAGTGCCGCAAGGAAAGCGACGGCCACAGGCTGGTGGAAGATGAAGAAGGCGGCAACAGCGCTGAAGGCCGAGAGCGCGAACATCGAGCC
>Ga0194051_1000311_pt1 | contig 28510 bp, 21 predicted proteins | sample SepL2320m_MetaG_FD_161275 | JGI IMG/M metagenome (GOLD analysis project Ga0194051, IMG submission 161275) | Anoxic zone freshwater microbial communities from boreal shield lake in IISD Experimental Lakes Area, Ontario, Canada - Sep2016-L239-20m | ecosystem: Environmental > Aquatic > Freshwater >... | reverse complement strand
GCGCAGTCATTTGCAAATATTGAAGTCTTGGACATTACCGTAGTTGATGGTCGAGTAAGCGCTGTTGTTACTGATCAAGGCACTATTGCAGCCGACTACGTTGTTATTGCAACTGGATGCTGGTCACCTAAGCTTGCGGCAATGGCAGGTGCGCATATTCCGCTGACACCTGCAGTCCATCAGATGAAAGATATCGGTCCCGTTCCATTCTTTGCAGGGACAAAAGGTGATATCGAATGGCCAATCGTTCGCGATATGGATGTCTTTATGTATGAGCGCCAACACGGCACAGGTCTTGAAATCGGATCCTATGCTCACCGTCCGATTCTTTATACTCCCGATGACTTGCCATCAAATGCAACGGCAACATTGTCACCAACTGAGTTTGCCTTTACACAAGCAGATTTTGATATTCAGGACGAGCACTCATATGAGCTTATGCCATCAATTGTTGGTGATGAAAATGTCCGTGAAAAATATGCATGTAATGGAATTCTCTCTTACACCCCCGATGGAATGCCGATCCTTGGTGAGACTCCTGAGGTTAAAGGCTTATGGTCAGTTGCTGCAGTCTGGATTAAAGAGGGCCCAGGAACCTCAAAGTCTGTCGCAGAATGGATGGTGCTTGGAGATTCACACATCGATCTGCACTCATCAAATATTGCCCGCTTTCATGAGCATCAAAAAGCGCAGTTTCACATTAAAGCCCGCGTTGATGAGAGCTTTAATAAGACATATGGAATTGTGCACCCGCTTGAGCAGTATGCATCAAATCGCAATGTTCGCCTCTCCCCATTTTATGAGGTAGAGAAAGAGCTGGGTGCAGTCTTTTATGAGACAGCTGGCTGGGAGCGACCATTTTGGTATGAATCAAATAAGAACCTGCTGGCAAAGTTTGGCGAGAAGGTAATGCCACGTAGCTCTGAATGGGAGGCGCGTTGGTGGTCACCGATTATTAATGCAGAGCACCTTCAAATGCGCGAAAGCGCCGGCATCGTCGACCTTTCGGCCTTTGCAATCTTTGATGTGAAGGGACCCTCTGCATTAGCAGTAGTCCAAAAAGCAGCTCTGCGCCAGATGGATGTTGCGATCGGTCGTGTTGTCTACACACCGGTTCTGGGTCCTAACGGCGGCTTCAAATCAGATTTAACCATCATGCGCCTTGATACGCATCATTTCCGTGTAGTAACGGGTGGTGCACATGGAATGGCCGATAAGAAATGGTTTAGCGATCTACTTCCAGCAGATGGATCGGCGCAAATCTCTGACTTAACATCGAGCTATACAACTATTGGAATCTGGGGTCCTAAGGCCCGTGAGATTATTCAAGCCGTTACCAAGAACGACATGAGCCATGAGGCATTTAAGTTCAGTACCTGTAAAACGATTGAGATGGGTCCACTACGCGTTCTTGCATCACGTATCTCCTATGTTGGAGATCTAGGGTGGGAGTTCTATATCCCAATCGAACAGGGCGCAAAACTCTGGCAGATGTTATGGGAGAGCGGCAAGAAGCACGAGATGATTCCAGTTGGTATCGGTGTCTATGGAACAACTGGTCGACTTGAAAAATGCTACCGCGCATATGGACCAGAGCTTGAAACTGAGTACACAGTGGTTGAGGCTGGAATGCAATCACCTAAGTTAAAAGAGGCCGACTTTATTGGTAAAGAAGCTCACATCAAGCATCGCAGTGAAAAGCCAGTCACGATGCTCTGCACTCTCTTTGTCGATGATCACACATCATCAACTGGTGAGAAGCGCTACATGATGGGTAACGAACCAATTCTAACTCTAGATAAAAAGCCTATTGTTGATGCGCATGGCCGTCGCTCTTACGTTACGAGTGCAGGCTCAGCACCATCACTGGGCAAGCACATTCTGATGTCCTATCTGCCAACAGAGCTTGCAGTTGCTGGCAATAAGTTCATCGTTGAATACTTGGGGGAGCACTACCCATGTTCAATCGCTGAAGTAGGCGCTACATCAGTCTTTGACCCATCAAATGAACGGATCATGGCCTAATGGACATACTTGTCTGCTTAAAGCGCGTTCCCCTGGCAGGTGGAACGCTAATTCTGACGCCCGATGCACGCGATATTGAGACGAAGCATTTAGGTTTTGGTATTAGTCCGCATGAAGAAAACGCCGTTGAAGCCGGTGTTCAGTTAGTTGAACAGATGGGTGGCACTCTCACACTTTTGACTCTTGGACCAAGTGATGCTGAAGAGCAGTTACGCTCTCAATTAGCAATCGGTGCAACTCGCGCAGTCTTGATTGAGACTGATGGGCAAGAGTGGGATCCACAAGGCACAGCAGCTGCATTAGTCGATGCCATTAAAGCCGAGGAGACAAAGTTTGATTTGATTATCTTCGGTGCAGAGTCTGCCGATAGCGCCGGATATCAGATTCATATCCGTATGGCTCACGCACTTGGCCTACCTATTGTGACCAATGTGAAATCCATGAAAGTCGAGAACGGCACTGTTAGCTGTGATCGTGTCGTAGCAAATGGTCGAGAGCATTACGAAGCACCGCTGCCAGCGATTATTACAGTCCGCGATGGCCTCAATATTCCACGATATCCATCGGTCCCTGGTCGTATGCAGGCACGTAAAAAGACAGTTGAGATGAAAAAAACTGAGGCCAGAGTTCCAAAGCTTGAAAAAGTTACTCTCGCACTCGCACCATCTAAAGATAAAGGCGCAGAGATTCTTGGCAAAGGTCCAGATGCGGTACCGGCCTTAGTTGAAGTTTTAAAGCAGATCGGAGCCTTCTAATGATTCTAGTTTTACTTGATCACGATCGCGGAGAGATCGATCCACTCTCACTACGTGCTCTGACTGCTGCCCGTAAGTTAAGTCAAGATGTCGAGGCGATAGTTATTGGGAGCGATGGCGCAGCACTTGCAGCCGTTGCTGGCGAATATGGTGCAAAGCTTTTACATGTTGCATCCCATGCTGCAATCACCGACTACACACCTATGGCATCAGGGCGGGCCCTGAAAGAGTTAGTGGAAAAACTCAAGCCTGCTGCAGTATTAGCCGCTGGTAGTCCACGGGGAAATGAACAGTTGGCTCACTTGGCCGCGTTTTTAGATATTCCAATGGCCGCTGAGTGTTCAGAGATTACATTGGGCTCACCGCATCATGTGTTGCGTGCCAGGTGGGCCGGTAATCTCATTGAATCGGCAAATGTTCATGCCGAACTCTTAGTTGCCACAATTCTGAGTTTTTCAACAGAGCCTGTATCGGTCAATGGCGCGCCAGCAACGGTTGCTCAGTTCGAGCCAGCGCTAGAGCCCGCTGATTCGGTGGTAAAGATATTGAGCCGTGATGCTGGTGAAAGTAAGGGCGGAGTAACACTCAATGATGCAAAGGTAATCGTTTCAGGTGGTCGTGGTGTTGGCGGCCCAGATGGCTTCGGCAACTTAGAAGAGTTAGCTGCACTTCTAGGCGGAACTATAGGTTGCTCGCGCGTTGTCACAAGCTCGGGCTGGCGCCCACATGCCGAGCAGGTAGGACAGACCGGCACAAAAGTTGCACCTGATCTCTATATCGCCGCCGGAATATCAGGTGCTATGCAACATATCGCTGGAATGAAGAACAGTAAAACGATTGTTGTGATTAATACCGATCCTGAGGCACCGATTCTACGGTATGCCGATTACGCAATTATCGGAGATTTACATCAAGTGATACCTGCGCTTACAAGCGCCATACGTCAAGCCAAGGGATAAGAAATGTCAGATATCGAAATTGCACAAGCGGCAACCATGAAGCCAATCAACGATGTTGGCGCATCCCTTGGTATCGATGTTGAACACCTTGAAGCCTATGGAAAATATAAGGCTAAAGTTAATCTGAAATATTTAACTGCGCTTCCAGAGCGCAAAGGCTCAAAGTTAATTTTAGTAACTGCAATTAGCCCAACACCAGCAGGTGAAGGAAAGACAACTACGACTGTGGGCTTAGGAGATGCACTGCGCCATATCGGCAAGAGCGCAATGATCGCACTACGCGAACCATCTCTTGGTCCAGTATTTGGAATGAAGGGCGGAGCAGCTGGGGGTGGCTATGCCCAGGTAGTTCCGATGGAGGATATCAACCTGCACTTCACCGGAGATTTCAACGCCATCGCCCTTGCAAATAACTTACTTGCAGCCCTTATTGATAACCATATACACCACGGCAATGAGCTAGCAATCGATATTCGTCGCGTCACATGGAAGCGCGTCATAGACATGAATGATCGTGCGCTGCGCGAGATTATTCAATCAATCGGTGGAGTTGGCAATGGCTACCCACGTAGTGATGGCTTTGATATCGTCGTTGCATCAGAGATTATGGCTATCTTCTGTCTGGCAACTTCGATTGAGGATCTCAAAGAAAAGATCGGCAAGATTGTCGTTGGATATAAGCGCGATAAGACTCCTGTGCTTGCTAGTGAGCTCAATGCACAAGGTGCGATGACAGTTATTCTCAAAGATGCCTTCCAACCTAACTTAGTTCAGACCCTAGAGAACACTCCAGCATTTATCCACGGAGGGCCATTTGCCAATATTGCACATGGCTGTAACTCAGTAGTTGCAACGACATCGGCGATGAAGCTAGCCGACTACGTTGTCACAGAGGCCGGCTTTGGCGCCGATCTTGGAGCTGAGAAGTTCATCGATATTAAGTGCCGTAAATCAGGGCTTCGTCCCTCTGCCTGCGTGCTCGTTGCAACGATTAGAGCGATTAAATATCACGGCGGCGCCGATCTTAAGACGATTACCGATGAAAACTTAGCTGCACTCGAGGCCGGCATTGTGAACTTAGAGCGCCATATTCATAATGTTAAAGATGTTTATAACTTACCTTTAGTTGTCTCAATAAATAACTTCACGAGTGATACTAAGGCCGAAGTAGAACTTCTTCGTGCCCGAGTTGAGGCGATGGGCGTGAAGATAGTCCTTGCAACACATTGGGCCGATGGCGGAAAAGGCGCCGCCGATCTCGCCCACGCTGTAGTTGAACTCTGTGAACAGCCACAGCAGATGAGCTTTGTTTACGAAGATAGTCAGAGCCTCTGGGAAAAGATAAACGCTGTAGCAACCAAGATTTACGGCGCAAAAGAAGTAACTGCCGATGCAAAGGTGCGCTTGAAGTTAAAGGAGTTAGAGGCATCAGGATATGGAAAATTCCCCATCTGTGTTGCAAAGACTCAGTACTCATTTAGTACCGATGCTGGGCTGCGCGGTGCACCCAGTGGTCATTCGATCAATATCCGTGAGGTAAAACTATCGGCAGGTGCCGAGTTCATCGTGATGATCTGTGGCGAAGTTATGACCATGCCAGGCCTGCCAAAGCTGCCAGCGGCAGAGCGCATTGATTACATCGATGGAAAGGTCGTAGGTTTGTTCTAATGAAATATTCGCCATTTTCTCAAGAGGTAGCACTTGGACTTCTTGCGAGCCTGCGCGAAGAAAAGGGCCCTGTGTTAATGGCTCTGCAGTTAATGCAAAAAGAGTTTGGTTATGTTGATAAGGCATGCGTTGAGCTGATAGCAAACTTCTTTAATAAATCACGGGCAGATGTTCATGGCGTCTTAACTTTCTATCATGACCTTCGAACCACACCACCGACTGAGCATCAGATATCTATTTGTGTAGCTGAGGCATGTCAGGCTGTTGGTGCTCGTTTACTTGAAAAGGAAGTCAAAGCAAAGTTTGCTAATGAAACACATGATGCTTACTGCTTTGGTAACTGCGCCCTAGGACCTGCAGCTATGGTAGATGGAAAGATTATTGGTCGAGCAACACTTGCCAAAATCGAAGTGGCCCGCCAATGATTATCTACATTCCAGGTGATAGCGCTGCGCTCTCAGTTGGAGCAGATGAAGTCGCTGCTGCGATCGCGCGCCTTGCTCCCACGGCAACAATCGTTCGCAATGGTTCGCGCGGGGCACTATGGCTTGAAACACTTGTTGAAGTTCAAACTCCATATGGCCGTATCGCCTATGGTCCAGTTACACCAGAAGATGTATCCTCATTATTTGATGCCGATTTCCTCAACGGTGGTGAGCACATACTCTCTCTAGGTAAAACCGATCAAATTAAGTGGCTAGCAAATCAAGACCGCGTCACTTTCGCACGCGTCGGAGTTATTGATCCATTATCGCTCAATAATTACCGCGCTCATGGCGGCCTATTGGGTCTAATGAACGCTCTAGAACTCTCTAGCGACGAGATTATTTCCGAAGTAACTGACTCCGGTCTGCGCGGACGTGGCGGCGCCGCCTTTCCTGCCGGCATTAAATGGCGTACTGCAGCTCAGGCTGCGAGTGATCAAAAATATATCTGTTGTAACGCTGATGAGGGAGATAGCGGGACTTTTGCCGATCGCATGTTAATTGAGGGTGATCCATTTACTTTAATTGAAGGTATGACAATCGCCGGTATTGCAGTAGGTGCAACTCAAGGCATTGTTTATTTGCGCTCTGAATACCCTTATGCAATTGCCACGTTGCAAAAGGCTATTGATATTGCGCGAGCAGATAGTTGGTTAGGAAAATCTGTTCTTGGCTCGGCGCATTCCTTTGATATCCAGATACGTGTCGGTGCAGGTTCCTATGTATGCGGTGAAGAGACTGCGATGCTAGAGAGCATTGAGGGCAAACGTGGAGTAGTGCGTGCTAAACCACCATTGCCTGCAATTGAGGGCCTCTTTGGCAAGCCAACAATTATTAATAATGTGCTCACCTTAGCTACCGTTCCTATGATTCTGGCCGAAGGTGCAGCTGATTATAAAGCCCGTGGAGTTGGACGCTCACTTGGAACGCAAGTATTTCAATTAGCTGGCAATATCGCTTGTGGTGGAATCGTGGAAACCGCCTTTGGAATCACTCTTAATGAGTTGATAAATACCTACGGCGGCGGCACGCTCACTAAACGTCCGCTGCGTGCAGTACAAATCGGTGGCCCACTCGGTGCTTATTTTTCTACCGATCAATTTGAAACATCTATGGATTACGAATCCCTTATCGCAGCCGGTGGAATGCTAGGTCACGGCGGAATCGTTGTATTTGATGACACTGTGGATTTAGCGGTTCAAGCTAAGTTTGCGATGGAGTTCTGTGCAATTGAATCCTGTGGCAAGTGCACGCCCTGCCGAATTGGTTCAACGCGCGGAGCTGAAACCATTGATTTAATTATTCAAGGCGTAAGAGTTGATGAGAATAAGAAGCTTCTACTGGAGCTTTGTGAGGTCATGACCGATGGCTCTCTGTGTGCCATGGGCGGTTTAACCCCAATGCCTGTAAAGAGTGCAATGATTAACTTTCCATCCGACTTTACGGGGGCAGCACGATGACGATGATCTTCGAGCCAGATTTCGGTACTCCTGCTAGTCACAAGCTAGATCAGGTGAACCTTGAAATCGATGGCCGCACGATAACGGTGCCCGCCGATACATCGATTATGCGAGCAGCTCTAGTTGCAGGAATTGATATTCCAAAGCTCTGTTCAACCGATTCATTAAAAGCCTTTGGCTCATGTCGCTTATGCGTAATTCAAGTTGATGGGCGCAATGGCACGCCATCATCGTGCACAACTCCAGTTGTCGAAGGCATGAAAGTTTCGACACAATCCGAAAAGCTAGATCGCATCCGTAGAGGTGTCATGGAGCTTTACTTATCTGATCACCCAGCAGATTGTGCAACAGGGGATGAGTGCGAAGTTCATGGCATAGCTAAGAAGATCGGTATTACAACGAGCCGTTACGCAAATGCAGAGACACATTTAGAACTAGTGAAGGATGAGAGCAATCCATACTTCACATTTGACTCTACCGAGTGCATCGTCTGCAACCGTTGCGTACGGGCCTGTGATGAGGTTCAGGGAACTTTTGCTCTAACGATTGAGAACCGTGGCTTTGAAGCACGTGTCTCATCTTCGGGCACATCTTTTATTGAGAGCGAATGCGTCTCTTGTGGTGCCTGTGTACAGGCCTGTCCAACTGGAGCGCTAACTGAAAAGACTCTGCTGACTATCGGTGCACCGACATCGTCGGTTATCACAACATGTGCCTACTGCGGAGTTGGTTGTAGCTTTAAAGCTGAAATGCGCGGAGAAGAACTTGTGCGAATGGTTCCACTTAAAGCAGGTGGCGCCAATGAGGGTCACTCGTGCGTTAAGGGTCGCTTCGCTTATGGATATGCAACCCATAGCGATCGCATCACCAAACCCATGATTCGCGGCGCAATTACCGATCCATGGAAAGAGGTCTCATGGGCCGAGGCGATTGCATATGCCGCCGATGGCTTGAAGAAGATACAAAGCGAAAGCGGCGTGAATGCAATTGGTGGAATCACATCCTCTCGTTGTACCAATGAAGAGGTCTTTGTCGTACAAAAGATGGTCCGTGCCGCCTTTGGCAATAATAACGTCGATACCTGCGCACGCGTATGCCACTCACCAACTGGTTATGGTTTAGGTCAGACTTTTGGTACATCGGCCGGTACTCAGGACTTTGAATCCGTCGAACATAGCGATGTCATCATGCTAATCGGTGCTAATCCAACATCTGCACACCCAGTGTTTGCATCACGTATGAAGAAAGCGATACGAAAAGGCGCCAAATTAATCATCATAGATCCCCGTGTTATCGCACTTGTTCGAACTCCTGGAGTGGTCGCAGCCCATCACTTGCAGTTAATGCCGGGCACAAATGTCGCCGTTATTAACGCTCTAGCTCATGTGATTGCAACCGATGGTTTAATCAAGCGTGAGTTTGTTGAAGAGCGCTGTGATGCACAGTCATTTAAAGAGTGGGAGGCATTTATCTCCCTACCTGAAAACTCACCAGAATCATTAGAGGCATCATCGCGAGTACCAGCTGGGCAGATTCGCGATGCAGCACACATGTTCGCCAATGCTAAAAACGGCTCTATTTACTACGGTCTCGGTGTGACCGAGCACAGTCAAGGTTCGACAATGGTTATGGGTATTGCCAATCTAGCTATGGCAACTGGAAACATTGGCCGCAAGGGTGTTGGTGTTAATCCACTTCGCGGACAGAACAATGTGCAGGGATCGTGCGACATGGGTTCATTCCCACATGAGCTCTCAGGTTATCGCCATATTTCAAATCCCGATACACGAAAGATTTTCAACGATGCTTGGGGCATAGAGCTTCAAGCAGAGCCAGGAATGCGCATTCCTAATATGTTTGATTCGGCGATAGTTGGAGAGTATCGAGGCCTCTTTGTTCAGGGTGAAGATATCGCGCAATCAGATCCCAATACATCACATGTGCATGCAGCCCTTCGCGCCATGGACATGGTGATAGTTCAAGATTTATTCCTCAATGAAACCTCAAAGTTTGCTCACGTCTTCTTGCCAGGCACATCTTTTCTGGAAAAAGATGGCACATTTACAAATGCCGAGCGTCGTATTAACCGAGTTCGTCCAGTGATGAAATCTAAAATAGGTAAAAACGAGTTTGACGTGGCCTGTGAATTATCAACTGCTATGGGCTATCCCATGTCTTATGAAAATGGCGCCGCGATCATGGATGAAATTGCTGCGACTACACCTACTTTTTCTGGTGTCTCATTTAAAACACTTGATGAGCTCGGCAGTATTCAATGGCCATGTAATGAGGCCAATCCAGTTGGCACCCCAACGATGCATATCGATCACTTTGTGCGTGGTGAGGGTCAGTTTATGAAGACTCCATACGTTCCAACCGATGAAAAGGCCACTCGTAAATTTCCGCTACTACTTACTACTGGGCGTGTACTGAGCCAGTACAACGTGGGTGCCCAGACTCGACGCACGGCAAATAACATCTGGCATACCGAAGATATCTTGGATCTCCATGAATCCGATGCACAACTGCGTGGTATCGCCGATGGCTCATGGGTAAAGCTGGCTAGTCGCGTTGGCGAAACGATTATGAAGGCACGCATCAGCGATGAGGTTCCAGCTGGTGTCGTCTATACAACTTTCCATTTTCCTGAAAGTGGTGCCAACGTCATCACCACTGATTTTTCAGACTGGGCCACTAACTGCCCTGAGTACAAAGTTACAGCTGTAGAGGTTTCACCAAGTATTAAAGGCCCAGGTGCCATGATCGAGACATATATCGGTGGAGATCCTCAGTTAGATTCAATTGTGCGAATGGCTAATCAGATTGCGGCAAATCTTCCGACAGCCGATGCCCCTGAAATTAATCTCGCCCACCATATTGTCCAGTTCTGGACTCCTACAATGATTGAACGCCTACACAACGATGTCAATAAAGCAGAGCTGTCACCCGTTGTCCTTAAGGCTATTGAGATCTTGTTAGTGAGAAATTAGCTCCATAACCTGGTGAGTTAAACCTGCATAGCCAGCTGATTGAATCTGAAGTGGAAGACCAATCTCTGCCGCTGCATCGATAGCGGCCTGTTCTAATTCGGGGGTTCGAATCTGTGCTAACCAGATTACGCGTGTGTAGTTCTTAAAGTAATCATCGCGCAGATGCGGATATTTATCTAAACCGAGTTCAACGATGACGCTTCGATGAAAAGATTTAACCAAAAAATCAGTCAAAAAATATGTACCAGCATCTTCGGCCATGATTCGCTCAATCTCGGTGGCACCAGCAAAGATGTCATAGCAGTGATTGCCTCGAAGACGCTTTACATTGTGGCGCTCAATTACAGCATCTAAAGCCCCGTATGTACCGCAGTCGGCATAAGCAACGGCGCATGTGCTGTGTTTATCTTTGATCTGCGATAAAAGAGTATCAACCTCGCCAGCGATTTTTTCGGGGCGGTTATGTAGAAGTGGTGGCAGTGGATAAATAACCACGTCCAGCCCATTTTCAGTAACGATATCTCCGATATGTGTAGCCAGCGCACCGCAGGCCACGATGCCGATACTCATGCTGGGAAAGCTAGGCGATCTACAAACTTGTCATTGAAATCTGCGCGATCTGAGAGCTCGACGTAATTAATCTCCTCTAACAGAGCTGTGGCACCGTGGCGCTCTTGGGCAGAGAGTAAAACCATCTTGGCACCCTCTCCGGCGACATTTCCTGCTGAGAGAATGCGCATCACTGAAAGCTTAGGTACAAGTCCGATCTTTACGGCAGATGCAGGGGAGAGGTATGAACCAAAAGAGCCTGCGAGCAGAACTTGTTGAATCTCAGACTCTGCAACACCAAACTCTTCAAGCAGCAGCGCCCAACCTGTTGCAATGGCCGCTTTAGCAAATTGAAGTTCGCGGACATCGCGTTGGGTTAAAAATACACAGTCGCTTAAATCTCCAACCTCCTTGCTCCATGTTAAGACAAATACGCGCTCACCCTCACGCTCTAATAAACGATCGGCCAAGGTAGGTGCAACTTGTGCAGCGATCTCATCGGTGACAAAACGCCCCGAATGATCAAGTAATCCCACTTCAACAAGAGATGCGCATGCATCAACTAAGCCAGAGCCACAGATTCCAATAGCAGGTGTGTCATCAATCGTGCCAATAACTAACTGACCATCGGTAATTTTGATAGTTTCAATCGCACCAGATGCCGCACGCACACCACATTTAATACTGGCCGCTTCAAAGGCGGGACCAGCGGGGGCGGCAGTTGCCAAAATCTTTTCGCCATCGCCTAAAACAATCTCACAGTTAGTGCCAACATCGATAAATAAACGCAGGCGCTTGTCGCGATCCATACCCGATGCAAGTGCGCCAGCGATAATGTCGCCGCCAACGTAGGCACCCAGCGATGGCAAGATAACGGCCTTTGCCCGTGGGTGGATTGCAATGCCGATATCGATGGCGTTGATATCTGGAAAATCAGCCGAAGCCATAATAAATGGCGCCACCCCGAGTGGCTCTGGATATATACCAAGTAGAAGTTGATTCATCGTGGCATTACCAGCGATTGCAATCTCATAGACGTGAAGCGGATCAACCCCTGCCTCACTACAGACCTCTTGAGTGAGCTGATTGAGCGTCTCTTGTGCAAGTGAGGATAGCTTTTCAAGAGCTGCAGGATCGAGCATCGTTGCGCTTATGCGCGTAATAACATCGGCGCCAAATGGCTGCTGCTTATTAAGAATTGATTTAACGGCTAAAGGTGTCCCAGTATTGAGATCGAGCAGAGTTGCAACAACCGTAGTTGTTCCTAAATCATAAGCGATCCCGTAGCGAAAGGCCGTTGTATCCCCGGGCTCGATATCGATAAAATCTTGATCAACAAAGACCGCAGTGACTTTAAAGTTCGATGCACGCAGTACACGGGGGATATTGCGCATTGCAGCTAGTGATGCTGTGCCTTCGATATCTTCGATTGCATCGAATAAGCGCACAATATCGGTGCGCTGATCATGCAAAGTCGGCTCTTCCAGCTCGACATAGCGCTTTTGCACGGCAGGGCGCAATATTACTTGGCGTCCAACACCCACGGTTGCAGCCTTAGGGCGGGTAGTTAAAGCAGGAACATCGATTGAGATATCGACACTAGTGCGCACCAAACACGCTAAACGCCAGCCCTGCTTAATCTCAGTTTCAGTGAATGCACGGAAATCCAACTTTGATGGCTCAACATCTCCATCGGTGATTTGAATTCTGCATTTCTTACATGTTCCATATCCACCACAGGTTGAATCAATTGCGATTCCATTCCATGAGGCGGCATCAAACGCGCTAACGCCAGTTGGCACTGTAATCGTTTTTTCAGATGCAACCGAGTTATCTTTTTCAAGGGATCTAAATGCGAGCTTGATTCGACCGGTGCCATCATGATTGGGCACAAGTGATGGGTCGAGCTCTTTTTTATTAATTTTTATGCACCATCTCCTGCAGCAGCCTTTGCCGCCTCCATCGCGCGAAAACGTGTGATCCAGGTAGATCCCCATGGATCTAAACCAAGTAGCAAATCAGCCGCGCGCACAGATTCAACGATCAATGGTGTGCGCGAATCCATTACTGCAGATGTAAGTCCATGTGACATAGCTGCAGGCAAAAAAGCCGCATTCAGCGCGTGGCGATACGGCAGACCAAAGGAGATATTCGAGCCACCGAGTGTCATGTTAAGCCCCCACTTTTCGCGGATCAAATAGATTGTCTCAAGCGTAATTTTTACAGCCTCTGGATCTGCGCCTACCGTCATGGCTAGTGGATCGATTACTAAATCCTCTAGCGGGATACCATGCTTTTCAACGGCGCGTACTATTTTTTCTGTGATAACCATTCGCTCTGCAGCTGTTGCCGGGATTCCAGTCTCGTCATTGGGCAGTGCGATGATCGCTGCCCCATGTTTTTTAATTAATGGAAGCACGAGCTCCATACGATCATCTTCGCCCGTCACACTATTGACCAGCGCTTTACCTTGGTAAGTCTCAAGTCCGGCCTGCAGGGCTTCGACAACTGAAGAGTCGATACATATTGGCATATCTGTAATCGATTGAATCAGGATAATTGCCTTGGATAAGAGTGCGGGCTCATCGGTAAGTGGGACACCCATGTTGACATCGAGAACGTTAGCGCCCCCTGCTATCTGGTCGGTGACATCTTTTTCAATCGCCGATAGATTGCCTTCGCGAAGTTGGAGCTGAAACTTTTTGCGGCCCGTTGGGTTGATGCGCTCACCGATAATACAAAATGGTTGATCGTGGCCGATTATTACCGTTTGGCCAGGTGAACTCAGAACTGTATGCATCGCTCGCTCCTATCGTTTCGGTGTTCTACCGAGCTCGTTCATCAACTCATTGATTGTCTCATCATGTCTAAAATCTGTGACATGTAGACCACGGACTCCGGGGAGAGTAAGTGCGTGCTGTGCCAGTTCAAGAGTTAGCTTATTGACCTCAACACTGGGATCACTGGCCTTTTGTACGCGGGCCATTGTGCTGGCCGGAACGTTGATACCTGCAACCTTATCATTCATGAAGCCCAAACCTCTGGCGCCTTTAACTAAGACAATCGTTGGAATGAGCTTGAGATCGGGGGCGATCTCGGCCACACCCTTACAGAATGCTTCAAGGCGATCTGGGTGATAGCAGATCTGTAGTTGCAAGAACTTAGCCCCTGCGCGGTATTTCTTTAATGCACGTTGGATCCGATAATCAAATGGTGGGGCTGCTGCGTTTTCCACTGCCCCGATATAGAAATCAGGGGCAGGATCGATTTTGCGCCCTGATAAATAGGTGCCCGTAGCCATATTTCGAGCGATATTAATCGCTTGGGCGCTATCGATATCAAAGACTCTGCGAGCCTCTGGCTCATCACCTGCCGTCACATCATCTCCAGTTAAGAGAGAGAGGTTGGTGATGCCATGCAGGGAGGCGCCCATCATGTCGGATTGAATGGCCAAGCGATTCTTATCGCGACAGACAATCTGCATAATTGGTTCAAGTCCATGCATCTTCATTGCAATCGCAGTAGTGGTATTCGATGCATGGGCGTGAGCAGCTGGATTATCAGTGGCATTAACTGCATCAAACCAAGGCGCAAGACGTGCAGCGATTTTTTCAACACTGGCCATTCCGCCACCGTCTACTGATGGAAACTCAGCGGTAAAAACTAAATCCTTACTATTTTCTAACTTTTCGCGAAGTAGTGACATCAGTGGCCACCATCTTCTACCGACCAACCAGCAGGTGTCTGCTGATCGCGCTTTGTTACTAAGTTAATCCATGACGATGTGCCCTGTAGCTGCATATCAACGGGTGGACGAATTTCGTTGTAGTGCTCTTTCCAAACCTTTGGAAGTGGAAGTGAAATCGTACGATCATATGCTTTGACCCAGATACAACGCATCTCAGGCTTTACTTCGCAGTTTCCATCTTCGCGTACTCCACCACATGGGCCATTGCGCAATGTCTTTGGACATGTCATTGGGCAGGTCATACCGGTTGAGTGCAGTACACACTGTCCACACATACGACAGTCCCATACAGGGACCTTGAGTGCGTGCTCTACAACTGGGAGAAGTTTCTTTAACATGATCTACTTATGCAGAAACCGCTGCACGCTTCTTAGCGATTAATTCTTTTGCAATTCGTACAGCAGTAGAGGCATCGGCTGCAAAGCCATCGGCGCCAACAACATCGGCATACTCCTGTGTTACAGGTGCCCCACCAACCATAATGATCACTTGATCGCGCAAACCAGCCTTAGTAATTTCATGGATATTGACTTTAAACATCGGCATCGTTGTCGTTAAGAAGGCAGACATTCCAACGATATCTGGCTTGTGCTCAAGGATTCCAGCGATGAATTTTTCAGGTGCAACTTGAACGCCAAGATCGATAACGTTAAAGCCAGCGCCCTCGAGCATGATATTGACTAAGTTTTTACCGATATCGTGAACATCGCCTTTGACCGTACCCATTAAATATGTACCAACGGTCTCAGCTCCGGTTTCAGCAAGGAGTGGACGCAGAAAGGCCAGAGCACCAGACATCGCTTTACCCGAGATAAGCATCTCTGGTACGAAGAAATCTCCACGCTCAAAGCGTGCACCGACCTCTTCAAGTGCGGGAATTAAGGCATCAAAGAGGATTGTGCTCGGTGTCATGCCATCGGAGATACCTTGCTTGGTTAGCTCTAAAACAACTGGAGCATTTCCAACTAATGTCTCGTCAAAGAGCGCCTTGATGATGTCGTCATGAGTCATGCTGCACCTATCTTTCCTTCATGATGTACTTGGATTGAGTGGATCTCGTGGATAATGACTTCGCCAATCTTACCTAAATCCCTCAGCGTTAATCGCGCTGAAGGACCAGAAATTGAAACTGCACCGACGACGCGTCCATCATCTTCGCGAATCGGCGCGGCTACTGCGACTAAGCCCTCTTCAAGCTCATCGACAATAATTGCAAAGCCCTTTTTGCGTACGTTTTCGAGCTCTATTAATAAGCGAGGACGCGATGTAATTGTCTTGGATGTCAGTCTTTCTAACTTTCCAGCTGGAATAATCGCTGCGCCATAGGCCAGCAAAATCTTGCCAAGTGCCGATGCGTGATAAGGAATTCGCTTTCCGACCCAGTTAGTTGCACCAAGTAGGTAGTGCGAATCAACTTGATCGATTAATCTCATCTCACCATTACTTGCAACGGCTAAATTGGAGGTTTCTCCAGTGCTCAAGGCTAACTTTTCTAAAACCGGATGCATGCGAGCCACTAAGACCGAATCATGATTTTGTGAGCGGGCAAACTGAGTAAGAACATCGCCAGCGATGAAGGCACCTGTTCGATCTCGACGTACGAGACCTTGGCGCTCAAGGGCGCCTAACATCCGCGAGGTCGTACTCTTTGGAATCTCATAGGTCCGTGAGAGCTCTGATAAAAGTGGAGGAGTAGATGACTCAAGGATATGAATAAGAAGTGCGCTGGCACGATCGATCGCCTGAGTTCCATTGACTAATTCGCTCATGTATCCACCTCCACACCCTGCCCATAGTGTTCCATATTATGGAACCATTGTTCCACTATCTAAGGGTATTCTCGTTCGTGTCCAGTGGTCAATAGGGGCTAAGGAGTCTCACATGTTTGAAAATCGAATGCCTCGATACGAGATCTTGAGCCAAGAGTCGATGGCGACTTTGACCCTTGGTTGGCGTCGCATAGTCTCTGAGATCGGCATCGAGTTCATGTCGCCGTGGGCGATCGATGTTCTACGCGATGCTGGACAAACGGTAGAGGGCGATAACGTAAAGTTTGATCCCGATTGGATTCTCAAGCAGTGCGCACTTGCCCCTAGCGAATTTAATCTGCGCGCTCGCAATCCGAAGAACAATGTTCACATCGGCGGCAATTCAATGGTCTTTGGTGGCGTCTATGGTCCACCCTTTGTGCGCGAAGGCGATGTTCGCCGCGATGCAACTTTTAACGACTATGAAAACTTTTGTAAGTTATCTCAATCATTTGATGCCTTAGATAGCGTCGGCGGCGTTGTCTGCGAACCTAATGATTTATCCCTTGACTCTCGCCACTTAGATATGGCATATGCCGCAGCTACTCTGACCGATAAGTTCTTCATGGGTAATGTTGTTACGGCTCAAAATGCAGTTGATGTTATCAAGATGGCTGAAATTATTCATGGCGGGCGTGAAGCGATTGTTGAAACTCCAGCCCTCATCTCTCTCGTTAACTGCAACTCACCGCTTCGCTGGGATGACCGTATGTTGGATTCACTTCGCGAATATGTCCTGGCCGGTCAGCCAGTTGTTGTAACACCGTTCCTACTTATGGGTGCAATGAGTCCAGTAACAATCCCAGCAACATTGGCACAACAGATTGCCGAAGCTCTCACTGGTATCGCACTTGCACAGACATTAAATCCAGGATGCCCAATCGTCTTTGGATCCTTCCTGTCCAACATCGATATGCAGTCAGGATCACCGCAGTTTGGTACACCTGAGTCTGGAATCGGACTTCTCTGCACTGGCCAGATAGCACGCAGCTTTAACCTGCCATTTCGTGGCGGTGGCGGCTTAAACTCTTCACAGACAGTAGATGCGCAATCGGCCTATCAAACAATGATGACGATGATGCCAACTTTCCTATCTGGTACTAACTGGGTCATGCACACTGCCGGCTGGCTCGAGGGCGGGCTCGTCTCGTGCTATGAAAAGTTTGTTCTCGATATTGAAATTCTGCAGTCACTGATGACCGAGTTCACCCCGCTTGAGTTCAATGTTGAATCCCTAGCCTTTGATGCCCATCTTGAAGTTGGCCATGGCGGTCACTTCTTAGGAGCTGCCCACACAATGGAGCGATTCCGCGACTGTTTCTACCGACCATTTTTAACAAATAGCGATAACTTCGAGCGATGGACACGTCTAGGTGCCAAGGATTCGAAGATGCGTGCAGCTGAAATCTACAAGAAGAAGCTAGAGGATTACGTAGCTCCAGAGATGGATTCACGCATGCGACAAGAGCTCGATGAGTTTGTGGCAATGCGCAAAAGCCAACTAGATTAAATCCACTATGGTCGCAACGCTCTTTATCGATGGTGTTTGGCGAGCGGCATCAGATGGCGCCGCTCACGAAGTTCATAGCCCCCATGATCAGAGCGTTGTTGCGACCGTTTCCCAAGCTACACAGGCCGATGTTTTGGATGCAATCGGCGCAGCGCGTGCATCTTTTGACTCTGGCGTTTTTACTTCATGGAGCTTTAAAGCGCGCAGTGAACTAGTTGCAAAGATCGCTGATTTATTAGAGCGCGACACAGACGTAATTGCGCGTAAAGAGAGTGATGACACAGGAAAACGTTTCATTGAAGCGCAATACGATGTTGCCGATGTCGTTTCAACCTTTAGGCACTTTGCAGCCCTTGGTGCTAAAGAGCATGGGCGTAGCGTTGACGTGGGAATTGCCCATGTCTCAAGTCGCATTGTGCATGAGCCTTTAGGTGTGGCCTCACTCATCGGTCCCTGGAACTATCCACTCTTGCAGATTGCATGGAAAGTTGCGCCTGCATTAGTTGCCGGTTGCTCCTTCATCGTTAAACCAAGTGAGTTAACACCGCAAAGTGCCATCGCATTGATGAAGATTATTGAAGAGGCCGGTACACCAAAAGGTGTTGCTAATTTAATCTTGGGTCCAGGATCAGTTGTCGGTACCTCACTCATCAGTGATCCGCGTGTTGACTTAGTCTCCTTTACTGGGGGATTAACAACGGGTCAGACAATTATTCGAGCAGCCGCTGAGACTGTAAAAAAGTTAGCGCTCGAACTTGGAGGAAAGAATCCCCACATTATCTTTGCCGACGCCGATATCGATGCAGCGATTGATAACGCGGTAACGGCAGCTTTTTTACATTCGGGTCAAGTATGTTCGGCTGGCACACGTTTAATCGTTGAGCGGTCGATTCATGATCGAGTCGTTACTGAGATTGTGCGCCGTGCGGCAAAGATCTCACTCGGTGGGCCAGACGATGCGATGGCAGAGACCGGTCCACTCATTAGCCAGGCACATTTAAATAGTGTGAGCGCCTATGTTGAGAAAGCTATCGCCGAAGGTGCAACATTATTAGTTGGTGGCAAACGCAGCGATAAGCCAGAGCATGCCAAGGGCTGGTATTACCTGCCAACGGTCTTAGATAACTGCCAAGGGAAAATGTATTGCGTGCAAGAAGAGTCATTTGGTCCCGTGATGACGGTAGAAGTATTTGATAGCGAGACCGAAGCGATTGCAATTGGCAATGACACCGTTTTTGGTTTATCGGGTGGAGTATGGAGCGGTGATGCTGCAAAGGCTGCCCGCGTTGCTAGCGCTCTTCGCCACGGAACAATCTGGGTCAACGACTTTGGTCCCTATCGCCCAGCTGCCGAGTGGGGCGGATACAAGCAGTCGGGTATTGGCCGCGAATTAGGCGAGCATGGCTTGGGTGAGTACCTTGAAATCAAACACATTTGGACCAACAATGCTCCTAGTCGATCCGGGTGGTTTAAGGATCAATAAGTAGAAGGGTTTACTGAGTGAGCGCAGAAGCACCGATGATCTCAGTTAAAGGCCTGTGGAAAGTATTTGGCTCAGATGCCGAAAAAGTAATTGGCAGCCCACTTGCCGATTTAACTCGCCCAGAGCTGCGCGCCCAGACCGGAAACACAATTGCAGTACGAGATGTCTCATTCGATGTCGCTCCAGGTGAAGTCTTTGTTGTCATGGGACTTTCTGGTTCGGGTAAATCCACATTAGTGCGCTGCATGACTCGCTTAATTGAACCAACGGCCGGCTCATTAACCTTTGAAGGCGAAGATATTTTGCAGGTTAATACTGCGCGCTTGCGCGAACTTCGTAAAACCCGTTTTTCAATGGTCTTTCAACACTTTGGTCTACTGCCTCACCGCAACGTTATCGACAATATCGCTTACTCACTTGAGATTAATGGGGTTAAAAAGGCTGAACGACATGCCCGTGCTAATGAAGTAATTGAGCTCGTCGGTTTGCAGGGATTTTCAAACGCCTATCCCGAACAGCTTTCAGGTGGCATGCAGCAGCGTGTAGGGCTTGCTCGTGCATTGGCTGTTGATCCCCAAGTTTTATTTTTAGATGAACCATTTAGCGCACTTGATCCATTGATTCGCCGTGATATGCAGCAGGAGGTTATTCGCCTGCATCATGAGCTCGGAAAGACAATGGTCTTTATCACTCATGATTTATCAGAGGCTGTAAAAGTAGGCGATCGTATTGCGATTATGCGCGATGGCGCCATTGTTCAGATAGGAACACCGGAGGATTTAGTTGCCCATCCAGCCGATGAATACGTAGCTAACTTCGTGCGCGATATCGCCAAGTCACATGTCTTAACACTTCGCTATCTTGCTCGAGCACCCAAGGCCGGTGAGGCAACCGATGGCCCTGAACTCTCTGCCGACATGATTATTCGCGATGCCTGCAGTTTAATTATCGCTGACCACCGTCCAATTCGAGTAAGTGATAACGGTAAGGCCTTAGGAGTCGTTTCAAGTGATGATGTATTACGCATCATCTCAGGTGTAGCTTGATGCAGGTTCGAAAGCCTTATCTACTTTTAGGTTCAGTGGCGCTCTGGATACTTATGGGCCGTCTTTTACAAGGCAAAAATACTTTACAGATTGCCACTTATGAAAACACGCCATTTACCTCCTTTGTCGGTGATCGAGCGTTAGAGCTACGTGGAAATCGCACAGAAAGTCCGGCCTTTATCTATATCTTTAATCCAATTCGTGGGGCAATAGATGGCTTTGTACAACTCATAAGAAATCTCATTGCAGTTCCAGCACCTAATTCGGTAATTCCTATAATTGGATGGTTAGGAGTTGTTGGACTCATTGCTTTCGCAGTCTTTGCAACCAGTCAATGGCGAACGGCACTTCTCTCAACCTCACTTCTTCTAGCATGCGGCGCACTTGGTATGTGGCAGTACACCATGGATTCAATCGCAATGACACTTGCCGCCGTCTTACTATCCCTAGCAGTCGGAATTCCACTGGGGATTTGGGCCGGTCTTTCAGATCGGGTCTTAAAAATACTCACTCCTTTGTTGGATTTAGCACAGATCTTGCCGACTCTTGTCTACATGGCCCCTATTGCACTTATTTTTATGATTGGTGCCGCATCGGCAACGATTGCAACGATGATTTATTCGATTCCGATCTGTATTCGGATTACTTCTCATGCAATCAGAACTTTGAATCAATCACCGATAGAGGCTTCAGAGTCGATGGGATCGACACAGAAGCAGACATTGACCAAAGTTCAAATTCCAATGGCTAAACAGATGATTGTTTTAGGTATTAATCAAACTGTGATGGCCGCTGTTTCCTTCGTTGTAGTCGCAGCCTTAATTGGCGCACCTGGATTGGGCAAGCCAGTAATCGAAGCGTTGATTATTAGAAATGTTGGTCAGGGTTTTGTAGCCGGTTTTGCCGTGGTTTTCTTAGCTATTTTGATGGATAGAAGCACAAGTGCTGCAGCTAAACGTCAAACATCCTTTATTCCGCCAACTGCTAGAGAGATTAAGCGAAAGCGGATAATTTTAATTGGCACAGGCCTACTTGCCGCAGCAAGTGTATTTATCTCCCGTACTGTTTTATGGGCTGCAATTTGGCCAAGAGAGATCGATATTTCTCCACAAGTTGCGCGCTTAGCAAATAATGCAACGGCATGGATTTTAGATAATCTCTACATCTTCACGGTAGGGTTTAAGGATCTTATTTCTTACTCAATCCTAAATCCACTAGAGGTCCAACTTTCGGCATCACCCTGGTATGTGACCGTTGCGATGATTGTTGCTCTAGCTTTAATCATTGGTGGCCTACGTACAGCTATTCTGGCTCTTGTCTTGGCAATGGCAATCGTTGTTTCTGGTCTTTGGTATGAAGCCATGCTGACTCTTACACAAACAATTGTTGGATGTTTTTTAACGATGATTATCGGTATCGCTCTCGGTATCTGGACTGGTCGGAGTGATAAAGCCGAGCGGGTTTTAAGGCCATTTTTAGATGCCGGACAGACACTTCCTGCATTCGTGTACTTAGTTCCAATGCTGGGTTTATTTGGTCCCACTAGATTTACTGCAATTGCAACGGGCATTGTCTATGCAATTCCAGTTGTCGTAAAGCTTGTTTGTGAGGGAATCCGTGCAGTGCCGCACTCTTTAATTGAGGCGGCAACAGCAGCTGGTTCGTCGACTAGGCAGATCATTACTAAAGTTCAGTTGCCAGCGGCAAAGAAGACGATTTTGCTAGCTACTAATCAGGGATTAATTTATGTGTTGGCCGTCGTTGTTATAGGAGGATTTGTTGGTGCGGGTGGACTTGGCTATTTAGTTATTGTCGGTAACTCCAAACCAGAGCTGCAAGGCAAGGGCTTAATCGCAGGTGCTGCGATTTTGTTGCTCGGTGTGATTTTTGACCGCATAATGCAGGCCGGTGCCCGTCGTTCTGCTTAAAATTATATAAATAGCCCCGATAAGTACTGGTATTACCCCTATCGCCGCTCTAGGCTAAGCCAAAACTAATACTCATTTGGAGGGTTAATGAAGTCTTTATTTACTCGCCGTTCGGCAGTCGTTACCGTTGCTATTGCTGCAGCTCTGGTTCTTTCAGGGTGCGCTAAGAGCGTTAATGATTCTGCAGGTGGCGCTTCTGGAGATTGCGGTTCATATGCGATTGCAATGCATGCATGGGGTGGCTACACAGCCTCAGCAACTGTAGTCGCTGAAATTGCTAAGAAAGAACTAGGTTGCACAATCACACAGACAACTCTGGATGAGGGTCCAACTACATATGATGCGATGGAAGCTGGAACAATCGACGTGGTAATCGAAGATTGGGGCGGCGGACGTTGGAAGGAATGGGTTGATCGCGGCGCAGTTGTAGAGGCTGGCGAGAATGGAAACGTTGGACTCATCGGAATGTATGTTGCTCCATGGATGGCTGAAAAGTATCCAGACATCGTAGATTCCAAGAACCTTAATAAGTATGCAGATCTATTTAAGACTGCAGATTCTGGTGGTAAGGGTGCCTGGTTTGAAGGCCCTGCCGGATATACAACTATTGGCGAGAAGATGGTTTCAGCTAACAAGTTAAACTTCAAAGTTATCTTCTCTGGTTCAGAGGCAGCTTTAGTTGATGGCTTTATGAAGGCCGAAGCTAACAAGACTGCATTCATCGGTTATGCATGGCAGCCATGGACACTCTTTGCCAAGATTCCCAACCTTGAATCAGGACACGTTAAGTTCCCTGCTAATGATTGGACTGATCCTGCTAAAGCAAGTGGTCTTACTGATTATCCATCATCACCACTCATTAAGTTGATCTCCAAGAAGTTAAATGATGCAAATGATCCATTTACTACCTTGGTTAAGAACTTCAAGTGGACCAATGATGATCAAAATGGAGTCGCCGCAGACCTTGAAGGCGGAATGACTGCAGCAGAGGCAGCACAGAAGTGGATCGATGCTCACGCCGATATCGTGAAGACATGGCTAGGCAAGTAAGACATAAGTAAAGGTGGCGCCCTTACTTGGTGAGAAATCACTAAGTAAGGGCGTTGCTTTTTTAGTAGAGTGGGCGGCATGAGCGCGCAGTATGACTACATCATCGTCGGCGGAGGATCGGCAGGGAGCGCACTCGCTAATCGATTAAGTGAGAACCTTCAACACAAAATTTTAGTTCTAGAGGCCGGTCGACGTGATTACAAGTGGGATGTCTTTATCCATATGCCCGCCGCCTTAGCTTTTCCTATTGGGAATAAATACTACGACTGGATGTATGAATCCGAACCTGAACCTTTTATGAATAATCGCCGCATCTATCATGCGCGCGGAAAAGTATTGGGTGGCTCTTCATCGATTAATGGACAGATTTGGCAGCGTGGTAATCCTCTAGATTATGAGCGCTGGTCCAAGGATGCGGGTATGAGCAGTTGGGATTATGCACACTGCCTTCCATATTTTAAAAAGATGGAGAACGCTTTAGCCGATCAAAGTAATACTTTTCGCGGTAACAGTGGTCCCCTTAAATTAGAGCGCGGACCAGTTAAAGGCCCACTCTTTGCCGCCTTCTTTAAAGCAACTGAACAGGCTGGATATCCACGCACCGATGATGTCAATGGCTATCGCCAAGAGGGCTTTGCCGCCTTTGATCGAAATGTTTACCGGGGACGGCGCTTGAGTGCAGCGCGCGCCTATCTCTATCCCGTCATGAAGCGCGCCAACTTGACCATCAAGCTGCGTGCACATGTAACTAAGGTTTTATTTGAGGGCACAACTGCCACTGGTGTCGAAGTAATGATCAAGGGCAAGAAACACACCTTTACATCACGCGAGGTTATCTTGTGTGGGGGAGCCATCAATACTCCACAAATCTTGCAGCTATCAGGTGTTGGCAATGAAAAGGATTTAACGCCACTTGGTATAAAGATGGTGCACCACCTACCAGGAGTTGGTGCCAACTTACAAGATCATCTTGAGGTCTATGTTCAATACAAGTGCAAGCTACCTGTAACGCAACAGCCCATTACGCAGTTCTGGCGTCGTCCATTTATTGGTGCAGCATGGCTGTTCTTTCGCAAAGGCCCAGGTGCTACAAATCAATTTGAAGCCGGTGGTTTCACTCGCAGCAACAATGATGTTGCATATCCAAACTTAATGTTTCACTTCTTACCACTTGCCATTCGCTATGACGGTACGGGGGACACTCGCGGTCATGGCTATCAAGTACACGTGGGCCCTATGTACTCTGATTCTCGCGGCTGGCTAAAGATTAAAAGTAGCGATCCCTTTGAAAAACCCGCCATGCAGTTTAATTACCTATCAACTGATGAAGATCGCCGCGAATGGGTGGAAGCGGTCAAGGTTGCGCGAAACATCTTGACCCAGCCCGCCATGAGTGATTACAACGCAGGTGAGTCATCACCTGGTGCTGCAGTCACTACTGATTTAGAGATTCTTGAGTGGGTGCGAAAAGACGCTGAAACTGCGCTGCACCCATCATGCACGGCCAAGATGGGCACTGATGCGATGTCAGTAGTAGATCCAACAACGATGAAAGTCCACGGTGTACAGGGGCTACGTGTCTGTGATGCATCGGTATTTCCCTATGTCACTAATGGAAATATCTACGCACCCGTCATGATGGTGGCTGAAAAGGCTGCCGATCTAATTTTAGGTAAAGCGCCGCTTCCAGCTGAGAACTTAGAGTTCTACCGCCATGCCAAGTGATGAGATAGCACCATCGGCAATTGCCAAAGTTAAGGTTCAAAAAAGCGATTCATCCACAGTAAGTTCAGACTCTGTCGTTGTTGAAGAGCCACTTGAGATTCGTATTAAACGTGGCAGCACTGAAGAACAACTCGGTATCACAATGCGCACACCGGGAAATGATTTAGAGCTCGCTGCTGGTTTCTTATGGGGCGAGGGATTTTTAAAGCATGCCAGTGAGTTATTGAGCGTTATCGTCTGTGGCGATAAGACGCTCTCACCTCGCCAACGTGCCAACGTCGTTATCGCGCACGTTGCAGAGAGCTCGCAAGAATCGGTCAGGATTTTAGAGCGGCGCTTCACCATTACATCGGCCTGTGGCGTCTGCGGATCTACCAACATAAGTGACCTGCACAAGCGCGGTATTACCAAAGTTTCGCCAACAACTCACAATAACCAAGAACTTGCCCACATGGCATCACTCCTCGAAGGTCGCCAGCGCATCTTTGAAAAAACTGGTGGTCTTCATGCCGCCCTTTTAGTAAATCCTAAAGGCGAGCCAATCTGGGTGCGCGAAGATGTTGGCCGCCATAACGCCGTAGATAAAGTAATTGGTACAGCTCTCATGGATGGCGCAATTCCATTACATGATTGGACATTAGTTGTCTCAGGACGAATCGGATATGAACTTGTTCAAAAATCTATCTGCGCTGGTATCTCTGCAATTGTTGGAGTCAGTGCCCCTACATCTCTTGCCATTGATTTAGCTAGCGAGTTCGGCTTAACTTTGCTCGCCTTTGCGCGAAAAGGCGTGGCTAAACATTATCTGCCGAGTTAATAAACCTCCTTTATACTCGCCACATGTCTTTTGAGCATCCACTTGATCCATTAAGCCATTCGGAGCAAGAGTTAATCGTTGCCCATGCCCGTAAGGCCTGGAACCTTGGGCCACATCACATATTTGCAATGCTGCAGTTGCAGGAGCCGACAAAGGCCGAGCTTGCATCGGCACAGGCATTAGAGCGCAGTGCACGAGTGACTCTGTGGAATCGCAAGAGCGCCATAGTCACTGAGGGAGTAATTACGACATCGGGTGCAGTTGTGAGTTATCAAGAGATTCCAGGTGCCAAAGCTCCAGTAACTGTTATTGAGTCAGCAATTGCATTAAATGTTGTGCGCTCCAATCAATCTGTAAAAGATGCTTTAGCGCGCAGAGGTATCTCTGAAATTATGGATGTGCACATGGAGACCTGGCCAATTGGCGCACAGATTCCAAAGCATCTAGATGATGGTCGGCGATTAATTTGGACACCGATGTGGCACCGCCCGACACCAGAGGCTAATTTTTACGCCCATCCGATTAATGGACTTCATGCAATCGTAGATCTAGATGCAGAAGAGTTAGTGGCCCTTGAGGATAATTCTGATGTTCCGATTCCACAAACCCCTGGCCCATATCGTGAAACACAATCCAAACCAACGGTAAAACTCAAAGAGCTCATGATTCACCAACCCGATGGTCCATCTTTTAGCATTGAAGGCTGGAAGATAAATTGGGAGCGTTGGTCTTTACGGATTGGCTTTGATCAGCGGGAGGGTCTTGTCATACATGATGTTCATTTCAATGATGAGGGTAATCTTCGTAAAATTGCCCACCGCCTATCCATTGCCGAACTAGTCATCCCTTATGGAGATCCAAGCCAGGGTGCCTACCGCAAGAACGCCTTTGATACTGGTGAATATGGACTCGGAAACTTCACTAACTCATTAACACTGGGCTGTGATTGTCTGGGCGAGATTCTCTACTTAGATGCCAGCGTTACCGATGGCGATGGACAGGTGCGCACCATTAAAAATGCCATTTGTATGCATGAAGAAGACTTTGGAATCTTATGGAAGCACACCGATGTCGATGGTCATACCGAAGTACGCCGAGGCCGCCGCTTTGTGGTCTCATCGATTGTCACCGTTAATAACTATGAGTACGGCTATTTCTGGTACTTCTATCAAGATGGCTCCATTGAGTTTGAAGCGAAGTTAACGGGAATTGTATTAACTCTGGCAGACACGCCAGGTAAAGACCATCCATCGGCGACCGAGTTAGAGCCTGGCTTATGGGCGCCGTATCACCAACATATTTTATGTGCACGAATGGATCTCGATATCGATGGCACCAATAACAGCGTTGTTGAGGTTGAATCCTTTGCCCATCCAATCGGTGAGAAGAATCCATATGGGGGAGCCTACGAAACGCGTGAGACTATTTTAGCCAGTGAGAAAAAAGCACAGCGATTAATTGATCCAATGAAGAGCCGCTTCTGGAAGATAATAAATCCTAATAAAAACAACCATGTAGGCCATAGCGTTGGCTATAAATTAATTCCAGGTCATACGACTTTTCCATTAGCACTTGAAGGCTCGGTCTTAGGCAAACGCGCTGGCTTTATGTATCAGCACCTATGGGTAACTCGTAATCAAGATCATGAGCGCTATCCTGCCGGTGATTATCCATTCCAACACGATGGTGGAGCGGGATTGCCTGAATGGACCGCTGCTGATCGACCAATTGAAAATACCGATGTCGTGATGTGGTACGTATTTGGAACAAATCACATTCCGCGCACAGAGGATTGGCCAGTAATGCCAGTTGAACGCACTGGTTTTCATTTAAAGCCCAGTGGCTTCTTTCGACGCAGCCCAGCAATGGATGTTGTAGCTTCAGAACCGCTCGATCCTCAATGTCACTAATACGAGTTCGGGCCTATGCAAAGGCGGCGCACTTTGGCCCCACGGTTCTTATTACCGCCATTTCATTTGCACTTGCTATGCGACTGTGGTGGGAAGGCCCTGCTTATGTAATCGCCTTTACTGTATTTCTCGGTCAGTTAGTAATCGGCTGGAGCAATGATATTTATGATTATGGTGATGATCTCAAGCATGCACGGCTCAATAAACCTCTCGTAGCAGGCACAATTACGGTAGAGCAGCTTCGTAAAGCTACATTCATTCTCTTACCAATCGCCATAATCGCTAACGTGATCGGACCTTTGGGCCTTAAGGGTGGCTTGGTTTACCTGCTTGGTGTTGGATGTGGCATCGCTTATAACTTCTACTTTAAATTCTCCCCTCTCTCCCCATTGCCATATGCCGTGGCATGTGCGGCTCTGCCGGCATCGATTTTCTATGCCACTGATCGAACTCCACCGATGTGGGTCTTGGCCGCCGGTTCGATGCTTGGCGTTGCCTTTCATTTTCTTAACGTCATTAAGGATCTAGCCCACGATAGAGAGAGTGGTATCGGTGGTCTTCCTCAGCGCTTAGGCAAGGCAGGCTCATCGCTTA
>Ga0194051_1000310_pt1 | contig 28558 bp, 26 predicted proteins | sample SepL2320m_MetaG_FD_161275 | JGI IMG/M metagenome (GOLD analysis project Ga0194051, IMG submission 161275) | Anoxic zone freshwater microbial communities from boreal shield lake in IISD Experimental Lakes Area, Ontario, Canada - Sep2016-L239-20m | ecosystem: Environmental > Aquatic > Freshwater >... | reverse complement strand
CTCCAGTGGGAGCCTATCAGTGGACATTGCCTTGGGAGGCAAGGGATTTCCTCGCGGCCGCATCATCGAAGTGTTCGGACCGGAGTCCAGCGGCAAGACAACGCTTGCCCTCCATGCCATTGCGGCAGCGCAGCGGGCCGGGGCAAGCGAGGGAAGTGGTGGAATTGCCGCCTTCATCGACGCCGAGCATGCGCTCGACCCGAGTTGGGCAAAAAAACTGGGCATCTCTCTCGAGAGGCTGCTGGTCAGCCAGCCCACCAGCGGCGAAGAGGCGATGAACATTGCAGAGCTGCTCATCAAATCCAATGCGGTCGACATTATCGTGATCGACTCGGTGGCGGCGCTCGTGCCGCAGAAAGAACTCGATGGCGAGATCGGCGACTCTCACGTTGGCCTCCAAGCAAGGCTTATGAGCCAGACGATGCGGAAGCTCACTGGTGCGATTGCCAAGAGCAAGACATGCGTGATCTTTATCAACCAGATCCGCGAGAAAATCGGCGTGATGTTCGGCAGTCCTGAAACGACTCCGGGAGGTCGGGCACTGAAGTTCTATTCATCGTGCCGGGTGGATGTGCGACGGATCGGCACGCTCAAGGACGGCGAGGATGTTGTGGGCCAACGGGTGCGGGTGAAAGTGGTGAAAAACAAGGTCGCTCCGCCATTCCGCGTGGCCGAATTCGACATGATGCACGCCAACGGTATCAGCATCGAAGGTGACATTCTGGATCTGGCTGTCACGGCGAAGATCGTCGAGAAAACGGGCACATGGCTGCGATTTGGCGAAGTGCATTTGGGGCACGGCCGGGAGAAAGCCAGGCAGTTTCTCAAGGACAACCCAGCGGTTGCCTTGGAAATCCGCGACAAGGTTCTGGCCAGTAAAGAGGCTGTCGTCGCTATCGAGGTCGAATCATCCGGCCGCAGCGACGAGGCGGAGAGCGACGAATAAAAGGCACATTCTCCACAGACTGCACAAACGAGATTCCATCCAAGCCCACGAGTAACCGACCCAAGCGGTTGCCCGTGGGCTTTTTTCATTGGAATGCGATCGAGCTGCGTCTGCTTGCGGGATGCGTTGGGCCAGACGCCCACCCAACCGGCCCAATTTCTGGGCTTTAAACCACACATACTTGCCCCTCCGGGGGGCCTGGGTATTTGGAGAAACTGCCGGCCCTCTTTGGCTTTGGCGGCCGCGTTTGACTCACGGATAGTGCCGTCACAGTCGATACCTCTTTCCTAGAGCCCCTTCTCCGCAAAGAGAGCCACCCATGTACCTCGTCCGTAGACAGGCCCGCCAACAACGGACTCGACGCAAGTCGCAGCCACGCATGCCTCTTTTCCTAGAACGACTCGAAAGCCGCGCGATGCTCACAGCAGCGGCCACGCCCGACTTCACAACCGAGGCCGACTGCCTGATTGTGTGGGAGTCCGAAACCGGCAACTACGAGGTTGAAAGTGCCCTCGCCACTCCCGCCGCCGAGCCAGTCGCTTTCGATTGGTGTCTGTTTCTAAAGGACGATTTTAAGTACACCGACGATTTTCGATGCATGTTCGATTTGCCAACCATTGGCTTTCTTCCCCACGCCGATGACTTTCTATACACAGACGACTCCCTCTCCACCGAGGATTATCGGGAGCATACCCCTGGTACGCCAGATAACTGGATGCCTCTCGCTCTTGCGTATGCCGCTACGGCGAAGAGCGACTATGCCGTTGATCAGAATGCAATCGCTTTCCCTCCCGAGACCACTGCGATCCCTGCGGGCATGGCATGGGCATTGAGTCTGTACGGTGTTGCCGATACGGCCTCGCCCCCCCTCCTCACGCGACCTTTGCGGATTGCTTTTCATTCGAATGCTTTCGTTGCCACAGAGCCAACCGCATCCGAACCCGACACAACGTGCCTCATGCCGCTGATGGAAGTCGATTCCAGCGCGCAGGACCTGGCAGCCGACGCACCCCCTCTCCAACTCATGCTGTCGCAGAACACACCCGACGGCACATTGGTAGAACCGCTGACCTCACAACTGAGCATCGGGTTGCTTGAAACGCCGCATCGCTCTGGGGATCGTGTCGCTTCGCTCCGCAGCACCACAACGCTCCGTGAATGACGCATCGAAACCCGCCGTTCATGCAAAGAGGCTGCTTCCCAGAGGCTCATTGCCTTGCGTGGAGTGGCCTGTTTTCTGGCTGGATATTAGAGTGATCGCCTTGTTGCTCCCCGCCTATTTCCCCTGTTCACCGGAGTGCTGCTTGCCATGAAGGCCGATGATTTACGCGAAGCGTACCTAGCGTTCTTCGAGTCGAAGGGGTGCGTCCGCCGCCCCAGCGATGTGCTCGTGCCACGGTGGGATCCGTCGGTGCTCTTCACACCTGCGGGCATGAACCAGTTCAAGGATCACTTCCTCGGCAAATGTAAACTGGAGTTCACACAAGCCACCACGTGCCAGAAATGCCTTCGCACAGGAGACATCGACAACGTGGGCCGCACCGCGCGGCACCACACGTTCTTTGAGATGCTGGGCAACTTTAGCTTTGGCGACTACTTCAAGCGGGAGGCAATCCTTTGGGCGTGGGAATTCCTGACCAGCCGAGCGTGGCTCAATATCGCCCCCGACAAACTTTCCATCACTGTCTATCAGGACGACAGCGAGGCCTACTCCATCTGGTCGGACGAAGTGGGCCTGCCTGCAACGCAGATCACTCGCATGGGCGAAGACGATAATTTCTGGCCGGCAAGTGCCCCGACCCAAGGGCCAGACGGCGTGTGCGGACCCTGCAGTGAGATTTTCTACAGGATGCCCGACGGCAGCGATGTCGAAATCTGGAACCTTGTGTTTACGCAATTCAATCGTGTCGGCCCGCTACCCGACAATTTGCGCCCGCTCCCTAGCCGCAACATCGACACAGGCATGGGCCTCGAACGCACCTGCGCGATGCTGCAGGGCGTCGACAGCAACTTCCACATCGATATTCTGCGGCCACTCGTTGAAGCTGTGGGAGAGGTGTGCCACCAGACGTATGTGCCTGGGGACGATAACGGCCGTCGCATGCGTCGGATCGCCGACCACGTGCGGGCCTGCACATTTGCGATTCACGAAAACGTGCTGCCAGGTAACAACGAGGAAAAATACGTTGTGAAGCGGCTCCTGCGCCGGGCCGTCTTGGACGGTCGGCAGATGGGAATTCAGGAGCCATTCCTCTACAAACTCCCGGGCACAGTCGCCGAGATGATGCGGAAGCCGTACCCCGAATTAGCCGACACAGTCGACCGTGTGGCTGCCGTGATCAAGCGTGAAGAAGAGTCGTTTCTCGCGACGATCGACGGTGGTCTCGATCGCATCGAAAAGCTTTTCACGGCGATCGAACGATCTGGAGCAGGGCTCGTTGGCGGCAGCGATGCTGCCGAACTGTACACAACGTATGGCTTTCCACCCGAACTCTTGGAAACGCTAGCCGCCGAGCGCAACTGCGCCTTCGACTGGACAGGCTTCCGCGAGTCTATGGATGCGCACGGACAACGGTCGGGGGCGGGCAACCGCGCGGAGGTGTTTAGCTCGGGCCCGCTGGACGCACTTAAAAAAGCGATGCACGGCTCGCAGTTTTGCGGCTATGAAACGACCGAAACAAACGGCAAGGTGGTGGGCATCATTGCGCAGGACCGACTCTGCGAAACCCTGCGAGAAGTAGGGCATACCGCGGCAGTGACCGTTGTACTCGACCAGACAGCGTTCTACGGTGAATCCGGCGGACAGGTGGGCGACACGGGGTGGTTGGAGTGGCCCGGCGGACGATTTGAAGTGATCGACACGCAGCGAGAGGGCGGATTTATGCTGCACGTTGGCCATTTGCGAGAGGGCGGTCTCGATCTGGGCCTATCGGTACACGCGAGGGTGAATGCCGACCGCCGCGCCGCGATCCGCCGCGCCCACTCCGCCACGCATCTGCTCCATGCTGCACTGCAACACTACCTGGGCCCGCATGCTGTGCAACAGGGATCGAAGGTGGATGCCGACCTCTTGCGATTTGACTTTACACACACAAGCGCCGTCGGCCACGAAACGCTCCAGCAAATCGAAGCAATGGCGAACCAAGCCACACTTGACGCCGTGCCCGTGACGGTGCAACTGCTACCACTGGCCGAAGCCAGGCATGCCGGAGCGATAATGCTTTTTGGTGAAAAATATCCCGATATTGTGCGGATGGTGACCATGGATGGTAAAAGCCGTGAACTCTGTGGCGGCACGCACGTGTCGAGTACCGGCCAGATCGGCATGGTGCGGGTGATTGGCGAGGAGAGCGTGTCGGCCGGCACGCGACGGGTGACAGCCGTCACCGGCCACCGCGCAGTGGAGCGATTTCGGCAGGCAGAAAATATGCTCGCGGAGGCTGCCAGTGCCCTGAAGGTGCCCGTCGCCGAGCTGCCCTCTCGGCTGGCCACGGTTGTGAAGGAGTTGAAAGATCTGAAGAAGAGCAAAGGTCCGTCCTCTAACACAGTTCTTTCCGTCGACGACTTACTCGCCGCTGCCACTGATATCGCGGGCACGCGGGTGGTGGTGGCCGATGCGCATGGGAGCGATGCCGCTGCGATGCGGCAGTGCATCGATCAATTGCGCCGCAAAGGAAGTCCGATTGCCGTTCTCCTCGGGACGGCAGAGGGGGAGAAGGTGACGCTCGTGGCCGGCATCAGTCGTGAGCTTGAGGCCCTCGGCCTCTCTGCAGGCAACTGGATCAAGGATGCCGCAACCATTGTGGGGGGGAAGGGTGGAGGAAAGCCCGACCTCGCACAAGCTGGTGGCAAACTCGTCGACAAACTACCCGAAGCACTGGCGACGGCAAAACGCACAATCGAAATGCTGCTGCGAGCCCAGTGAATCGTCGGATAAAATCCAAGTTCGCGAGCCGCGTTGTGCTCTGCCCATGCGTGCTGGGATGTTTTTATTTCGCTTTTTCGAGTGCGGCAATCGCAGCGTCGTAGTCGGGTTCGCTGGCCACTTCCTTCACGACCTGCGCGTAACACACGACCCCTTTGGAATCGAGCACAAAGACAGCGCGGGCAAGGATCTTGAGTTCTTCAATGAGCAGACCCCAGTGCTGGCCGAAACTGCGGTCCATGTAGTCGCTGCCGCACCGCAACGATTGAATATCTTCTGCGCCGCAGAAGCGGTTCATTGCAAAGGGTAGATCTAGGCTGACGGTGAGGGCCGTGACCGAATCGCCTAGAGCGGCCAAACGCTTATTGAAAGTCTTTGTCTGGATCTGACACACTGGCGTATCGAGCGACGGCACAACGCTGATGATGGCTGGCTTGCCGAGGAGGTCTGCCTTGTGGATGTGTTGCATGACTCCAGCATCGAAGGCCACCAGATCAAAGTCGGGGGCTTGGGTTCCAACGGCGATCGACTCGCCGGCCAACGTGAGAGGACTGCCCTTGAATGTTACTGCTCCGTGTCGACCCATTAGTGGTGTCTCCGCAAAAGATGATTGTGATTGATGAAGCGGCCGATAGCGTGCCTGGCAGTATCGCCTCAAAATTCCAAACGGCAAGCCGTTGCTCAACCACAACGCCAAAAAAGCCTAGGCAAACTGTCCGTCCCACGAGAATCGGCCAAAACAATGGTGGCATCGAAAGCGAGGTTGATTGATTGGTCAAAACCCGTACACTAGACACTCCAATGGGGGGCAACTCACGAAACCTTCTCGCCAGACCATACAGAAGCCACTGAGTGAGTGTTTGCTCCAATCGGTTTGCTTTTTTTCCTACCACCGTGTCCGAGCCTTTATGCAAGCACCCGGTCGAAGTCATTCCCCTCACCCAGTATCACAAGAGGTACGTGCTATGTCGCAAACCGCTACTGACTGGATCCTTCGTGTTGAGCGTGGGCCTGATTGGCTCTTTGTGCGTTTGCTTCCCGACCCGGGCGAGAGCCTGCTCTGCGGAGGCGACCTCGTCGACAGTATCTGGGATATGCTCCAATCCCACCACGCCAACCGGCTTGTTCTGGAACTCGACTGCGTCGACACACTTGACGGCAGCCTCCTTGCAGACATCTCACGGCTTGGTACGAAGGTGCAGGCCGAGGGCGGGCTGATTCGCATATGCGGACTTTCGGATGCCAACCTCGCGAAGCTTCGTGCATCTCCTGAGGCCGAACGTGTGCCGCATTTCACAAATCGCGAGGAGGCGGTTGGCTCCCGCCGCTCGGAAATTTCGCGCCCAGGAAAGCCTCGGTAAGGAATAGGACGGCAACAGAATGAGGGCAATCGGTCGCGGCGGCCAGCTGCTCGGCTTGGGGCTTCCCGCGTTGGCGGTCCTGCTTCAATTGAACCAAACAATTACGCTCGCTCAAATGCTCGTTCTTTTAGTGAGTGCGGTATGTTGTTTTGGCATTGGACGAATCGTAGAGGGCTATGCTGACCGTTGGGGCTGATCTGAGCCCATCCGGCAACTGTCTGGCTGGTTCTGCGAGTGCTTCTGTTTTCCACCCAAGAGATTCTGACTTCGAATCGATGGCTTATGCATCCGCTCCTGTTCAGCCCGCTCTACCGCCGCTACCTCTGGGGCGGGCGCCGATTTGCTACCGCCTTAGGCCGTACGTTACCACCGGGCGACGATTTCGCCGAATCGTGGGAACTCGTTGACCGTGAAGCCGATCAAAGCGTCGTCGCTGCCGGTGCACTCAAGGGCAGCACGCTGGGCCAGTTGGTGCAGTCGCACGGACGCGATCTGCTGGGGCGGCATTCGCCACAAAAAGCATTTCCACTACTGTTCAAGTTTCTTGACGCCAACCGAGATCTCTCCGTGCAGGTGCATCCCGACGACGCACGTGCCGCCACGCTCGGTGTACCCGATCTCGGCAAAACCGAGGCTTGGTATATCGTAGACGCGCTCCCAGGCAGCCGCGTCTACGCAGGATTACGAGAAGGAATCGACCATCGGTCGTTCGCTGAGGCTGTCAGGGCAGGGGAGTGCGAAGCATCGTTGCATTCATTTGAAGCAAAACCGGGCGATTGCATTTTTATCCCAGCCGGCACCGTACACGCGATTGGTGCGGGGTTGCTCGTTGCAGAAATCCAACAGTCGAGCGATGTAACCTACCGTCTCCACGACTGGAATCGCACCGGCTCCGACGGCAAGCCTCGCCCGCTTCACATCGAGGCCGGCATCGATGCCGTGACAAAGCGAGGGCCCGTGGAGCCCACGCGGTCTGTGCCAACCCATGATCTGCTTGCCGACCCAGTCCGCCGACTGGTGACCAGCGATTATTTCACATTCGACCAGGTCCGTCCAACTTCCACGTGGACCGTGGGTGGCGATGACCGCTGCCATTTCCTCGCGGCAATCGATGGCTCTGTTTCCTTTGATCCAGCGTGGCAGCTCCCGCTGCTGGTCCGAGGCCAGAGCGTTTTGCTACCCGCGTCAATCGGCCAGCAGCCTTTGCACCCAATGCCCGGGAGTCGGCCCGTCCAACTCCTCCACGTGTGCATGCCATAACCCAGCTACAAAATCCGCAGCACAATACCTACAAATAGCGTTTCGGCTGCGGACAAATCGCCCTTGGGATTTGAGGGGGCACGCCCCTACACTCCCGGCCGTCAATCCATTTGTAGGACTGCGTTTTCATCGTTGCACGTATGATTCCTCCACGCATTTCTCTCGTGCTGATCGCCGTCATAGCTACGGGTGGCTGCGCGTCGCTGGGAAAACCCGACTTGCACAATCCAGGCTCAAGCCGATCCCAACAGCGCAAGGCCGTGCGATTTGACCCCTATCTCCAAGATGACATAGGGCCCTATCAATTGCGGCTCCCGCTGATGGACGGCAGTAGGCCCCGAGATTACGCTGAGCCCGTGCCGGAAGTGCGACGAGCCCGGTGGTGGGCGCCAAATCAGTAAACAGTGGCCAGCAGCAAAAACAGGGGGCTTCTAGGGGCGACAAGGCCTCCCCACGCGACCACACGCATTTCCCTGTGTATGATCACAGGCACGCCTCCCCACTGAACCCTTCTGCGAAACCTTCTCCGTGCCATCTCAACAGCCTTTTCGACAGTCTTCCAGCCGTTCCTCAAGCAGCCCAGGCAAACGTTCCGCAAAAAGAACCGTTGCTCGCCGCCCTCCGGCTCCTGCAAGCCAGCCGCTGAAGATCACCTCGCGCCGTCGGCCGTCGGCAATTGCTGCAGCAGATGCTGTGCATTCCAGCGGCACTATCGCAAAAAACACCACCCGATTTTCTCGGCCCGGTGCTGCAGCAGACGATGGGCTCGAACGATTGCAGAAAGTGCTTGCTGCCGCCGGACTCGGCAGCCGCCGCAGCTGCGAGGAACTGATCACAACCAGCCGGGTGGAAGTCGATCGTAAGATCGTCACCCAACTCGGCACTCGAGTCGATCCACGGCGACAGGAAATCCGAATCGATGGCGAGCGGCTTCCCGACCCAAAACGCGTGGTCTATATGCTCCATAAGCCGGTAGGAGTTGTGACCACAAACTTTGATCCGTCCGGCCGTCCGCGGGTGGTCGACCTTGTGCCAGGCGAGCAGCGACTCTTTGCGATTGGTCGACTCGACCGCATGAGCGAGGGGCTCATTCTCGTGACCAACGATGGCGATCTCGCGAATCTGCTGGCGCATCCTCGGTACGGCGTTGAAAAGAAATATCTCGTGCAGGTTGCAGGTGTTCCCACACCGGAAACCCTCGAAAAACTCAGAAAGGGCATCTCCCTCTCCGAAGGCAAGGCCCGCGCCCAGCGGGTTGATCTTCGCTCCCAGCACAAGCTCAGTTCCGTGCTGGAAATGGTTCTGGACGAGGGAAAAAATCGTGAGATCCGCCGGATGCTTGCGAAGCTTGGTCACAAGGTTCACCAACTCAAGCGGGTGGCTGTCGGTGGCCTATCGCTTGGGGGTTTGCTGCCGGGACAATGCCGCCCGCTGTCGTGGACCGAAGTCGACACCCTTCGAAAAGGGGCGCTGCGAGCGGTGGGTGATATCTCCACCACGCCTGCACAGCGGCCACGCTACGATGGTCGTTCTGAACGTTCTGGGCGACCATCGCGTGGCCCCGGTGCCGGCCGCGACCTGCCACGCGGTCGACCGCCTGCTCAAGATGGCCAGCGATCGATTCAACGCGATGAGCAGCGAGATGGCCCGCGAACAGGGCAACGCGATAGCCGACCACCCGCCGGCGGCATGCGACGCAAACGCCGTCCAGGAAAGGCATCCACTTGGAGAAAGCCCCGCGGAGAGTAGACGCAATACCTCGATCTTCCGAACGCCTTACGGCTCCCCATGAGCACACCTCCTGCTAAACTCCAGGCCGCTGGGATATTCCCGTCGGTTGTTTCTCCACCGGCCGCTGCAGCGTGCTACGCCGACACGGCGGGCTATTTCACAGCGGGCATCGTGGCCCATCGGCAGATCGCCCAAAACACGTATCGCATCCGTCTGGACTGCCCGATCGTTGCCTCATTGGCGCTCCCGGGACAGTTTGCGATGGTTCGCATCCCCGACCGAAACGACCCGCTCTTAGCAAGGCCGCTGGCGGTCTACGATACGTTTTCCACTGCGTCTAACGTAGTGCCGGAAAGCGATTCAGCCTCCAGACGTTACGCCGACTTCATCTACGCCGTACACGGCAAATTCACGACGGCCTTAAAGGAGATCGCCGTTGGCCGAGAGTTGATCCTGTGGGGGCCGCTGGGCAATGGCTTTGGGGCGATCCCGCCGATTGACCATCTTATTTTGGTGGCTGGGGGTATCGGGCAGACGGCTCTTTTGGCGTTGGGAAAGGAGCGTTTAGGAGTCTGTCGCTACGGCTCTCGATCGCACCCAATACCGAAGCTTGCAAAACGCGTGACGCTCTGCTGGGGTGCTAGGCAGGCAGATGTCTTTGGAGATGTGGAGGATTTTCATACCGCTGGCATGGATGTGCATCTGGCGACGCTGGATGGATCCACTGGCCGGCACGGCACCGTCGTGGATCTCCTCAACGATCTCTTTGGCAGCAGCACTGGAGCGAATGAGGCGATCAACTCGGGGAGCACGTCCGTGCACGTTGCCTGCTGCGGCCCCGAAGGCATGATGGCCGCTGTCGCGCAATGGACATCGGAACGCCAGATGCCATGCAGCGTGTCGCTGGAGGCACCGATGGCATGTGGCATCGGCATCTGCTTCACGTGCGTTGCCAAGGTGCGATCTGCCGACGGATCGTGGGACTATCGACGAACCTGTATCGAGGGCCCTGTCTTCGATGCCCGTGCCATTGAGTGGTAATGCGAATCCGAAAGGGAAGCCGCGTCGCCGTACGTGAACTGGCCGAGCAGATTGTCGAACAAGTCTGCCGCCGCACGAAGAGTCGACCATCGACCAAGTGGACAAAGGTCATGAATGACTTTATCCACGGGCAGTGAGGTGAGGGGGTCGCTATGCGGGCGAAACGGCCTTGGATGCTGCGAGTATTCTGGCGGAGAGTCGTGACTTCATTCGGGCGGCACGATTCGGATGAATCGTGCGGGCTGCTGCAGCACGATCGGCCTTCTTGGCCACCAGGCGAAGGTGTTCGCGGGCAGCTGTTACGTCACCTGTCGTGGCCGAATCGTTCAGCGACTCGAGCAGTTTGCGCACCTGCGATTTGAGATCCGACTTCATGGCGCGATTGCGGTCCCGACTCCGAAGGTTTTGACGGTGTCGCTTTTTTGCATTGGCCGAATTGGGCATTCCAGATCCTTATCCTTACGCTAGTAAAATCAAGCTCTCTACACGAGACACAAAATGAAACCCGTGGCGAGTTGACTGGATATTGACTCCACACCAACACGTATCTGATTTCAGCCCCCTTTATCCTTCAAGGAGCTCAATTTGTCCAGACGTTGGGCCACATCCCGGTATCCGTAGTCAAGACCAGCGAGAATTGAGAGGTATTTCTGGGCGGCATCGGCATCGGCCATCCCTGCTGCCAGCACACCGGCCCGATAGAGAGCCCGCTTGCGGAGATCCAATTCGCGGTCCGTCAGAGACTCGACGGCTGTCACGTAGTTTCGCATGGCAAGTGGATATTGCTTGATCTTTTGGAAGCACTCGCCGAGTTCGAGGGCAACAGCTCCCTTGCGCCGAGCGTCTCCAAGCACCTCCTGGAAATGTTTAATCGCTTCAGGAAAATTACCCACCGCCTTGAGCCTGAGAGCCAACTCGTATCGCCAGGTGGTGTTTTCCGGATAACGCTCGCAGCGGGCCGAATAGACATCGACCTCATGCTTGTTCTGCACGGCCCTCAATCGCTCAAGCGTCTGGCGATGCGCGGGGGAGTCTTCTGTTTCCACGAGCTTTTCAGCGATATGCACACGATGGCGCGACCACCGCAGTTGGCGGTCTTCAAGATGCTCTCGCACCTTCAGGTCGTTGCCCGAGGCCGCCAGTGCCTGACCGAGCATCGCTTCGGCCTCTTCGATCGTGGCGTCCCTTTCAAGCAAATCAGCGAGTTCGAGAGAGGCTTCGATGTCTGCAGGGCTCTCCTGAACCGTACGCTTGAGCACGGCAAGCCTGTCGCTCGGCGCATCAGACCCCGCCCCTGCAACGCCTTTTGACGCAACGCCGGCAGAGGGCCGCCCTGCCATGCCGTGGCCAGAAACGATCGTTTTCTCAACCTGCAGGCGGGCGACTTCGTGCTGCGCCTCATCGGCTAGGCCCTTCACATTTGAGACTCGCACCCAACATGCAATCGCCTGATCAAACTCACCGTGGTCGGCCAGAAATCTTGCGCACTGGCGATTGACCTCCGGATCGGATGGAGCGGCGTCCAGTGCGCTTCTCAAATAGCATCGCTGGGTGTCGTGCAGCAGCAGTTGTCCACAGGCATCGGCCATCGCCAGTTGGCAGGTGTGATCGTATGGATTGCTCTTGAGGAGAACGAGTCCCTGCTTGAGCACCTCTCGCCATTGAGCCGTGGCAGCTAGTTTTTTGAGCGAGCCGCCCCGCAAGCCAGCCGGCCAAAACGCAGTCACCCCGCCCGATTTTTTTGGGCCGTGCTTTTTTCGGAGGGCAGCCAGTAGGCTTTGGAGATAGATGGCGTTACCCGGATCGCCGAGCACGCACGCCGAAAACATCTCGATCGCATAATCCGCGTTCGTGGGAGCATTGAGTGTGCCCCTTTGGTAGCACTGAGCCAGACGCGAACGCTCCGCCGGCGAAAGCAGAGAGGGAGTGGACGCAGGTGATGGGTCAACGGGGCCTGCAGCGGCCGGTTGAGACTCATTGGCCATGGGTTGGGGATATAGTCGTTGAGGCGGCCAGAAGATGCCCAAGGCGAGCGCAGCCCGCTGGGTTTTCAGGTGGTTCGGCTTGGCACTCGGTGGAGGGTCTGGGAATAGGTATCGGATCGAGCCGCACCCCGAGTGTAGTGTTCTGGGGCCAGCCCCTCAAACAGAGTCCCTCGCAGACCGGCCGAGGACTCACTTTCTCAGATTTCTCCTCGCAAACAGGAAGCACAATGAACGATAGTGTGAGCTCATTCACTACAATCATAGCCGGGCCACGCAGCCCAGTTCGCGCATCGAAAAAGCCGTTTCTTCCAGCCGTGCAACGCCATGAAGCACCCTCAACCAATCCCCGAGCATGCCACCAGCCACCCTCAGGGAAAAGTAATTTTTGTAGGAGCCGGCCCCGGGCATCCCGATCTGCTCACCCTCCGTGCCATGAACTGTCTCCAGGAGGCGGATGTGGTGGTGTACGACACGCTTGTGCCTTCACAACTCCTCGACTTGATTCACGCTCGCGTCGAACGGATTCCTGTGCCTCGGACGCATGCCGGCGACACCGGTGCGGCGCACACTGACCCAGGGGAAACCACCGGGCATTTGCTCGCCGCACTCGCGGCCAAGGGACGCATGGTTGTGCGACTCAAAGGGGGCGATCCTGCTGTGTTCGGACGGCTCGCCGAGGAACTGCAGCCTGTGCGCGAGGCTGGGATTGCGTTTGAGATCGTTCCCGGCATCACCGCTGCGCTCGCCGCGGCTGCGGCGGCCGGCATGCCGCTCACCAGCCGATCGTCTGCGTCGAGCGTAACGATCCTGACTGGCCACGAAGCCGAAGAAAAAAATGCCGTCATCGATTTTCAGACGATGGCCGGACTGTCCGGCACGTTGGCAATTTACATGGGAGTCGAGCAGGCAGATGCATGGTCGCGTGGGCTGATCGCAGCTGGAAAATCTGCCGACACTCCCGTAACCGTGGTGAGCCGCTGCTCGTGGCCCGATCAGCAAATTGCCGTTACCACACTCGGCGCGTGTGCTGCCGACTTCGATCGCTGCGGCTGGCCATCTCCGGCGGTGGTGATCGTCGGCGAAGTATCACAGCCGACCGAGCAACTGCTGCAAAAGTCCTCGGACCACCCGACCCGCGCCCACGATCATCGGCCGCTTGCCGGTCAACGGGTGCTGCTCACGCGTCCGTCGGGCCAAGCCGAAGAACTCTCTACTCGCATTCATTCACTCGGGGGCGAGTGCCTGCACGTGCCCACGATTCAAATCGAGCCACCCCTGTCGTTGGATCCACTGGACCGAGCCATTGGTCTGGCCGACACGTTCGACTGGATCGTTTTTGCCAGCGCCAACGGCGTGCGGGCATTCGTGGAGAGGATGCGTACGGCCGGCCTAGACGGAAGGAGCCTAGGCACGGCAAGGCTAGCCGCGATCGGACCGGCAACGCATCGTGCGATTGCGCAGGCAGGGCTTACCTGCAATCTGACTCCGGCACTTTTTCGCTCGGAGGGAATCGTGGATGCCCTTGGGCACTCGATGAGGGGTGGTCGGTTTCTGCTTGTGCGTGCCGACCACGGACGAGATCTGATGCGACGCAAACTCCAATGGCTCGGTCACCACGTCACTGAAGTCGTGGCGTATAGAAGCGTCGCCGTCGAGGCACTTGATCCCAAAAGCCTCGCGGCCATCGACTCGAGAGGAATCGATTGGGTCATCCTGACAAGCTCCCTCAACGCCGAGGCATCGGCTCGCCTCTTCACAAACCGAATGCGTTGCTGGAAGATCGCCAGCATCAGTCCGGTGACTTCCGCAGCCATTGCCACCTGTCAACTCACCACCACAGCCGAGGCTCTGGAGGCCACGAGCCAAGGCCTCGTGGATGCGATCGTTGACTATGAAAAAAGAATGAGCGAAACGTCTGCCATGAAGGCACTGCCGCTGCAAACGCTTGCCCATGCAGCAGACTCTTCCAAGAACGAATAGCCGGCCCGCTCGGCAGAGTCGCTGGCGGCAAGTGCTGGCTGCCCGAAGGGATGACATCGCCGCAACGGAAACTGCAGCCGAGAGAGAATCGGTCCGATAGGTTGTTGTGTTCGCTGGCTGACTGGTGGAGAACGAGAGTCGCAAGAGCCCCAGGAGAGTGGCATGCGCATTGGAAGTGTGCCGTCAACGGTCGTCGTCTGCTGCAGCGTGCCTGCTAGGACAACCGTAAGCGAACTCGTCGATGCAGTCGGCCTCAGCCGACGGTACGGCGTGCCGGTGACGTGGGCGGCTGGTATCGACAGCATAGCGATGATGAGCGATGCGATTGGAGCCAGCGGGAGCCCTGAAAGCATGGCTCTGGAGGCCTCGCAATCGTGGTTTGCTTCCCGCCAGAGCCTGCGGCAGTTTCTCGCTAGATCGCGAACCTTGGGTCCTGCTCTCGATGCATTGGTCGTGCGTGGAAACCGGCCTCTGGTGCACCGGGATGCGCTTGTTGAGGAAGGCATTCGCACCGCGTGCGTGGATCACTTCGAAACGTTGGCTCGAGGCAGCCGCCGGCCGTCGCCTGCTGGCTGGGCATGCCGAAGCGTGGTGTGGGGGTTATGGGAGGTGCGCAGTGGTTCAGAGAGGGCACCCACCCTCATCCAACGCATCGTGCCTTGGGCATCGTTTCCAAGGCTGGCATCCGGATCCCTTTCAATTTTCCACGTCCAAGAGCGGGCCGTCGAAGACAACGAACCGACCCTGGCTTGGCGCAGCCGCTTGGAGCGACTTTTGGCCTGGGTGCAACGGACCAGCCACTCACAGGGAGTCCGAGTGGCTGGGCTTTCCGATCTGCCAGCGTTGCTGAACGCAGCCGGCCGACCCCATGCCAATTCCGTTCTGAAGGCAGCCTAGCAATTCAGGCCGCTGGCCATATCGGCGGGGCTATTCGCGGGCTTTTTCAAACAGCGACCAACTGAGATACGCCAGAATGACACTGGCCAGAAAAAACCCTATGTCTAAACCGACGCTCACCCGACGGAAAGGAAATCCCGCAGCCAAATCGGCCAAAAAGAGGATTCCAATGAGCCCAGCGATGATCATTCCGGTGAGCGGCAGCATTTTTGACACCGAACGACACCTCCAGCGTGCAGCCCGGTGTGGCGCACGCTCTTGCTATTCACACAATATCCACCGGACGTCGACCGGCTCTCTCGTCCAAGTGTGGTTTGGATTACCATAGTTCGTCGCGCAATGCAGTTCCATCCAGCCTCTCCATTATCGGCCGATTCACGCAACTGACCTCAACCCCAGTCCTCAGCCCCGTTCCCCAGAGCAATCCCGTGCCCACCACAACACCCGCTCGAACTGCCGTCTATACAGGGTCATTTGATCCCATCACCCTAGGCCATCTGGATGTGATTGATCGCGCGAGTCGAATCTTCGACTCGATTATTATTGGAATCGGCGTCAACCCCGACAAGCAGGCAATGTTTTCACTCGAGGAACGAGTCAGCCTCGTGCAGACCTCCGTGGCCCATTTGCACAACGTGAGCGTGGAGCTTTTCAGCGGACTGTCGGTTGCCTTCGTGCGAGAGCAGGGGGGACGAGTGCTGTTGCGCGGAGTGCGATCGCTCACCGATATCGAAGCGGAGTTTACGATGACCCTTGCCAACAGGAAACTTGACCCTACGGTGGAAACTGTCTTTCTGATGGCAGACTCTCAGTACTCGCACATCTCGTCATCGCTTCTCAAGCAGATCACACCGCTGGCGGGAGACGAGGCACTGCGGCAATTCGTGCCTGCACCAGTCGTGCGGGCGTTGCGCGAGAAGCTGGCAAAGCAAAGCCCTTCTTGATCTCCAGAGACTCTAGTTGATGCTGGCGCGGGCTCCGGCATCGTCTCCTTCAAAATGCTGCCGAAGGTAGCGGGCCCGCTCAATATTCCGATCATTGCTGTCCAACTCCACACCCCGTAGTTTCTGCAAGTGGGCTGGCTGCGTGCGGACCAGTAACACATTAATGTCAGAAATCTTCACGTCCCCGATCAGACCCAGCAGCACCCCCATCCGCACCCGCGACAGGAGTTGCATGGTCTCTTCTGCGCTAATCGTCTGAGCGGTCCGCAGAATCCCATAGGCCCGGCTTACTTGGTCGTGGACGTTTTGCTGCGTTTCACGAACCAGAAACTCGCGGGCGCGGCGTTCATAGTCGATGAGCACCGGCACCACATCCCCAACCTGTTCCACAAGCTCCTCTTCCGTCTTGCCAAGCGTGGTTTGGTTGGAAATCTGATAGAAGTCGCCTGTTGCCTGCGAGCCCTCGCCGTAAAGACCACGCACAGCCAGCGAAATCTTGTGCAGGCTGCGAAACACCTTGTCAATTTGCCGTGTAATCACAAGCGCGGGCAGATGGAGCATCACGCTCACCCGAATACCTGTGCCGACATTCGTCGGGCACGCGGTGAGATAGCCCCATCGTGGATGAAAGGCGTACGGCACGACCTTCTCGATTTGGTCGTCGACCACCTTGATCTGCTCCCATGCGCCCCGTAGATCGAGCCCGCTATGCATGCACTGAATCCGTAGATGATCTTCTTCATTGATCATCAAGCTCACCTGCTCCATGCGATCGATGGCAACGCTTCGAGCCCCCTGCGCGTCGGCGTGCTCCCGGCTGATGAGCTGCCTTTCGACGAGGAACTGCCTGTCGATTTCCTCGAGGTGGCCCACATCGATGTACTCTAAGCCTTGACCGATCGGCACTGTGGCAATCCGCTCTCGCAGAAATCGCTCGACATCCGCTCGATCTAGCTCGGATGCACGTCCCACAAACGGGTAATGAGCCACATTGCGGGCCAATCGCACGCGACTACTCATAACGATGTCCGACTCAGGCCCCGTTCCGCGAAGCCATTCACCGATCGATTGCGTCAACATTTCAAGTTTCATAGATTTTCCTGCGTTCGGGCACACCGGGGAAGCTTGCATCGCTCCTCAACGTTCTTCAAGGCTCCATCGCTCTTCAATCGCCCGAATGGCATCCCGATTTTCTCGCGCCTTCTCGTAGTCTTCGCACGCGATTGCCTCCTTCATTTCCCGCCGCATACCGATGACCATCGTCAGTTCGTCTGTGCCTGCCGGCAGTGGAACCTGCGGAGGCAGTGCAACCTCCGGTTGATTCGGCTGCTTGACCGCTTCGGCGGCGGCCCGCGAAGGCCGCCGGCCAGCGTGCTCGGCACTACCGTGGATATTGGCGATCAGCGGTTCCAGTTCATTTTCAAACTGGACGTAATCGTGGGGGCATCCCAGTCGTCCTTGGTTGCGGAACTCAAAAAATGTGATGCCGCACATAGCGCACGCCCTTTGATCCAGTATCGCCAGTTCGCCGGCGGTGTGGCCGACACCCAGCGGGCCGGGAAGATCACCGGCAGCGGGGCTGCCTTCCTCAGACTCCTGGGCCCGGCCAGCATCTGGCCCATCCGACTGATTCAACTCTGACTGGTTGAGATAATTGCGAGCATGATCCTCGCACAGATGGAGTTCACGCACCGCACCGCTTTCCAGTTCCGTAATGTGAAAAACAGCTGGCTTGTCGCACTGCTGGCATTTCATACGCTACCACGCATTCCAGAATCGGCCGATTCAAACGCAAGAGACTTACATTCAGAAGCACTCCAGTCCAATGATAGCGAGTTCGGCTCGGAAGTTCGCCCTGAATTTCCAGTCCGGTGTTGCAGCGATGTTTCTCGCCGGCTAGGCGGACACAGCCAACGCGGGCGGCGGCTCGCTTTGGCCCCCCAGCAGGCGTGTATTGTTGCACTCGGAACAGCCCGTTACGCTCTGTGGGGAAGAGTGCCCGCTGGAGCCGCAATGCGGCAAAGAGGGACTGGAGCCGCCCTTCGGCAGGAGCCCGCGTTTTCATGCCCTACATTCCCGACACAAACCATTTCACTGCGCTGGCCAAGACCTTCCGTCTGGTGCCTGTCTATCGACGATTATTCGCCGACGGACTCACACCCCTTTCGGCGTTTGCAAGAATCGATACCGGTGAGTGCGGCTGTCTCTTTGAGAGCGTGATTGGGGGAGAGAAAGTAGGCCGCTACAGCTTCCTTGGCGCAGAAGCATTCATGCGACTCGTGGCCTTTGGCACTTCCGTTCGAATCACTCGTGGCGGCCACACCGAGACATTTGAATGCCCCGATCCACTGGCCGAGCTCGAGCGTCGCATGAAATCGTTTCAGCCGGCACGGCTCCCAGAACTCCCTCCATTCACGAGTGGCGTTGTTGGCTACGCTTCGTACGATTCGGTCCGCTACACCGAGCATCTGCCAAACGCCCCCACCGACGACCTCCAACTCCCAGACCTTTCCTTTGCTTTCTACGATCGGCTCGTTGTCTTTGATAACGTGAACAAGTCGCTCGATGTTGTTGTGCTGGCTCACATAGACGACCCCAGCGACACGGGCATCACCGACGCCTACCTCAAAGCTTGCAGCCGAATCGACGCGACGCTCGAACAGCTCTCTCGGCCTCGGGCATGGCCATTCGCCGCAGACATCGGCCCGAGGCCCTCACTGCCCAGCATCGAGGCTGAAGCCGTTCGTTCCACGTTCACTCGCGATCAATTTCTTGCGGCAGTCGACCGTGCGATCGAATACATCCGGGCCGGAGACATCTTTCAGGTCGTGCTCAGCCGCAGGCTGGAGATCCCTTTTGCCCTCCCGCCCTTGGAGCTCTACCGAACGCTCCGGGTTGTCAACCCGAGCCCATTCATGTTTTACCTTCGCACCCCCGAAGCCACGCTTGTCGGAAGCTCACCGGAAATTATGGTGCGTGTCGTTGACGGAACCATTACGGTGCGACCGCTGGCCGGCACACGCCCTCGGGGAGCGACGCCGCAGGAGGATCAATTGCTTGCCGAGGGGCTCTTGGCCGATCCCAAGGAACGCGCCGAGCACGTAATGCTGATCGATCTTGGCCGCAACGACGTGGGGCGAGTGTCGACAATCGGCACGGTTGTGCTCAGTGATGTGATGACGATCGAACGCTACAGCCACGTGATGCACCTCACAAGCCATGTCACCGGCCGCCTCGCCCCAGACACAACGGCCTTCGATGCGCTGCGGGCGTGCTTGCCGGCCGGCACCGTCTCGGGGGCACCGAAAGTCCGTGCGATGCAAATCATCGACGAACTGGAACCCGTCCGCCGCGGCCCCTACGCCGGCGCCGTGGGGTACATCGACTTCGGCGGCTCGATGGACACCTGCATTGCGCTGCGAACAGTTGTGGTGGCTGGCGGCAAGGCCTACGTGCAATCCGGTGCCGGAATTGTTGCCGACAGCGTGCCCACGAGCGAGTTCGAGGAAACACTCAATAAGGCCAAGGGAATGCTGGTGGCAATCGAAATGACCGCCGAGCGACTCTGCCGCCCAAACGCCGAGCGCCCCAACGCAGGCCCCCTGGCACCATGATCCGTTTCGAACAAGTCGTGATCGAACTGGCCGGCCGCACGGTTGTCAACGGCGTGTCGCTGCACGTGGCTCCAGGGGAAGCCATGGCGGTCATCGGTCGCTCGTCTGCTGGAAAAAGCACATTACTAGCTGCACTCGCCACGGCCGTTGCCATTGGCAGCGGCGACATCACCGTGATGGGTCACTCCATCCGACGCAACTCTGCAATCTGCCGCAGTTTGATCGGCTACGTGCCCAGCCACCTGACGGCTTGGCCGGGTGTGAGAGCCGACGAATTTCTGAACCTCTTTGCTGCCGAGTCTGGGCTTTCTGGCAAGCCCCTGCGACTGGCAAGAGACAAGGCGATTGCTCGCGCTGGCCTCAATGGCGGCGAGCGACTGGATACGCTTTCGGCCGGTTTTGCAAAGCGATTGTTGATCGCCAGGGCGATGCTCCACGAACCGCAGGTGCTCGTGTACGACGATCCGTTCAACGACTCTGACCCTTCAGAATCTGCTGAAGTCGAGCGACTCATCGTGGATTCGTTGTTGGCAGACCGAATCGTTGTGGCCGCGATCGATAATGCCATTGTGCCGAGTTGCTTTACGCACCTCGCCGTTCTGGATGAAGGCCGACTCATCAGTCAGGGGCCAGCGGTGCCGGAAGCATTTTCCGCAGGACGATCCTGGACGCATCGAATCACCTGCTCTGCGCAGGCCGAGGCGGCCGCAGATATTCTGAGGAGTCTCGTTGGCGGATCGCACGCGATTGACTCCCATACCATTGCCTTCCGCATTGACCCCGCAGGCATGCCTTGCTCCAGAGTCATCGAATCGCTCGTACGATCGGGCATCTCCATTGATTCTGTGGGGATGTATCCATACTGGACTGCCCAACTGATTCCCGCGAGGGACATGTAGCCCCGGAGAGAAAAAGCCAGGTGCAAACGTCGGACGGGTCTGGATTATGCTGGCTCGGCCCACGCCCGTCGCACTTCTGAAAGCCCCTCCACGCAGAGGTCGAATTCTTGGCTGAGCTGTTCCAGAAGACCACGCTCCTGCGCCGCTGCTTCTGGCTCGAGCGTGCTGGCAATCCAGTAGGCCTGCTTCCCTACGGCACGCCAATCGATCAGCGAATCTCTGTTGAGCAAATGGGCCTGACGCGATGAGTATCGAAACTGCTTGAGGGCCTCCGGATAGAGGCCGCTCCAAAAGAGCGTGGAATCGCCAATATGCTGATATTTTTCTCGGGCCGCAGTGGCTGGCACCTCTTCCACGAGTGAAAGCATTCTGGCCACGTCATCGATTTCAGCCGAACCAGCGCTGGGCAGCGAACGAATCCGGTCGTTGCGTATAAACCGTACAAGCAGCAGCGACACATAGTCGATGAGCGGTGGATCCACCACGCCCAATCGGGTGTGGAAAGCGTGTTCGGTGAGACCGCGAAAAAAACGGTCGATGCCTTCAGGATCGTGAGCCGAATACATGGGCAATGCAACCGATCATCGAAGAGGGCCTCGTGAGGCGACCGCGGCAGACAACCCACCGACATACGCTTCGATCTCACGCAAGAACTCATCTCTAGGCTTGGCAGATGACTGGCTGAGATAACGCACCAAACCCGAGCCGACAATCACACCATCGGCCACGGCCGCTACGGCCTTGGCCTGCTCCGGGCTGGAGATTCCAAATCCCACCAGGATCGGAACATCTGTCTTGGTGCGGAGCCATTGCACGCGTTGGACGAGTCCTTCTGGCAAGTCGGTACGTTCACCCGTTACTCCAGCCACCGACACGCAGTAAAGAAAGCCGGTTGCCCTGCGGGCAATCGCCTCGGCCCGGTCGGGGGGCGTCGTGGGGGTTACCAGACGTATCAGCGCAAGGTTGGCCTCGCGGCATGCGGCGTCCAGCGGATCCGACTCCTCGATCGGCAAATCGGGCACCACCAAGCCTGCCAAGCCCGAGCCTACCGCATCGCTCACAAAGCGATCGATACCGCGGCGGAAAATAAGTGAATAGCTAATCATCGCCAGAATCGGCATCCGGACCCGCTGCGTCGCTTGCCTAGCAATCTCAAACACCCCTTGGATCGTCATGCCTCCAGCCAGAGCCCGCGTGTAGGAAGACTGGATCACGGCTCCATCGGCAATCGGATCGCTGTACGGCACTCCCAACTCGCACAGCGATGCGCCGGCTCGATCGATTGCTTCGAGCACTGCGACCGTGGTTTCCGAATCCGGGTCGCCGGCTGTTACGAACGGGGCGAGGGCCTTGCGACCCTCGCGTTTATTCGCAGCAAAAACGTCGGCGAGCGATCGCCGTACGATGTGTGTGGGTGTTTCCATAGTGCTCATGAGGGTTTCACTGAACTGGCTGTTCCGCGGCCGTTGCGATTCATCACCAATGATTCCTTATTCGACCATCCCGCGTAGACGTGCGATCTCAGCAGCATCCTTGTCGCCGCGGCCTGAGAGGCACACGACGAGAATCTCCTTTGGAGATCGCTTCGCCGCCTCCTGTACCGCCCATGCCAACGCGTGGGATGTTTCAAGCGCGGGCAGAATGCCTTCGCGTCGGGCTACCAAATCAAAGGCATCCAGCGCCTCGGCATCCGTAACGCTGGTGTATTCAACGCGGCCGGCATCCCGCCAGTAGCTGTGCTCAGGGCCAACGCCTGGATAGTCAAGGCCGGCCGACACAGAATGAACGTCTGCTGTCTGGCCGTCGGAATCCTGCAGCACATAGCTCAGGCTGCCGTGCAGAATGCCGGGGCTTCCGTAACTCAGGCTGGCCGCGTGATCCCCAGCCCGGCTCGACCGCCCGCCCGCCTCAACGCCCACCAACCGCACTCCGGCTGCATCCACCAGCGGATAAAACATCCCGGCCGCATTACTGCCGCCACCCACGCACGCCACCACGATGTCGGGGAGTCGGCCGAATTGCTGGCGACACTGGGCATGCGTCTCGCGGCCGATTACCGACTGAAAATCGCGGACGATTCGCGGAAAGGGATGCGGCCCGACCACCGAGCCGATGATGTAGTGTGTGGTTTCCACAGAGCCCATCCAGTCTCGCATGGCATCGTTAATTGCGTCTCGCAAGGTGCGAGAGCCACTCTCCACCGGTCGCACTTCGGCCCCCATCAGTCGCATGCTTCGCACGTTTGACGACTGCCGCCGAATATCTTCGGCTCCCATGTAGACAACGCATTCCAAGCCAAACCTCGCACACGCCGTGGCGGTCGCCACGCCATGCTGCCCCGCCCCGGTTTCGGCGATCACACGTCGCTTCCCCATGCGTAGGGCCAGCAACCCTTGCCCCAACGTATTATTGATCTTGTGGGCGCCAGTGTGGCTCAAGTCTTCTCGCTTGAAATAGATTCTGGCGCCACCGGCGTATTCGGTGAGCCTCTGGGCAAACAGCAGGGGCGTCGGCCGTCCCACAAATGCCGAAAGCAGGCCATCCAGTTCTTGTGAAAATGCGGGGTCGGCAATGGCCTCTCCATAGGCCCGCTCCAATTGATCCAACGCCGAAGACAGCATTTCGGGAACATACCTACCACCGTAGCAGCCAAACCGCCCAAGGGCATCCGGCACGCTGGACAACTGGGGCACGCTGGCGGGTGACTGCGTAGAAGACATTGGCATTTTTAAAGATGACTCGAAGAGAAGACCAAGGAGAAGAAATAATTGCCGCGAGGCGAACCGGGTAAAGTCTGGCTGTTTGTATCGCCGCCTACAATTGACTAACCAATTCTAGCCGTCAGCCGCAGTGCTGCCATCTCAAAACAACTCGTGAAATGGAAAAAATTGGCACTCTTTGCGTCCATCCCGTACGCTAACCACTTGCCTTTTACCTCTCTCTATTTCACTTCTGCAGGAGATGGCCCATGCCTACCCTCGCGAATTCGGTTTCTCGCCGACGATTTCTGGGAGTTGCAGCCGGTTCTTTGGCTGCCGGATCGTTGGCCACTCGCTGCGTGACCACTGGCCCAACCATAGCCTCTGCGGCACAGGCAATTGCTCCAACGCAAGCAACCTCCGAAACGCTCGCCCAAATCCTGCATGCTTCGCTCTCGCCCATGCAAAAAAAAGCAGTCTGCGTGCCGTGGAACTATGTGCATCCAAAGTTTGGCCTGCTGCGGACTCGCGTGGGCAACAATTGGAACGCCACCGAACCGGATGTGGCTGGGTCATTCTTTTCTAAGGATCAGCAACGACTCGTGCGGGACATCTTCGAGCATCTCATTCAGCCCGAGTGGCACGCGCGTTTCGACAAGCAACTCGAGGACGATACCGGCGGGTTTGGACACGAACAATCGATCGCTCTGATCGGCGAACCGGGCTCGGGCACGTTTCAGTTTCTGCTGACCGGTCGCCATATGACTCTGCGGTGCGATGGCGACTCCGCCGAGCACGTCGCCTTCGGTGGGCCGATTTTCTACGGCCACGATGCTGGTGGCTTCAACGAAGAAGCCACCCATAAAGGAAACGTTTTCTGGCCCCAGGCCGTGGCAGCCAATGGCGTGTACGCGATGCTCGACGGTCGCCAGCGCGGCTTGGCAATGGTCGAAAAACTGCCTCACGAAAATGCCATTGCGTTTCAGGGGAAAAAAGAAGGTGCCATCGGTGGAATTCCCGTCTCGGAACTCTCGGGCGACCAGCGAGCCGAATTGGAGAAAGTATTGGCTGTACTGCTTGATCCATTCCGCACCACAGACCGCAACGAAGCCACGCAATGCCTCGCCAAGCAGGGCGGCCTCGAGGCCTGCCGGTTGGCATTTTATCGGGAGGGAGATCTTGGCGATGACGGCGTATGGGATTGCTGGCGGCTGGAAGGGCCTTCTTTTGTCTGGCACTACCGCGGCGCGCCCCATGTGCACGTTTGGGTGAACATCGCCGACACGGCCGACGTTCCCACGAATGCGTAGCCGATACATCTGATCGTCCTTCTGCGCGAGCAAAAAGCGATGTCAGCCCCCTCAACTCTTTTCGATTCAATTTGCCACGTCTATTTCAACTGATACTATTTTTTCCCAAGGCTGCTCCGCTATGCCCGACTGCTGCATCATCGGTGGAGGCATTATCGGCCTGTCCATCGCTCGCGAGTTGGCCGGCCGCGGCCTCTCGGTGCAGGTGCTCACTCGGGATGCGGTTCGCGACACGGCATCGTGGGCGGCGGCCGGCATTTTCCCGCCCACCCCCACACCAATTGTGGGAGGTCCTGCGGTGTCTGCAGGCGATGCTTTCACTGCGTGGAGCGACCGGCTTCACCGGCAGTTGTCCCTAGAACTTTTAACTGAAACTGGCATCGATAACGGGCTCGCGGCCTGCGGCGGCCTGCACGTCGCCGCAGGTGCTGCGGCCTTGGAGCGACTGCGCGCAGAATGGTTGGCCTGGCAGTGCAAAGGTGCCCGCTGCGAATGGCTTGACACAACCGGGGTGGTAGCCTGCGAACCGGCGCTGACTGGCGCCGCAGGGCAGGGCGGCATCTTGGGGGGCTATCTGCTGCCAGACGAGATGCAAATTCGTCCGCCACGCCATCTGGAAGCGCTGAAGCGATCCTGCCGCGACCGCGGCGTGGAGATTGTGCCGACAACCGATGTGCGTTCGATTGAGGTTCGTGCAGGCCGTATTGAAGGCGTGACAACTCCCAGCGGTGTTCGGACGGCGGGCTGTTATTGTCTCGCCGCTGGCGCTTGGTCCGAAGGATTGGCAATGTCACTGGGCCTTCAGATTCAAACGCGGCCTATCCGCGGACAGATTCTGCTCTTGCGTCTCCCCCAGCAAATTCTCAAGCGAGTCATCAATCTGGGCCTTGAATATCTGGTGCCCCGAGAGGACGGGCGACTGCTGGTCGGCTCTACGCTTGAGGATGCGGGCTTCGACACCTCCACGACGCCAGAGGCCATCCAACGCCTTCTTGTTTTTGTCCATTCCCTGCTGGGCGATCTGCCCGATGCCGTACAAGAACAGGTGTGGGCGGGCTTGCGTCCCGGTTCGGTCGATGGCCGACCGTTTATTGGCAAGACACCGGCATGCACCAATGGATTTGTCGCGGCCGGGCATTTCCGCGCCGGTTTGCACCAGTCCACAGGCACCGCTGTGCTTCTGGCGGATATGATCACGGGCTGCACCCCTTCAGTAGACCCGTCTGCATTCGATCCTGCCCGGATACTTTTCGATGTTGATGCCAGCCCGAACAACGGCTCAAGTGCTAGGCCACCCGATTCCGTTGCAGCCTATCTGGCCCGCGCAGCAGCCGAGGCCAGCGATGCATCCAAGAATGTGCTCCGATGATGCCATCAACTATTTCCAACGTCTGAAGACCAGAAATGCAAGCAGATAGCAGCCCGAACCAACGCCCCACTCGCGTGCGATTTGCAGTGATCGCCGTGAGCGTGGCCATGGCATTCATTCTGTACCTCGACAGAATATGCTTGGGCGAGATCGTGAAATCGGCATCATTCAAGGCAGAAATCCCTCTCAATAAAGAGCAGATTGGCACAATCCTTGGGGCTTTCTTTTTTGCCTACGCGATCTTTCAGGTGCCGTCGGGATGGGCCAGCGACCGGTTTGGAGCTCGCCCAATGCTCACCATCTACATAGCAGGATGGTCGTTCATGACAGCCCTGACTGGCCTGGCAGGGGGCTTCTGGGGCCTCCTTCTAGCGAGGCTTGGGTGTGGGATATTCGAGGCCGGGGCGTACCCCACAAGCGGTGCTGTTATCCGTCGCTGGACGCCGTTTTCACAACGCGCAAGGGCCAGCAGTCTGGTGGCGTTTGGGGGCCGTATCGGAGGAACCCTCGCCCCGTTGCTGACCGCCTTGATGATCGCACATTTTGCCAACTGGCGACCTGCACTCTGGATTGACGGCCTCGTCGGGCTTCTGATCGCCGGATTCTACTGGCACATCGTCCGAACCCGCCCAGAGGACCACCCGCGATGCAATCCGGCCGAACGCGCACAACTCCCCAGCACCGCAGGTGAGCAACCGCCCTCACTTGGCGTTCTGCTCAATGTGCTCGTGGCCGCGTGTCGCAATCGAAGCATCTGGCTCAACTGCGTGGTGCAAACCGCAAGCAATATCGGATGGGCGTTTTTAGTCACGTGGCTCCCAACCTACCTCACCGAAGTCAGGGGCGTCGAAGCCGTCGAAGGGGGGCGAATGGTAACGATCGTACTCGGGTGCGGCATGGTGGGGATGCTCTGCGGAGGTGCGTTCTGCGATTGGTCGACGCGCATGCTGGGGCAGCGGGTGGGCAGAATCGCGCCCATCGTCACAGGAAGCGCTCTGGCAGGCGGAGCGTATCTCATGTGCCTTTGGGCCACCAGCGCGTGGACTATTGTGGCATGCTGTGCGGTTGTATCATTCGGAACCGACTTGGGAAACGCGTCGTCGTGGGCGTTCATTCAAGATGTGGGTGGCCGGAACGTGGGCACCATCGCCGGATGGGGCAATATGTGGGGGAATTTTGGTGCCGCCACAGCCGCAAAAATGCTACCATGGGTTTTGGCGAACATGGATGCCAACAGAGACTGGCACGAAGTCTTTCTTGTGTGCGCTGCCAGTTACGGTGTGGCAATCCTGGCTGCTCTGGGCATGAACGCTCACGATCGCATCGAAGCTGTTGGGGCCCAATTCGACTTGCCATGACTTGCCATGACTCTTCGGCGCGCTCACCACAAAGGGCCCACCATGACTCGTGCCTCTGAATCGTCCACTGTGTGTTCCCGTCGGCAGATCCTGCGTGCCACCACCTCTGCCGTGGCTGCCCTAGCAGCACCGTCTTGGCTGGAGAAATGGCAGGGGCCTGCGCCACGAAAACCCTTTCGCGACAACTTCGTGCACTATAATTGGCACTGGTTTTGGGATTGGGGCAATGGCGAGCTAGGCAACAATGGCGTGCACGCCTTAGACGTCTGCCGCTGGGGACTCGGCACTGGCTATCCGATTCGAGTCGATTCGGCAGGCGGTCGCTACCGTTACGACGACGACCAGGAAACTCCCGATACGCAGGTCGTATCGTTCAAAGTGGATGGGGGTCGAACGATCACCTGGCAGGGCCTCTTGTGCAACCTCCCACCCGAAACCGCCTCGCGACGGGCCGATGTGATTTTCTACGGGGAGAAAGGCTCGCTGGCGATACTCGGTTCCAGCTACACCGTATTTGATGAAGCCGGCAAAGAACTCCGCACCCATCGGGGGGATGGCGGAGAAATCATTCACACAGGGAATCTGCTGGCTGCGATTCGGGACGGCGTTTCACTGGCCAGCGACATCGAAGAAGCCCACATCTCAACGCTGATGTGTCACCTCGGAAACATTTCGCAACGCCTCGGCCGCTCGCTTCACTGCGATCCTACAAACGGCCACATCGTGGACGACGCCGAGGCCATGAAACTCTGGAAGCGTCAGTACGAACCTGGATGGGAACCCCGCGTCTAGCGGATTATGGACCACGTATGGTTGCCGAACGAAGCTGCGACCAGACGCCAGCCAACCGATGGGTTCCATTCGGAGAATATTCGTATTCCGCCCTATTGAACGGATCCTTTGGCCACAAACCGGCCTCAGGCTACAATGATGCCTCGGAGCCCACGGGCGGGTCTCCATGACTTTGCGATCTGCTTGCCCCGTCTCGGGGCATCAACGACATGATCTCGATCCATCCTATGCCTCCGGGTACACGGCCCCATCCAGCGACCGTTCTGTTGGCCAGCTTATGGATGGCCGCCACGATTACCGGTTGCTCCGGTTCGTTGCAGCGGGAGTCCACGGCATCGGCACCACTGCCTGCACCGTACGACTGCCGATTTACCGAAGAACCAATCACAATCGACGGCAAACTCGACGACCCGGCATGGAACCATGCAGCTGTCATCGATCGCTTTC